>Ga0209060_10000042_pt1 | contig 374848 bp, 323 predicted proteins | sample Coa_R1_8_FD_187155 | JGI IMG/M metagenome (GOLD analysis project Ga0209060, IMG submission 187155) | Surface soil microbial communities from Centralia Pennsylvania, which are recovering from an underground coalmine fire - Coalmine... | ecosystem: Environmental > Terrestrial > Soil >... | reverse complement strand
TCTAACTTGGACAGCCGAACGATCTCCAAACCCGACCTCAACCCGCAACCGTGTCCCAATCACCACTCTCCGCCTTTGTTTCCATCAACCGCTACCGCGGGAGTCCCCTGTTTTGGACAGCAGTGACATTGTGCCGCCTGCTGCCGCAGGCTCGGGGCTGAGTTGTCCCACAGACTCTTAAGGGGTTTTGGAACACGGAATACACCGAAGAAAAACCAGACACGGTAGGACACGGAAAACCGGCAGCTACACTTCCGAGCCCACAGGCGAAGCTAAGTTTTTCTCCTGAAATAGAAACGCGAATAGCAGCGCCGCGGAGACGCCGGTGACGCTCAACGCGATGAACAGCGCGCCGTAGCCGCGAGCCACAATCAGTTGTCCGGCGGCGGTGGACACCGCCGCGTTGACCGCAAAAATCACCAAGAGGTTGGCGGCCATGGCCGCCGGCCGCTGCTCGCTGGGGACGCCGCGCATCAATGCGGCCGAAAGGCCCGGCTCGCTCATCACCTGCAAGCTGATATACACGGTGTAAAACAGCGTAGCTTGAGGGACGGTATGCGCGCCCAACATCGCCAGCACACCGAGTGCCGCGAGCGCTTGCGTGCCGGCGACCGAGCGAATCAATCCGAAGCGCGCAATCACCAGCGACATCAATAATGTCGCGGCCGCTTGAGGAATCAAACTGAATGCATACGCGCCGCCGATCGCCGCCACCGATCCACCGATCTGATTGCGCAAGTAGGCGTTGAAAAACGGAATGAAGCCCGCGCAAAACGCGTACCACAAGGCGACGGCCGGCAGAAATCGCGCCAGGAAGCGCGGAAAATACAGGCGCGGCTGATTCGACGTGGCCGGCGACTCGGGAAATCGAATTCCCGCCAAAACCGCGGAGGCCGCAAACACCGGAACGGCGGCGCATACCAACGCCAGCGGCGTGGCGCCGGATAAATCACGTGCCGCCCCGGGCGCCACGGCGAGAATGAAGGCCGGCAATCGCCCGCCGATCAACCCGCCGAGCGATCCGATGGCCATCGACAATCCGATGTTCAAGCTAAATCCCGTGGCGCCCAGCGAAAAAGCCGCAATCGAAGGAGTGTTCGTCACGTGCCAACCGCCGAGAAAGAATCCGGTCAGCACGCTCGCGACACTCAGCGACAATCCCGACGTTTGCGCGCGCAGAACCAATGCCGCCGCGAGACCAAAAGCGGTCACCAGGCTTGTGAAGCGCAATCCGAAGCGGCGCGCCACGGCGGCCCAGGGAAACGTCGCGAGCGCGGCGCCCATGGTCATCAAGGCCGCCTGACGGCCCATGAAATCCTCTCGAAATCCGCGGTCGGCGAGGTAGAGATTGAATAGCAGGACGTGGATGGTGACGCCGAAATTCACCAGCAGCGGAGCGGGAAGATAGCGGGCCAGTGAACCGTTGATGGTCACCGCCCAACCTCCAATTGAGCGACGCGCTCCAAGCCGTCCAAGGCTTCTTGCAAGGATGTATAGCGCATGTTGTAAGCGCCGCGGATGACGAGGTCGGCGATAGTCTGCTCGATTTCCCGCATCACGTGCGGCTCGTCGATGTGCTGATTGCGATCCACCCACAAGCGCCGATGCGCCTCGTCCGCGGAAACGCGCTCAACTCCGGCTTCGATCTTGGACCGCCCGGAGCCGGATTGTCGCTCTAAAAAGACGATCGGACCTAACTGCGCTTCGGTGACCAGACGGCCGTGGAGCATTTCTTGCGTCGGGATCGCAAAAAACCTTTCGTTGCCCTCCTCGGACACGGGGAGTCCATTTAACTCAGGAAATAGCTCCCGCGTCGCGACGCGAAGACGCAGCCGGGAGGGATTTCCCAGCAGCTTTTGGTTTTCGCGGGAGCGCAGGACCCACACCAGATTGTCGCTCAGCATCCGATAGCCCGACTTGGCACAGAAGTACGCCAGAGTGCTCTTGCCGCTTCCCGAGTTTCCGGCGAGGCAGAAACCCCGGCCATCGCGAACGACGCAGGCCGCGTGGAACGGCGCGACCCAATGGCGCTGGATGATCATGTAGACGAACGACTCCAGAAAATTCGTGCAGAAGTAAACTTGATCGTCGAGCATCGAGGGCGAAAAAAAACCAGCCGCCTCGCGCCGTTCGGCGTGACAAGTAAGAAAATTCTCCGTACCGCTCACCATCAGGAAAGTATCGCGCGAAGCGCGATACGCCAGTTTCGGCCATGGCGGCCCCGCGGTCGCTTCGTGATCGCAAACGATGCGCATGCGGATCGGCGGATATGGCGTCGCGCTCGGGGAAAAAATCCCAAAACTCGCGGCGGCGTGCGCCAGCAAGCGGGAGTCGTTGGTCTCGATCTCCAGGGGAAACCCGTGGGGATGAAACGTCGCATGCAGAGGGGTTTCGACGCTTCTCAACAGGGGATCGCGATTCATGGTTGCTCAAAAGAATTCAACCACAAAGACACAAAGGACACAAAGAAAACCAGCACCGGTAGCTAGCAAGGCTGTTTGTTGTATCCTTGAAAGTGGAGAGCATCATGGCGAGTCTCGACAGCATTGCCAAACGTGAAGGCGAGATCGACTGGACAGACTGTGAACTTGTCGAGCGCATCCCCGGAAAAGTATCGGGGCGGCCCTTGGTGCGTGGCACGAGAATTCTCGCTGACACGATTGTGCAGGACGCAGAGTTGGGCTCTTCCCTGGAAGAAATCCACGAGAATTATCCCGACTTGTCCATGGCCGCTATTCAACGCCTCATCTCCTTCGCGCATTCTCAGCGACGGAACTCGCTGTGAAGGTGTTGTTCGACCAGAATCTGCCGCACAAGCTAAGAACGAGCCTCGGGTCCCACCACGAGATCGTGACGGCTGCGTACATGGGCTGGGGCGAACTCAAGAACGGTGAACTTCTGCAGACGGCGGAAGCCAACGGCATGGATGTCTTTGTGACAGGCGATGGAAGCCTTGAGTTTGAGCAAAACCTGAGCGGCCGGCTGTTGGCGATCGTCGCTCTATCGACAAACAACTGGCCAATCATCAAGAACCACATAGCGCGGATTCGCGCCGCCATAGATGGCGCGAAACCTGGAACTTTTCAGGCCGTGGATTGCGGAAGATTTAGCAGGAAGCATTCGAAAGATGCTCCTCTCGAATAGCAGCGCTGTCCAGAGATGCTGCGAGCAAAAATCACTCCGTTCCGCCTGTTCTCATTTCCCCGCCCCCGCATTTCCGTCTTCTTAGTTTTCCAGATGCCGGTTCCGGTTGAGCCAGTTCCGGTAGCAGTCCTCGGCAACGAATGCCGGCACGCCTACTGGGGCCCAGGCGCCGACATCGAGCAAAAAAGGCAAGTGGCGGCTTCTCCTGCTCTCAATGAGCGCTCGCGTAACTCTCGCCCACGATTCTTTGGTGACCGGGAGAGTCGCCAAGCGCCCTTCTAACAGAGCGTACAACTCCATAGCATTTGCTCCTTCAAAACAAATGTTAGCACAAGTGTTGTCCCTTCATTGTCCAAATGCGCTCGCGAGAAAAAGAAAATCAAGAAATCAATTTAACAGAAGGCACCGTACGGCGGTTTGAGCCTCCGTTAAGCCCGCGAGTTTCCCTACATTGGGCTGAGTGTTTTCCTTTGTGTCCTTTGTGTCTTTGTGGTTCAAAACGCCTACGGCTGATCGACCGCTTTCTGGAAGCGCTCTTTCTCCTGGTCGCGATCGATATACGGAATGCCGTTCTTCATCCAATCCGGTTCCGGCGCGCCCTTGAGATAATGATCGAAGAATTGCTGCATGCGCACCGTGTAGTCTTTTTGATTCGGACGACGATCAAGGTGATGCGGCTCGCCGTTGTACACGAACAGATAGCATTCCTTCTGCAAGCGGCGCAGCGCCAGATAATATTCGATCCCCTGATACCACGGCACCGCGTCGTCCGCGTCGTTCGACAAGATCATCAGCGGCGTCTGCACGCGATCCGCTTGAAAGATCGGCGAGTTCTGGATGAAACGCTCCGGATACTCCCAGATCGATCCGCCGATGCGGCTCTGCGTGTGCTCGTACTGGAATTGCCGAGGCAATCCCGTGCCCCAGCGGATGCCATCGTACGCGCTGATCATGTTGGAGACCGGCGCTCCCGCTTCCGCCGCTTTGAAACGCGTGGTTTGCGTCACCATGTAGGCGATCTGGTAGCCGCCCCAACTGTGTCCCTGAATGCCGATGTTCTTTTCGTCGACAAATCCGCGATCCACTTGCGACTGGATCGCCGGCAGCACGCACTTCAACGCGCTCTGCCCCGGATATCCGGTGGTGTAGACGATGTCCGGCGTCAACACCAGATAGCCGTTCGACACGTAGTAGCTGATGTTGATGTTGTGGCCGGGGCGCGGGTCGACGAAATTGTTCAAGCCTTGCGACAGGCGCTCGTAAATGTAGACGATCATCGGATATTTCTTGTGAGGATCGAAGTTTTCCGGTTTGTAGAGCACGCCTTCCAGCGCCACACCGTCGGTATTCTTGAAGCGGATCATCTCCGACGTTCCCCACAGCAATTGCGATTGCTGGGGATTCGCGTCGGTGACTTTCTTCAGGCTTTTGAACGACAAATCCGTTACGTTCAGGTTGGGATACTCGTTGAAGGTGCTTTCGGAAACCACCACGACGTCGGCTTTGCGTGCTTTCAAGAGCGTTCCGCCTCCGCCCGCTCCGCCGCGACCGGGAGCACCGGCCGCGCCATAATTCTTCGCGGCCATTATCAGTTTTTCAGGCCCCGCTCCTAGACTCAGGCGATAGTATCCGGTGTCGCGCGTCTCGGTGTTTTCGGCGCGCAGCAAGAGCGGATGCGACACGTCGATTCCAGGCTCCGTGCCGCCTTCGTCGTCTTCACTCGGAAAATTCATCACGCGCAGGCGCAAATGCTCTTTGCGGCCGACGCCGGCCGTCAAGTTTTTCGCGGCGCTGCCGTCGGGTGCGATTTGCCAGATGTCGTAATAGTCGTAGATGAACGCCCACTTGCCGTCGGTGGAGAATCCCGCGCTGCCATAGGCGGGCGGCACTTCCGGCGTATCGTTTTCTTCGTTCCAAAACGCCACGGGAAGTTTTCCCGTAAGATTCGTGGTCTTGCCGCTGGGCACCTCGATGGAGTTCCAGTCTTTTCCATCGAAAATGATCCCGTAATGTCCGTCCGGGGACCACTGCACGCGTCCGCGCGTTTTCTTGGTCAGCGATTTCGCCGCGCCCGTGGTTCCGTCGATCAAGTAGAGGTCGCTGTAGCCGGAATCGTAGTCGGCCATGATGCGATAGTCGCGATCGTCGCTGCCGAACGCCCACGTGGCCTGGGCGTTGGGCGAAGCTTGCGCGATTTCCGGCGTACTGAGTTGCGCCGCTTTCTTCGTGGCCAGATCGAGCGCCGCCACATACACGCGATTGCGGTCCTGATTGGCGCGGACCTTTTGGATCGGCTGAATGCGATCGTCTTTCCAGTGCCAGAGATCGGCGTGAACTTTGTCGTCGTTGTTGTTTCCGGCGGCCGGCGCGGCGGGCGCTTCCGCCGCAGTTTCCGAAGAGCTCGCCTCTTCGCGCGGGGGCGCCACCGTCAGGAGAATCCGCGAGCCGTCGCGCGTAAAAGCATTCGCGCCGCGATCGCTGAGCACAAACCCCGAGCGAATCCCTGGCGTCGATGCGCTGGCCAACTCCACCGGCGCGCCGCCCGCCTTACGATCCCAGCCGTAGAGCTTCCACTTCGGCGTCTTCGCTTCGGGATCGTCGTGCGTGCTCAAGAACGCGAACATGTTTTTCTGGTCGAAGCTGATCTTGCTGTACTTGCCTTTGCCCGAAAGCAGCGCCTTCGCGTCGCCGCCGCTCGCCGCCGTGGAATACACGCCGTTCGTCTCGTTTTTCCGCGAGGAGACCGCGTACGTCAGCGTCGCGGCGTCGCGGGTGAGCATGTATTCGGTGACGTCGTTGAAGGTCCGCTCGGCGCCGTCGGTGGTGTTGCGCAAGACGAGATCCGTGCCGTAGGTGTTACGGCCACGCGCACCGCCACTGGGGGCCGCGCCGCCGCGTCCACCGCGTCCTTGTGGCGCATCATCATCTTCGTCGCCCGCATCGTTGCCGACGCCTTCGGCACGGCCTTCCGCCGCGGCCGGCGCGGCTTCCTTTAGATACGCCAGGTATCCCGCGCCCACGCTCGGCACCTGGAAGTTTTTCACATTGGCGATGCGCGTGGCCTTGCCGTCGGCGAGACTCAGGATCACCATCGCGCTTTTCGGCATTTCGTCGGGACGTTTCTTGTCTTTCTTGGCCTGCTGCACGTCGGCGCGCGGCGGGAAGGTGGAGAAGACCACCCACTTTCCGTCGCTCGAGAACGCGATGGTCACGCTACGCTGCTGCGCGGGACCTTCTTCCGATCCCGGATCGGCCGCCACCGGCTGCGGACGTTCGCCGGCCGGCTCCTGGAATTCCTGATTCGTGGCGAGGTTGCGCACCACGACTTGGCCGTCGCCCTCCTGGGGAAATAGACCATACGCGAGGAATTTTCCGTCGCGTGAAAGCGTGGGCGTGGTGATGGAGCGCCAGCTATCGTAGTCGTGATGATTCAGGGGCCGCTTGGATTGTTGCTGCGCGAGCGTGAGCCCGGCAATGGCGATCAGGATGGGAAACAGGGTTCTGCGGAATTTCATGGGATGGATTGTAGCAAGTCTGGCTGCGGGCAAGGGCCACAAAATGAGCCGCGACCTTTATGGAGCGGCGGAGCCCCCCAGTTGGATGAATGTCCAGGGCGAAAACACGAAACACCAACTTTCGCGTGTTTCCGTTCAGACGTTCAACAACACGGGCGGTCCTCCGCTTCATTACTGTCGCGGCTCACTCGCTACTTTCCAACCACGAATGCTTCCACCTTCGACCCCAACGGGAGACTCGCGCCCGGCTCCAGCTCAATGAGGGGTTTCGCCATCCCGATCGCGATGACCTTGCCCGGGAATCGCTTGCCGGGGAACTCGGCGGCCGTGACGTACGCGCCTTGACCCACGTGCAGTTTCGACGCGTCGAGGCCCGCGAGGTCGACACGCACGCGGAGCACCGACGGGTCAGCCATCATCACAACGGGTCCGTCCGTCACGGCCTCGCCCACTTTGGCGGTGTGGCGCACGATGCCGTTGATGGGCGCGCGGACAAAATGATTCTCCCAGTCGAAGCGGGAATCGTCGAACAGAGCGCGCGCCTGCGCGAGATCGGCTTCCGCGGCTTTCTTGGCGGCCGGCGTTTGGGCGTCGCGCACTTTGTCGAGCGCCTTCTCGAGATTCGCGTTCAGCGCGGCACTCTGCGCCAGCGACTCGTCGAATTCCAGGATCGCGAGGAGTTGGCCTTTCCGTACGATCGCGCCTTCCGCCACGCGGACGAACTTCACCTTGCCGGGAACCGGCGCGGTCACCTGTACCTGGTCGGTGATGGGCTCGACCTTGCCCGACCCGGCCACTAGGCCGTCCCGGCCGTCGGCACCCGCCGCGGCTGCCATGGTCGCTACCACCGTTAGCGCCCAGAATGTGTTTTGAATGATGCGTCGCATTTTCGTTGCTCCTTTTTCTCCGGCTGTAAAGCCCGCCGGGCGGCATCCCCGACTTCCTCGTTCCCTTCATCCTATGCGATTAACCGCGAAATCCTTATGAACAGTGTTAACCGATAGGCCAAAAAAAAGTTATACCCCCGCCTTCATCTGTCCTAACACTGGATTCGCCAGCAAGCCGTTCAGCATGGTGTCCACGTGAAAGCGAATCAACTGTCGCTGATCGACCCACGGAAACATGGTGTGCCCGATCAGCAGCGAAGTGATCCCGTGCAGGTTCGCCCAAATCGACTGGCTCGCGTACTCGACGTCCACCGCGCGGAAATGGCCCAGCCGGATGCACTCGGCCACGCTCATCCGCAGCGAGTTGAAGCACTGCATGCCGGCGCTGTTGTCGATCTCCTCTTGCGACGGCCGCTTTTCGGGATCGAAACGCAGCGGCGTCATGAACGCGGCGCGATAGTGGTCCGGATACTTCAGCCCGAATTCCACGTAGGAGTATCCAGCCTCGCGCAGGCCTTCCAGCGGATTTCCCTGCTCCAGATGCAGCGACCTCAGCGACTGGATCAGCATGGAAAACGTCTCCTGGCAGACTTGGCGGATCAGGTCGTCCTTGTCGCGGAAGTAAAGATAAATCGTGGTGGGTGAATATTCGATTTTCTCGGCGATGCGGCGCATCGAGAGGCTTTCGTACCCCTCCTTAATGAAAAGCTCGCGTGCCGCGTCGAGGATATCCTCGCGCAGTGCTACCTTTTCTCGCTCGCGACGTTCCCTGACGCCCATGCCTGTCAGAATACTTAACGATGTTAAGCATGTCAAGCGATAATTTGGATGGATTTACGAATGCGTTGCAGCGTCCATGAAATACCGTTGACTGTTCAACGCCTTCTTCCCCGACTTTGGACGCCGCGCGTACCTTCCGTCGACCTGCATGACACGCGCCTTGGCCGTGTCTTCGAGGTAAACGCGCACGATGTCGTCCATCACGTGGCGGACCAGCGCGGGATCCTCCAGCGGAAACAGGATTTCCACGCGGCGGTCAAGATTACGAGGCATCAGATCGGCGCTGCCCAGGTACACTTCCGGCTTGCCGCCGTTGGCGAAATAATAAATTCGGCTGTGCTCGAGGAAACGCCCCACGATGCTGAACACCTCGACGTTCTCGCTGACGCCGGGCACACCCGGCCGCAAACAACAGATGCCGCGCACCAGCAGCGTGATCTTCACGCCCGCCTGCGACGCTTCGTAGAGCAGGCGAATGATCCGCGCGTCTTCGAGCGCGTTCATTTTGAAAATCAAGCGTGCGGCACCCCCATTACCTGCGCCCTTGCGCGCATGTTCGATCTCGCGGCGCACCAGCGCTTCGAATCGCTCGCGCAGATTCACCGGCGACACCATCAGCTTGCGATAATCGTGTTTGGCGCTGTAGCCGGTGAGGTAGTTGAACAAATCGGTGGAGTCCTCGCCGAATTCCGGACGACACGTCAGCAAGCCGAGATCGGTGTAGATCTGCGCAGTCACCGCGTTGTAATTGCCCGTCGCGGCATGGACGTAGCGGCGTAGCGCGTCGCCATCGTTGCGGACCACTTGCAACAGTTTGCAATGCGTCTTCAACCCCACCAATCCGTACGCCACGTGGACGCCTTCGCGCTCCAGAGCTCGCGCCCACTCAATGTTCGACTCTTCGTCGAAGCGCGCCTTCAACTCGACCAGCACCGCCACTTGCTTGCCGTGATCGATGGCGTCGAGCAGCGCTTCCACCACCGGCGAGTTCCGGCCCACGCGGTACAGCACCATCTTGATCGCCTGCACCTTGGGATCGCGGGCGGCGCGGCGCAAAAAGTCGACCACCACCTGGAACGATTCGTAGGGATGATGCAGCAAAACGTCTTTGCGCTGCAAAACGGAAAAAATATCTTCCTCTTCCTCGGCCTGTTCCTCCGAACTGCGCAGCAGGGACTTGGGAACCGCAGGCACAAACACCGGATCCTTCAAATCCGGACGATTCAGCTTGTAAAGCTGGATCAAGCGCGCCAGTGAGAGCAGTCCCGGGCTGCGATACACCTGGCTCGAATCGATTTCAAGATTTGCCGTCAGGATTTGTAACAGCAACTCCGGCATTCCCGCATCCACTTCCAGGCGAACCACCGATCCAAAGCGGCGCGCGCGCACGCCTTCCTCGATGGTTTCGAGCAAATCTTCCGCTTCCAGCTCTTTGATCGCCAGATCGGCGTCGCGGGTGATGTGAAACGGATGAACCTCGCGGACTTCCATGCCGAGAAAAAGCGCTGAGATGTTGGCGGCAATCACTTGCTCGATCCAAACGAAGACTTCGCGATGTCCGTTGTTGGCGCCGACCGGCACCAACTGCGGCAGCGTGTCGGGCACTTTCACGCGCGCGAAGCTTTCTTCGCCTTTGCCGTCTCCCGGAGGTTCGATCAAAACGGCGAGATTCAAACTGAGGTTCGAAATGTGCGGAAAGGGCCGGCCGGGATCGAAGGCTAACGGCGTCAGCACGGGGAAAATTGTGCTGGTGAAATACGCCGCCGCCGTTTCGCGCTGTCGTGCGTTCAACTCGGAATAGTCGAGGATCGCGACGCCGTGTTTCTCGAGTGCCGGCAGCAAGCGCTTCGACAGGCACTGGTGAGCCTCGCGCAGCAGCGCTTCCACTTCGGCGCGCGCCGCCGCGAGGATCGCCGGAGGACGCATGCCGTCGGCCCCGGGCTTATCGACGCCGGCATCGAGTTGCGCGATCACGCCGGCGATGCGGACCATGAAAAACTCGTCGAGGTTCGAGGCAAGGATCGAGAGGAATTTCACGCGCTCGAGCAAGGGATTCTGGGGATCGAGCGCTTCTTCCAGCACGCGCCGCTGAAACGCCAGCAGGCTCATTTCGCGATTCACATAGAGTTGCGGATCGGTGAGCTTGGGCCCGGGCGTCTCTTTCGGGTGTTTTCGGGGGGAAGACTTCTTAGCCATCCTGCTAAGCCTATAGCGAATCGCCGGCAAGGCTCAACGGCGCGGAGTCGCTTTCATGAAACCTTGACACGCCAGTTACCGGACGGTCCGGCCGCCGCGGAGTGTCTCGGGCTTACCAGCCAGGGCTGAGAAGCGAGCGAAGAAGCCGTGGTCAGTTCATCGAGAAACACGACCTCTGGATCGTTAATCAGCGCCGAAACCCGCAGCACCTAAGGGGACTTCGCCGCCACTGGAGATCGATAGGTCGTATTGGGGCCTGGCGGATACCGGGTTATTGTGGCTGCTCCGGTTTCCAACAGGTAGTAATAACCCAGCGCGTCAAGTTGGGCGGCGAACGGCCCGGACAGTCCCGCGATGACAGTCGTGAGGTTCCCCGCCGAATCGATTCCGCGAATGAGTCCGCTCACCGATTCCGCAAACATCACGTTTCCGCTCGAATCGACCGTAATGCCTCTGGCTAAACCGATGGGTGATCCGGCGGCCGGGGCACCGTCGGCTGTTCGGCCAGTGGTTCCGTTGCCGGCGATGGTCGTCAGCGTCCCGTTGGGGGCGATTCTTTCCAGACAGCTTGCGGTATCGTCGCCGAAATAAACGGACCCGTCAGGCGCCACGGCCACGGCGATGGGTGAACCGAGATCCGCTTGGAGCGCGGGAACACCGCTGCCTCGGTTACAGGTGGACGACCGTTTTCCAGTTCCCGCAATGGTAGTGAGCGTGTTCGACGATAAGTCGAACTTCAACACGCGTGCGCTGCCGTTCGCCGCGATGTAGAGGGCGTTGCGTTTTTCATCCAGCGCGATACCCCAAGGACCGCCGGCAGCGCCGCCGGCAACCAGAACCACACTCTTGCCATCGGCAATCGAAACGCGCACAATCTGCCCGCCATCGTTGACATAGAGCGTCAATCCCGCCGAATCCACGGCCAGGCCGGTGACGCTTGTGCTGTTTGTGACATACACCGTGGAGCTCGCTCCAAGCGGCGTGATCCGGTTTACCTTTTTGGCCGCTTGATCCGCCCAATAGACGTTGCCCGAGCCGTCCGCCGCCATGGCGCGCGCCCCGTCGACGGCCTGCCCGCCGACCGGCTGCGCGGCGAAACTGAGGACCGCACTCCCCTGCGATAGTGTGTTGCCCGCCAAGACATCCGCGTCGACGAAGCCTGCCGCGGGCGGCTGTGCGATATTCACGGTTACGCTGTCCAATCCATATTGGTTGACGTCGGAAATACTCTGGACTGGATATACAGTCCACCCGATTCGCACACTCAACTGCGCGGGATCGGCTTTGCGGAATCCAGTGCCGACGAGCGTAAGCGTCGCGGGTCCGCTGCTCGCGGTCCAGGAAGGTAGAGTCGCGGGCGTACAGCCGCCGACGATGCCGCATAGGCCCAGCGACACCGGAGTGGATGCGCCCGTCAGCGCGATGGTGCCCTGCGCCGTCATAAGCTGCGGAGCGGCTGCTTGCAGGTCGAGCGGCCAACTGAGCGGCGGCCCTCCGTTGGTCAACGCCAGCACAGCGGGGCCGAGCGGCAGAGTTGGGGGCAGATAAAACTGTATCGACTCTTGGGAAACGCTCACCATCGGAATCGACACTCGGCGAACGACGTCGACGCTCTCGCTCCGCAATCTTCGGGCGGGCGGAAAATCGATCCACGCGGTCACGCCTCCCAGCGGGATCGCCGGTACGGACGACGTTGCCTGACTCAACCCTAGCCCCTGGCCTTGAAGCGTGATCAGCGAGCCCGGCGCGGCCACCGTTGGTCCCGACTGAATCACGGACGCGCCGGTGTAGGGCGGCGCAGAGGCACGCTGATCCGCAACCACCGGCACGTATCCCACTTCGAGTCCCGCGGGCGGCGTGACCACAAGCGCCGGATCCAATGATGCCAGCGACCCGGAAGAGGGAGGGCTCATATATGTCAGGTCCGGCGTCCAATGGCTGTGCATGGATGCCACAAAAGTCTGAATGCGTTGTTGGTCGGCGGTGCTCAAATTCATCCGCTGGATGGCCGGCTGATCGACAAAGCGATACCAGAAATAGGTGACCGTGCTGCCATCGGCCAAATTCGCATAAAAAGGACCCGCGGCCGGACCGGGATTGACCCAGCAACTGGAATTCGCCGTCGGAACGGTTAGCGGGCTGCCGGTCTTGGCAAGCGGAAACGTTTGCGATTGCAAGGAAAGGCTCGCGGGTACGTCGCTCGCCAATATCGGCGTCAGCGCTTTCGATCCGGGAGTTTGTTTGTAATACTCCGGCAGCGCTCCGGCAGGGAAGGTTGCGGTCGGCGTCCACTGGAGTGTCACCGCACAGCCGTTTACGCTAGCTGCGCTGTTGGTTGCCTTCACGATGGAATCCAGCGCCAAAGGAGCAGTCTCATTGTCGCCCTGGACCTGCAGTGCGATGCCGGCGCCTGGATCCTTCGTGCATTGCGGGGTTGTCGACCCGGCACTCTGAAACTGCGCGGGAACCGGCGAGCCTCCATTAACCCAAGTCTTGAGCGCTGCGTACAGCGCCTGATCGGAATAATAATGAATGTCCTGTTGCAGGACCGTTTGACTGTGCGAGTCCACGGGAAAATGCATCGCGGGATACCGCGAGTAGACCGTTTGGTCGGGGCCGACGGCGCGGAAGCGGGGGAAAAATCCGTATTCCGCGGCAATGCCGCTGAGGAGTGCATCGAGGGTATCGAGCCCGCGCCCGACATCGGTGGGATAGGTGCGTGAAAGATCGCTCCAATAATCCGGCAGCCAGATCACCGCGGGTCCCTTAAAGTTGGCGCTATTCAGAAAGAGTGTCCAGGTCTGATCGCCGGTCGGCGTTCCGTTATTCGATCGCGCTCCAAACAACGGCAGCGCCATGTAGCCGTAACCCAGCAAATTTCCGTTGGTGGTAACCAGAACCGGGGAATCGATCGGCATCAGCAACCGGTTGGAAAGCTGAGCGATGCCCATCTGGCCGCACGGGATCGATCCGCCGGAAACGGCAAAACCAAAGCCTTCGCCGCTCTGGCCGCCCGAGTAACAAGTACCCGTTCCCACGACATGGATCTTCGGATTTCCCGTCGGAAACGATGAGCCCCCCCAGATGCCAACGCCGCCTTCGATGGTTTCAAAGTAAGCGGAGAGGTTTCCGGTGCCGGTGTAGAACTGGTCGCGCGCGGTTGTACCCGGCGGACAAAGAATCTGCGGGAACGTATAGTTGTCGGGTATGAACCAAGTTCCGACGAAGCCCAACCGGACATCGGCCAACGGCTTGTCCAGAAGCGGCCAACTTGACGTATACCAAGTGGCCCCGAGCCCGTAGCCGGGGAACGTCGTTTGGACATTCGAATAGATGTAACCGGTACCGCCCGTGAACAAGTATTCCGGGTTCTGCTGGGCGGCCAGAGAGCAGGCCCAGAACCAGAATGTCAGCGCGAGGATCGCACGGTTCCTTCGTTCCTTCATGCGTTGCGACGGCAGCGGCGATCACGCGCAAGCCGATTCCTTGAAGGCGCCGCCACGTTGTCTCGCGGGATCATACCACGGCGGTGCGGCGACGATAGAAGTAAGCCACTGCGCACGTCATGAAGATGTTTGGTTCCGCGAATGGCCGCCGAGCGGCCGATGCGTGATCATCGCATCAACTTCCGTCTTCAACTTCCGTCCAAGACGTCGCGCAGCTTCTGCAACAAAGACGCCGCAGAGAACGGTTTTTCGACGAAGACGATGCTTTCGTCAAGTACACCGCGCCGAATGAGCATGTCATCGGCGTAGCCGGACATGAACAAGAATCTCATGTCGGGACGGATAACATGCAATCTCTTGGCCAAGTCTGGCCCGCTCATTCCCGGCATCACCACGTCTGTAAGCACCGCGTGGATCACGTTCGGATGGTCCGTTGCGATGCGAATGGCTTCAGTGGGACCTTCCGCATCCAAAACGGTGTAACCCGCCCGGTTCAGAAGCTTGTACGCAAGCGAGCGTACCGCTTCGGCATCTTCTACAACGAGGATTGTCTCCGTGCCGGATGGTAGCGCTTGCGGAGCGTGCCGCTGACGAACCGGCTGAGCGGGCGCATGCAATCGCGGCAGATAAATCTTGAACGTGGTTCCTTGCCCCAAATCGCTGTACACCCAGATCGTGCCGCCACTTTGGCGCACAATGCCGTATACGGTGGCCAAGCCCAAACCAGTTCCGTGACCCAGCGCCTTTGTCGTAAAGAATGGTTCGAAGATACGCGCTATAGTTGCAGCAGTCATGCCGCTGCCGGTGTCGGCGACCGACAACATAATGTATTCGCCAGGGGCAATTTCACTATGTTGCCTGGTGTAAACTTCATCGAGAACGACATTCGAAGTGCGAATCGTCAGCGTGCCGCCTTGCGGCATGGCGTCATGCGCGTTGACCGCCAAGTTCATCACAACTTGTTCGATTTGTCCCGGATCGACAAAGGTTGTCCACAATTGCGGCTCGGTATCGATTGCGATCATCACATCCTCCCCGATGAGTCTCTGCAGCAGATCGCGCATCCCCGCGATCACACTGTTGAGGTCGACGGGCTTGGGTTGGCGGACTTGCTTACGGCTGAACGCAAGAAGTTGTTTGACGATGCCGGCGATGCGCTGCCCCGCGTTCATGATGGCGTCCAATCCCTCGGCGGTGGCTGCGGCATCGTCCAAGGTCTCTTTCATCAGTTCCGCTTCTCCGAGCACGACCCCGATCAGATTGTTGATGTCATGCGCCACGCCGCCGGCGAGTTGTCCGAGGGATTCCATTTTCTGCGCCTGCACCAACTGCGCTTGCAGGTTGTTCCGTTCCGTCATGTCGTTCGCCAGCACAAGTCGCGACCGGCGTCCGCGAAACTCGATGTGATTACCGGAAATCTCAACCTCTAAGATCGCGCCGCTCTTGGTTTGATGTTTCACAATCCCAGCGCTCGCCGGCACCACCTTTTGGTCGCGCTGTTGTTCGAGTCGCGCCAGAAACGCGGGAACATCTTCGGGTGGCCGGATATCCCGCGCGGTCATCCTCAAGAACTCCTCGCGCGAATAACCGTACCGCTGAATCGCCGCGTCGTTCACGGCCACAAATGCCAGCGTCTCGAGGTCGAACACCCACATCGGATTCGGGTTGCTGTCGAAGAGCAACCGGTATTCCTCTTCGCTTTCGCGCAAAGCCGATTCCGCCCGTTTTCGGAGGGCGCGCAAGGATTTCGCGGCGAGCGCCGCTTCCACCGATGCCGGTAGTCGCGCCATCCGGTCCTTCAGCACGTAATCCATGGCCCCACGTTTGATGCACTCGGCGGCAGCCTCGTCGCCAACGCTGCCGCTGACGACGATCAGAGGAATGTCTTTTTCCATGCGATGGAGCGCTTCGAGCACATCCATGGCTGTGGAGCCGAGCAGATTGTAATCGCAAATAATTACGTCGTACTCCCCACGCGAAATCTGGGCGTTAAAGCCGTCGATGCTATCGACGCTATCAGCATCAAGCGCGAAACCTGCCTTGCTCAAACTATGCGAGATCAGCTTAACGTCCTTGGGATTGTCCTCGACAAACAGGAGTTGGAGCCGCTTGCTTTCGGAGGAACGAGTAGCGTTGTCGTTCATAAACTTGGCCCCGGGCTACGAACCCCTTACGGGCGCGGCGGGCAGCGGCGGATGATTGACCACCAGCCAGAAGAGACCGACCTGATCCACGATCTGGCGAAATTGTTCAAAGTCCACCGGCTTTTGAATATAAGCGTTGGCGCCCAAATTGTAGCCTTCCACCAAGTCCCGTTCTTCCTTCGAGGCGGTGAGAATCACCACTGGAATACTTTTGGTGCGGGGATCCGATTTTACTTTCTTGAGCACCGACAGTCCATCGATGCCGGGCAGTTTGAGATCAAGCAGGACCAGCCGCGGCTGCCGCTCGATGGCGCGATCCGCGTGGGCGCCCTCGCAGAAAAGGAAGTCCAGCGCCTCCTGCCCATCTCGCGCAACCTCCACGTGCTTAGCTAAATTCCGGCCGCCCAGGGCATGAAGCGTCAACTTCAGATCTTTGGGATTATCTTCCACCAAAAGAATATCTGCGGGTTCACTCATTAACCGGCCTCCCGCCCAAATTCTGTAGGCGTCAGACGCGACGTCTCAGCGCCCGGCGTTCCCAAGGTGAAATAAAACGCGGCGCCGCGATCCAACTCGGCCTCGGCCCACACCCGTCCGCCATGCTTATGGATGATTCGCTGAATGGTGGCCAACCCAACGCCGGTGCCCTCGAAGTCTTCCTGCCGATGCAGCCGTTGGAAAACTCCAAACAGCTTGGTGGCGTTCTTCATGTTGAAACCGACGCCGTTGTCCTTCACGAAGAACTGGCGCTCCCCGTTGCGAACGATGGCTCCCAATTCGATCACGGCATGCTCCCGAGGACGCGTGAACTTCACGGCGTTGGAGAGCAGATTCATGAGCACCTGCTTCATCAGGCCTGGGTCGCACTCCACAAAGGGCAACTTTTCGATCTTCCACTCGATTGCTCGACGCGCTTCGGTGCGCTGCAATTCCGTGACTACTTCCTGGGCCACGGCACTCAATCCGGTGATCTGAAGAACTAATTCCTTCCGGCCGACGCGCGCGAGATTCAAAAGGTCGTCCACCAATCGGCCCATTTCGCGCGTGCTGGCGCGAATGTCACGAAGAAATCCCTGCGCGTCCGCCGATAGATTAGTGCCGGCCTCCTCTTCCAACAGTTTTGAGAAGCCGTCGATGTGCCGGAGAGGAGCGCGGAGATCGTGCGAAACGGAGTAAGTGAACGCTTCTAATTCTTTATTGGCCGCTTCCAGTTCCGCGCGCCGCCTTTCTAAGTCCGCATTCAAGCGGCGCACTCCTTCCTCGACCCGTTTTCGTTCCGTGACGTCGCGAATCGCGCTGGATACCAGCACACCGTCCTCGGTTTCCAAAGGACTGAGGCTGATCTCAACCGGAAACTCGCTGCCGTCCTTGCGCAAGCCGTATAGTTCCAAGCTTGCTCCCATCGGTCGAACGCGCGGCTCGTGAAAGAATCCGGAGCGATGCCCCGGGTGGCGCGCGCGAAAGCGCTGCGGGATCAGGATCTCGATATCCCGGCCCAGCAATTCATCGCGCTGATGTCCGAAGAGCTTTTCGACCTGGGCGTTGACCAGAACGATTCTTCCTTGTGGGTTCACGACCACAACGGCGTCAGGGGCGGCCTCCAGAAGCGCGCGAAACTTCTGTTCCGCCCGCTTACGCTCGGTGATGTCGCGTATGGCGCTGGACACCAATACGCCTTCATCGGTTCGGATGGGACTCAAACTGATTTCGACGGGAAATTCGCTGCCGTCCTTGCGCAGTCCATAAAGCTCCAGGCTGGCTCCCATCGGGCGAACGCGCGGCTCGTGAAAGAATCCGGTGCGGTGGCCGGGATGGCGGCCTCGAAAACGTTCCGGTATCAGGGCCTCGATTTCGCTGCCCAACAACTCTTCCCGCGGATAACCGAAAAGCTTCTCCACTTGCGCGTTGGCGAATACGATTTTGCCTTCCGGATTGACCACCACCATGGCGTCCGGAGCGGCCTCCAGAAGTCCCCGGAACTTTTGCTCCGCCGCACGCAATTCCTCGGTCAGGTGCGTCTCGCCGGAAATGTCCTTCGAGATGATCAGCCAGCCGAGCGGTTGCCCGGCGGGATCATGCCGCGGCGTTACGACGACGCGCGCCATGAAGCGTTCCCCGTTACGCCGGATTCTGGTGATGGTTCCCTCCCACTTGCCATCTTGCAAAGCGCGGCGCTCGATCTCCTGCGGTTTGCCGGCCTTAACGTCCTCGGGTGGATGTAGAACTCTGGAGTCGGCTCGTCCGATGACTTCATCGCGTTCGTATCCGTACAGTCGGCGGGCCCCTTCGTTCCAAAGAACAATATGCCCGTTCGTATCGGTGCCGATGATCGAATATTCCGTGGAGGATTCGAGTATTCCGGACAGGAATTCCAGGGCGTGCGCCGGATCGCTTGCAACGCCGCCGTTGATTTGTGTGGGAGACATCGCCCACCTTTCTATCTCCCATGCTAGATGGAAATCGCACCGGCTCGGAAAAATCTATCAGCCAATCCGAAAGGCTTCCGCTTTCGGGAAACATCTGATAAATGCGCGGGGACATCTTGAGTGCCTTTCGGATATATCTCCGACAGGTTTCCGCCCCGCTAGTCTTTTTGAGAACAAGGTGAAAGATCATCGGAAGTGCGCGACGCACTTTTCGAAGCCCCCGGCACAAGCTCCATGAACTTGCCGAAGCTTTTCCCAGTGAGAGTGGAAAGCGACCCCTGCTGAAAATGGCGGGACCGTCCGACTTCCATACGCGGCTCTCCGCCGCAAACATAGCGGTCTAATAGTCGATGTTGGACTATTAGAAATCCGACTCTACGCTAGGGCGAGTGCCCATGTACAAGTCGATTCACTCAAAAGAGTACCGCGCGGTCTTGCGCCTCCTACGGAGAGCGCGCGAAGCCGCCGGTGTGACTCAGGCTGAGTTTGCAAGACGATTAGGGCAGAGCCAGTCGTTTGTCAGTAAGTGTGAAAGAGGCGAACGCCGCTTAGACATCGTTGAGTTGAGGCAATTTTGCTTGGTACTGAAAATCAGCTTTACGGGCTTTGTCCGGAAAGTCGACGAGGAACTGGGTGCGGGCCGATGAATGGCGGTTTACCGGTCGTACCGGCCCCGACTGATAGATTCACTGAACTGGCAAGGCGATACAGTGGTGCGATGCCGGAAGCGTTCATTGCCGTGCTGTGCCCATTACTCATCCCTATTGAAAGCCTGAATAAGGAAATCATCAGGATTCCGGGACAGAGCCATTATCGCGCTTCGTTTTCGGTCAGGATAACTGACGAAAGCAGGGGAGTTCTCCAACGAGGCCGAACTGGAAAGTTCGTCCCGGCCAACTACGCAGGCGCCGGTGGTCTCTGGCGAGAGATCGCCAAGGGGCGAATCATTGATGTCGACGGAGCTACAAGCATTGCAGGTGGGGAGGTCTATGCCGGCGGGCGAAAGCGGGACCTTGAACACGCACTGACAGAATTGCAGCCGACTGACTTTCTAGAGATTGACCAGTTTGGCGCCTCCGCAAAGGTTCTGAGCGGGCTGACGGAATACTATTTAGTCGAGATTGCTAAGGCCAGCGGCTATTCTGTCAGGCGCATGCCTGAAGACACCGCGCGACACCTGGGAACGTATTACAACTACGATTTCGAATTCGAGCGTGCGGGAGAGCGGCGTAAAATCGAAGTGAAATCCATATGGGGGACAGATACCCGCTTCGCTCGGTTGATCCACAGCCGCGGACCAGGGTATCCCACAAGCAGCTGTAAGTTTGAAACACAAGACATATTCGCAGTAAGCCTTTTTTTGAGGACAGGCAATATCAGAGACTTCGCATTCGCGCGATCGGTCCCGAGAGACATCAGACCGTATGGGCTGCCGCGTGCCCAGAGATTTCCGGACCATGTAAACCAGAATCCTCGTTGCGAAGTAGGCGATGGGACTTGGTTTGCGACGATAGACGAAGTGTGGAGTCTCGAGTAATCGTCAGGCTTTCCACTCACTTGTTAGCCGATCGATCCGTTCGCACAATTCTCGGTCGAGTTGCTGCGCTTTCTCGCGGAGTTGCATCATCTTCTTGCAGCACTCCTCCATGTCTGCGAGGTAGCACTTTTCTATTGGAAGGACAACATCAAGGAGGCACGATTCCTCAACCGCAGGGTACGCGATGCCAACATTGTTTCTGAGGACTTGAGCGTTTACGAAATCAGATTGGAGCAGCCGCGCGAGGATGATCGGCTCGATTGACGTGCACCTCAGGACTGCGAAGCCCGTCGAGCAGACAGCGCCATCCAACTGGTTAGGGACGATGCCCACCGCCTTACGCTCAGGCCGCACGGTCGAAACAAGGACATCGCCCGCCCTAACGAGCTTCCTAGCGCGACTGGGTGGGTCAGGGGTCCCCATCTCTTTTCCTCTAACCATGCAATCATGTGGGCTAACGTCGCCGATCTCGATGTACTGGAACGTCGGTCTCCCTGACTGACGAGGGTCAACTCTGTCATTTGCAAGTATCGCAACATCCCGAACGCGCAGGCACGCCTGGCCGCACATTTCAAGCTTTCGCTGAATGGCGATAGGAAGGCTCGCGTGAAATGTGGCGTCCCATCTTGACTCATTGGGAGCAAGGTCGAAGAGTCTGCCGATGCGGAGCGGCGCTTCACCATGGATCTCCCGAAGCAGCACCGGCAGGTCTCCGGGGCCTATGGAAACCTTGTGCCGCTGGGAGCCCCTTGTTTCCACATCGAAGCCTACGTTTCCACAGATGCCGAAATATACGGTATCTCGCCGCGTTCCTTTGTTTTCCGTTTTCTGCAGGTGGAGGACTGACGTCTTAGTGTTCGTACCGGCAACTCCGAACGTTACAGACGGAAGGGACACCACGCTTCGAAGACGAATGGAGCTTGAGATACCGCGGCGAAGGTCGGCGAAGAGACCCCTATTAGTAAGAACACTATCGGGAACGATCGCAACGAGTATTCCATTCGGTGCCAACCAATCGATGTACCGTTCAAGGAATAATAACTCAGAATCGACGCTCTGCACTGGCCGTCCAGCCCACTCCCTGGTCAACTTGTAACCGTCAAGATCCAGGGCACCGAATTCAGCGCCGAATGGCGGATTCGTCAGGATGATTTTCGCTGTTCCCGCAAGGGCATTGGTCAGTCGGGCGTCTGGTCCAACACGGACCAGTGAATTCGCGAGGTGAAGGTTCGCTGCCGGAACGCCGAAGAGAGCCAGATTCGTCAACGCGAGCCTGATCATTCGCTCGCTCTTGTCGATTCCGACAAGCACTGTCGCCATCATCGATTCGATCCACGATGATAGTGCGGCCTCGCCGTGGCGATCTCGAACCTGCGGCTGCAGCACACGAAGCATTTCAGACAGGAAGGAACCCACGCCGCACGAAGGATCTAGCACGATGCCAGCGCTCGTACACGCAGCTGGGTTGATCAAGGCATCGAGATCCGAGGGGTCGAGGGATTGAAGGGCAAGACGCACCATGAAACTCACAACTTCGGGAGGGGTCAGGTACTGCCCCAACTCCTTCTCGTCAGAGAACGAGTCCGCCAAAAACTGGCCGAAAGTGTCGTTGAGAACATCGACGCCTTTGGCACCACGGATTTGACCGACTAGGTCAGGTGAGGACAACTGTCCAAAACAGTCGATGACCTCCTGGGCAAAGCGGTCCTCCGAGTCCTTGAGACGTAGTTGAAAGTCTTCAGGCTGAAGCTCGTGAGACAGAGAGGTTGGAAGATGCGACCGAATGGTCTCTGCAATAAAGTTACGCAGTCCGGCCGCTGGCCGTCCATCGCCCACTATTCTGTCGCAAATCCCTGTCCCACCTCCATCGATTGACATTACGTGCGCGAAGAGCAGCTTACCTAATTCATCAATCGCCTCGTGCCGAGACGAAAGGCGACCGCTTCGGTGTAGAATCTCTCTCATTTCTTGGAGTACTACCTGGAGGGCTTCCCGAATCCCATGTGCATCGCGACTGGGAAAGTCGAATAATGCCGTCTGAAGGGCGATGCCTCGGCGTAGGCGCTCATTCGCGAGTGCGCGAATTCTTCCTTCCATGTCGGCGCGCGGGGCCGCTTGGCCCGACGCCCAACGTAGAAGTGTAGGGGACGAGACCCCAAGCTCGTTTGCCAGGCCCTCCATTGAACCGTGGCCGCTCTCGATCAGAGATCGCGTTAGGGTGGAGATCGGGGTATCGTAATCCATGAATGCACCAAGTGTGACCTCAAACTTATCACACGCTACTTCTCAATCGTACACCTTGACCATGAGCAGCTACTCCTGTTGCGGGAAATTGGGAGGAATACGGTCGCATGGAGGGGCAGGATTTATGTTGGACCAACGCTCTAGCCGGTGACCTCGACTCCATCAGCTTCTTGCGGAGAGCCGGATCCCATACCTCACGAAAAGTTCGTCCGAGCCTGTGGACAGCCTTAGACCCGCGTAGCCGTTTTTCAAAACAAGCTGTAAGGATCATCGGAAGTGCACGACGCACTTTTCGAAGCCCCGGCACAAGCTTCATGAACTCGGCTTAGCCGCTTCCGCGGCATGAAACGAAACGACGCGCCAACCACCTTCGCCGCGTATGTAGACCTTCGTGAACCGCCAATCATCCTCCACCTCGCGTCCGCCGATTGTGCGCCTACGCTGCAATCTCCCACTGACAACAGCCGCGGAACCGTAGGTGCGAATGTGAAGGTCGGAAGTCTCGTATCGCGAAAACTTCATGCGGCCTGACCGTGCGAACGAAAGTGCCTCGGCTTTGCTCATCACCGGCATGAGCGGGACGGCCACTTCTAAGTCATCGGCCCATAAATGTTCCAAAGCATCCGCATTTCCCTGCAGGTGGGCTTCGTTCCAAACTTTTTCCAAGCGCGCGAGTTCTTCCCGATCTGCCGAAGGACCGGATCCATTGGACGGCGGCGCTTTCTGGCCAGACGCGACACCCGAGGCAAGCAATATCAGGAACCAGGCAGCATAAAGCCGATGCATATGGGCTTGAGTATAACATCCGCAAAACGCTTGCCAAGCGACATGCCATCGATACGAATCGGCGAAAAGATGATGTTTTTCCCGATTACTCGCCGTGCTGCTTGAAAAGCACGTAGAGGCCGGCTGTCGATCATCGGCTTGACACGGTAGCGGGCGATTCGAGTTCAGTAGGTGAGACTGTCCTTCCTGGCTCCGCCCGACACAACGCGGGAAATCAGAGTAAACTGATTGCGGGGGGAGCAGTGAGAACAGTCCGGTTCGCCCTTTTCGCCATCGCTATTCTGCTGAGCGGGGCGCTCGCCTGGGGACAAGGTGTGATTACCACCGTCGCCGGGGGAAATCCTTGGGTGTTCACCGGCAACAGGGGTCCCGCCATCAACGCGCCGCTGGGAATCCTCACCGGCATCGCGGTCGACTCACTAGGAACCATTTACGCCGCGGACAATAGCAACTCCCTGGTCGTAAAGATCACCCGCGACGGAGCGTTGACCATCGTCGGCGGCGGCGGGCAAGCCGACCCGTACAGCAGCAATGTCCCGGCCACCAGCCTGCCGATGGCCCCAAACGGAGTGGCGGTGGATGCGACCGGCAACATTTACGTCGCCGATAATTTTGGCCTCATCCGCAAGATCAGTACAGCCGGAATCGTTACGACGGTGGCAGGCAATGGAACTTCCGCCTTTTCCGGCGACGGCGGCCCGGCCACTAGCGCATCGTTGAACTCTCCGGCGGGCGTGGCGCTCGATAACGCCGGCAACATCTACATCGCCGACGCAAACAACAATCGCATTCGCAAGATCAATCCGTCGGGAATCATCTCGACGGTCGCAGGTAATGGAACCTCCGCCTTCTCCGGCGACGGCGGACCGGCCGGCAGCGCGTCGTTGAACAATCCGACCGGCGTCGCGGTAGATCCGGCAGGTAACGTCTATATCGCCGATGCCTACAACAACCGGGTGCGCAAGGTTAGCGCGGGCATCATCACCACCGTCGCAGGCGGCGGGCAGGGCGGCGATGGCGGTCCCGCCGCGAGCGCGTTGATCAATTTTGTGCGAGGTGTAACCGTAGACGCTTCCGGCAATCTCTATATCGCCGCCGTTAACGACAGCAATGTTCGCAAAGTCAACGCCGGTACGATTTCAACGGTGGCCGGCAACGGAACGGCCGCCTATTCCGGTGACGGCGGTCTAGCTACGGCAGCCTCGCTCTATTATCCCTACGGCGTGGCACTCGATAGCTCGGGAAACATCTACGTCGCCGACAGCAACTATTCGAGCGGTTACATTCGCCAGGTCAGTCTGACAACCGGCAACATCACCACGCTGGCCGGCAACGGTGGATACAAGTTCGCGGGCGATCTCGGCCCGGCCACCGGCGCTACCCTCAATCATCCGGGCGGCGTGACTGTCGATGCGTCGGGCAACGTCTATATCTCCGACTCCTATAACAATCGCATCCGTAAAGTCGGTTCGTCCGGCATCATCACTACGATCGCCGGAAATGGACTTCCGAATTTCTCCACGGGCGACCCGGCCACGAGCGCATCGCTGCAACAGCCCGCCGGCGTGGCCGTGGATGCCGGAGGAAACCTCTACGTCGCCGACCGCGGCAACCATCGCGTGCGGCGCGTTACCAACGGAAGCATTTTTACGGCGGCGGGAGGCGGGACAGGCGGCGACGGCGTTTCAGCCACCACGGCCGCCTTGAATTCTCCCACGGCGGTGGCCATCGACGCGGCGGGAAATCTCTACATCGCCGATCAATACGCGTGCCGGATTCGCAAAGTGACCAACGGAATCATCTCGACCGTCGCCGGAACCGGTGACTACGGCTCATCCGGCGATGGTGGTCCCGCGATCAACGCGAAACTATCGAATCCCTCAGGGGTCGCCGTGGATAGTTCGGGCAATATCTACATCAGCGATTACGGCAACAATCGCATCCGCAAGGTCAGCCCGTCGGGCACAATCACGGCGTTTGCAGGCAACGGAACGTCAGGCTATTCCGGCGATGGCAGCCCAGCCGTGAACGCGATGCTGAGCAATCCTCAGGGCGTTGCGGTGGACGTATCGGGCAACGTCTTGATCGCCGACGGCAACGGCGTCGTCCGAAAGGTGACTCCCGCGGGAATCATCAGCACGGTGGCGGGCGGGGCGCCGTGTTGTTCCCCGGGCGACGGCGGTTTGGCCAAGAATGCGTGGTTGAGTTCCCCATCGGCGGTGGCAATCGACGCCACCGGAAATATCTTCATCGCCGATTCGGACACGGATCTGGTGCGCGAGGTGTTGGCCGCCGCGCCTTCACTGGCCGTCTCGCCGACGACGTTGGGTCTGGCGGCCACTTCTGGATCGCCGGGCGGCACGCAGCAAATCACGGTGGTCAGCAATGCATTGGGCGTGGCTTGGACGGGACAAGCGCAAAGCACCGGCGCATGGCTCTCTGTTTCACCGTCCGGAACCGCTCCGGGTGCGGCCGACGTGAGCGCCGATGCGTCGAATTTGGGGCCCGGAACCTATCAGGGCACCGTGACGATCAAAGCGCCTCTGGCTGTTCCCTCATCGCAAACGGTTTCGGTTCAACTCGTGGTTTCCGCGGTGATGCCGGCGCGACTCACCTTACAGCCCTCGTCATTCAATTTCCAGACGCCGGCGGGCGCGGCCGGCGTTCAGGTCCAGACCTTGCAAGTCGGCAACGCTGGAAGTGGTATTTTGCAATGGACCGCATTCGCCACCACCACCTCGGGCGGAAGCTGGCTCACGATTTCCGTGCCTTCCGGCTCGGCTTCCTCCGCGTCGCCCTCAATGATCCAAATCACGGCGGGTTCCGGCTCGCTCGCTGCCGGAACTTATTCGGGCCAAGTGACGGTGCGCAGCCAAACCACCGGCGAGACCAACAACATTCCGGTGACGCTGCTGATCTCGTCGGGAACGCGAACGCTGTTGCTGAGCCAGACGGCACTCCTGTTCACCGGCGTGCAGGGAGGAACGATCGTACCTCCGCAAAACTTCTCCGTTTTGAACACCGGTCAAGGCGTGTTGAATTGGAACGCGGTCAACGTGATCTATTCCGGCGGAAACTGGTTGAGCTCTTCGCCCGGCACGGGAAGTACCGATGCGGCGTCGCTTCAGATCCCGCAAATCACCGTGGGCGCGAATACCACTGGGATGACTGCCGGAGATTATACCGGCATCGTCAGCGTGAGTGGCTCGTCGGCGAACAACTCTCCGCAGATTGTTACCGTAAAACTGCACGTGCTGCCTCCCGGCAGCAATCCGGGAGTTTTGGTGAGACCGACCGGACTCGTCTTTGCCGCGGCGGCCGGAACCTCGTCGCCGCCCCCCCAGACCGTGACGGTGGCGACGGCCGCCTCCGGCGCCAACGACTTCACCGCGGGTTCCTTGACGCGCACGGGCGGCAACTGGCTGAACGTGTCGTCAAGGGGTGAGTTCTCCATCGGCCAGCCGGGATCTCTAGTGGTCCAGCCAGTCCTGGGAAACTTGTCTCCCGGCGTGTATCAGGGAACGGTGGCCCTTTTGTTCGCCGATGGCAGCGCGCAAACCGTTGGCGTCACGTTTTTGGTCATCGGCGCAGCAGGCACTGGGAGCAGCCTGTCGCCGGAAGACACCGGGTGCGTACCGCAAAAGCTGTTTGCCGCGGACCGCAGTGTGGGCAGCAGTTTTTCTTCACCCGTCGGCTATCCGCGGACTCTGGAGGTCTATGTAGCGGACAACTGCGGCAACCCGTCAGGCAACGGGACGGTGATTGCGTCGTTCTCGAACGGCGATCCTCCGATTGTGCTGGTCAGTCTTCTCAATGGAATCTACACCGCGACGTGGCAGCCGGGAACGGCCGCGGCTCAAGTGGTAATTACAGAAACCGCGAGTTCACCGGGCCTGGCGTCCGCGGTGCTGCAAGTTTCCGGTCAAGCGCCGGACAGTCCCTCGGCTCCCGCGATCAGCGCCGGAGGAGTGGTGAATGGCGCGAGCTTCGCGGGCGGCGCGCCGCTGGCGCCGGGCGGCATCATCTCTTTGTTCGGGAAGAACCTGGCTGCGGGATCCGCCTCGGCCAGCCAATTGCCGTTGACAACGGCACTCGGCGGACTCAGTGCGAGCGTGGGCGGTGAAGACATGCCGTTGTTCTATTCAAGCAGCGGCCAGATCAACGCGCAACTGCCGGTCGACTTGCCGACAAACAGCAAATTGCAAGTGATCGTCAGGACCACGGCGCAAGGTGCGGCGTCCATTGCCACCGTCCCTGAGACGATCAACGTGGGAAGCGCCGCGCCCGGTATTTTCACGGTGCTCTCTTCCGGCAAGGGAGACGGAGTGATTCTGCACGCCGACAACACGCTTATCAACGCGGCCAATCCCGCCAAGGGTGGCGAGGAAGTGGTGATCTACTGCACCGGCTTGGGACCAACCACTCCGTCATTCCCAAGCGGCACTCCGGCTACGGCGCCGAACGACACGGTGAACCCGGTGACCGTTACCATCGGCGGCCAGAACGCCGTCGTCGTGTACAAAGGGCTTACGGCGGAATTGGTCGGACTCTATCAAATCAATGCGTATATTCCTGCGGGATTGTCGGGGAGCCAGCCGATTCAAGTCACAGTCGGACAGGGGAACTCAAGTCCCGCCGGCGTGACGATTTCCGTAGTGCCGTAGGCTCGCGGCTATGGTGTGCCGTTGCCGGTGGTCCGCCCGGCGCTTGGGTCGGATGAATTAGCCGCGTTGAGATCGAGGTGAATGCCGCGCAAATCCGGCGCGTAACAATTGCCGTCGCGATTGTAGGTGGCCGCGCATGCGCCGCGCGCGAACTCCGGGCGTCGCGGCGACTGCGCGAATTGCCACACGGCAGCAAACGGCACGCCGCTCTCGGCGGGATCGCGCGGTTCCAGTACGCAACCCTTTGACGCCGAGCAAGCGTCGTTGGCAACCCAAAAGACGATGAGCCGCCCTTCGGCATGCGCGCGGATATCCACCGCGGTGACCACGTTCTCGTCGTCGCGCGCGGGAATGCCCGAGCAATAGACGCCGGCGCGATAATGCGCGGACGTCACAGCGTCGGCGAAAGCGTGAATGTAGGCGTGTTGCGCGGCGCTCATGCGTCCGCCTTCCTCGAGGTCGAGGAAAATCACCGCATTTTCCGGAAATCCTTCTTTACGCGCGGCGGCGACAGCGGCGGCGCCATCCTGCGTGCCCAGCTTCGCGGCGTCGCGACGCAACGCCGCGGACGATCGCGCGTTGTACAGCAGAAGAAATCCGAAGCCCGCGGATTCGATTGTCGCGCGCTTGCCGGTCCAAGTATTGAAACGTTCGCCCGGCGGAAGTCCCAGCCAGTATCCAGTGAACGCGAAGTGTTTGCGCAGCGCGGGGAGTTTGTCGTCGCCGGGATAGATGTTTCTGTCGAAGCCGATATAAGCGCCGGCCTGAGCGTCGAGAACGGAAGGCAAAAGGCAAAAGGCAAAAGTCAAAAGGCAAAAATACGAAAGCAGAAAAACGAGCGTTCGTACCTTCCTTTTGCCTTTTGACTTTTGCCTTTTGCCTTTTGCCTTCTGCGGTGCCCGCACCCTATCCCCAAAGTTCATTGATCGGCTGATACACGCCTTCGCTCGCGAACGGCACGTACTCGAAGCCGCGCCCGAACGGATCGTCGTAACGGATCGTGGTGTAGTTGATGCCCAGCGCCGAGTAGATCGTCGCCTCGATGTCTTCCGGTTTGATGATGCGTTGCGCCGACCATCCGTAGTTGATCGTGTTGGCGCCCAGCGCGTCGGTCGCGCCGATCACCGTGCCGCCCTTGATGCCGCCGCCGGCCATCAGCACGGTTTGCTGCACGTAGTGGTCGCGGCCCTTCGCGCCGGTCAGTTGTCCCGTGGTGCGTCCGAACTCGCCGGCGCATACGATCAGCGTTTCGTCCAGGATTCCCGCGTTTTGCAAATCGTCCATCAGCGCGGAGAGTCCGTTGTCGAACGTGATTCCCAAACAATTCGTGCTCAGCGGATTCAGGTTGGTCGCGCGATCGGTGTTATCTTGGGTGCCGTAAATGCCGACGTGCATATCCCAGCCGCCTACGCTGATCTCGACGTAGCGCGTTCCTTGATTGGCCGCCAGAACTTGCCCGGCTACCAGACACGCGTTGCCGAAGGCCGTACTGCCATACTTTTGCGAATTCGCCGCGCTGTACTGGAACGCCGTATTCACCACGGGATTGTATTCCAGCTGCGTCGCCGCCGTGTAGAAGTTGCCCATGTCCTGCATCGGCGTTCCGTACGGCGAGTTGTTGCGGAGCGCGCCATCCACCGTCAACAATTCGCTGTAACGCTGGTTCGACACCGTTTGCCCGCTGACGTTAGTGGTATTGGCGATGCCCGTGGTGTTGGCGTTGCCGTTTCCCGCTTCCGAAATTTTGAACGGCGCGTACGTCGCCGCGAAGTAGCCGTTGCCCACTTGCGACGCCGCGTTGTTGGCGTTCAAGGAAAGGAACGTCGGGAAGACTTGCCCGGGTTGCCTTTCCGGATTCTTCTCGATCGCCACCACGCTTCCGATATTCGGCGCAATGTTGCCGAGCGCGGCCGCGGGATTGCGTCCAATTTGCGTCCAGGTTTGCGCCAGCGTGTGCACCAGCGCCCACGCTTGCATCGACCGCACCAGCGCGATGTTGTTCAAGCGCTGCGAAAGTTTCGGCATCAGCCCCACCGGCCAATTGATGCCGTTGAACATCGTGGGATTGAAGCTCGTCGGCGTGGTGCCGTTGATCACCTTCAAGTCGAACAGGTCGGTGTGGCTCGGCGCGCCGGCCATCAAAACGAAGACCACGTTTTTGGCGGTGTTCTTCAGCGTCACCGGTTGCGTGACGATTTTCACGCCGCCGCTGGCATGCACAAACGGACCCAGGCAACCCATGGTGACGCCTGCGCCGGCCAGTTCGAAGAACGTGCGGCGAGAAATGTGCGGCCGCTCGAAGCAGTTCTTGTGCGGATGCGGGAACCGCTCGACGAAACGATCGAATTTTTCTTGTTGGTTCATGGCGATCTCCTTGTCGAGCGTCCCTAGTAATTGAAAATGAAATCGACCTTGTTGTACAGCGTCCACAGCAAGTTCACGGCTTCGGTGTTGTGATTCGTGTTCAGATTCGCCGCCGCCAGATTCATTTCCGTGGTTGACGGATAGCGCGACAACACCGTGAGATACAAATTCGTGATCAACTGCGAGTTCGGCAGCGTCATGTTCTGCTGCAACAAGCTCGCCGTGGTACCCGATCCCGTGGCCGCCACGCGCCCCATCACGACGCTTGAGTTCATCAAGTCGAGCGCTTGCGTCGCGGAGGAATCGCCGGAACGGAAAACGTTCAAGCGGTTGCCGCGCAGGAAATCGTCGAGGAACGATGCTTCCCCGCCCGTTCCGTTGGTATCCGGATACTGCATCGCGTAGGCGAAGGGACCAAGCGCGTACGGCTGGCCGTTGTTCAAGGTGTACGAGCTGGGAATGTTGCTGGTTTGCACGATCGCATCGCGTATTTCCTCGGCCGTCAAGCGGCGCACAAGTTTCCGCGCGAAAAGCGGCTCCCACGCCTCGTTCCAAGTGCCGTTGTAGCGCGACGACAATTGATACGTTTGCGAATTTGTGATTTCCCGCATGAGCGCCCGCAGGTCGTAGCCGCTGTCGATGAAGTCCCGCGCCAGCGCGTTCAACAATTGCGGATTGCTCGGCTGCAAGGTCCACGGCGACGGCGGCGGATTGTACGGGTCGAGTCTGGCGAGATCGAAGGTATCGGGCGGATCGACAATGCCCATGCTGAACAACTCGGCCCAAATGTAATTCACCGTGGCGCGAGCGAATTGGAAATCGCCGGTGACCATTTGGCTCATCGCCGTGCGGTAATCCATGCCCGCGGGCGGCGCCGTGTTGGTGAAGAAATAGTTCGGCGCGATCGTCGCGGCGTTGTTCGGCGTCGCCGAAGGCTGGCGCGCCGGACGATTGCCGGTGGTGGTGTTGAGCGAGTAGCTTCCCGTTGTCGCGCTCGACACGTACATGGGCGTCTCGTTGTTGACCGGCGTGCTCTCACCGCCCCAAGTGGTCCGCGCCATGAACGCCGCAAATCCCCACGCTTGATAGCGCTGTTGCTGGCCGCCCCACAAACTGATCGACGTCAAGTGGCCGGCCCCGTTGTGGCACAGCAGGCAATTCACGTACTGGATTCCCAGGAACGTGTCGGCCACGTCGGCGGCCATTTGATCGTAGGTATCCTGCCGGGGAATTCCCGCGCCGTTTTGCACGCCGCCCAGCAACCAATTCAGCTCACCCTTGGTGAAGTTTGATTCGCTCGCGGCGGTAGCGTTCGCGCTGGCCTGGGAGATGATGTCCGCGGCCATTTGATTGTACGGCGTGTTATTGGTGAGATTCGTCTTGATGAAATTGTAGAAGGCGTTGCGTCCCTGATTCCCGCGCTGGGTGCCTTGCGACGTGGTCGTCGTATTCAGGTACATGTCGCCGAAGTACATGGTCCACTTGTCCACCCATTGCGGCGACGCCAGCAATGTATCGATGTAGATCGCGCGCTTGTCCGGCCTCTGGTCGCTCAGGAACAACGCCAACGCCTGTGTAGTAGGAACGCGGCCGGTGAGATCGAGCGTTACGCGGCGGAAAAACTCCTGATCCGTCGTGGGCGGCGCGGGGGCGACGCCGGCTTGCGCCAGGGCCTGGAAAATGTTGCGGTCGATGGTGCCCATGTTCGACGTGTCCACCGTATTGCTGGTGTTTCCGCCGTTCGGCGCGAAGCTGGCTGCGGTCTTTGTCGATCCCTGAGCCGATCCCGATGAATCCGCTTGCGCCATCCGCATGCGCGTCACTTGCTCGGTCAACCGGCTCCGCACACCGGCCATCGTCAGCGACTTCTGGCGCTGCGCTTCGGTGAAGTAGCTGCACTCGGCGTGCTCAGTGACTGTCGCGCCGCTGTGCAATCCGTCGGTTGTCTTTTGCGCGTATGCCGCCGGTGAACTGGCGACGAGAAAAAGTGCAGGTATCGCGAGGGAAAAAGCGGCGCGTTGACAAGACATGTGTTTCTACTCCCGGAAAATAGAACTTGATCTTTCCGAACTCACGCCCAAACGTGCTGTCTTACGCTTTCTGTGTTACCTGTTTGCCTCGGTCAGGTCACAAAACTTCATGAAACCCTTCGCCGCATAAGACGCATGAAGTTGAACCTAAGTTTCCCTCGAAAACCATTGAAAAAGCAACCGGTACTTTGGTCCGGACCCGTCGGTACTGAGGTTTGCGCGTACACCTAGGCAAGCTTCGTATCGTCAGACTACAATGGAGGCGCCGATGCCGGTTCGAATCAGGTCCGCGAAAGTCCAACCACGTCTCGTTGCAGTGCTGTCTCTTCTTCTGTTTGGCCTCAGTGCGCACGCGCAGCTTCCCGGCAACGGATCGCTGAACGGCAAATACTGGTTCCGCTACGTTCAAATCACCACGGACTCCACGGGGAATCTCAGCCAGGCGATGAGCCTGCTGGGATCGCTGACGTTCAACGGCTCCGGGACCTTCAGCTATTCCGCCAGTCAAACGGTGGGCGCATCGACAACCGGATCGGTCACTGGCAGCGGAACGTATTCGGTGGCGTCCAATGGATTTGTCACGCTGACGCAGCCGCAAGGCACGCTCCCGATGAACGGACGCGTGGGAATCGAGATGCTCCTGGCCTCGACCACGGAGGGCAACACCAACACCTTTGATCTGCTAGTGGCGATTCCCGCTCCTACGTCGCCGGTGGCGGCGACGCTGTTGAACGGCACGTATCAAATCGGTACGCTCGAATTTCCCAGCGCCAGCACGGCGAACGCTCGCAGCACGCAATTCAATGTTGCGGCTAACGGCGCGGGCAGTTTGGGCAGCCCGACGGTGGCGGGGCACGCTAACAATATCAACGGCGGCGCGTCGACGTTTTCCGCGATCGCCAACGCGACGTATACGTTGAATTCCGACGGCAGCGGGACCATGGTTTTTCCGCTGGGCGGCGGCGCAACGATCGCCACGCAACTCGTTTCCGGCACCAAGAACATCTATGTTTCGGCCGACGGCAAATTCGTCCTGGGCGGATCCACAGCCGCGGGCGGCCACGACATTTTGTTCGGCATGAGCGCGCTAACTTCCACGACCATCGACAGCACCTATCTCAGCGGACTCTTCTTCGAAAGTGGACTGGCGTGGGTTTCGACGAGCAGCGCTGGTTTTGATTCTTATACGGGATCGGCAAACTCGGGCGGCGCGGGCACGGTGTTGTTCCACCAGCGCTATCACTCCGCTGCGGGCGGCACGCTGGATTTCACGGGATCGGAGGCGTATTCGCTGCTGCCCGATGGCACCGGCGGCTACGGCGTCGATCGAATCGCCGTGGGTGCGGGCGGAATGAATCCGGGACAAGCGTTTCTGGCCGCCGGAACCGGCATCGCAACCTCGGTGAATTACGAATTGAACATTGCGGGACTCGCGCCCGGTTTCAACGGCAACACGCCGTTCATTTCTCCCGCCGGTGTCGTAAATGCAGCCAGCCTCACGCCGGTGGGGAGTCCCGTGGCGCCGGGAGAATACGTCAGTTTGTTCGGCGTGGGATTAGCGCCATCTCAGGGACAAGCATCGTCGTTTCCGATTCCGACCACGCTCAGCGGCGTCACCGTGAGCGTGACGGGCGCGAACGGAACGGTCCTCGCGCCGTTGAATTTTGTCAGCGGCGGGCAAATCAATTTGCTCGTGCCGTATGAACTCACCGGACCGACGGCAACGTTTCAAGTGAAGGCCGCGGGCGTGACGTCGAATTCCGTCTCGGTGCCGTTGGCCGCAACCGCACCGGGAATTTTCACGCAAAACTCTTCGGGCGGCGGCTACGGAATTTTCCTGCACGCCAATTTCAACCTGATTACCGGCGCCAGCCCCGCGGCGCGCGGCGAAACGATTTTGTGTTTCCTCACCGGACTCGGCGCGGTGACGCCTCCGGTGGCCGACGGCGCGCAGGCGCCAAGCAAAACGTTGTCCAACGCGACGGCCACCATGAGTGTCTACTTCAACGGCACCAGCGGCGTGATTTCCTACCAAGGACTCGCGCCCGGTTTCGCTGGACTCTATCAAGTGAACGTGACGGTGCCGGCATCGATCACGCCGGGACCTTCCGTGCCCGTAGCGATCGCGACGAATGTCGCGTATCTCGATCAGGTGACGATTCCCGTAAATTAATTCGGAAAAAGAAACTTCAGCGCATCGGGCAATCGTTTTGCCCACCACGATTCGGAATGCATGCCGCCTTCTTGCACCACGACCTTTAGATGGCGATCGTCGAGGCCCGCTTTCCGAAGAATCTCCGCAAGCCTGGCGACGTCTTCCACCGGCTCGCCACGCGACGTTCCCACTCCGATGAAAATGCGGCGCGGCCATTCCCGCACCGTCGCGGCGTCTTTCAACAAGTGATAGTCGGAGGCATACACCGAAGGACTCTCGATCAGCAATCCGGCGAACGCGCCGGGCTGCGCGATGGCCGCATAGATCGCCGCTCCCGCACCGTACGACGATCCGCCGAGCACGCGATTTCCCGCTCCGCCGCGCACGCGATAATGGTCCTCGATAAACGGAACTACTTCGCTCATCAAAAATTGCGGATACTTCTTCCCCTGCGGATCGGGAATGGCGGGTGAAAACGTAGAGTCGGGATACGGCAGATACTCGTTGGCGCGCTGGCGGCTGTCGCCCGAATCGATGCCCACCACGATGATCGGCGGAATCGCGCGCGCGGCGACCAACTGCTCCACCGTTTCGTCGACCCGCCATTCTTCGCCGCGCGACGAAGTGCAAACGTCGAAGAGGTTTTGTCCGTCGTTGAGATAAAGCACAGGAAAGCGTTGTCGCGCGTTCATCGGGAGGCGATAGCCCGGCGGGAGCAACACGCGCAGCATGCGCGTGTTGCCGAATACTTTGCTGTCAAACTTCACGATGTCCAGCGATCCGGTGACGGTGGATTCGCAGGATTGCGCGCCGCTCCATAAGGGAAGCGCGACGCCCAGGCAGGTGACCCACAGAGCGCACAGAGAACTCAGAGAACACAGAGAGAATCTCCGTTCATTTTTGCCTTTTGCCTCTTGCCCTTTGCCTTTTGCCTTCACGGTTTTGTTTTTCTCTGTGCGCTCTGCGCGCTCTGTGATGTCCGTGTCAAATTTCTCCGTGGTCACGCGCCGCCAGTGGTGCATCGGGCAATGATACACTCCCCGAATGCGTCTTGGACTGAACTTCGGCTATTGGGGCTCGTCGAAAGTGGATCAAGTGGCGCTGGCGCAGGAAGCCGAGCGCCTGGGTTATCACTCGCTGTGGACCGCCGAGGCATACGGTTCCGATTGCATCACGCCGCTCACGTGGCTGGCCGCCAAGACGTCGCGCATTCACGTGGGAACCGCGATCATGCAGATGCCCGCGCGCACGCCCGCAATGACCGCGATGACCGCCGCCACGCTCGACCTGCTGTCGGGCGGACGCGTGTTGCTCGGCTTGGGAGTGAGCGGTCCGCAAGTGGTCGAAGGATGGCACGGCGTGCCGTACGGCAAGCCGCTGGTGCGCACGCGCGAGTACGTGGAAATCATCCGCACGATTTTGAAACGCGAAAAACCGCTGGAGCATCACGGCGAGCACTACGACATTCCCGTGCGCGGCGGCACCGGCTTGGGCAAGCCGCTCAAGCTGATTGTGCATCCCTTGCGCGATCGCATTCCGATTTACTTGGCGGCGATTGGTCCCAAGAACGTCGCGCTGGCGGCGGAGATCGCCGACGGCTGGCTGCCGATTTTCTTTTCGCCGCGCCACATGCACGTATATCGCGAATGGCTCGACGAAGGATTCGCGCGGGCCGGCGGTCCGAAAGATTTCGACATCGCGCCGGGCGTGATTGTCAACGTGGGGCCGAGCGCGGAAGAGTGTCGCAACACGGTGAAGCCGCACCTGGCGTTGTACGTCGGCGGAATGGGCGCCCGCGACAAGAATTTCTACTTCAATCTTGTCTGCCGATACGGATACGAGGACGCGGCGAACAAGATTCAGGAACTTTATCTCGCGGGACGCAAAGCCGAAGCGATCGCCGCCGTACCCGATGCGCTGGTTGACGACGTCGCGCTGTGCGGGCCAAAGGAACGCATCGCCGATCGGTTGCCGGCGTGGCAAAATTCCGGAATCACTACATTGATGTGTCACGCCGGTGATTTCGAAGCGGTGAGAGTCATGGCTGAACTCGTGGCGTAAGAACAAAAGTAACCGCGGATGGACGCAGATGAACGCAGATAAAAACAGGATGCCGCGGTTTTATCTGCGTTCATCTGCGTCCATCTGCGGTTGCTTTTGTTCGAATCCTCGTGGTACGTTGCCGAAATCATGCGCGCATGGAGAGTTCATCAACTAGGCGAACCGGAAACTATGCAGTTGGACGAGATACCGGCGCCCGAACCGGGGCCGGGGCAGGTGCGAATCCGCAATCGCGCCGCGGCGCTGAATTTCTTCGACATCCTACAGTGTCAAGGCAAGTATCAAGTGAAACCGCCGCTGCCGTTCACACCGGGCGCGGAAGTTTCCGGTGTCATCGACGCGTTGGGCGAGGGCGTCACGGGACTGAGCGCCGGCGATCGCGTGCAGGCGATGTCGCCGTGGGGTGGATTCGCGGAGTACTCGCTGGCGCTGGCCGCCAGTGTCTTCCGCATTCCCGATGAGATGGCCTTTCCGCAAGCCGCGGCCATGCCGATCGTTTATCAAACGTCGTATTTCGCTCTGAAGCATCGTGCGATGTTGCGTGCCGGCGAGTGGCTTTTGGTGCACGCCGCCGCGGGCGGCGTGGGCTTGGCCGCCGTGCAAATCGGCAAAGCGATGGGCGCGAAAATCATCGCCACCGCCGGCAGCGACGACAAACTGGCGTTCTGCAAGTCGCAAGGCGCCGACCACGCCATCGGTTACCGCGACGAAAGTTGGGTCGACCGCGTGAAGGAAATCACTGGCGGTCACGGCGCGGACGTGATCTACGATCCAGTGGGCGGCGACATCACGGGACTATCGACGAAATGCATCGCCTGGGAAGGCCGCCTGCTGATCATTGGCTTCGCCGGCGGCACGATTCCCAAGATCGAAGCGAATCGCGTGTTACTAAAAAACATTTCCATCGTGGGACTGCACTGGGGCGAGTATCGCAAGCACGCGCCGCAAATGGTCATCGACGCGCAACAGGATTTGTTCGCGATGTTCCGCGCCGGGCAGATCGCGCCGGTGGTGTCGCGCGAAGTTCCGCTCGACCAAGTGGTCCCCGCGCTGCGCGAATTGGCATCGCGCAAGACGCACGGGAAACTCGTACTGACGATGGGAGTATAATCGCGATATGGCTTCCAAGAAGCGAACTAAGGGTTCGAGCGCCGTTGCGGAGGGGCCCGACTACACCTTGCCGGAGGGCGCGCCAGAGTGGATGAAAATTGCGTTTGAGGGCGCGCAACGACTCCGTCGTCTAGGAATCAAGCTGCCGAGCGATATGGCTGAAAACCACGACTTCTACGCTCATGGGCGGAAGAATGCGCGACCGCGTCTTCGCTGACAGCTTCTTCTGGATCGCCCTGCTGAACTCAAGCGATCAGCACCACGACGTCTCCATGGACGCCGCGCACGAGTTTTCCGGATCGGCCTACTGGACCACCGAGTGGATTCTCTTGGAAGTCGGTGATGCTTGTTGCCATTCTGCCTCTCTGCGTGACCTCGCGACGGATTTTATCCGGTCTAGTTTCGTCGGTGGAATGACAGTCGTTATGGCTACACCAGAGCTATGGCAGAGATCGCTAGCCCTCTACGAGCGCCACTCCGACAAACAGTGGAGTCTCACCGATTGCCTCTCGTTCATCGTGATGCGCGACAACGGCATCACCAAGGCCCTCACCGGCGATCGCCACTTCGTGCAGGCGGGCTTTGACGCGTTGATTCAGTAGCTCAATTCTCCGACGGTTTTTCAACACGCTCGATTACGTACGTCTCCACGGGACCCTTGCGCGACTCCAGTTTCAGCCCGAGCGTTCGTTGCAACGTTGTGAAAAGGTCCGGCGACGAAGGATCGGGCGCGGCCTCGCGTCCCGATGCTACTCCCATCGACACCGGCGCCATCGGATCACTCCAGCCGGGGATCGTGATGTCGAAGTTTCCTTTGATTCCGGTGGCGTCCACCACCGCGCGATCGGTCCACGTGGTCAATTCTTCGGCAAGGTCTTGCATGTTGAGCATGTTGCCGGTCAAGCCATTCGCGCGGCCGCCGTGGAGTCCGTGACACGCGCGGCTCTCGGAACAGTCGCGCTCGGCGGCCGGCGTGAGTTTCGCATCGCCTTTCGCTGCGACCAGCGCGTAGATGGGCATTTCCTTCGTCTCGTGACGCATCCTGAGTTGGAAGCGATCGGCTAAAATGTCGCGCAACATTCGGCGCATGCGCTCTCCGCGCGGCAAATCGTCCGGCAAGGAGCCTTTCGCGTCGATATAGTAGCGCTGCTTGTCGAGCCACTCCGGTCCGCCGCTGACGAATCCCTTCAGCATCGGAACTTGATACGCGATTTCGATCAGAAATCGCAACGTGACGTTCTCCGCGTGTAGCCGGCCGCCCTTGAGCACCTCGACGCCCAATCGGAACGGGGGCGTTTCGTGACTCTCTTTGATCGATGCGACATCGAACGACGGCTGCTGTGGGTCGCTGTCATCGCCCGACGGCTTTTCGGCGCGCTCGACGATCAGCATCTCCACAGGACCCTTGCGCGATTCCAGCTTCAATCCGAGTTGTTCGCGCATCGCCGCAAAAACGTTTGGTCCTTCAAGGCTCCCTGGCGGCACGTCGGGGCGTTCAGCCCCGCGGCCTTGAAAATCGTCGGGCGTCCAATCTAGTTTGATGTTGTAGTTTCCTTTCAGGCCTGTGTTGTCGGTGACCACGCGACCCATCACGAACGCCAGCATATCGGCGAGTTGTTTGATTCCCACACGCTCGCCGTACAGATGACTGCGATTCTGCATGTTGAATCCGCCGCAGGGATGATCGCGTAACTGCTCACCGCAATCTTCGTCGCCGGCCATGGGCATTTTCGGCCCGCCCTTGTCCACCGTGATCGCGTACAGCGACATTTCCCGCGTCTCGCGGCGAATCGCCAGTCCGAAGCGATCTGCCAGCAACGTTTGCAACATTTCGTAGACTTCGCTGCGTCGCGCGGTGGAGGGTCCTTTGGCCAGAATGTCGAATCTCTCGGAGTCGAGCCAAGTCGGTCCGCCAGTGAGTTGGTATTCCTGAATTTGATACGCTTCGATGATCAACATGCGCAGCGGAACGTTGGTGGCTCTGAAGGTTCCGTGCATCGGCGGTGGAAATCCCATGCCACGGTCACCCGATTTGTTGACCTTCACCGTTGCCACTTCGAAACGCAAGCCCGATCCCGGCACGTGCGCTTGCGCGCGGAGACGCGGCCCATCGATCATGCCGATCGCGATGGGCACGGCGATCGCCGCGACGCCGGCCACCGCGAGCAGAAGTTTGCGGCCGACGCTCAAGTTGCGCGCTACGCCGCGGCTCATGATGCGCTCGATGCGTTGTTTCAAGTCGGCATCCGCGACACCCGCAACGAAGGCGGTTTCGGATCGCAAGTACAATCGGCAAACGTTCAAGATGCTTTCCGCATAGACTTCCGGCTGCGTTCCCTGCCGAATCACCTCTTCGTCGCACGCGCGTTCGCGCTCCTCGACCATTCGCGCGCCGAGCCACCAGACCAGCGGATGAAACCAGAACGCCGCCTCCACAAACATGTGGATCGCCGAGGCCAAATTGTCGCGGCGGCGTACGTGGCATAGTTCATGCGCGACGACGGCCTGAAGTTGCGTCGCCGTCAAGCGATGGGAGATTCCCGGCGGCAGCACCAGCACGGGCCGCCAAACGCCGAAGACTCCCGGCTCAAGAAAGTCGTTCGATGACCGCACGGGAATCTCTATTCGAAGATCGACTGGACGCGCGGCTTTCAGAGCCACGCGGATACGCCGCCACTGCATCGTCCAACGCCCCGCGGCCAACAGCGCTCCGCACAGCCAAACGCCGAGGAGGACTTCGCCAACCGGCAACGGTTCGCTCACGGGCGATTCAACAACGCGTTCGACCTCAGGCGGCGAGAACGGCCGGCTCACTTCGTTGATTGCAACGGCAACGGCTTCGCGCGCGGCCGGTGCTTCGGGGCGCCATTCGATCTGGCGTCCCGCCGCCACCAGCAGCGAAAACGGGACCAAAAACTTCAGCGATGCCGCGAACCACAAGCGATAGCGAACGCGCGCATGATTTTTGCGCGTCAGCAGCACCAGCAACGCGGCGAATGCCGCGAAGATCGTAGATTGCCAAAGATGATAGGCGAGCATCGTCAGCGCCGGGGTCATGATGTCTTCTCCTTGCGCGCCAGTTTCTTCAAAGCCTTTTCCGCCTCGCGCACGTCATCCAGCGTGATTTTGCCGGACTCCACGAAATGCGCCATCACCGGTTGCGTGCGCCCGCCGAACAGCGCCAGGAATTCGTCGATCAACCGGCCTTGCGCGGCGCCGCGCGACACGGCCGCCTCGAAAATGTCGGCGTTGCCGATTTTCTTGACGCGGCGCACCGCCTTCTTCGCTTCCAGGCGGTAGATGGTGGTTTGAATCGTGGTGTAGGCGGGACGGCCGCGGCCGGGAAAAGCCTGTTGGATTTCGCGGATAGCGGAGGCGCCGCGATCCCACAGCGCCTCCATGATTTGCAGTTCCAGCTTGCTCAGTTTGGGGTTGGGCATCTGCCTACTACATCCGTTTGAGATACTACTATCACGGTATGCTGTAGGTCAAGACGCCCGCCGGTCAAAGTTTGTGACGCGGCCCGTTTTAGTGACAGCCGGCTTACGCGCCCTTGTGCGTGGCCAGGTACCACGTGTTGCCCCAGGGATCCTTCACCGTGCCGTTGCGATCGCCGTAGGGCTGATCCATCAACGGATGAAGCGAAGTGCAGCCGGCCTTTAGCGCGCGATCGTACGCGGCGTCGCAATCTTCCACGTACATGTAGAGCATCGTGGGAAGAGGTTGATACGGGCCGCGCGCTTCGCTCGCTTCCACCGACGACGTGCCGATCCACGCCATGCCATGCACCAGCGTGCCGTCGGGATTCTTGTGCGGCGTCTCCACCTTGGCGCCGAACGCGCGCGCCAGAAAGTCCATGAATTTCTCGGCGTCGACAGCGTGAAAATACACCTGCAGTTGCGGCACGCCCGGCCAGTGAAAACTTGGGCCCTTCACCGTGGCGATGTACCAAATGTTGCCGGCCATGTCTTTCACGGCGCATCCGCGCTCGCCGTACTCGTGATCGGTGGGCGGATAGATCGACGTGCCGCCGGCGTCGAGCGCGCGCTGATACGTGGCGTCGACGTCGGGTACGTGGTAATGCAACGCGGCGAGTTGGTCGCTGAGAGGAAACTGAGGGCCTCCGCCCAACATGATCATCGAATCGCCCAAGCGCGCTTCGGCGTGCATGCCGCTGGGAAGCCCCGTGACGAGGAGTTTTTCCTCCGCGCCGAACGCTTGCTTGATGAACTGGTAGACTTCGGGTCCGCGCTTGCCGATGATGTACGGCGTGACGGTCAAGAACCCTTCGCGAATGTAGGATGCTTCTTTGACGGCGGTAGCTGTGGCTTCCATGGTTGTGTGTTCTCCTTTTTCGATGAATTCGGTGTTGATCAATTCAAGCCGCAGGCGATCGCGGAACTGTTCGCGCGGCAGATCGCGCAGATCGCCGGCCAAGCTCGCGAGCGCGGCGAGCGCGCCCGTGCGCTTGCCCGGTCCCGCCGCCTTGCCGGACAGCAGGCGATCGACCGCGGCGTCGAGTTGCGCGGACAATGTCGGCTCAGTCATGCGATTCCCTCATGCGCTTTCGCAAATTCTCGAGAGCCCGCAACTGCAATTGCTTTACGGCTCCCTCGCTCTTGTTCAAGTCGTGCGCGATTTCTTTGATGCTTTGCTCTTTCACGAAGCGTCCCACGATCACCTGACGCTGCTCGGCCGGCAACCGTCGCACTTCGCGAAACAGCCGCGCACGTTCATCCGCCGCTTCGAGCTCGTCCGGCGGGATCTCCGACGGTTCTTCCTCGATCGGCTGCTGTCGACCGGCCGCTTTCCAGTGATCGACCACGGCGTTCGCCGCGATTCGCATCAGCCACGCGCCAAACGGCACACCGCGTTGTTCAAATTGCGGAAGCCGCTGGAGCGCGCGATGAAAAACGTCGGAGGTCAGGTCCTCGGCCAAATGGCGGTCGCGCACACGTCGAGCGACGAACGCATACACGCGATCGAAGTGGCGATCGTACAAGTCGGCGAAACGCGACGGATCGCGCTGCGCCTCCTCTACGGCTTGCTGTTCTTCGAGATCCACCATTCACAAGGGTAAACTGCGGCGGGTGGAAAAAGTTATGGGTGCGGGATAGATTTTCTTTAATTCGCGGAAGGCTTCGACGCGCTCACGATCACCAGCATCGGGATCGGCCCTTTGCGCGCTTCGAGTTTCAGTCCCAGTTGCTCTTGGATCGCGGTGAACAGCGACGGTCCGTCGCTCGACGGACCCGGTTCGTTGGACGACGGAACGCCCGGCCCTAAGGCCTTCGGCTGAAAACGCTCCGGCGTCCACTGCATTTGAACATTGTAGTTGGCGGTAAGTCCCGTGCGATCGGTGACGGGGTGATCGAGCACGCTTGAGAGAATCTCGGCAAGGTCTTTCGCCGTGCCATGCCCGTTGATGCGGCCGCCGCCCCAACGGAATCCATTTTTCTCCTGCGATTCCGGCATCTTCGAACCGCCCTTCGCGACAACCAATTCGTAAACGGCGCCTTCCTTCGATTCCTCACGGACTTCAAGTTTGAAGCGATCGGCAAGCAGCTTGCGCAACATCAAGCGGTATTGTTCGCGCGTGGCATCCTGCTCCGACTTCGCGGCGATGTCGAAAGTATCGTCGTCGAGCCACTTCGGACCGCCGCTGAGTTGGTACTCCTGAAGGTGATATGCCACGAGGATCAGCGTACTGAGCGGGACATTTTGCGCGGTGACCTCGCGTCCCGGCGGCGGCAGGTTGATGCTTCGGCCGCGCTGCCCCGGTTGCGACGGTTTGACCGATGCAACCTCGAAGGATGGTGTGGTCTGCGCGGCGGCTGCGACGGCGGAGAACAGCACGACGAGGAACAGTCTTCTCATGGCCTTTGGACGTAAGCGGGAGCCTTCTAGTTAGGTTTCACCGGCAACCGGCGCCGGCAACCAGCAACTTGAGATCGCCGGCGCTAACCCGCGATCTCGATAATTGTCGCCGTGGCCATGCCGAAGCCGATGCACATGGTTTGCAAACCGTATCGACCGCCGGTGCGCTCGAGAATATTCACCAGTTTGGTCATCAGGATCGCGCCCGTTGCGCCGAGCGGATGTCCGTGTGCGATCGCGCCGCCCTGCATGTTCACGCGATTCATGTCCGGCTTCAGTTCGGCGGCCCAGGCGAGCGGCACGCTGGCGAACGCTTCGTTCACTTCGAACGCGTGAATGTCGTTGACGGTGAGTCCCGCGCGTGACAACGCTTGACGCGTCGCGGCAATGGGACCATCGAGCATCAGTACGGGATCGCTCCCCACCGCCACGCGGGTAATCACGCGGGCGCGCCGGCGCAACCCCAGCTCCTTGATTTTTTCGGCACTGGCAAGCAGCACGGCCGCCGCGCCGTCTGAAATCTGGCTCGAGTTGGCGGCCGTGATCACGCCGTCGGGTTTGAACGCGGGTTTCAGCGAGGCCATTTTCGCGGGGTCGAGACTTTCGCGGATTCCTTCGTCGTACTGCAATCCCTCGGTCGCGAACAATTCGCGCGACGTGTAACACGATTTTTTTGCCGCCGCGGCCAGGGTGTGGCTGCGCACGGAGAACTCGTCGAGTTGCGCGCGCGACAAATGATATTTCGCGGCCAGCATTTCCGCCGATTGTCCTTGATGCACGATCTCGTACGGAAATTGCACCGTGAATTCCGGCGTGAATCCCGCGTCGCTTCCCATCGGCACGCGGCTCATCGACTCCACGCCGCAGGCGATGGCCATCTCGGCGTCGCCCGAAGCGATCAGTTGTGCAACGCTGTTCACCGCCTGCTGGCTCGATCCGCAGAAGCGTTGAATCTGCAATCCCGGAACCGAAATCGGAAACCCCGCTTGCAGCGCGGCGAGTCGCGCGATGTTTTGCCCTTGCTCGCCGACCGGCACTACAACGCCGGCGACCACATCTTCCACTTGCGACTTCTCAATTTTCGCGCGCGACACCAATTCGTTGAGCGTGCGCGCCAGCAAGTGAACGGGATGAACATGATGCAGCGCGCCGTCGGCTTTCCCGCGTCCGATCGGCGTACGCACCGCTTCCACAATATAAACGTCGCGTCCGGTCATCACAGATATACTGACATTTTCCCCATGTCCGTTTCAACGTCTGAATCAGGGCCCGCGCGAAAACCATTCATCTGGCACAGCCGCGTTCGTTTCGTCGACACCGATGCCTCGCGGCGCATTCACTACACCGCGATGTTTCGCCACTTCGAAGCGGCAGAGCACGAGTTCCTGCGTCACATCAACTGCGGGTACGGACAAATCACTACGCGCGACGTGGCCTTTCCGCGGGTCCACGTGGAAGTGGATTTTCAGTCGGCGACAAACTACGACGATTTGCTCGAGATCGAAGTGTGGATCGCGCGAATCGGCGGCAGTTCGTTTACGTTGGCATTTCGCGCCAGCGTGGAGGGCCGGCAGGCTGCCAGCGGAAAGATCGTTGTGGCGGCGATGAGTCCGGCTACGAAAAAATCCGTGCCGCTCCCGCCGGGTCTCGCGGATTCGATCCGTCCGTACCTGCGCGAAGGCTAAAAAATCTTGCTGATCTCGAGCGTAATCGTTTGCTTCCCGACCTTGGCGTTGTTCGGCACGCTATACCCAGCGTAAATCCCAAACTTCTTCGGCAGGTTCAGATTTACACCGGACGTTGAATATCCCATCGAGTGCGTTCCCGAATACCAGTCGGTGATCAAGCTGACGGTGTTATTCAGCGGATGCTCGATGCCGGCGATCGCGTGAACGGTGTTGCGTCCAAACAATTGCGCGCTGCCGCCGGAGATTCCCGCGGTCAAGCGCGTCTTGATTTTCGGCAACCGGCCGCTGAAGTGGCTGTACAACCATTCGCCCGCGCCCTTGCCTTGCAGTGAAGCGAGTGCTTGACCACCGAGCGTCCACTTGAATTCTTGGTCCTTGAATGATTTCGCGGCGAGGGGAATGATCGAGCGAAAGCCCAGTGCGCCCGAGATATTACCCGACGCCGGGTCCGACGTGTTGTACAAGTTCACGTCGATCTCGGTGTGGTGACCGATGCCCGCCGCGAAATAATCGGTGGCTGCCCAGTAGCGGCCGGGCTGCCAGCTTCGGAATTGCGATTCGTGCTCCACGTAATACGTGTGTGGATCGGTGATGTCGGCGGACGGCACGTTGAAAATGGTTTGCTGCGCGTGCGCGGACAGGCCCGCCGCCAAGGAAGCCAAAAGGAAAATGGTTCGCATCTCTATTTCGACCGCGCTTGCTCCCACATCACCGGCCGCTCTAAGAAGTATGTCACGCGCTTCGGCTCCAGCCCGGCCGAAAGGTCGCGCTGCATCGTTTGAAGCATCGCAATGGCGTCCTCGCGTTTGCGACTCACCGCGCCTCGCGGGAGCCAATCGCGAAACGCCGCGAGTTCGCGGGCGTTCGCACCGCGCCCGGCGGCGATTTCCAATACCCCCGAATAATTCCGAGCGGGATAAAACAACGTCTTGGCGATTTCCCGCAATTCCTCGGAGGTTCGCGATGAAATCACGCGATCCGCGGCCGCGCGATCCAGCGTCGCACGAATATTCACCATCGCTTCCGACGCCGCACGATACGCAAACTCCTCGGAAGCGTGCTCCACCGCGACTTCGTCATCGTCCTCCAGCAAGCCGTCGCGATAGGCCTCGAAAATCGCGCCGACGCCCTGCATGCCGAACACACGCAATTCGGCCGCGCGCAGCGCACCCATGCTGGCGCTGCCGTAGACGTGAATGCCCTCGCTCATCGCCCACAGGATTTCCTTGTGCCACACCGACGGCACCCGCTCGAAGTATCCATCGATGATTCCGATGGCCTGCGGCCGCTGCTCGGCCGCGCGATAAACGTCGCCTTCGGCGGCGGGCGGAAGATATGCCGCGTCAAGATACGCAGCCGCATCGGTGGCGGAGATCGTGGGGCCTGTGAAAATGATCGCGTTCATGCAGACCCCTTGCTCGCGAGAACCGCACGCGCGCGCGCGCCGGGCATGAATTGCGGCGTGACGGCGGTCTCGAGACCCGGCGCGATGACCCGCGCGACGGGGATTCCGAATTCACGCCGCGTCAAATCGACAACGATGACTTGTTCAACTCCCGCGCCGCGCACGCGCTCGATCGACCACGCAAGGTCCTCATCGATCGATGCGCCATCGAAATTCGGGGCATTGCGGAAATCGCGCGTGGCATCCGCCGCGAGCCGCGCACGCAGTTTGGCCAACCCGTCGCGATCCGTGATGCCGCGATAGTTCTCGCGCTTGGCGTCGTCGCGTGCCCCGGCGATCATCGTCAGCCGGCTTTGCGCGCATTCGGTGAGCGCGCGCGACAGGGCCACGGCCCGCGCCGGATGGCAGCCGTGACCGGTCGCGTGCGCTTCGTGGCGCAACACGCCCTCGCGTTCCGGCAGGATCAAGCAAGTGAACGCCGCGATCCCCACATCGCTGGTGATTTCCCAAACGCCCACGGCGATTCCCGCGCGCGCAAATTTGTCGAGCAGCTCGCGGCAACCTGGTTCATCCACGGTATCCGGATTGACGCGCGTTTCATCAAGCGCCCCGCGCAGCATCCACATTGTCATCGCGTCGCGCTCGACAAGTTCGCACAGTCCATGCGCGATCGCTTCCGGGAGATTATTCCCCGACGCCAGACCATTCGATCCGCAGGGGAAACAACCGGCTCCGGGCAGCGGTTGCGTCGCGTCCATGTGCACCAGTTCGAATGGCACGAACACACTTTGATCCGCCGCGAGCAAATCGCGCCCTTCACACCACAAAATCCGCTGCATGGGATGGAAGCGCGATCCTTTTACCGACGGCAATTGCGCCGGATCAGCCACGCGGGTGGAGTATCGCAAATCCAAATAGGATGCCAGGCGTAGCGGAAACGTCGCGCCTTCCGCGTGAAAAAGCTCGACCGATTCCATCAACCCGGACGCGCGCGCGGCATCGAGCGTCGCGCCCTTGCCTTGTGAAACGGAAATCGACCGCGAGTTGGGCCGGCACACCATGGTCACGGGAATGCCGATGGAATCGAGACCGGTGACGTTGGCGATGCGCGTGATGCCCATCACCGGCGCGAGACCTTTCACCCACGCGACAGTTTCATCGGGCGTGCGCGAACGATGCGTGCCGTTACGATAGAGCTTTTGTGCGGGCAAGCGGCTGGCCGGAAGTTAGCACATGAACCAGTGCGCCAGAACGCACGTGCAGATGTCCCAGAAGACGGTCGGCATCAGTTCGGTGATTTGCACCGAAATGTTGTGCGGTAGCGGAACCGCCGGAGCCGGGACGGGCGTCGGTGCGATCAATTGCGCGAGTTTGGTCTTCGCGTCGGGGGCCATCTTGTATTGCTGCAAGACCTCGTTGGGGATGCCGTAGAGGTTGCCGTCGGGACCGACCACAAGAATTGCCGTAGTGGGATTGTCGGTTTGCAGCGGCCCGTGGTTATGAGTCTGACTCATAAGCCTCCCTTAAAGTCGGAACACAGCGAGATTTCAGCACACGACGCGAATTCCATCGCGGCTGTGACGACATCATTGTCTAGGGAAAGCGACAGTGTCAAGCCCATTCCTGGCAAATGTTACGGACCAATACTCTTCAACCGGGCCCGCGCGTCTTGGTACATCGGCAGTCCGGCGTCCGCGCCCGATCCCAGATCGAGAAACGCCTTCAGTTGCTCGCGCGCGTGCACCGGGTCGCCAACTTTCTGATACGCCACGCCGGCGCGATAGTGCAGTGTGGCGAGGCGATAGTACGCGGGATCCTCGGGCAGCCACGCGCGCTCGTTGCCACGCGCCAGTACTTGCGCGTAGGCGCGCGCGGCATCTTTGTCGCGGCCCACACTCGTATAGATGTCGCCGAGAACTTCCAGCGCCCACGTGGAATTCTGGTCGCGCAGCGCTTGTTCGGCTGCCGTGGCGGCTTCCGTCTGCTTGCCGTCGGCCAAGTCGATCTCCGCCTGCACCATCGAGCGAAACGATTGTAGTTTGGCGTCGGAATTCTTTTCCGCCAACGCGCTGAGCGCGTCGAGAATCTTGCCCGCTTCTATTTGGTGGCCAGACGTGGCGTACCATTTTCCCAACAGGAACAACATCGCCGGGTCGTGACCGGTGACATTGCCCGCAGTGAGCGCCTTCGCAGCCGGCGGGTCTATTTCCGCAAGCAGGATTTTGTTCTTGAATGCCAAATAATCGTTGCCGATTTTTTCCGCCGCCGCGATGCCGGTGCGCAATTCCGCGCGACCTTCTTCATAGCGCCCTTGCGCCAAGTCCAAGTCGGCGCGTGCGGCGCGTCCGAACGCTTCTTTCTCGCCGCCCGCGTGAATCATCTCGTCCATGAGAGTGCGCGCTTCCTGAAATTTCCCAAGCGACACCAGAACGTCGGAATAATAGCCGAGCACGTTGCTGCCCGCCGTCGAATCGGGCACGATCTTGCGCAACTCCGTGATCATCGAGTACGCCGCGTTGGAATCGCCGCTGTAAAGCGCGAAGCGCACCAGGTTAATTCGAATGGGGACGAAACTGGGCGCCATGGCGGCGGCCTTGCGCATCGCTTCCTGGCCGAGCGCGACGTCGCCGCGATCCAAATACGACGTCGACAGATTCAGCAGCGGCGCGGGATCCAGTGGTGTGAGTTCGGAAAGCGCTTGATAGTAGCCGATGGCCGCGTCGGTGTCGCCCGCGAACAAACTGTAGTCGCCGAGAATCTTCAGGCGCTCTTTTCCGGTAACCTTCGAGAGCATCTGCGTGGCTTGATACAAATTTTGCTTGCCGCGTTCGCGATCGCGAATGCTGTACGACAATCCCACGTACGCTTGCGCCATGGCGAACTTGGGATCGAGTTGCAGCGCTTTCTGGAACTGCGCGCGCGCGTCGTCAAAACGTCCGGCGGCGAGATAGTCCTTGCCGATGGTGAAATCGCTGATCGCTTCCAGCGACCCGGTGGTCACTTGCGCCAGCGGCGCCGATGTTTCCTTCATTTCCGCCGGCAATTCGCCGAGTTTCTGGCGCAGTTCGCGGACCATCGTATCGAGCGCGGGCGGCACTTCATCCGGTTGCTGCACTTGCGTTTGATTGCTCATCAGCGTCTTGCCGTTCGCGCCCACCGCGCGCACCGCGAGCAAATAGCTCGACCCCAGGCGGCCGATCGCGCCCAGCACCAGCGCTTGCAATCCCTCGCGCTTGCAAATCTCCAGTCCCAACGTTTCGCCGATCGGCGATCGCGGCGGTTTTTCCGCGCGCCGCAGCGCTTCGGCCACGCGCATCGGCGGATACACCATCACCACGTGCGATTGCCCCAACGAGGCGCTGACGAGCTCGCGCAAACTCTGGTCGAAGAGCGCGTCGCCGGTGGAATTTTCGAAATCGCCTACCAGCACCACGGTGCTTTTCGCGCTTTGCCGCGCGTGCCACCAGCGATAGCCGAACCAGCCGCCGGCCGCGAGCATCACGAGCACCGCGGCAATGCTCATCACCCACGGCAGCGGTCCGCGAACCGCGTCGATAGAAGCCTGCGTGATGATCGTCGACACGCTCGAACGCGGACGCTCCGGCGGCGCGATCGCTTGCAGCGCGCTTTCCAACTCGCGCGCCGATTGATAGCGGTCCTTGGGATCTTTCTCGAGACAGCGCCCCAGAATCGGCTGAAATTCCGCGGGCAATTCCACGGTCGGCGGATCGCTGCGCACGATCAACGCCATGGTTTCCACTTTCGTCTCGGCGTTGAAAGCGCGCCGGCCCGAAAGCATTTCGTAGAGCACCACGCCGAAACTGAAAACGTCGGACCGCGCGTCGGCAGCTTGTCCTTTTACCTGCTCGGGAGCCATGTAGCCGACCGTTCCCAGCACCGATCCTTCTTCGGTGCCGCCCGTGGTGAATCCGCTGACCGCTTGAAGGCGCGTGTCGAGCTTGGCGAGACCGAAGTCGAGAATCTTTACCGAACCTTGATCGGTAATGAAAATGTTTTCCGGCTTCAGGTCGCGGTGAGTGATTCCTTTGTCGTGCGCCGCGGCTAAACCGCGTGCCACTTGCCGGGCCCAGTCGGCGGCGGTCGGCGCGGCAATCGTGCTCCCCCGATCGCACATGTCGAGCGCCTCGCGCAGCGTGCCGCCTTCCAGCAACTCCGTGACGATATATGGCAGTCCTTCGTGGAAGCCGATGTCGTAAATAGAAACAATGTTCGCATGATTCAGCATCCCGACCATGCGGGCTTCGCGTTCGAAGCGCTTGATGCGTTCGGGATCGCTGGGCGACGCGCCGGAGAGAAACTTGATGGCCACTTCGCGGCCCAATCGCGAGTCGCGAGCGCGGTAGACCTCGCCCATGCCGCCTTTTCCCAGCAGGGCCAAGATTTCGTAAGGTCCGATGCGAGTCTGCGGCGAGAGCTCCACTTCGAGAAATTATACAGTCAGAACCGTCCGCGGTAGCAGACGGGTAAGCCTGGTGGCCCCTCCGCTGCCGCGATGGTTCTGACGGCAGCGGCGTGCACCCGCACAAAAAAGGCGACCATGCATCCGGCACCGGGGACTAGAATAGGTACCTTATGCGATCGCTTACACTCGTTTTCGCTCTCGTTGGCCTTCTTTTCGCATGCGCGCTGAGCGCGCAGCCCGCGTATCAATCGTCGCAACCAATGGACGAGGAATTCGCCAAGCTCGTGAAGGAGTGGACCACCAAGCCGGAATTCATTTCGCCGCTGGTGGATCACTTGCCGAAATCGTCGACGGTGCCGTCGCCGAAAGACGTGATCGGCCACTATGTCGGCGAGCCGAAGAAGCTCGACTACTACGAGGATCTCTTGAAGTATTACCGCGCGCTGGCTGCGAAGTCGTCGCGCGTGAAGATTCTCGACATCGGGCAAAGCGACGAGCATCGTCCGCAGATCGTGGTGTTCGTCTCATCGGACGACAACATCAAGAATCTGGAAACCTATCGCGGATATCTGGCGCAACTCGCCGATCCGCGCAAACTCAGCGAGACCGAAGCGAGGGAAATAATTGGAAAGGCCAAGCCGATTTATCACCTGATGTCGGGGTTGCACTCGGGCGAAACGGGACCTTCGGAAATGCTGATGGAACTGGCCTATCGCTTGGTCACCGAGGATTCGCCGCTCATCCAGAGCATTCGCGATCGCGTGATTGTGTCGATCACGCCGGCGGCCGATCCCGACGGCCGCGATCGCTACGTCGATTGGTATTACCGCTATAAGATCGACGAAAAAACCGAACAGGACAGCATGGGCGGTCCGCCGTACTGGGGAAAATACATTTTTCACGACGACAACCGCGACATCAACTACTCGCAGATTCCCATGCAGAATCTGCTGAAGTGGTATTTGCAATGGCATCCGCCGATCATGCACGACCTGCATGAGTCGGTGCCGTTCATGTACGTTTTCAGCGGACAAGCGCCACAGAACACCGCGCTCGATCCGATCCTGTACGGCGAACTGCCGTGGTTCGCAAATTTCGACATGGCGCAAATGATCAAGTACGGCATGCCGGGCGTGTGGACCCACGCGTTCGTCGACATGTGGTCGCCGGGATATTTGGGTTTCATGTCCTCGAATCACAACGGCATGATGCGCATGTACGAAACGTTCGGCAACGGCGGGGCGAACACGATGCATCGACGCGTTGACGGCGGACCCGAGGGCGGCCGCGGCGGCGCGGGCGGCGGCGATGCCGGCGGCGGCGCTGGTCGCGGCGGGCAGACGACACGCGAATGGTACCGGCCCGTCCCGCCGTATCGCGAAGTCGATTGGTCGATGCGCAACAACACCAACTACATGCAGACGGGCGTGCTGAGCGGACTGGAGCTCACATCGCAATTTCCGGAAGTGGTGCTCGACAATTTTTATCGCAAGTCGCGCAATTCGATTGAGGCGGGGAAAACGGAAACGCCGCACGGCTACGTTTTCCCGATTGGCCAAGACCAGCAGGATTTGACGCGCGTGGCGTGGGTCGTGAACATTCTGCGTTTCCAGGGAATCGAAGTGGGCCGCGCGAAGAATGAAGTGAAACTGAAGGAAGGTACATATCCGGCGGGATCGCTCATCATCAAACGCGATCAGCCGTACGGGCGCTTGGCGCGAATCCTGCTCGAGAAACAGAATTATCCCGACCCGCAATTGCGCACCTACGACGATTCCGCGTGGACCATGGGCTTGATGGCGCACGTGAAAGTTGTCGAGGTCGCCGATCCCGAAGTGCTGAACGTGCCCGTGGACGCGGTGGAAAAATACGAACCGCGCGGCACAGTGGAAAGCGGATCGGCGGGTGCGGCGGTGCTCGACAACGGGTCTCCTTCCATGATTACCCTGCGCTACCGCATGAAGGACACGCCGATGAAGATCGCCGAGGCGGCGTTTGAATCGGGCGGGAAGAAAATTCCCGCGGGATCGTTCATCGTCCGCGCGTCCGCGGCCGCGAAACTGAAATCGGTCGCCGAGCCGCTGGGGCTTTCTGCGGTATCGTTAGCCTCCGCGCCGGACGTAAAGATGCACGACGCCGATTTGCCGAAACTCGCCGTGTTCAGTTCGTGGGGAAATACGCAAGAGGTCGGATGGGTGCGTCACGCGTTCGATCAATTCGAAGTGCCGTTCGATTTGATCTTCAAGGAGCAGATCAAGCAAGGCAATCTGCGCGCGAAGTACGACGTGATCGTAATTCCACATCAGCGCGGCGGCAAGGGTTTGGTGTTCGACATCGAGCCGCGCAAAGATGCGCAAGGAAATCCGAAGCCGCTCGCCTACACCAAGACCGACAAATTCAAATTCCTCGGCGATTACGGATCGTCGGAAGACATCACCGGCGGAATGGGCTTGGAAGGCGTGATGGAATTCCAGAAATTCGTGGCGCAAGGCGGATTGCTCGTCACGCTCGGGCAAGCCAGCACGTTCCCAGCGGACTTCGGAATCACGCATCGTGTAACGGCGTCGACGACGTCGGCGCAATTCTACGCGCCGGGTCCGGTGATCCAAGCGGACATCGTGCGCGCCACGCACCCGGTGTTCTACGGCTACACCGAGCACACCACGAACGTGCGTTGGGCCAGCGGTCCGCTGTTAAACGTGCCGCAGCAAGACGGCGGCCAAGTGTTGATGCGCTTCCCCGGCGGCGACGCCGCGGTGCTGAGCGGATTGATGCGCGGCGCCAACGAAATCCGCGGACGCGCCGCGATTCTCGACGTGCCGGAAGGCAAGGGCCACGTGCTGTTGTTCGCCACGAACCCGTGCTATCGCTGGCAGAACTACGGCGAGTTCCGCATGTTGTTCAACGCCGTGCTGAACTTCAACGATCTGCCGGCGACGCCGCCCGCCCCCGCGGGTCGCGGCGGCGCGGTGGAATCGGACGACGACGCGCACAACTGAGGTAATCTGAAGACATGCAGGTCACCTTGCCTCTCGACCAGCTAACGGATCAGGAAAAGCTCGCGCTCATGGAGCAGCTATGGGAGGACTTGGCTCGAACGCCGGAGGCCATCGAGTCTCCCGCGTGGCACAAAGAGGTGCTCGACGAGCGCAGCGCCAACCAATCTCGTTATTTGGATTGGGAAGACGCCAAGAATCGAATCCGGCAAAAGCGGCAGTGAGAATTGAGTTGCACGCTTGCGTAAGACTCAAATCACAAACTTCTCCACCCACCGCCCCACGGCGGCGAGCCCCGACTGCACCAGCCCGCCGGGGCTAGACCCGCGCCGGCCATCGTCGTCATGAAATGCGGCGAAGACCCGGTCGGCGTCCAGCGTGGCCATCGCCAGGTTGGCCGGCAACATCGGATCTACCGGCTTTGACGCGGCCTGCTGAAGCTCAGCAATCAACCGCTGGGGCTGCTGCATGTCCAACATCGCCACGGGGGAATGGCAGAAGGAGCAGATGGAATTACGCTCCAAATCGATCGGCGCTCCGCAATTGGAGCAGTCGATGACCCGGACGTTTTGGCGCAATTCATTGATCTGATCCGGCGAAAGAGGATGAATGAAACTCTTTTCCTTGAGGAAATCGAAAAAGGAGATGAACTTGCCGCCCTCGGCATCGCACCGCCAGTACGTGAAGCGCATGCTCCGCGCCATGTCATGCGCCAACGACAACGCCCTCCGCATCGCGGACAAGATAGCGCTTCGTTCCAAACCGGCCGCCGCGTCTGCGAGTTGTCGCCGATCAGCTTCATCAATTTCAGCGTGGCCGACGGCGCCAAGTGCAGACTCTCGAACTGATCGAACCAGAACGCTTGGCAGGCGGTGCAACAATCGATGGACACTTGCGATCCCATCACGCCGTCCAGCGTCAGCGCATTCATCTCCGTTCTGCAGTTCGGGCAGGTCACCTGGATTCCTCGGAATGAGAATAGCAGATCGCCGTTATACTCGCTTCATGCGCCGCCGCGAATTCCTGGAAATCTCCGTCAGCGCCGTTGGCGGCGCGCTGATTTATTCGCTTGATCGGCGGCCCACACTCCTCGGCGCGCAAACATTGCGCGTGCCGTTGCGATTCTTCACTGCGAGCGAAGCGAAGATCGTTGCGGCCGCGGCAGCGCGCATTTTTCCCTCCGACGATGCCGGTCCCGGCGCGAACGAAGCCGGCGTGGTCATCTATATCGATCGCCAACTCGCCGGACCTTACGGGCGCGATCGCTGGCGGTACACGCAAGAACCGTTCGAAGCGGGACTTCCTGAACTCGGTTACCAAGGGCGAGAAACGCCGCGGCAGATCTATCGCGCGGGACTGGCGAAACTCGCGGGATTCGACGCGCTCGACGCCGCGGCGCAAGACGCGGCGCTGCGCGCCATCGAGTTGACGCCGTTTTTCGCTCTGCTGCGCACGCACACCATCGAAGGAATGTTCTGCGATCCCATGCATGGCGGCAACGCCGGGATGGTCGGCTGGCAGCTCATCGGATTTCCCGGGCCGTCGATGAGCTTCGACGATGAGGTCGAAAAATACTACGGGCGCGCGTTCCGTCCCAAGCCGCAAAGTTTGGAGCAAATCTCGGGAGAGCGCGTGAAGCCAAGCGAAGAATCATGAAGACGCTGCGCCACACCGACGCCGTGATCGTGGGAGGCGGATGGACCGGCCTCCTGATGGCCAAGGAACTCACCGCGCGCACGCCGTTGTCGGTTGTGGTGCTCGAACGCGGGGCTTCTAGACGCAAAGGCGAATATTCGGCGTCGATGGACGAGCTTGATTACTACATTCGTCTGCGAATGATGCAGGACCCCTCGCAGGAAACCGTGACGCTGCGCCACTCGCGCGACGATCGCGCGCTGCCGTTGCGACAACACGGTGCGTTCTTGCCCGGCACCGGTACCGGCGGCGCGGGCGAACATTGGAGCGGCATCGCGTATCGCTATCTTCCTGACGTATTCGAGTTGCTCACGCGAACGCGCGAGAAGTACGGCGTGAAACGTATGCCCGAAGATCATTCCATCGAAGACTGGGGCGTGACGTACAACGAGCTCGAGCCTTACTACGTGCGCGCCGAGCGTCTGATGGGAATTTCCGGACGCGCCGGCAATTTGAATGGTCGCGCGATCGCGGGCGGAAATCCGTTCGAGGGTCCGCGCTCGGTGGATTTTCCGAATCCGCCGACCAAGATTCCCTATCTCGCGGCGATGTTTCGCGACGCCGCATCGTCGCTTGGCTATCATCCTTACGCGCTGCCCGCCGCAACGATTTCGCAGGCGTACACGAATCCCGACGGCATCGCGCGCCCGGCGTGTACCTATTGCGGGTATTGCGAACGCTTCGGCTGCATGATCGGCGCGAAGGCGCAGCCGTCGAATACGCTGCTGCCGCTGATCGCGCGTCAAAAAAGCGTCTCGCTGAAAAACGACTGCTGGGTGCAAAAGATTGTCCACAAAGACGGCCGCGCTCGCGGCGTTGTCTATCGCGACTCGAAGGGCGCGGAATTCTTTCAGCCGGCCGACATGGTTTTTCTCGCGTCTTGGACGTTAAACAACACGCGTCTCTTGCTGCTTTCGCAAATCGGCGAGGCCTACGATCCCGCGACGGGACGCGGCAGCGTGGGCCGCAATCTCACGCATCAGGTAGCGGCGCCGGCGGTGACCGGATTTTTCGAGAAGCCGCTGAACCGTTTTATGGGCGCGGGATCGGCGGGCGTGGCCATCGCCGATTTCGACGGCGACGTTTTCGATCACACGGGCCTTCCGTTCCTGCGCGGCGGTACGCTCTATTCGGTCTGCTACGGATTCAAACCGATGACCAACTTCGGCGTCACGCCGCCGAGCGTGAAAGCGCGCTGGGGCCCGGAATGGAAACGCGCGGCGCTCGATTGGTACGATCGCACCGGGCGCATCCAACTTTACGGCGAGCACTTGGCGTATCGCGGCAACTTCATGGACCTCGATCCTGTTTACAAAGACGCGTTCGGCCAGCCGCTGCTGCGACTGACGCTCGATTGGCGCGACAACGAGCGGCGCATGGCGGAGTTTCTCACCGCCAAGGCCGTGGAAATCGCGCGCGCTATGGGAGCGCGCCAGACGATTCCGTTCGCGGGACTCAAACACTACGACGGCACACGCTATCAAGGAACGCATCTGCAAGGCGGCGCAATCATGGGCGCGTCGCCCGAGCGATCGGCCGTAAACACGCATATGCAAAGCTGGCGCATGCCGAACCTTTTTGTACTCGGGGCTTCCGCGTTCCCGCAGAATCCATCGGGAAATCCCACGCTGACGGCAGTGGCGCTGACCTATCGCGCAGCCGACGCGATTGTGGAGCGATACGTGAAGCGGCCTCAATTGTTGTAAACCGGGATTGCTATGACGCGAACTTAGCCCACGGCGCTTCGCCCGACTGCCACAAGCTCTCGAGACGCCGCACGTCGCGCAACGTGTCCATGCACTGCCAGAAATCTTCGTGGCGATAAGCGAACAACTTGCCCGCCTCGGTGATGCGCTCCATCGGGTCGCGTTCGAAAATCGAGTTGTCGCCGGGAATGTAGTCGAGCACGCCAGGCTCGAGCACAAAGAAACCGCCGTTGATCCAACCTTCGCCGATCTGCGGTTTTTCGACGAACTCGCGGACGCGTTCGTTTTGCAAATTCAACCCGCCGAAGCGCGCCGGAAAGCGCACCGCCGTTACGGTGGCGAGTCCGCCGTTTTTGCGATGAAAATCGAGCAACGCGCGAATGTTGACGTTGGCCACGCCGTCTCCGTAGGTCATCATGAACGTTTCGTTGCCGAGAAACGGCGCGGCGCGGCGAATGCGACCCCCGGTTTCGGTGGCGTTGCCGGTGTCGACGAGATGCACTTTCCAGTCTTCCGTTGAATTCGAATGCACTTCCACTTCGCCGGTAGCTAGGTTCGTGGTGATGCTGCAGTTGTTATGGTAGTAGTCGAGAAAATATCGCTTGATCATCTCGCCTTTGTAACCGAGCGCGACCACAAACTCCTTATGGCCGAAGGCGGCGAAGATTTTCATGATGTGCCAGATGATGGGACGGCCGCCGATTTCCACCATGGGCTTCGGCTTGAGCACGGTCTCTTCTTGTAGTCTCGTGCCTAAACCGCCGGCGAGAATCAGAACTTTCATACGTGGGCCCCTATCGTTGAGTCTCGGCGACAAGTTTGTCGAGATCGTCGGCGACGGAAATGAATTTCCCAGACAGCGAATCATACTTGCCGGATGCCAGTTTCACACAAAGGTCGGCGGCGAGTTCCGGCCCCACCGCGTTCTTGGCAAACATCGGCCCGAACCACGGCATCCATTTTGCGGCTTCCGGGGACTTCAAGAATGCCTCGGACATTGCGGTGTGTACGGGGCCCGGCGACACGGCGAAGAAACTCACGCCGTGATCTTTGGTTTCGGTGGCGAGCAATTCGATCATTTTGTTTAGCGCGGCCTTGCTGATGATGTAGCTCGAGAAGTAAGGCGTGTTGAGATTCGCCGCGCCGCTCGACATATTGATGATGCGCCCGCGTCTCCGCGCGATCATGCCGGGAAGCACGGCGTGCGTACACAACATCGGCCCACGAACGTTCACCTCTTGCGTGCGCCACCAAACCACGGGATCGCTCTGTTCAACCGGACCCACAGGGCCGCCGTCGCCGGCGTTATTTACGAGAACATCGAGTGGTCCAATTGCATTGAAAGCTTGAGAAATTGCGGCTGCGTCGAGAACGTCGAGCGTCACGGCTCGCGCGCGGCTGCCAATCAACGCGACTGTTTCCGCCAATTCGCTCGCGGATCGCGCGAGCACAACGACGTCGGCACCGGCGGCGGCGAAAGTTTGCGCGATCACGCGTCCGATACCGCGTCCTCCTCCGGTAACTGCAACGGTCTGTCCCATGCTATTTCCAATCCGCCACGAAAATATTGAACTCGTAGCGCTCCTTGGCGTTGCGATTTGAGACAAAAACCAGCTTCTTGCCGTCGGCGGAAAACATCGGGAACGAATTGAAATCGCCGGCGGAAGTGAGCTGCTCAAGACCGGTGCCGTCAGGATTGATCAGGAACAAGTCGAAGTAGCGCGTGTCGCATTTGTTCTTGTTCGAGGAGAAAATGATCTTCTTTCCGTCGGCGGTGAATGCGGGCGCGAAGCTGGCGCATCCGTAATTGGTAATCTGCCGGGCGTTTTTTCCATCGGAGTCGGCGACCCACAACTCCATCTTCATCGGCGCGACGAGTTCCTGCGCGAGCTTTTCCTTATAGTCCTTTTGATCTTCGGGCGTGGTGGGATAGTGCGCGCGCCACACGATTTTCTTTCCGTCGGGCGAGAGTGTCCCGCCCCCATCGTAGCCCAACTTGTTAGTGATCTGCTTCAGATGGCCGCCGTCTATGTCGGCGGTCCAAAGATCGAGATCGCCGCCGCGCAGCGACGTGAAAACCACTTTCTTCGTTTTCCAGTTGATTGTTGCCTCGGCGTCGTAGCCCGTCGCGGGGAGAAACTTGTTCGTAATTTTCCCGGCGAGATCGGAAACATAGATGTCGTACGTGGAATAAACCGGCCACAAGTAACCTTTGCTGCGATCGGGCTCCGGCGGGCAGTCCGCGCCGCCTTCGTGCGTCGAACCGTACAAAACATGCTGACCGTCGGGGAGGAAAAACGCGCAAGTTGTCCGTCCTTTGCCGCTCGAAAGCATGTGCTGATCGGAGCCGTCCGAGTTCATCACGTAAATCTGATCGCACTTCCCGCCATCGCGCGTGGCTTGGAACACGATCTTCGATCCGTCTGGTGAAAAATACGCCTCAGCGTTCGCGCCGCCGAAGGTGAGTTGTTTTACGGCGGAAAAATGCGTTTCGCTTTGCGCGGAAGCGAGCGTGGCCATTGCAGCGAGCAAAAGAACAAGGCGCAGTCTCATAAGGGATGATTGTATTACTTCTTCGCGACCATCGCGCGCATCGCGCCTGTGGTGATTCCGCCATCCACCAGTAACGTTTGACCCGTCACGTAGGCGCTGGCGTCCGACGCGAGGAAAACGATCGCGCCTTCGAGATCGGGCATTTGGCCGGGTCGTTTTAGCGGAATGCGTTCCTTCAGATATTCCACCCACTCGGCGTCTTCGTACATCACTTTGTTCTGCTCGGTGCGAAACCATCCTGGGGCGAGACAATTCACCGTGATTCCATGAGGTCCCCAATCGTCGGCGAGACTCATGGTGAGTTGCTTCACGCCGCCGCGGCTCGCGCAATATGGACCCAGCCCTGCGTAACCGAAGACGCTGGTCACGGAACCGATGTTGATGATGCGGCCGTATCCACGCGGGATCATGCGGCGCGCCGCTTCTTGCGCCATGAAAAACGTGCCGCGCAAATTCGTTTCCAGCACCAGGTTGTAGTCGTCCCACGTGATATCGACCGCCGGCTTGCGCACGTTGCATCCCGCGTTGTTCACGAGAATGTCGAAGTGCCCCGCGGCTTCGGAGCACGCGCGGATACTGGCGTGATCGCGCACATCGAGAACAACGGGCGTGATGCGCCGGCCCATCGCGCGGATCTCGGCGCAGAATGCATCGAGCGACGCGAGCGTTCGGCTCGTGACGACGAGGTCCGCGCCGGCCTGCGCCAAGGCGCGCGAAAAAGTTTGTCCCAGGCCGCGACTCGCGCCCGTGACGAGCGCGGTCTTGCCGGTGAGGTCGAAAGAGGCCATACGGTTTACGCTACACTAGTTGAGCCCGCCCGCCATGGAGATCCTCAGCTTTTTGCGCGCGCTGTTCATCATCGATCCGCTGATTTATCTCTATACATTTGCGTGCGGCGCTGTATCGTTCGCCGGATCGTTCTTCGATTCCACGGGGCGATTTCAACACGGATGCGCGCGCGTCTGGTCAAAACTGATTCTGGGAACGAGCGGTATTCGCGTGACGGCGCTGGGCCTGGAGAACGTCGACACGTCGAAGCCGCACGTTTTCTGCTCGAATCACTTGAGCCTGATGGACACGCCTGTGGTGCTGATTCACGTTCCCGTGCAATTCCGCATCATGGCGAAAAAAGGATTGTTCGGGTTGCCTTTTCTCGGCTGGTGGCTGAAGCGATCGGGACACATGCCCGTCGATCGCTCCAGTCCCAAGGCAGCGATGCACAGCTTACAGATCGCCGCGGCGCGCGTGCGCGAGGGAGCGTCGGTGGTATTCTTTCCAGAGGGGACGCGCAGCCGCTCGGGCGTCACCGGGGAATTCAAACGCGGCGCGGCGCTGTTGGCGATTCAAGCGGGCGTGCCGCTGCTGCCGGTGGCGATCAAAGGCACGCGCGAATGTCTGCAACCTGACTCACTGCACGTGCGCCCGGGACGCGTTACGGTGCGATTCGGACGGCCGATCCCAACTTCCGGCCTCACGCATCGCGACGCCGGCCGCCTCATTGAAGAGACTCGCAACGCCGTACTTGAGATGATGAAATGAAACGACCGCTCATCGGCATCACTTGTCGACTGGAACCAAAGCCGCAGTACAACACCGCGTGGCATTATCTCCAGCGCGAGTACTCCGAGGCCGTGTGGAATGCAGGTGGATTGCCGGTGCTCGTGCCGTTGATCGCGGAGGAAGCGTACACGCGCGAGTTGATGACGCACCTTGACGGTGTCTTGCTCTCGGGCAGTTCGAGCGATGTCGATCCCGCGCGATACGGCGAATCCAAGCAAGTGGAATGCGGACCCACGCACGCGGAACGCGACGCCGTCGATTTGTCGATGATTCACTTGGCGCTCGAAACGCACAAGCCACTGCTGGGAATTTGTTTCGGCGTGCAGGCGATGAACGTGGCGCTTGGAGGCACATTGATCCAGCACCTCACGGTCCCGTTAAAACATGACGATCGCGAGATTCGCCACAACGTCGATGTCGAAGCGGGATCGGTGCTCGAAAAGCTGGGCGGCGGAAGAAAATTCCTCGTGAACACCAGCCATCATCAAGCGCTTGATCGCGTGCCCGCTGGATTGCGCGTCACGGCGCGATCGTCCACCGACGGCGTGATCGAAGCGGTCGAGACCACCGACGCCGGACGGTTTCTCGTCGGCGTGCAGTGGCATCCGGAGCGCATCTATAAGGAAGAGCATTTGTCGCGGGCATTATTCGAAGAACTTGTCAGACAGGCTAGGCGTTCATAGGTCCAACATGATTCCCAACATCTCTCTCGAAGGCAAAGTGGCAGTCGTCACCGGCGGATCGCGCGGCATCGGCGCGGCCATCGTGAAACTTTTCTGGAAGGCCGGCGCCAGCGTCGTCTTCAGCTATCGCAAGGATCGCGCGTCGGCGGCGCGCGTGGTCGCGGAGTGCGACGCCGAGCACGTTTGCTCCGTGAAGGCCGACGTGTCGCGCATGAAAGACGCCGAGGCGCTCATCGGCGGCGCGATCGAGCGATTCGGGCGTCTCGATATTCTCGTGGCTAACGCGGGAATCTGGAACGCCGCCGACGCGCCCATCGATCGCATGACGGAACGGCAGTGGGATCAAATGATCGACACCAACTTGAAGGGCGTGTACACCGTCACGCATCAAGCCGTGAAGCAGATGAAGAAACAGAAATCGGGACGCGTGATTTGTATTTCCTCGACGGCGGGCCAGCGCGGCGAAGCGTTTCATTCTCACTACGCGGCGTCGAAGGGCGGAATCATCAGCTTCGTCAAAGGACTTTCCACCGAACTCGCGAGCGATGGAATTTTGGTGAACTGTGTCGCGCCGGGATGGGTGGATACGGACATGGCGCGGCCGGCGCTTGAAGATCCCGACGTGGGCGCGAAGATTTCCGCGGTGATTCCGCTCGGTCGCGTGGGCACGGCGGACGAAATCGCGGGGCCGGTGCTGTTTCTCGCAGGCGAGCACTCCACGTTCATCACCGGCGAAATTCTCAACGTGAACGGCGGCGCCGTACTCGTTGGATAGAGCCAGTCGGATAACGCAAATGGTCAACTGGGCCGTTGTCGGCGTCGGCGACATCACAACGAAACGCGTGCTTCCCGCCATCGCGGAGGAACCGCGCAGCCGCGTGCAAGCGATTGTCACGCGGAACCCCGAGCAAACGCGCGCCGTGTGCGAATACTTCGGCGCGAAGCATGTATGCACGACGCTTGAAGAAGCGCTGGCCGATCAAGAAGTGAACGCCGTGTACGTGGCGTCGCCGGTTTTCCTGCATTTTCCGCAGACCATGGCGGCGCTCGCCGCGAACAAACACGTCCTGTGCGAAAAGCCCACGGCGCTCAATCTCGATGAAGCGAAAACGATGCTCTTGACCGCGCAAGCGAGCGGCGTACATTACGGCGTGGCGTTTTATCGACGCTTGTTTCCGGTTCTCTCTCGCGCCCGCGAGTTGCTGCGTCAAGGCGTGATCGGCCAGCCGACGCTCGTCTGGGTCACGTGTCATGGCTGGTTCAACGACGAAGTCGTGAGCCATCGCGCGTGGCTTTTCGATCCCGTAAAATCGGGCGGCGGGCCGCTGATGGATGTGGGCAGCCATCGCATCGACGTGCTGAATTATCTTTTTGGCACGCCGCGCTTGGTGTCCGCGGCCATGTCGCGGCAAACGCATCAGACGCCGGGCTTCAAAGTGGAAGACAACGCCACTTTGACTATTGAATATAACGGTGAGTTCGGGCCGCTACGCGCGATTGTCGACGTGCGATGGAATTCGCAGGTAGCCGGCGACGATTTCAAGGTTTTTGGAACGCACGGCGACATGGATCTCACGCCGCTGAACAGCGGTCTGATCCAATGGCCCGGCGGCAAGGAATCGCATCCGGCGGATGTGAATTTTCACGCGCCGCTACTGAAGCACTTCGCCGACGTTCTCGAAGACGGCGCGCCGCTCATCTGTTCCGGGGAAGCGGCGCTGGCCACTGATCGCATTTTGAACGAAGCATATCGCAGAGACTAAGAATTTCAAAACAGAGCACACAGAGAACTCAGAGAGCACAGAGAAATGCAAAAACCTTGGGCTTTGTTTTTCTCTGTGTGCTCCGTGTCCTCTGTGTGCTCGGTGTTAGATTGCCAGCACTCGGGCGACTTCCTCGACAACCAACTGCACATCTTGCTCTGTGGTTTGCCAGCTTGACGCGCTCACGCGCATCACACGCCTTCCTCGCCACGTGCTGGGACCAAAGAACGCCGTACCGCTGCGCAGGATCGCGGCGATCACTTGTTCGGTCCGCGCCGCGTGATCCGCTTCCGTCGCGCCGGCACGACCGTCGAGGAATCGCACCAGTCCTTGATTGATGATCGGTTCCCACACGACTTCCGCGCCGGGCAACGCGCCGATGCGCATCACTAATTCATGCGCCGCGCGACAGCAGCGCTCGACCATCTCCCCAACTCCGTGGCGACCCAACTGGCGCAGCGCCGCGTACGTCGCGAAGCCGCGGGCCCGCCGCGACCACTCGGGGTTCCAGTCCATTTCGTCGCGCGCGCCGGAGTCGTAAGTAAGGTACGAGGCTTGGTGTGACATTGACGCCCGCTGCGCCGCGCTTTCCGCCACGAACGCGTAGCCGCAGTCGAACGGCACGTTCAGCCACTTGTGACCATCGGTGGCCCACGAGTCACATTGCTCGATTCCCGCGGTCAAGTGGCGATAGTTCGGACTCGTCGCCGCAAACAATCCAATCGCACCATCGACGTGAACCCACGCGCCGTGGTGATGCGCAACGAGGCAAATTTCCGCGAAGCGATCGTAGACGCCCGTGTTGATGTCGCCCGCTTGCACGAGCACCACGGTCGGGATCGCGGGATCAGCGGACAAAGTTGATTCGAGCGCGCTCACCAGCAGACGGCCGTCGGGATCGCATGATAGCCCCACAACGTGATCCGTTCCGATGCCGAGCAAACGCGCCGCGCGGTCCACCGTACCGTGACGCTCGCCGGCGACGATGCGCATGGCGGGCGCGCCAAACAATCCTTTCGCGTTGGCGTCCCATCCGCGACGCATCAACAAGCCGTGACGCGCCGCCGCCAGACACGTCACGTGGGCCATCTGGCATCCGGTCACAAGCGCAAATCCGCAATGCGCCGGCAATCCGAAAATCTCCTTCAACCACTGGCCCGCGATTTCCTCCACCACCGCCGCGGCCGGCGACGTCGTATGCATCGCAGCGTTTTGGTCCCATGCGGAGGTCAGCCAGTCGGCCGCCATGGCCGCCGGAAGCGTTCCGCCGATCACCCAGGCGAAGAATCGTCCGCCGGAAGTCGCGTTCAATCCTCCGGACGCGTCGCGCACCAATTCCTCGATCACCTGCGCGGGATCCATGCCGCCATCGGCCAACGGTTTTCCCAGGCGCGCACGCAATTCGGCCAGCGTCGCCGTCGCCGCCACGGGTCGCGTGTCTAAACTGGCGATGTATTCCATCGCGTGACGCGCCGCCGCGTTCAAACTGCCTTCATATTGTTGCGGAAGATTCTTCATAAGGTTATCCATTCTACAGTCATGGAACTGTCGACGGAATTAACACTCGCCGTTTGGTTCCTTTCGTTACACAGCGGTTCCCCGATGGTCCCACAGACTTTAGAGAAGCCTAACAATCGAAAAGAGATAAAGACTTGGAACGATCCTTGCTCTACTTCATGGCGAGGTAATACGATGAACGAAAAAACAAGCCTCGCAACGAACATCACAACGCGCCCGGATCGGCGCCGCAGCCAACGCTCACTATTAGTGATGCCGCTGGCCGTTTCCTGGACCACCAGCACCGGCATGCGCGTCCGCGAACATGCGGAAACCGAAGTGGTTAGCGCCACCGGCGCGATGCTGCGCATGAAAACGCGCGTGCCATCGAACGCCACGGTGGTGATCAAGCGTCCGGCGGCAAATCAATCGGCCACCGCGAACGTGGTCACGGTGAGCAATCCGGGACCCGATGGCTGGATCCGCGTGGGAGTAGAGTTCACCACGCCGAACACAAGTTTCTGGGGTATCTCGTTCCCGCCCGCCGAGGTCGCGCCGGCCGAGCCCGTAGGGGCCAAGCCGACACTGGCGGGATTGATGTCCACCCGCGAAACGACGACGCGTCCATCGATGCCGCTGAGCGGCCTATTCTCAGGATCGCTTTCCAGCTTCAACGCCGGAGGAAAGCAATGAGCACGATGGCCGTTCCTCCGACCCCGGCCGCTGTACCTATCGCCGGCGAATCCGTGGAACAGATTTTGGGCCCGACGGCCCGCACGATTTTGGAAACAGCGGCGCGCGAGATTTTCGACGTCATGCTGGGCGTTCGGCTCACCCGCATCACGGCCGAGCCGCCGTTGGTAGCAGATGTTACCGTGATGGTGGGATTCTCCGGTAGCCACCGCGGCGTTTTCGCGGTGCACTGCCAAGCGCACACGGCGTGCCGTCTGGCGACGATCGCACTCGGCGCGGAAACCGACGAGTTCGACGAGCGCGTGCTCGACGCCGTCGGCGAAATCGCCAACATGGTGGCGGGTAGTTTCAAGAGCAAGATTCCTGCGTTGGGTGAGAGTTCGTTTCTGTCCGTGCCCTCGGTCATCAGCGGCGCCGATTATCATCTGCACTCCTCGGCCGGCGGCGAGCATTTGGAACTTTCGTTGAATTGTGAAGGATCGCCGCTCTGGCTCACGCTAGACCTGCGCAAGTAGCCCCCTAAGGAGAAACACTATGAAAAAGAATCGCGTACTTATCGTGGACGACTCGGCGGTGATGCGGAAGATCGTGGAACGGTCGCTGCGCATGGCCGGCGTGGAGTTGGACAACGTGTTGGAAGCGAACGACGGCTGGGAAGCGCTGGCGTTGGCTCGCGAAACGCGCGCCGACCTGGTGCTGTGCGACATCAACATGCCCGGCATGGACGGCCTGGAGTTCGTCCGTCAACTGGGATCGCTCGATAACGGCCGCGGTGTTCCGGTCGTGATGATCACCACCGAAGCCGGACAAGGCCGCGTGGGCGAAGCTTTCTCGTGTGGCGCGCGCGGATACATCCGCAAGCCGTTCACGCCCGATCAGATTCGCGAACAAGTGGCGCCGCTTTTGGCGTAAGGAGCAAGACGCAAGAAATGGAAATGTTCAAGGAGATTCCCCTCATGCGTTGGACGATCAGAACCCGGCTTTTCGCGCTCAGCATCCTCGGATTGCTGTTGGCCGTGGCGGTGGGCGCTTCCGGATATTTCGGAGTGAGCCAGGTGCAGAGCGGCATTCAGGAAATCTATCTCACCAGCTCCGCGTTGCGGAATCACTTGGAAGCCGACATGATGCGCCACGCCTTGAAGGGCGACGTGCAAGCCGCGTTGCTCGCCAAGAACGACAAAGACAAGGACCGCGTGCTGGCCGATCTCGCCGAGCACTCCAGCCGTTTCCGCCAGTACCTGCAGAAGAACAACGCGTTGGCGCTCTCCGCCGACGTGAAGGCGCAGTTGCAGGAAACGCAGCCGATTCTCGAAGAGTACATCAAGAGCGCCGAAGTGATCGTCGACATCGCGTTCAGGAATCGCGCCACGGCGCAAGCCCAGCTCGACGCATTCCTGGTAGTCTTCAACGATCTCGATGGCAAGCTCGCGAAATTGAGCGACGACTTGCAAGCCGTTGCCAAGCGCTCCGAAGAACGTGGACAGGCCACCGTGAGAGCGTCGCAGACAACGATCCTGACGATCTGCGCAATGTCTCTGTTGGCGCTGATTCTGGTCGGTGGTTGGATCAGTCGCGGAATCGTCGCGGCGATCCAGCCGTTGATCGAAAGCCTGGAACGCATGGCGCACGGCGATCTTTCGCACCGCATCGATTCTCTTCTGGTGAACGGCAAGGGCCGCGACGAAATCGCGGAAGTGGGCCGTTTGTTCAACGTGTCCGCCGACAAACTGCGCGAGTTGATCGGTCAACTGGCCGACACGGCGCGCCGCGTCGCGGGCGCCAGTGAAGAAATCTCCAGTTCGGCCACGTCGCAAGCGCAGGGCGCAGAGTCGCAGAAAGATGAAACACGCCAGGTCGCCACGGCCATGCAGGAAATGTCCGCGACCGTGACGCAAGTAGCCGAGCACGCCAACAAAGCAGCCGAGGCCGCACGCAAGGCGGCGGGCACCGCGCGTCAAGGCGGAAAGATTGTGGAAGAAACGCTCTCGCGGATGCGTGCGATCGCCGATTCGGTCGGCTCCACCGCGCGTCAAGTGCAGGATTTGGGATCGCGCTCCGATCAGATCGGCGAAATCATCGGCGTGATCGACGAAATCGCGGGACAGACCAATTTGCTCGCGTTGAACGCCGCCATCGAAGCCGCGCGCGCCGGCGAGCAAGGCCGCGGCTTCGCGGTGGTGGCCGACGAAGTTCGCAAGTTGGCCGAACGCACCAGCAAAGCCACGAAAGAGATCGCCCAAATGATCAAGTCCATCCAGGGCGAAACGAAGAACGCCGTGAAAGCGATGCAAGAAGGCACCAACCAAGTGGAACAAGGTCTTGTAACCACGGCGCAAGCCGGCGCGGCGCTCGACGAAATCATCCAGATGGCGCAACAGGTCGGCGAGATGGTGGTGCACATCGCCACGGCGGCGCAGCAGCAATCCGGCGCCACCGAAGAAGTGTCCGGCAACATGGAGCAGATTTCGCGCATCAGCCAAGACACCGCGGCCGGCGCGCAGCAAACCGCGAAAGCCGCCCAGGATCTCTCGGGTCTGGCGCTCGATCTGCAATCGATGGTCGGACAATTCAAGCTCGTGAACGGAAACGGTCACAACGGCAACGGATACAAGAAAAATGGAATCCGCTTTCCGAAGACAACGGTTTTGGCTTTCGACGGTGCGCAAACAGAAGAAGAGGCCGCCGTCGCGGTCAATTAGCAACATCTTGATTTAAATCTGGGGAGACAACACACATGACGAACGTAAGAAACTTAGGACTCACAATGCTTCTGGCGGCGCCACTGGCAATGGCCGCGGCCGGAATTAATCCGGGACTCGGCGCGGAATCGAGCGGACCACTGAAAGTGGCCGGCGAAGTCCAGATGCTGCGGATTGTCGACCAGGTCAAGCCGGTCTATCCGGATTTGGCGAAGCTCTCGCGCACCGAAGGGACGGTGGTGCTTCAGGTGCTCATCAACAAAGACGGCGGCGTGACGAAAGTGGAAATCACTTCCGGCCCCGCTCTGTTGACGCGCGCCGCCAGCGATGCCGTGAAGCAGTGGAAGTACAAGCCGACCATCGTGAACGGTCAGGCGGTGGAAGTGATTACGTCGGTGTCGGTGCAGTTCCACATGCACTAAAAGGATAGGGGACTCGCATGAGCTTCAAGCACGGATTTCGAACCAGCGCGCGCGGGCCGGCCTTCGCCACCGCACCGGAACCATCGCAACAAGCGGGCGTCCGCCAGTTGGTGACGTTCCATCTGGACGGTGAAGAATTCGCGGTGGAGATCCTGAAAGTTCAGGAAATCATCCGCCGCATCGATCCCACGCGCGTGCCGAACGCGCCGGACTTTGTGGACGGCGTGATCAACCTGCGCGGAAAAGTCGTGCCGGTGATCTGCCTGCGCAAGCGCTTCGGATTGCCCGCCCCGGAAAATACGGCCGCCGCGATGGGCCGCATCGTTGTCGTCGAAGTCGGCGGCACGGTGGCGGGACTGGCGGTGGACTCGGTGTCGGAAGTATTGCGCCTTCCCGAAGACACAGTGGAACCGCCGCCGCGCTTGGCGAAAGTGGATCGCGACTACGTGTGCGGCGTCGGCAAACTGCAAGACCGCTTGCTGATCCTGCTGGACGTCGACCGAATCCTGAGCGAAGCCGAAAAAAGCGCGCTATCGGGTAAGGAAGCCGCGCGTGAAACGAGCGCGCCGGTGGTCAATACGCCCGTGAACGCGGCTCAGAACATTGCAATGAGCGTTGCCTAAACAGGAAAACTAAATGGCTACGACATCTTTGGCACTTACACCGAACCAAGAAACGCCGGGAGAATGGACGCCGGAACAGACGATCCGCCGCGCTCTTCCCTCGAACGCTGTCTGGATGCGCTTGCTGGAGGCAGCGACGCGCGAAGTTTTCCTGACCATGCTCGGTGAAGCGGCCGCGCCGGCGGTCTACGGCGACGACGACCAAACACCGACTCCCGACTTTACGGCATTGGTTGGTTTGTCCGGCGGCTTGGACGGCTGCTTGCGCGTGCGCTGCCAGGCGCCGGCCGCGTATCTGATGGGATCGCGCTTGGTCGGCATGCCGCTCGATCCGCAAGACTCGCTGGTCGTCGACGCGCTCGGCGAAATCGCCAACATGCTCGCGGGAAATTTCAAATCGAAAATCCCGGGCCTCGCCGACGCCTGCCGCCTCTCGGTGCCCACCGTTTTCCAAGGCCAAGAATTCACCATGGAGTCGATGGCGCGCGGTGAAGTTCTGGAATCGTGCTTCCTGTTTCACGGCTCGCCGTTCTGGGTGAGTCTCGACCTGTGGCCGGAGGCCGCGTGAGCAATCAAGATTTCAATCTGGCGCAAGATCCCGAGCTGCTGCGCGACTATCTCGCCGAGTGCGACGAGTTGCTGCAGCGCGTCGATCAGGATCTCGTGGCACTGGAAGAAGCCGCCGAAGCGGAAGAGCAAAAAGGCTCGGCCGAGCTGATCAATCGGATTTTCCGCGCCGTTCACACCATCAAAGGCACCAGCGGTTTCATGGGACTCGACCAAATCGTCAGCTTGACGCACGAGGCCGAGGAAGTCCTGAACTCGCTGCGCAAACGCACCAGCGCCTTGCCGCAGGATCGCATGCGCAAGACGATGGACGCGCTGCTCGCCACGCACGATCACCTCCGCAAGATGATCGGGGATGTGCGCGACAACACGCCGCGCGTCTACAACCTCGATTCGCTCATCGCGCGCCTGGCCGAGCTTCGTAAAGAAGTGGAATTGGACAGCGACCGTCCGTTGCTCGGCGAGATCATGGTGGTCGAAAAAGTGATCAGCCGCTCCGAACTGCACGAGTCGCTGGCGGAAGCGGCGTGGGACGGCCGCAAGCTCGGCGAAGTACTAGTGGAAAAGAAGCTGGCGTCGGAATCGCAGGTTCGCGAAGCGTTGGGCAGGCAGTCGGGGCAAGCAGGCGTCCAGGAAACGTCGCGGACGATTCGCGTCGACACGGCAAAGTTGGACGAACTGCTGAATCTGGTCGGCGAATTGGTGCTGGAACGGAATCGCCTCACGCGGCTCAGTTCCGATTTGCGCAACGGCAACGTGCAAGGCGAGGCACTGACCGAAGCGTTGGCCGAATCCACGGGCCGGCTTTCGTCGATCACCGAGGAATTGCAATCGGCCAGCCTGCGCACGCGCATGGTGCCGATCGACGCGGCGTTCCGGCGCTTCCCGCGCTTGGTTCGCGATATCGCGCACGGCTTGAACAAAGACGTGGAGCTGGCGATCCGCGGCGAAGAAACGGAACTCGACAAGAACGTGGTGGAACACCTGGCCGATGCGCTCGTGCATTTGTTGCGCAACGCGCTCGATCACGGCATCGAGCCGCCGGCGGAACGCGAAGCGGCCGGCAAGCCGCGCCACGGCTGCATTCTTCTGGAAGCGCATCAGGAAGGCGATCACATTGTGGTTTCGGTTTCCGACGACGGCCGCGGCATCGATCCCGCGCGCATCGGACGGAAGGCCCTGGAAAAAGGCTTGCTTTCGTCAGAGAGACACGCGGCCATCGAGAACAATCACACCGAATTGCTGAATTTGATTTTCCTCCCGGGATTCTCCACCGCCGAGCAGGTAAGCGACATCTCCGGCCGCGGCGTGGGCATGGACGTGGTCCGCGCGAATCTCGAAAAAATTAACGGCGTGGTGGAACTGGAAAGCGTCCAAGGCGAAGGCACGTTGATCCGTCTGAAGCTGCCCTTGACGCTAGCGATTCTCCCCGTGTTGCTGGTGGGCGTGGCCAACGAAACGTACGCGCTGCCGCTGCGCTCGGTGCAAGAAATTGTTCGCGTGCCGCGCACGCAGACGCATCGCTTGGGCGGCGGCGAAATGTTCCGCCTGCGCGATCGCGTGATTCCGCTGCGTCATTTGCATGATGCGTTTCGCGCCGAAAGCGTGGCAACGCGCCAAGAAAGCCGCGATCTTACGGTGGTAATCATCGGCGCCGCGGAAAAACGCGCCGGTGTAGTGGTGGATCGACTGCTGGGACAAGAAGAAACCGTCGTGAAGCCGCTCGGCGAATATCTCGGGCACGTACCCGGAGTCGGCGGCGCGACAATCTCGGGCGACGGCATAGTGCGCTTGATTCTCGATCCCGCGACGCTGGTGGAAGAAGAGGAAGCTGCCTGATGACATCTTTGCCCCCTCCATTTCTCGATCCGGCCAAGGACGCATCGCCTTTCGATACGGCCAGGGAGGCCTCGGCGGTTCTCGCCGATCCATATTTGTTTCGGATTCGCGATCTGGTTTATCGCGCTTCCGGGATTTTTCAGCCCGACAACAAGTTCTACATTCTGGAAAACCGCTGCGCCAAGCGCCTGGAGGCGCTCGGCATCACGTCGCTGTTCGAATACTTCCGCTTGCTCACAACCAGTTCGCGGCGCGAGTCGGAAATCCGTCTCCTGCTGAATGAAATCACGGTGGGCGAAACAAGTTTCTTCCGCAATCAGCCGCAACTCGACGCGTTTCGCAAAACAGTAATCCCGCAATTGGTCGAAGCGAAGGGGCGATTGGGCAATCGCCGCTTGACGATTTGGAGCGCGGGCTGCGCCACGGGCGAAGAACCATACTCGCTGGCGATGATGTTGGCCGAAGAGAGCCAAACCACGCTGCGGGGATGGTCGTGGAACATTTTCGCCGTCGACTTGAACGATCAGCGCCTGGAACAAGCGCGCGAAGGCGTGTACGGCGAGTACGCGCTGCGCAGCGTGACGCCGTATTACATGCAGAAATATTTCCGGCCGCGCAACGGACAGCATCAGGTGTGCGATGAAATCCGTTCGATGGTGACGTTCGAGCGCCTGAACATTCTCGACGACAGCCGGATGGTCTTCCTGAAGGGCCAGGACGCCATCTTTTGCTGCAATGTGCTGATCTATTTCGGCGGCGAGCCGAAGCGCCGCGTGATCCAGCACTTTCACAACAACGTGAATTTGGGCGGATACCTTTTCCTCGGTCATTCGGAATCGCTGTTCGGCATCAACAACGATTTCCGCTTGCTCCATTTTCCGGGCTGCGTGGCGTATCGCAAGATCTCGCGCAAGCCTTCTCCGACGAGTGTGATATGAGCGCGTTAGCAATTCCCGCGGGTCCCGTTCGAGTGCTGGTGGTGGACGACAGCGTTTTCATGCGCACGGCATTGACGCGCATGATCGAGTCCGATCCGGCGCTCAAGGTTGTCGGCACGGCAACGCATGGACTCGAAGCGCTGGAACGCGCCGAGCAACTCGATCCCGACGTGGTGACGCTCGACATCGAGATGCCGCGCCTCGACGGATTGCGCACGCTCACCCAAATGATGCAGCACAGCCCGCGGCCGGTGATCATGGTCAGCGCGGTGAGCCAACAAGGGGCCGAAGCGGCGCTGGAAGCGCTCGATCAAGGCGCATTCGATTGCATCGGCAAGCCGGCGACGCCGAATCAAATGGAAATCATACGGATTCGTGAAGACCTGATCGCGAAAGTGAAAGCCGCGGCCGCCGCGAAGTGGCTGCGTTGGCGGAAGCCCGCGACCGCGCCTGTGGCGCCGGTGGAAAGCGCACAACGTGGCGCGCCGCCGCAAGCAATCGCCATCGGCTCGTCGACCGGCGGACCCAAAGCGCTGCAAACGATCGTGTCGGGATTGCCCGCGGATTTGTCCGCCGGCGTTTTGATCGTTCAACACATGCCGATCGGTTTCACGGCGCCCTTCGCGCGCCGTCTCGATTCGTTGAGTCGCTTGACGGTTCGCGAAGCCGAAGGCGACGAAGCGATCGAGCCGGGCATGGTGTTCATCGCGCCCGCCGGACGTCACTTGGTGGCGCGCCGGACGTCGTCGGGCCGCGCGGTGACACGCTTGCTTGATCAATCGCCAAACGGCCAAGAAGCCGCGCGACACATGCCCTCGGTCGACGTGATGATGCAATCGGTCGCGGAAACGTTCGGATCGCAGGCCATGGGCGTGATCCTCACCGGCATGGGCGCGGACGGCGCGGCGGGAATGAAGAAAATCGCCGAGGCCGGCGGCTACACCGTGGGTCAAGACGAAGCCACGTGCACGGTGTACGGCATGCCGCGCGCGGCCGCGCAGAACAATTCGTTACGCCGGGTGCTGCCGCTCGACGACATCGCCGCAGAGATCGCGGCGGCGTGTCGCGCCGAAGCGGTCGTAGCTTAGTCTTCGGCTTAATCCTGCTTACACAATCCACTCACGTTCCCCAGCTATAATGGAAGTGCATTCATTTCATTTTGCGAAGGGAAAACTATGTCCAAACAAGCTGAAGCCGAACTGATTCTGAAACTGTACGAACTCCGCCGCGACGAGACCATGCGCAAGGCGCGCGATTGGTTCTTCCGCGATTTCCATCCCGACTCGGTACAAGACGTGGTCAAGGAATTCACGGGCGAGCACAGCGGTCACTTGCGCATGGTGATGAGCTATTGGGATATGTGCGCGTCGCTGGTGCACTACGGATCGATCGACTTGCAATTGTTCGTCGACACGACGCCGGAGTTCATCGGCTGCTTCACCAAACTCGAGCCGTTTTTGGGGGAACTCCGCAAGATGTTCGATCCAAGATTCCTGAGCAATCTCGAAAAACTGATCGACACGATGCCCGAAGGACGCAAGCGCGTCGCGGATTTCCGCGAGCGAATGAAGATGGTACGGGCGATGATGGCGCAACGCCAACAGGCCGCGAAATCCTAAGAGGATTTTTTAACAGGATGTACAGGTTGGTCAGGATAAAACCCGCCCGATCCTGTGCATCCTGTCTATTCGGTTAAATTTCTGCCAGGAATTCACGGACCGCCGCGTCGATGCTGTCCGCCGACAACAAATACCGCACCACCGCAACCGAATCCGCGCCCGCCGCGAGCACTTGGCGCGCGTTGGCGCGCGTAATTCCACCGATCGCGACTAATGGCTTGGCGGCGACTGCTCGCGCGGCGCGCACGCCGTCGAGTCCCACCACGGGATCGGGATTCATCTTCGTGTTCGTGGCATACACCGGACCGATCGCCACATAATCCACGGGCAACGTCGCGGCTTGGCGCGCTTGCGTTTCATTGTGCGTGGAGAATCCGATAATTTTTCCCGGACCCATCAGGCGGCGCGCGGCGTCCGGCGGCAAATCCGATTGTCCCAGATGCACGCCGGCCGCGCCGCACATCATCGCGATGTCCACGCGATCGTTGACGATGAAAGTCGCGCCGGCCTGCGCGGAAATTTCCGCGATGCGGCAGCAGTGTTTCCAATGGACGCGCTCGAATGCGCCTTTGTGACGATATTGCAGCAAGCGAACGCCGGCCGCGAGCATCGCGGCGGCAACGTCGACGGGTTGCGATGTCAGCGTTGTGTCGATGATGGCGTACAGGCGCGGAAGTTCCACGCACCCAGAATAAACTATTCCGACACGCGCCCGTTGCCCGGCACGGCGCGCGCCCGAACCACAAACCTGTTCGGCGCGCTGCCGATAAAGTTGAACGGATAACACGTGATCAGCGTGAGTGTGTTGGCCTGAGTCTTGCCAAGCACGCTGACTTCTTGCGGCGCCACCACGTTCGATCCCACCACGCGATACACCTTCATGCCTTCCGGCGTGCGGATGTCCACTTCGTCGCCCTCGGCGATTCCCTTCAGCGGGCGGAACAAACGATCGCGATGTCCCGCGAGACAAATGTTTCCACCGTGTCCGGGGAGCGCCGTGCCCGGCACGTGGCCGATGGCGCGGCGCAGTGTGGTGTCGCCGGTGCCTTCCAGAATCACCGAAGAAACGCCCAGCCGCGGAATCAAGATTTCGCCGAGCAGTTCTCCTTCGTGGAGGCGCGGAGCGGCTTCACGAACACCGGGCGCGGGAGCGCGTTCCAATTCCTCGAGTTGATGGTCTTGAAAAACTTTGGAGTCCCAATAAACCCAGGCGCAATATCCCAAGCAAACGGCGGCCAAACAAAAGCAGAGACATTCGACGATGAGTTTGACGGCGCGCATACTCGTTTAGAAAACGCCGGCGCGACCACTTCACAGCAGCCGCGCCGGCGTGCCTACCTCACCACATCACGTCACGCAGCGCTTTACCGCGAGCGCTTGCGCAATTTGGAAACACCCGCGCCCAGCGCCAACGACAAGCTGCCGAGCAATCCGATCAGCGGCAGTTCGCTGCCGGTTTTCGGAAGAGTGCTGGGCGTGCTGCTGCTGTTGGTGTCGGGCGTCGTGGCCGGCGCCTGAGGAGTTTCAGTTTCAGGAGTGGCCTCCGGCATTTCTTCAGCCGAAGGAGCCGGAGCTTCCGCGGCCGGCGTCGGTTCGGTCTCCGTCGGAGTGGTGTCTACCACCGCAGGAGTTGTCACGGCGGGCTCGCTCGGCAAAGCGGGCGCCGCTTCCGCGGTGGCGACTTCCGTGTTCGCCGTGCCCTGGATCGCCCAGGCGCTGTTCATGGCCAGCAACTTCGATTGGTCCTTCGAGTAGACGAACTCGTTGCCAACGTCGTCGCCCGGACGGAACCAGATCTTCACCGCTTGCGGTTCGTTGGAGAGCCGTTCCTCAAACTTGATGACCGGCTCGTCGGCGTGATACCGCGACGTGTCGCGGTACACCGGGATGGCTAACAGCGTCGCGTACAAATGCATTCCATCTTTGTCGAAGACCTGAACGACGTGATTGTCGCTCGGACTCCGCATCGTTTTGAATGTGTACGTGCCCGCGGGGAGGGCTTGGCCGGGAATCTGCACCGCCTCACCGAAAGTGATGATGGTCTTGTGATCAAAATCATCCGCCGAAGCCTTGGGGAGGTAGGTGAAAACCAGCGTGGCCGCAATTAGGACAGCGGCTGCCGTCCAGGAGTGCTTATTGGTTGTTTTTTTCTCGAACATTGCAATCCTCTCTTTCGATTCGAATTGTGTTCGGCGAAGTGATGGAGCCTGCATGCAAGCTCCTGCGCGATTCATGCGGCCCAGCGCGGAATAATTGGGACCGCCTTCGAAAACAACTGCTGTCTATCGAGACGCAGCCTTCGCCGGAATGGTTTCTACGCTTTGGTGTGCCGCATTAAGCCACGCGGACACAGGCAGTTAGATCCCGAGTACGAAGGTCCTGTGTGCGCACTTTCGCGCGTCTCGCTGTGCTATACTGAACGTGCTAGAAGAAATATGGTGGTTCTCTCCTAGGGGTAGTTCCAGAATCCCAAAATCAACTTCAGTGGAGCGGTTCATTCCCGGTATGGCTCTGGCGTTATGACTATTTCCGAACTCAAAGAAAAAAGTACCACTGAGCTCACGCGCATTGCGCGGAGTCTCGAACTGCCTGGCGCGTCCGGCATGCGCAAGCAGGATTTGATTTTCCGTTTGCTGCAAGCGCAGGCCGAAAAAGAGGGCTTGATCTTCGCCGAAGGCGTGCTGGAAATCCTGCCCGAAGGTTTTGGATTCTTGCGTTCGCCGGATTACAACTATCTGCCCGGCCCCGACGACATTTACGTGTCGCCTTCGCAAATTCGCAAGTTCGACGTGCGCACCGGCGACACCGTGTCCGGCCAAGTGCGTCCTCCCAAGGAAGGCGAGCATTATTTCGCGCTGGTGAAAGTGGAAGCCATCAACTTTGAGGCGCCGGAAGCGTCGCGCAACAAGGTATTCTTCGATAATCTCACGCCGCTCTATCCGAACGAATGGCTGCGCCTGGAAGCGGAAAAGGAGAATCTCTCCGCGCGCGTGATGGATTTATTCACGCCCCTCGGCAAAGGCCAGCGCGCCATGATCGTGTCGCCGCCGCGCACCGGAAAAACGATGCTGCTGCAGGCGATCGCCAACTCCGTGACGGCGAATCATCCCGAAGTCGTGCTGATTGTGCTGCTGATCGACGAACGCCCCGAGGAAGTCACCGACATGCAACGATCGGTGAAGGGTGAAGTGATCAGCTCCACATTCGACGAACCGGCCGCGCGCCACGTGCAAGTGGCGGAAATGGTCATCGAAAAAGCCAAGCGACTTGTCGAACATAAACGTGACGTCGTAATCCTGCTCGATTCCATCACGCGACTCGCCCGCGCCTACAACACGATCGTGCCGCCGTCGGGAAAAATCCTGTCGGGCGGCGTGGACTCGAACGCCTTGCAACGTCCGAAGCGATTTTTCGGCGCGGCGCGCAACATCGAAGAAGGCGGCAGCCTGACGATCATCGCCACGGCGCTGATCGACACCGGGTCGCGCATGGACGATGTGATCTTCGAGGAATTCAAAGGCACGGGCAACAGCGAAATTCACTTGGAACGCAAGCTGGTCGATAAGCGCGTCTTCCCGGCCATCGACATCAACAAGAGCGGCACGCGCAAGGAAGAATTGCTGATCCCCAAAGACGATTTGCGCCGCATCTGGATTTTGCGCAAGGTGCTCAACCCGCTGTCGCCGACCGAGGCGATGGAATTGCTGCTCGACCGCATGGGCAAGGCCAAGACGAACTTGGACTTCCTGTCGAGTATGTCAAACGGTTCAAAATAACTGAAAATAGGTGTGTGACAAGTCAGGGCGTCCGGCGTCTAATCTTGGACAGCCATGAAAACCACCCTATGTGTGTGCCTGCTCAACGTGACGGCCGTCTTCGCTCAGACCCCCGCCCAACCCGCGGCCGAGAAACCCCTGAAATTTGACCTTGCCGATGTGCACATCAGCAAGACCTCGCCAGGATTCGTGCAGAGCTTCGGCGGACAATTCCACAAGGGCCGCTACGTCAACCGTGAAGCGACCATGCTCCAGTTGATTGCGGCGGCCTACGGCGTCAGCGACGATGCGGTCTCCGGCGGACCGGGTTGGGTGAGTTCCGACTTGTTCGATATTGTCGCCAAGGTCCCCGACGGAACCACGCGCGCGCAAGCGAACACGATGCTGAAAACACTACTGGCGGAGCGTTTCGGTCTAGAAGTGAAGAGCGGAAACAATCCCGTGCCGCGCTGGGTGCTGACGGTGGCCAAGGGCGGATCGAAACTGAAACCCGGAGGCGGCGAAGGGTCGGGATGCACGCCGGAGCAGCAAGGACCACCACCCAATCAGAACGACTTGGCTTCCTTTCCAAACATCAAGGTGCATTGCCGCAATACCACCGCCACCGAGATCGGCAACAACCTGCGCCAATTCGCGGGCGCGTATCTCGATCATGACGTTGTCGATTCGACGCATCTGGAAGGCACGTGGAACGCCGACATCGAATGGACGGCTCGCGGACTCCTGGCCGGCAAAGGCGCCGATGGAATCCCGCTATTTACGGCGGTCGAGAAGCAACTCGGGCTGAAGTTCGATTTGCAGGACGTTCCGCAGCCATCGCTCGCCATCGTTCACGTCAACCGGACGCCGTCGCCGAATCCGCCGGACGCCATCGCTTTGTCGGAAGCGCCGCCTCGTTTTGAAGCCGCGACGATCAAGCCGGCCGATCCCAGTGCGCCGCCGTTCGGAGGATTGCTCTACACGGGAGGCAGCCAAATGCACGCGGGCGGGACTCTCAGTGGACTTATCTCCATGGCGCTACAGATTCCAGGCAACGTGGCGAACGACATGATCATTGGCATCCCGAAATCGGTGGTCGATCAGCGCTGGGACATTCTGGCGAAGGTTCCCGCCACGGGCGAAGGCGCACCGACGATCATCAACGGTCGTGCGACACCGCCGCCGTTCAGCGTGGCGTTGGAGATGCTCTACGGCCTGCTGCTGGAGCAATTTCAGTTGAAGACGCACTCTGAAAATCGCGAAGTCACAGTGTATGCGCTGACCCTCCCCACCGGCGGCAAGCCGAAAATGGCGCAGGCCGCGGAGTCCGAACGCGCCGGGTGCAAGCCCGATCCCAACGCGCCCAAGCCCGCCGCCAACATTCAATTCATGCTCTCCTGCAAGAACTACTCGATGGCCGAGGTCGCGCGTGATCTCCAACAGCGGGCCGGCGCCTACATCGATCATCCGGTGGTCGACGCGACGGGATTGCCTGGTGGATGGGATTTCCTGATCGGCTGGACGCCGAAGCAGGCGTTGCAGCAATCCGCACAAGCGGCTGCGACTGCGGCTGCAGCGGCGGGAGAAAAGACCGAAGGCGGGGCGGCCGATCCCGGGGGAATCACGGTCTTCGAAGCGGTGGAAAAGCAACTCGGGTTGAAGCTGGTCAAACAGAAGCGCACGATTCCGGTGATCGTGGTCGACCACGTGAGCGAAAAACCGGTGGAGTAGAGTGCAACATTTCGCGGCCTGGCGGTGTCTACCGCTCTATGCGCATAGCATTCCGAATGTTCGTGCGCGACCGCCGCTTTGCGGTCGCGGCGCTGACGGCGATCGCCTTGGGCGTCGGCGGCGCCGCGGCGATCTTCAGCGTAGCGGATCGCAGCTTATTCCGCGCGTTGCCTTATCGCGACGGCGAGAGCCTCGTCAACGTCGGCGTGATCGCGCCCGTCCTCAACCAAAGACCCTTCGCACTCGCCGGAATGTATCGTGATTGGCGCGTGCAGCACACCCCGTTCACTTCAATGACCTCCTGGAAAGGAGCGGTCGCGTGCGACGAAGGTGCGGAAACGCAGCGGCGTTTGAGTTGTGCTCCGGTGGAAGCGAATTTCCTTGCGGTGTTGGGAATCGCGCCCGCTCTCGGGCATAGCTTCTCCGCCGACGACGATCAGCCGGGCGCGCCGCCAGTCGCGATTATCTCCTATCGCTTGTGGCGCGATCGCTTCGGCGCGAATCCGCAAATCCTCGGCTCCAACATCACGCTCGATGGCGCGACGAACAGAATTATCGGCGTATTGCCGGCCAGTTTCGAAACACCGGATCTTTCCACCGCCGACATCTTAATGCCGGAACGCGAGCCGGGACCGGGACGCAGAAACGTAATGGTCCGCGTGATTGCCCGGCTCGCCCCGGGTTACACGGCGGAATCCTCGAGAGTCGCAGTGGATGGTTTGTTCCAAGTTTGGTGGAACGGTCTGCCGCCGGATTTGCGCAACGCGCTCGGATCCGTGCAACTGCGCATCGAGACGCTGCGCGACGAGCAAATTCGCAACGATCGCGCGGCGTTGTGGATGCTCTTAGGGGTGGTCGCGGCGTTTCTGTTGATTGCATGCGCCAACACCGCGAATCTGGTACTCGCGCGATCGGCGAAGCGGCGGCAAGAATTTGCGGTGCGCGCCGCGTTAGGCGCTTCGCGCTGGAGACTGGCCCGCCAGCTTCTCAGCGAGGGCGCGATGCTCGGCGTGTTCGGCTGCGCGTTGGGATGCGTGCTGGCGACAATCCTGTTGCGGGTTGCCGTTGCGTTGGCGCCGGACGGGACACTCCGTTTGCGGCAAGCGTCGTTAGATCTGCGCGTCCTGCTTTTCGCGGCGACCGTTTCCATCATCACCGCGATCGCCTTCAGCCTACCCGCCATCCTCGACCGTCTGCGCGGCGAGGATTTCACCGGCACGCGCGCCACCGCCAAGCGGCCGTGGCTGCGGCAAGTGCTGGTGTCCGCGCAACTCGCGATTTCACTCACGCTCCTCACCGGATCGGGATTGTTGCTCGCGAGTCTCGACCGTCTTCGCAATGAGCCGCTGGGATTTCGCAAGGACGGCGTGGCGATGGCATCGTTTGTCCTGCCGCGTTCCCATTACTCGGACAGCAATCGCGCCGTGAATTTCTTCAACGATTTGGAATCGCGAATCAAAACGCTGCCCGGCGTAACCGCCGCGGCGATTACCGACACGATTCCGCCGGGAAACGACAACGAGCACAGCCGTCCGTACGTTGGCTTGGCGCATCCCGGCGGCAGCGCGTCGGATCCCAACATGGGCGGCGAAGTCAGATGGCGCTACGTGACGCCCGGATATTTTGCCGCGCTCGGCGCGCCGATCTTGAACGGACGCGATTTTTCAGAGACGGACCGGACGCCGTCGAGTGTGAAGCCGGCGATCATGAGCGAGTCGTTGGCCAGGCGGCTTTACGGCGGCGAGAATCCGATTGGGAAAGTCATCGCCACCTCGAATCCTTCATTCATGGTCATTGGAGTTGTTGGCGACGTGCGCAATTCCGGTCTGGGCGCGGCGCCTGAACTCGAAATGTACATTGTTCGCGAGAAAACGGCATCGGGAATCTTCCAAAATCAGGGTGGGAATTGCGGCTGGTGCCGCGCGGTGGCGATCGTGCGCTCGCCGCTCGACCACCGTGTCGCCGAAAACCTGGTGCGCGACGCCGTTCAGCAAATTGACCCGCAAATCGAAGTTGCCACCGAGAGCATGGACCAACATGTCGGCGGATTCTTGGCGCGTCCGCGCTTCCAGAGCGCGTTGTGGGCGGCCTTCTCGCTCACGGGCTTGCTGCTGGCGGCGATCGGACTGTATGGCCTGACGTCGTTTCTGGTCGCGGAGCGCACGCGCGAGATTGGCATTCGCATGGCGCTCGGCGCGCAGCGTGCCAACGTGATCCGCCACGTGATGGCCGACGGTTTCCGTTGGACCGTCGCGGGCACGCTCGCGGGTCTGGGATGCTCCGCGGCACTCTGGCGACTCCTGCGCGGTCTGCTGTACGGCATTCAAGCAAACGACTGGCGAGTCTCCGCGGCCGCCGCCGCCGTGCTGTTCGCGATTGCCATGCTGGCCGCGTACTTGCCCGGCCGTCACGCTTCGCGCATCGATCCCATGGTCGCGCTTCGTCATGATTAGCTGGACTGCCCGAACCGTCTGCGGTAAGCGGACGGGGTAACCAACCCATTCGCTACCCGAATGGTTCTGACAACGCCTTGCGTCACGATTAGCAGACGCACAACAAACTCCGTGTGCTAAAATCAAAGTCTCTAGTTTCCAGTGGTTTGGAATCCGACACAGGTAGCCCAGGAACTCATCTATGCCCATGAAGACGCTGTTCTTGAATCCCCCCTCCTTCGAGCATTTCGACGCCGGAGCAGGCTCCCGTTGGCCGGCCTCGCGGGAAATCGAGTCGTACTGGTATCCGGTGTGGCTCTGCTATCCGGCGGCCATGTTGGAGGGCAGCCGCGTCCTCGACGCCCCGCCCCATCACGTGAGCTGGGCGCAAACCGTCGAGATCGCGAAGGACTACGACCTGGTGGTGCTGTTCACATCCACGCCGGGATTCGAAAACGACGTGAAGATCGCCGAAGAACTGAAGGCCGCGAAGCCCTCGCAGAAAATCGCGTTCGTGGGACCGCACGTCACCGTCAAGCCGAACGAGAGCTTGATGGCATCGAACGCCATCGAATGGATCGGCCGCAAGGAATTCGATTACGCCGTCTACGAATACGCCCAGGGCAAGGATTTGTCGCAAATTGAAGGCGTGAGCTATCGCGGACCGGGCGGCGAAATCCGCCATAATCCCGATCGCTCGCAGGTGCAGGATCTCGACGCGCTACCCTTCGTCACCGACGTGTACAAGCGCGATTTCCAGATCGAGAATTACAACGTTCCCTTCCTGCTGCATCCCTACGTCTCTTTCTATACGACCAGAGGCTGCCCGGCGCAATGCACATTCTGCCTGTGGCCGCAGACGCTCTCGGGACATCCCTGGCGCGTGCGGTCGTCGGACAACGTTGTCGAAGAAGTGAAGCGATGCATGAAGATGTTCCCGCAGATGAAGGAGATTTTCTTCGACGACGACACGTTCAACTACAAAAAATCGCGCACGCTGGAATTGTGCGCCAAGCTGAAGCCGCTGGGCTTGACGTGGTCGTGCACGTCGCGCGTCACCACCGACCCGGAAACGCTGAAGGCGATGAAAGACGCCGGCTGCCGCTTGATGATCGTGGGCTATGAAACCGGCGATCCGCAAATTCTCAAGAACATCAAGAAGGGCGCGACGCTCGAACAGGCGCGCAAGTTTACCAAGGAAGCGCATCGCCTCGGTCTCATCATCCATGGCGACTTCATCGTGGGATTGCCCGGCGAAACCAAGGCGTCCATCGACGCCACGATCGCCTTCGCCAAGGAACTCGACTGCGAAACGATCCAAGTTTCCGTGGGCCACGCGTATCCCGGCACCGAGTTCCACCAGTATTTGACCGACAACAGTTTCCTCACCAGCAGCCTGATGACCGACGCCGGCGGCCATCAGCTTCCGCAAATGGATTATCCGGAATTGACCAAAGCCGACCTTATGGAAGCGGTGGAGCGTTTCTACGCCGAGTATTATTTCCGTCCGCGCACGGCGTGGCGCTTGGTGCGCAAGGCGCTCTCCGATTGGAACGAGTTCAAGCGCCTGGCCAAAGAAGCGCGCGAGTATATGGGACTGCGCTCGCAGCGCAAAGTTTTTGTGGCCGAGACGCGCGCGCACGCCGCCGCGGAAAAAGTTTCCGTGAATTGATGAAGACTCGCATCATCCTGGCCGTAACGGTTGCCGAAAGCGTGGCCGGCAATCTGGCGTTGGGGCACGGGATGAAGCTGGTCGGTGACCTTTCCAAACTCCCGCCGCTGCGCATGGCGGTGGCGTCGGTGGCGGCGCTGTTCAATCCTTGGGTTGCGCTCGGCGTGGTTCTGCTGATCGCTTGGTTTCTCACTTACACAACCGCCCTTTCGTGGGCCGATTTAAGTTACGTCGTGCCGACGACCGCGATCGGCTACGTGATCACCGCAATTCTCTCGTATTTCCTCTTGCATGAAACGCTGAGTCCCGCGCGGTGGGCGGGAACGGTGTTGATCGCCGCGGGCGTTGTGCTGGTGGCGCGCACCGATGTTACGACCACGCCATGCGAAGTGACTTCGGCGGCTGCCGAGACGGCCGTGCAGCTCGGCCATGTGGCCGCCGAGGAAGGCGGCGCGTCATGACCTGGCTTTTGGTGGCGCTGGTCGTGGGATCGACGGCGATCGGTGAAGTGGCGATCACGCGCGGTATGAAGCAAACCGGCGAGATCGACGATTTTCGCCCAGGCGCCTGGCTGCGATCGTTGGGCCGCGCGTTTTCGAATCCTTGGCTGATGCTCGGCGTCGGCGGAATGACCGTGGCTTTCTTCAGTTTCCTGATTCTGGTGTCGCACGAAGACTTGAGCTTCTCCGTGCCCGCCACGGCGGCGACGGTGGTGGCGCAAACGTTAGGAGCCCGCTTCATTTTGCGCGAGCGCGTAGGCGTGGCACGCTGGGCCGGAACGCTGCTGGTGGCGGCGGGCGTCTTGCTGCTGCGCGCGGCGTAAACATGTTCCTGCTTGCGGCGCTGCTCGCGGCGGCGATCATCTACAACCTGATTGTGATTTGGGCGGCGGAAGATTTTCGCCGCCAGCCCGCGGCGCCTGGGCCCGCAACTTCTCCCGCATTTTCCATTTTCAAACCGCTGCGCGGTAATGATCCGTGGCTCTACGACTGCCTCGCGACGTTTTGCCGTCTCGACTATCCCGAGTATGAATTGCTTTTTTGCGCGGCCGACGCCGATGATCCGGCGCTCGACGTGGCGCGGCGCTTGCAGCAGGATTTTCCGGCGGTGCCCATACGAGTTTTCACTGCGGATCGCCGGCACGGCGCGAATCGTAAGGTGGATAATCTCGACAAGATGCTTCGCGAGATGCGTCATGAGATTCTAGTGATTTCGGACGACGACATATACGCGCCGCCCGATTATCTGCGCCGTTTGGCGGCTGAAATTGCGCCGGCGGAAGTTGCCACCGTGACGTGTCCATATCGCGGCCGACCCGGCGGGACGTTTGCGTCCACGATGGAAGCACTCGGCATTGCCGGTGAGTTTTTTGGCGGCGCGTTTGTGGCGCGCAAAATGGAAGGCGTGCGTTTCGCGATGGGATCGACGATCGCCGTGCGCAAGTCGCGCGTGGAAGAAATCGGCGGATTCCCGGCTCTGGCCGATTATCTCGCCGACGACTACGAGCTGGGCGCGAGACTAGCCGCGCGCGGATATCGCAACGTGATGCACACAATGATTGTGGACACGCAACTGCCGCCCGACACGTGGTCGTCGATGCTGGCGCATCAGTTTCGCTGGATGCGCACGCAGGCGATCTCGCGCCCCGGCGGACATTTGGGGCTCGGCGCGACGTACGGATCGCTTTGGTCCTTGGTATTGCTCGCCGCAAAGCCGGAGTGGTGGCCGCTCGCCGCGTTGTGGGCCGGTTCGCGCTGCGCGGCCTGTTGGTGGGCCGGCGCGCGCACGCTGGACGATCCCACGGTGCGCCGCTGGTGGTGGCTGGCTCCTGTGCGCGAACTGCTTACGGCGGCGTTGTGGGTGGCGAGCTTGGTGCGCCGCACAGTGGTGTGGCGCGGCGAGCGCTATCGCGCTGATCGCGGAAAAATGGTCAGAGTGGAGTAAATGGAGAACGAAGTACACGTCTGGCAAATCGCGCTGGACACGCTTCCGCCCGGTCGCGAACGCATCCTTTCCGCGAGCGAGTGCGATCGCATGGCGCGCTTCCACTTCGAACGCGATCGAGGGCGATATGCGGCGAGTCACGCGGCGTTACGGCAGATTCTGGCGAGATATGCCGGCGGCGAACCGGCGGCGCTTGAGTTCACGGCGGGCCCGGGCGGCAAGCCGGCGCTCGAACCGAAAATGAATCCTTTGGGGATTTCGTTCAATCTATCTCATTCCGGGGATCTCGCGATGGTCGCGGTGGCCCGGGGACGCGACGTTGGCGTCGACGTCGAGCGAATTCGCGGCGACATTGAGGCGCTGGAAATCGCGCGGCGCTTTTTCGATCCTGCGGAAGCGGCGGAGCTTGCGGCGCTCGCGCCCGATGCGGCTGATGGCGCGTTCTTCGCACTGTGGACTCGCAAGGAAGCGTTGCTGAAGGCGCGCGGACTGACGCTCGGTGAGGGATTGCATCACGCCCCAGCCGAAGCCGCCGGCTACACGGTCCAAGGCATTGACGCGCCAACGGGCTATGCGGCGGCGGTCGCGGCCGCGGGCAGCGGCTGGACGCTACGAACGTTTCAATTCTCTGATAAGACTTCCAGACCGTAGACGGGTTGTGGTATCTTCATTCTTCCGGGCCGTTGGCCGGAATTTTGAGCCGAAATATGACTCCTGATAGCCCCATAAATCAGTTGGAATCGGGCGCCGCCGGGCCGCTGACAGATCCGCAAGTGCGAACGGGTGAGCTACCCTCACCGCAACAGGAAGCGGCGTTCTTCTTCGGCCTGTTCATGCGCGGCCATTCCGCCGATCAGCTTCGCCGCGACATCGATTTCCCGCCCAGTTTGATGCAGCGCTGGCAGCGCCGCCACGACCCGCAAGCCCCTTCCGCTCAAGAACTTCAGCGCCTTTACGACTTCCGCAAGCGCGTCCTTGCGATCTTCAACTTTTTGGTCAGCAGCGAATCCGGCAGAACGATGTGACCGGTCGCGGGTTGCCGGTCGCCGGCTGCCGGAAAAAACCTCGCGCAGGAGAATCGCGCAAGAAAACCAGGGCTTCTCCGTTCTCATAGCGGAGGGAATTACAGCCATGCGCAAACTAATCGCCGTTCTCGTGGTTCTCACTGCTCCTTTGCTTTCCGCCACCAGCCTGCCGCCCGCCACCGATGCCCGAATGGACATTCTTGTCAACGGCATCGCACGACCCGAATACTCGGCGCGCGGAACCACCTACGTTGAAGCGCTTAAGAATCAAGGCTACGAGATCCGCCTGACGAATCCTTACGGAGTGCGCGTGGCGGTGGCGCTTTCGGTGGACGGATTGAACACGCTCGACGCGCGCCATACCGACGCAAAATCCGCCCGCAAGTGGGTGCTGAATCCCTACGAAACCATCGTGCTGCGCGGATGGCAAACCGGCAACGACCAGGCGCGCCGCTTTTTCTTCACGAGCGAGGAGAAATCGTATGGAGCGTGGCTTGGGAACACCGCGAATCTCGGCGTGATCAGCGCGGCATTTTTCCGCGAACGCGCACCCTATGCGTGGCGCGAAACCGTGCCGTATGCTAAGGAGCGCAGTGGCGGAGATTCGAGGAACGCTCCGCCTCCTCCGCCCGCGCCACAGGCGAAGCCGCAAGCTGGTCTTGGCGGCGAGCTTCGCGACAATTCCCCGCGCGCGGAAGCCGCGCCGGCATCGGAAAGTAGAGTGGCGAAAGACAACAACGAATTCGCAGCTACCGGCATGGGTCAAGCCGAGCGCCATCCCGTGACGCTCGTTTCGCTCGACCTCGAGGATTCGCCCGCCGCCGTCGTAACGATTCGCTACGAATACCGCGATGCGCTCGTCGCGCTCGGCGTGTTGCCGACATCGCCGTCGCAGGACGCGCTGATCCGCCGCGAAAAATCACGAGGATTTACCGAGTATTGCCCGCAACCGAAATAATACGCCGTGAATTTAGCACCCGGGGAGAACAGCGAAAAATCTGAAGGTCGGTGTCGGCCTGCTTGGCTGGCCTTGCCTTGCGGCGGCAAAGCGGATAGCATGAGGCGATGCGGCGGTTCTTGGCCACATTGCTTCTCTCCGTACTCGGTTCCCCGGCGGTGATCCTGCTGGCGCTCGCCGATACGGAGTTGCAACAGCCGGCTTGCTGCCGCCGGGGCGGGAAGCATCAATGCGCGATGAACTCGCCATCGCCAGACTCATCGCCGGAACCAGTGCTTCGTGCGGTCCGCTCGATTTGCCCGTATTTTCCTAGCGCCGGCACCGTGCCGGCGTATCAGGGACCAGCCAAGCTCGAGGCGTCCTCGGCGATTTTCGCCGCTCTGATCAGCCATCCCGCCGTTCACGCGCAGGGCGAAGCGCGCGCGCGTATTTCCTGCACTCGAACGCATCAAAAGCGCGGACCTCCCATCGTTTCCTAACCATCGCTCTTTCTCGGATCGCCATGGAATTTGCGCGGTCCGTGTGTTCACTCTCTCTCCAGGCATGTTGTTTCGAGCATAAGGAGCATTGCATGAAAGCGTGTTGGTTCGCATCCGTGATTTTGTTTTCCGCACTCTTCTGCGCGGCCGTTCTCGGAACGGTTCGCGGCGTCGTACACGATCCTGATCATCGCCCGGTGCCGGGCGCGCAGATTCTTTTCAAATCGAAAACGTCCGACTACAACCAAACCGTGACCACTGGCGCAGAAGGACAATTCGAAACGTCCACGCTTCCGGTGGGCGCCTACATCGTCACCGTCACCAAGGATGGCTTTGCGGCATCGGCGCAGGAAATCGTGGTGTCCTCAACCACTACGCCGGTGGTGCATTTTCAGCTCGTGGTCGGCTCGATGCACCAAATGGTTTCGGTGAGTGAAGGGGCACTGGCGGCGAATCCCGAACACGTCACGCCCACGACGATCCTCGACCGCAACGAGATCGCCGCGACTCCTGGCGCGGACTTGAGCAACAGCATGAGCGCGATCGTCAACTTCGTCCCCGACGCCTGGATGACCCACGATCAGCTTCACGTGCGCGGCGGACACCAAGTAACCTGGGAGATCGACGGCGTTCCGATTCCCAACACCAACATCGCCAGCAACGTTGGTCCGCAGATCGATCCGAAGGACATCGACTATCTGGAAATCCAGCGCGGCGGCTATTCCGCGGATTCCGGCGATCGCACCTACGCGCTTTTCAATGCGATTCCGCGCACCGGCTTCGAGATGAACCGGCAGGGCGAGTTCACCGGCACTTTCGGCACGTTCCATCAGACCAACGACCAGATCAATTTCGGCAGTCACAGCGAGAAGTTTGCGTACTACGCCAGCTTCAGCGGCAATCGCAGCGACTACGGTTTGGAAACGCCGGGGCCCGCGGTGCTGCACGATCGCGCTTGGGGACTGGCGGGAATGGCCACGTTCATCTACAATCGCGATCCGAACAACCAGTTTCGCTTCGTGACGTCGCTGCGCGGCGACGATTATCAAATTCCCAACGACTCCGATGCGCAGGCTGCCGGAATCCGCGACGTGGAACGGGAACGCGATGACCTGGCCAGTTTTTCCTGGATCCACACGGTGCGGCCGGGTTTGCTGGTGACGGTGTCGCCGTTTTTCCACTACAATCGCGCCAATTACGACGGCGATCCGAACGATACGCCGCTCTCTACCACGCAGCATCGCGGATCGGCGTACGCGGGCGCGCAAGTTTCCGTCAGCGCGATCAGCAAGCAGCATAATTTCACCGCCGGCACGTACTCGTTTGGGCAGCGCGACAGCGAATTCATCAACCTGATTGCCAACGACGGCTCGGGGAGCTCGCTCACGCAGTCGCAGCACTCGCATGGAGAGTTGTGGACGCTGTACGCGGAGGATCAATACAAACCGCTGTCGTGGCTCACGCTCACCGGCGGCTTACGCCTCACGCATTTCGCCGGAGCAGTTGGCGATAGCGCCGCGAGTCCGCGGGTCGGCGCGGCCATTCGTCTGCCGCATTTGAACTGGGTGCTGCGCGGATTCTGGGGAACGTATTATCAAGCGCCACCGCTTTCAACCGTGGCCGGACCGTTGGCGGACTTCGCGGTTTCGCAGGGACTCGGTTTTATTCCGCTATACGGTGAGCGCGATCAGGAACATCAGTTTGGTGTAACGATTCCCATTCGCGGCTGGTCCTTCGAAGTGAACAACTATCATCAACGGGCGAAGAATTATTTCGATCACAACAATATCGGCGATTCCAATATTTTCTTCCCCTTGACGATCGACGGCGCGCGCTTGTACGGATGGGAAGTCACCGCGCGCTCGCCGAAACTCGCGGGACGCGGCGAGGTTTACGTGACCTACGCGCACGCCGTGGCCGAAGGCCAGGGTGCGGTGAGCGGAGGTCTCACCGATTTCTCGCCGCCGTCGTCGGGATATTTCCTGCTGGATCACGATCAGCGCGAGACGTTGCACACCGGCTTCAACTTCGATCTACCGGGAAAGATCCTGGCCTCTGGAAGCCTCTACTACGGTTCCGGATTCACCGACGGCTCTCTTCCCAACCCGGCGCACCTGGACCCGCACGTAACAAGCGATTTCTCATTCGGCAAGAAGATCCGCGAGAACGTGACTGTTTCCGTGACCGGGTTGAACGTGACGAACCGGCGGTTCCTGCTGGACAACAGCACCACGTTCGGTGGGACGCATTACGCCGATCCGCGGCAGATTTATGTGCAGTTGAAGTATCGGTTCCACTGGTAGGGAGTTCTCGCCGCGAGAGGTCGATAGAAAAATAGCCACCGAGACACCGAGGACACAGAGAAAACAACACCCGACTTTCCCGGTCTCTGTGTTCTCCGTGTCTCAGTGGCTAAGATTTTCTACTCGTACCTCAAGGCCTCGATCGGATCGAGACGCGCGGCTTTCCGCGCCGGATAAAATCCGAAGAAAATGCCCACGCCAATGGAGAAAAACACGGCGACCACGATGGCCACGGGCGAAATCGAAGTGGGCCAGCGCAACACCTTCGAGATAATTCCCGACGACGCCAGGCCGGCCATGATGCCGAGAATGCCGCCGATCAAGCTCAGTACCACGGCTTCGATCAGGAACTGACGCTGTACATCGCTTTCCGTCGCGCCGATCGCCATGCGGATGCCGATTTCACGGGTGCGCTCGGTGACGCTCACCAGCATGATGTTCATGATGCCGATGCCGCCGACGATCAACGATACCGAGGCGATGGAACCTAGCAGCAAGGTCATCACGCGCCCGGACTCCTCGGCGAGTTGCGCGACGTCGGCCAAGTTGCGCACCATGAAGTCGTTGTCTTCGTCCTGGCGCAGGCGATGGCGTTCGCGCAAGAGCGTTTCGATCTGCTGTTGCGCCAACGCCGTGGCTTCCTGGCTGATGGCCTGCACGTGGATGGTTTGCAGCCACGTGATGCCGGCCAGTTTTTTCTGCACCGTGGTGTAGGGAACGAACACGATGTCGTCTTGATCCTGTCCGAACGAAGATTGTCCCTTGGAGACCGTCACGCCGATCACCTTGAACGGCAGGTTCTTGATGCGGATCGTCTTGCCGAGGGGATCTTCGCCGCCGAACATTACGTCCACCACCGTCGTGCCGAGCACCGCAACGTTGGCGGCGCGGTCCACTTCCGATTTGTCGAACGATTCGCCTTCTTTGATCGGCCAGGAGCGCACGTCGAAATACTCCGACGTGGTGCCCGTGATGCCGCCCGAGGGCGCCCAATTTTGATTCTGGTAGATGATCTGCCCGCGCGTCTGCACGCCCGGCGCGGCTTCCTTCACCGCCGTGCATTCGCGCGTGATTGCGTTCATGTCGTCGACGATCAGCGTCTTCACCGCCGAAGAGCCGGTGCGCACGCCGCCCATGTTCGCCGATCCCGCCTGCACCACGAGCAAATTCGTGCCCATGTTGGCGATTTGCGATTGCACTTGCTGGTTCGCGCCTTGCCCCACGCCGACCATCGCGATCACCGCGCCGACGCCGATGATGATGCCGAGCATGGTCAAGCCGCTGCGCAGTTTGTTGCGGGCTAGGGCCCGCAGGGCGATCCTCAGAATGGCGACAAAATCCATAATCGCTTCTCCTCGTTCCAGGTCAGTCCTGCGCCGCGTCTTGCGCGACTATTCCTGCTCGCCGTCTTGTGACGCCAGTTCCGATTCCACGCTGGGCAGCGTGGGCAGCACTTCCCTGGCGATCGAGCGCGACGGAACCACTTGATCAAGGCGAATCCGGCCGTCCTTGAAGATCACCGTGCGCTTCGCGTATGCCGCGATATCCGGCTCGTGCGTCACCATGATGGTGGTGATGCCTTCTTCGTTGAGATCCTGGAAAATGTCCATGATCTCCACCGATGTCCGGCTGTCTAGATTGCCCGTCGGCTCATCGGCCAGCAAAATCGCTGGACTATTCACGAGCGCGCGTGCGATGGCGACGCGTTGCTGTTGTCCGCCCGAGAGTTGGCTCGGGAAATGGTGCTCGCGGCCTTTCAATCCGACACGCGTCAGCGCGCGCATCGCCCGCTCGTGACGTTCTTTCGTCGGAATCGCCGAGTAGATGCACGGCAACTCTACGTTTTCCATCGCCGTGGTCCGCGCCAGCAAGTTGAATCCTTGAAAAACGAAACCGATGCGCCGGTTGCGGATGTGCGCGAGATCCACTTTGTTCAAAGTGGAAACGTCGGTGCCTTCCAGAATGTACGATCCCTTGGAAGGACGATCGAGGCAGCCGACGATGTTCATGAACGTCGACTTGCCGCCGCCGGATGCGCCCATGATGGCGACGAACTCGCCTTTGTTCACGTCGAGCGAAACGCCGCGCAGCGCGTGGACTTTCTGTTCGCCCAGATCGTAGATCTTGTGCACGCCCTCCATATGGATGACGTTGCCGCGGCGCGTGTTGACCTCAGGCGTTGCCGGAATCGATGCGGTGGCCACGGTTACCGTCCTGGACCGCGTCCGCCCGGTTGTCCGAATCCGCCGCGTCCGCCCGGTTGATTGAATTGTCCTGTGGCCGCGCGATTCGGAATCGCCATGCCGGTGATGACGTTGTCGCCGGGGTTCAGCGTTCCGTGCAAAATCTCGATGCACGCGGTGAACGTGTAGTCGGTGATGCTGGTGCGAACTTCCACCGGCTCCATTTGCTTGTCGCCGACCAGTTTCCAGACGATGTGCCGTTCGATAGCGCCGCGCTGCGGCTTCATAGCCATGCCCGCGGCCAGATCGGCCGCGCCGCCGGCTTGTCCGCCACGTCCGCCACCGCCTCCGCGCTGGCCGCCAGCGCCGCCACCGCCGGGTCCACCTGCGCCCGGTCCACCGGCTGCGGGACCGCCTTGTCCGCCGCCACCGCCGCCTGCAGGTGCGCCTTGTCCACCGCCCTCGCCCGAGGACGCCATGCCTTTGCCCTTGCCGCCGCCGGGAATCGGGATGCCGGCCTTTTGGTAGGCCGCGTTGCGTTCATCGTCGGGAATATCGGGCCGGAAACGCACTGCGCCGTTCGGCAGCTTGATCGTATCCTTCACTTCGCCGATCGGAATCGTGATGTATGCGGTCATACCGGGCAGCAGTTTGCGTCCGGGATTATCGAAATCCACCACGGTGTCGTAGGTCACCACGTTCTGCACGGTCGTCGCGTTCAAGCGAACTTCGCGAATGGTTCCGTTGAACGTGTCTTTCGGAAATGCGTCGACCTTGAAACTGACCGGGCCGCCTTTTTTGAGATTACCCACGTCGCTTTCGTCGGTGGCCACGTCCACTTGCATCCGGTCGAGGTTCTCGGCGATGGTGAAAAGGGTGGGCGCGGACATCGACGCCGCCACCGTTTGCCCGACGTCAACCGAGCGCGCGACCACCGTGCCATCGATGGGCACGTAGATCACGGTGTGATCGAGGTTCACTTGCGCGGCATCGAGCGCGGCCTTCTTCTGCGCCACTTGGGCTTTGGCTTGCTCCACCTGCGCGATCTGCGATTGCAGTTTCGCCTGCGCCTGCTCATACTGCGCTTGGGCGGCTTCGGTCAACGCGTGGTTCGAATCGAACGTGGCCTGGTCGACTTCCAGTTGCTGCTGTGGAATGATGCCCTGCTTGGTCAAATCCTTGGAGCGATTGAGCGCCAGTTGCGTTTGCACTTCCATCGCCTTGGCCTTTTCCAGGTTGGCCTTTTGCGTGGCGATGTCGGCGCGTTCCACCATCACCTGCGTCTCCAGCGATTTCTGGTTGGCGAGGGCATTATCCCTGTCGGCCTTGGCCTGGTCGACCGCCGCTTGAAACAGGGACGGCTCGATGCGCGCGATCACATCCCCCTTGTGCACTTGATAGTTGTAGTCGGCGTAAAGTTTGTCGATATTGCCGGACACCTGCGATCCCACTTGCACCAAATGCGTGGAGTTGATGGTTCCGGTGGCTTGCACCACGGAGATGACGTCGCCTTTTTCCACCTTGGCGGTGAAAAAAGTACGCTCTTGCTTGCGAGCCATTGCAACGGCCAATACCACGAGCGCGATCACGGCGGGCAGGCCAATGAAAATCAGCCAGCGATTTCGATTCATGCTTTCAGATCCCTCATCTGGATCGCTCCACTGCCGGGAGCGATCCCCTCAAACCACATGGTAGCAGTTTGGGTAGTCGTATGGGCGAGCCGCTACTTTTCTTTACCTTTTACCTGGACAGGATGGCCAGACAAGGATTTGAATTAACAGGATGGACAGGATGCACAGGATTCGAGCAAGGCACGTTCTCATCCTGCTTATCCTGTGCATCCTGTTGAGTCCTCCGTTGTCGGCACGCGGGCGAGCGCGTTTCAATGGCACGTGGCGGGGGACGTTTCGTGACATGCCGACTGGAACAGAGCCGCGAACGCGCGACAATCCCGCCGGTGAATCCACACACCCGTTCGAATTGACACTGCACGAAAAGGGACGCTGGATCACCGGCGAATTCCGCCAAACCGATGCGCCGGGCCCCTCACAACGCGTGAAGCACGCCGGACGCTTCGGCGATCGCGCGTGCTTCGATGTCATGTCGAGTGATGGCGAGAACGAAGACATGCGCTTTTGCGTCGTGCTTCAGAGCGGAAATCTCACAGGGATTTGGAGCGGAGGACCGCAAGGCGGTCCGATTCTCGGTGGAATGGGTCCCGGCGCAAGACTGTTCGAGGTTCGCGCAAAGCGTGTCCCCCGAAAACAACCATAGAGATCAACGCGAAGATTTGATCGCGTGTCTACTGCGCGGAACTACTCGGCGTGATCGTCCTCTGGAGTTTCGTAACCGCCGCTTCGAACTTTGGTTTCTGATCCTCTGTCAGGATCGCGCGGATCCTGTCCATGGTTTGACGGCGCACTTCGTGCGCCTGCATGTGCAGCGAGTCGAAATCGCGCGACGCATCGTCGAGAATCGCTTCCATTTCTTTGGTCTGCTGATCGGTCAGGTTGAGTTCCTGGCGGACTTTTTCGATGACATGCGGGCGGCTCTCGTTCGTCACGGTGATCGCGGCGCGCACGCTGCGCGCCTCCCAATAGTGGTCGGCGAGCATGCCGGTGATGGTGCCGCAGCCGAACACAAGCAAGGCAAAGATGCGGGAATATGCACGGGGGCTCATGGTCATTGGTTTTTCGTCCGCCCCGGCTAGTCGCCTAGAAGCGCGGCCATCGTCTGTTCGCGATTGGCGTGATCGGTGGCGCTCTCGCTTGCGGGCGCGGGGGTCTCTGAATTCTGCCAGCAGCGCAGGCAGGAGTGACCGAATAATCCGGTAGCCTCGCTTCCGGTGATCAACGCGGGAGCGTCGTGCTCCACCGGCATGTCGAAGAGCAATCCCGCCGTCGCGCTCGCTTCGCTCGATTGCAAGCTGAAGGCGTAGCCGCCGGCCAGCACCGCGAGCATCACCGCGGCCACCGCGACTTGACGGATCGCGGTTTGATACGAACTGGTCAGCCCCAGGAATCCTAAGCTCGACCAGAAAGATGCAGGTGCCCCGGCAGCCGCCAAAGCAGGTTGCCCGGCTGGAAGCCCCTCAATTACTTTCAGGGCGAAGCCGGGCACTGGTTCCGGCGCCGGATCGGCCTCGGTAACGGCCAGCACTCTCAGCAACCGGCTGCTTTCCATGGCGTCATTCACCACTTCCTGGCAGGAACTGCATTCCGTCAGGTGCTTGTCCAGCGAGTCCTGGAGTTGAGCCGACAGACGGCCCTCCAGGTATTTTTCCAAGTTGTCGTTCAGAATCGTGTGCATTGCCTACTCCCCACTCGAGGGTCTATTGCCCTCTGTTTAAAGTACTTAACCCTTCGGCAGGTTCGTTTTGTAAAAACGCCATTCCGAAGTTCTATTCCGACTCCGCGAAATCCGGACGCAACGCCGGATTCTTGCGCGCCGCCTTCATCAGCTTCTGGCGCGCGCGGAACAACTTCACTTTCACGGTGTTTTCGTTCATGCCGTTCATCGCGGCCAACTCTTCCACCGAGTATCCATCCACTTCTTTCATCATCAACAGCGTCCGCTCTTCTTCCGACAAGCGCTCCATCAAGCGCATCACATACTGGCGCTCGGCCATGGTGTTGTCGACGGCCTGCGATCCCGACTGGCGGATGTCTTCCACGTCTCCAACGCGACGCGCTTCATCTTCACTCAAATCGGACTCATAAGTGAGTTTGCGGACTTTCTGCTTGCGCAGGTAGTCGTAGCACTCGTTCACGGTGATCTTGTACAGCCACGTGACGAGGGACGAGCGGAAATCGAAGCCCTTCAGGGCGAACCATACTTTGGTGAACACCTGTTGGGCGATATCCTCCACGTCGTTGCGATTCCGCAGCACGCCGTGAATGATGGAGAAAACCTTCGACTGATACTTCTCGATGAGCAGACGAAAAGCCGCCTGATCGCCTTCCTGCGCGCGGCGAACAAGAGCCACTTCCGGGCTGACGTTAGGCTCCACTTTGTGAGTCGCACTGCTTCTGATCGCAATGCCGATTCCCGGATTCAGCACCATCTCCATACACCACTTACGACGTGCCCGGGAAAGTACAGGTTACTCCAACCCTACAATTCTGATCAGCCGTGCACGGCCCCTACCAGTCGATTTGCCAACCGCCCTAACTCACTCAATCCCTTGGCGATATCCGCTTCCGACTCGCGCGAGTATGCCAGGCGCACCGTGCGCGCCGCCTCTGCGGCGTCGAAGTGTCCTACAAAGAAGCAGTTACCGGGCATAAAGGCTACGCCCGACTCGAGCGCCGGAGCCAAAAGGGCTTGGGTGTCGGTGTCCTCCGGCATCTCCAACCAGAAAAAGAATCCGCCCTTCGGGGTAACCCACCGCGTTCCCGGAAAATGCTCCCGCAGTGCCTTTTCCATGGCGTCCCGGCGGGACTTGTAGACTTGGCGCAAGCCGGGAAGCCGCGCGGCAAAGTGTCCGCGGACGATGAACTCGTTCACCAGAATCTGCGTCAGCGACGACGTGAACATGTCGGCGGTTTGCTTCACGGTCTCAAGCAACTCAGTTGTCTTCACCGGAGCGGCGATCGCCGCCACGCGTAATCCCGGTGCGATGGTCTTCGAAAACGTCTGCATGTAGATGACGCATCCGGAGTGATCATGCGCCTTCACGGGCACAACGTCCGCCGTGCTGCCTTCGAACATGATTTCGCCGTAGGCGTCGTCCTCGACGATCCAGAAGCGATAACGCTCGGCCATTTCGACCAGATGCCGGCGCTTCTCAACCGACATCAGCACGCCCGCGGGATTCGCGAAGTTCGGCGTGACGTAGAAAAACTTGGGACGTTCGCGCTTCACAATGCGTTCGAGCGCCTCGAGGTCGGGACCATCAGCCAAAACCGGAATACCTTCCAGCCGCGCGCCTAAGTTCAAGAACGCGCCGCTCGCACCCGGATACCCCGGCGACTCCATCAGCACGAGATCGCCAGGATCGATCAGGATTCGCGCGACCAAGTCGATCGCTTGCTGCGATCCCGCGGCGATCAGCAAGTTCTCCGGCTTCACGCCGGCGACGCCGCGGCCGTCGAGATATTTCGCGATGGTCTCGAGCAGCGGGTGATAACCCTGCGTCTGTCCGTATTGCAGGGCTTCGGCGCCGCGCGACTCCAGAATCTCGGCGGCGAGCGCGGTCAACTCGGCCTGAGGAAACGTCGCGGAGTGCGGCATGCCGCCGGCGAAGGAGATCACCTTCTTGCCGTGGATCGCTTTGCTCACGGCGCGAATCGCAGACGGTTGGAGGTTTTGGGCGAAGTGAGAGTATTCCATCGGTGCTTTAATCTTACGCCAAATCTGCGGGCCCTTTGGCAATCCGCGTAACACAGGCAAGTTCGACACAGAGGACACAGAGAACTCAGAGGACACAGAGAACGTTCATCTTGGGTTGAAAAACCTCCGTGTTCTCTGTGTTTCTCCGTGTGCTTTGTGGTGAAATTGCCGGGCTAATCGCTTACCTGATGGATCGCGCCTTGTCTGATCCTCTCGTGTAATTCAACGGCAAAATACCCCGACACCGTCACAGGCAGCGCCGCTACGCCTACGGCCGTGTTGTGCCATCCACGCTGCCACAACCAAATTGACGGAATCGCGGTCAGTGCGAGGAAAAACCACTTCAGCGTCGAGTTCGTCGCCGCATCTAGGCCGAGGCGCAGACCCGAATCCGCGAAACGCCGCCAGCCGTCGCGCCACGCGCCCGAGTCTTCGATCACCAAAAGCAACAGCGACACCCAGCGCCAACAACAATACATCGCCAGCGAAAACACACTGACCACGCTCATCGCCGATTCCATCGACCAGCGGCCATGCGCAATCGACATCACCAGGCGATAGCTCGTGAACACAGCCGCCGATCCCGCAGCCAGCGCGATCGTCCGCAGCAATACGAGCATGAAAAACGGCCGGCGAAAGAAGATCGCGCGCACCGCCGCTCCGGCAAGAATCCAAAACGCGGCGAGGATGGCGAGCCCCGTCGAGTCGAGCGCCACGCGGCCGGCCGTGAGCGTGGGCCACCACCGCGTCAAAAAGGCCGGGCGAATCACCAAATGGTTCGACGCTTCGAGCGACACAATCACCACCATCAACGCCAAGCGCCAGGAGGTTTCGACGATGATGCGGCTCTTTTCCAGGTGCGGATCCATTTATTGCAGGGGTGTGAGAACGGCCTTGATGACTTGCCGCGAATACATCGCATCAAACGCGCTCTGCCATTTTTCGAGCGGTTCCACTGCGCCGACAATCGAGTCGAGATTCATCGCGCCGTTTTCGAGCAAGGCCAACACCGCTTCCCACGTCTTGTACGTATGACTGAACGAACCTGTTAGAGTCACAGCCTTTTGGACCAGAGGGTCGAGCGAGAATCCCAACGGCTGCGGTCCCCAGCCGACTTTGGTGATTTGTCCGCCGGGACGCACCACGTCGAGACTCGCGCGCAAGGTTTGCGAGACGCCCGCGGCGTCGATCACGACGTCCGCGCCCAGGCCGTCGCCGGTTTCGCGAATCCACGTCATCGGATCGCCCGCAATTGCCGCGTCGGCGCCGAGTTTCTTCGCCACCTCGAGACGTTCGCGATCCGCTTCCACGCCGACCATCGCGAGCCGGCCGGGACCACAGAGTTTGGCCATCTGCAAACAGAGCAACCCAATCGGCCCGGGACCGAAAACGACAACCGTATCGCCGGGACGGATGCGCGACTTCACGACGCACGCGTTATACGCCACGCAACACGGCTCGGTGAGCGATGCGCGCTCGAACGTTACCGATTTCGGCAAGCGGTGCAGGCAGCGCGCCGCCACTTTCACGTATTGCGCCATCGCGCCGTCGACGCCGTAGCCGAATCCCATGCGTTTCGGGCACAAGTTGTACTCGCCCGACCGGCAATACGCGCACGTGCCGCAGATTACCGCCGCCGTTTCGCTGACCACGCGATCGCCTTCGCGAAACGCGCTGACTTCGCGGCCGGCGCGCGCGATCTCGCCGCCGAATTCGTGGCCTAACACCACCGGCACGTTGACGCGCCAACTGTGCGAGTTGTGATACTGATGCACGTCACTGCCGCAAACGCTGACGCCGCGCACCGCCAGCAGCACGTCGTCCGGCCCGATCTCGGGAACCGGATGTTCGCGCAACTCTACGCCTCCGGGAGTCAAGGTGTGGTGTACGACAGCCGCCATATTCTTCATAAGTGGTTAGTCCTTTAGTGCTGAGTGCTGAGTGCTGAGTGCTGCGAGGCGCCGACTCAGCACTCAGGACTCAGCACTCAGCACTGTTCTTAGTTCTCCGTTCGGATCCGCGTGACGATTTCACGCAAGATCGCTTCCAGATCGCCCGCGGCGGTCTTGAAACGATCGGCGTCAACCGCCAGCGGCGCGCCGATCACCACAAGCGGCGCACCGTGACGCGGCATCGAGATCGCTTGTTCGATGCTCAATCCGCCCACCGCCTGCACGGGAATGTTCACCGCCGCAACCACTGCGGCCAACTCGTCGAGCGGCGACGGCACCGCGCCGTGCAGGGCAATTTCTTCGGCGTCGCGACGCTCGTCGAAGCCCGTGTGGTGCACGATGTAATCGACGCCCAGATCTTGCATCATGCGCGAGCAATCGGGCTTGCTGCCGGCGCCGAGATTGTCGCCCATCACCGCGACGCCGTAGTCGCGGCCCGCTTGCACCACTTGCTTGATGGTGGCGCGATGCGCACGTCCCATCACCACCACGTGCGTCGCGCCGGCCTTGGCCATCATTTCCGCTTCCAGCCATCCGCCGTCCATGGTTTTGAGATCCGCGACAATCGGATGCGTCGGAAATGCGGCGCGCAGTTCCTTCACCGCCGTGAGTCCCGCGGCGAGCAGCAACGGCGTGCCCGCTTCCAGCCAATCGACGCCGGCACGCACGGCTTTCTGCGCGGTGTCGAGCGCTTCGGAGATGTTGATGAGGTCGAGCGAAATCTGAACGATCGGTTTCATTCCTTATCGATGGTAGCATTCCAGTTGATGAAGAAGAGCCCTGTTGTCTACCAAGGAAAATTCTTTTCCGTCACCAAAGAAGTAGTCGACGAACCGGGCGGCGTGCGCGCACTGCGCGAGATTGTCCATCATCCCGGATCAAGCGTGGTGATCGCGCGTAACAATCGCGGAGAGGTACTGCTAGTAAGCCAGTACCGCCGCGCGGCGCGCAAGAAGATGTGGGAAGTCGTGGCCGGCAAGCTCGACGGCCGCGAGTCGCCGCTCACCGCCGCGAAGCGAGAGTTAGCCGAAGAAGGCGGGTATGCCGCCAAACGATGGACCAGACTCGGCGTCTATTACCCGAGTCCCGGATTCCTCGATGAACGCATGTGGTTGTATCTGGCGGAAGGCCTGTCCCCGTGCTTCGCGGAGGCCGACGCCGACGAATGGATCAAGAAGAGATGGGTTTCGCACCGTAAGCTTGGTGAAATGGTCGAACATGGTGAGATTCTCGACGCCAAGACCGCGCTTTGCTACTTCCTCACGAAACATTCTCGGTAAACATTGATCGAAGAATCACATTCAATGATTTAGAGCGATGTTAGAACAAATCGTTTTTGCTATGACTTCGCGTAGTCAACATCCCATCTACACCCAATCATTCGAAAAGCCGCCCATATTAGCCGTTTGATTGCTTGACACGTTTTTAACCCGGCCTAATAATGGCGGGCGTTAGCAGTTAGAGGGGCAGTTGGAGGAGGGTGTCGCGTTGGCTCGAGTACAAGGAAAAGTGAAGTGGTTTAACAACAGTAAGGGTTACGGATTCATCGGTCAAGACAATGGCGCAGATGTGTTCGTGCATTACTCGGCGATTCAGTCGGAAGGATACAAGAGCTTGACCGAAGGAGACACGGTCGAGTTTGAGATCACCCAGGGGCAAAAGGGTCCGCAAGCCGAAAACGTCGTTAAGTTGTAAGCCCGAACAGATCACTGACGGTAACGGCGCGTAGTCCTTGCGCGCGGTAAGCTGCCAGGATCGCACGGAGTGCTCGTGCGGTTCCTTGGCGGCGATCGCCGGGGTGTGTCGTGTCGCCGTCGTGCATCAGTACGACGTCCCCGGGACGCGTGTGGGTGCCCACGTGTTGCGCGATCCACTCGGCGGGCCGCTCCCAATCGCGGCTCGATAGCGACCACATCACCACTCGCAGGCCCAACCTTTCAACAATAGGATACATGCCGAACCAGCGCGCCCCGTACGGCGGACGGAAGAGGCGCGGAGCGACTCCGTGCACCGATTCGAGTGATCGCTGTCCGCGTTCGATGTCGCGTGCGATCATGGCGGGCGTGCACAAGTAGAAGCGCGGATGCGTTTCGGTGTGCCCGGCGATCTCGTGACCCTCTAGCGCTACGCGCCGTGCGATCTCCGGCAATCGGCGAGCATTCGATCCTACTTGGAAAAACGTGGCGCGCGCTTGCGCTTCAGCGAGTGCGTCGAGGACGGCGGGCGTGCTTTCGCTGGGCCCATCGTCGAACGTCAACGCAACGGCGCGGGCGTTCGATTGCTTCACCAGCGATGGTCCAAAGACTTGCGACGACGGCACGCCGGCCGCATAGTACATACTCGCGCTAAGCGCGGCCGCGGCCCCCGCGGCGCCCCATGCGATCGAAATGTTTCCCAGCGGCATGTTACGCGCGCCCCGTCATTTCGAGCAGGCTCGACTCCACGGCGAGTCCATAACCATCCCACGTATACCGGAGCGCGGAATGCAACGCGTTGCGGCCCATTTGACGGCGCATTTCCGGATCGCGATACATCTCGACCAGGCGCGCTGCCAGCGCTTCCACGTTGCGCGCCTCGAAGACGAATCCAGTGACACCTTCGGTGACCGCCTCCGACGATCCGGCGTTCGAGCTCACCAGCGCCGGAAGGCCCGTGGCCATCGCCTGCACCACCACCTGACCGAAACCATCCTGCACCGAGGGCAAAACGAAGACCGAAGCGTTGTGATAGTAGTCCAGCAACCGGGGAAACCGGATGACGCCGTGCACTTTCACCGACGCGGGATGGTTGCGCAACGCCGCATGCATGATCGGCCGCACCGCGCCGACCAAGTGCAGTTCGCTGTTCGGCAGCGCGGCGCGCTGAAACGCGTCCAGCAAATAGTGAATGCCTTTCTGCGCGCTGATCTCTCCGACGTACAGCACGCGGAAGGGGCCTTCACGGCGTTCCTCCGTAGGCGGTTTGAAGCGCTTTGTGTCGGCGCCCAGCGGCCATACGCGCAGTTTCTCGCGCGGCAATCCGCGCTCCACGAACGATCGCTCGCAAAACTTCGAGGGCATCGCGATGTAGTCGGCTAGTTCGTACTCTCGCAGTTCTTTTTCCACCGTGAGCGGATCCACCTCGCTCTGGTGCAAGCCAAAACGGGCGTTTTCTTCATCGACCAGTTGCTTTTGCGTGAGGATGTGCGCCGATCCGCGCACCAGAACCACTTTCCCTCCGATTTCGCGCATTCGCCGGATGGTGTGCAGCGAGAATCCCGACCAGCCCACGAGAATGTCGCACGGCTCGACCGTGCGCGCCGCCCACTGGTCGAAAAGCTCGCCCTTGCGGTAGAACCAGTGCGACGGTCCCGCGTGAAGCACCGTGGGCACGCGCGCGATCAACTCGGGAAACAAGTTTGTGACCACCCGATCGCGGGGAATGTCTAATCCCCAAGCGTTCGAGCGAGGATTGAAATAGGTCGTGAGAAATTGCCGCAGCCATCCGCGCTTGGCGAGTTGCTCCACCAAGTGGAACGCGTGAAACTTTCCGCCCACCGACACGCTCACGCGCAACGGCGGCAACGCCTCTCGCCGCGCGGCCGGGCCGCGTGCCGCGGCCGCCGGATCGGGTGGCAACGCGCCGGTGACCGTCGCCACCGGCCCCGACACGCTCGTCGCTTCGATGGCCTCGTGGCGGAGTTCCTCTCGTTGATGAAGACCGGAGCGGTAGATGTCCGCGATGCGATTGCCGTAGGTCTCCCATCCGCCCACTTGCTTGACGCGTTCCAGGGCCGCGCGCGACATTTCCATTCGCAAGTCCGGGCGCTCGTACAGCAAGCGAATCTTGGCGGCGATGGCGTCGGCGTCGCGGATGGGAACGATAAAACCCTCCACGCCGTCGGTGAAGAGATCCTCCGCGCCGGTATGCTGCGTCGCGATCACCGGCACGCCGCATGCCAGCGCCTGCGCCTGCACCAACCCGAACCCGTCTTGCACGGAAGGCAGCACGAAAACAGACGCCTGACTGTAGTGATAAAATAGTTTGTTGCGCGGCACTATGCCGAGATACTTGAAGGTCCCTTCGCGCTCGGCCAGAAAGGAGCGCATCTCCGGCATGCACCCACCGATCAAAGTCAGTTCGATGCGCGACGGGCCGAACTGCCGGACAGCGTCGAGCAAGTAGGGAATGCCTTTCTGCAATGACAACGCGCCGACATACAGTACGCGAAACACGTCGTCCTGTTTCGGCTCCGGGCGGAACAGGGTCAGATCCACGCCCAGCGGCGCTTTGGCCATTTTCCGGGCGGGCACGCCGCGCGCGATAAACGAGCGCAACGCGAATTCCGACGGCACCACGATGACATCGGATTGCTGATACTCGTCCACTTCGCGCTGCACGATCACCGGATCGATGGGTTGATATCGAACCTGCCAGCGGTCGAACTCTTCTGCGAGAATCTCATCCTGAAACCAGATGTGCGCCGACCCGCGATCGCAAACCAGCAGCGAACCGTATTTGCGGCGGGCTTCCCGCTGCGCGTTGGTGCCGAAACTGGATAGCGTGTGCAGCACATCGCAGGGCGCCACGCGTTCCGCCAGCCAGCGATCGAAATTCTCAATGGCGGCGCGATTCACATAGTTGTAAATCTTACCGCTATTGAGCCGCGAGACGGCTTGCGCCGGAGCCGTCAACCACGTGTGCCGACTCACCTTGCCGTCGGGCAATCCGGTTGGCTTCCACGAAGGATAGCCGGTATACAGATGCTCCAGGAAGCCCAGACGTTCCATTTGGCGGGCCAAATCGATAATGTGAAACATTCCGCCGGCCGCGACACAAACTTTCATGCGCGAGTCTCCTGCGGGTATTCATCTCGCGCCGGCGACGCTGCGCCCGCCGCGGCCAGTGCGTCGTCGTAAATCTTTTCGACCGCTGCGGCGTGTTCCGCCATTGAATCGAGCTTGGGAAAGCGGCACGCCTTTTCCACAAGTGATGCTTTTCCCAACGAGCGATCGGAGCAAAGCCGACCAATCTGCTCGGCGAGCGCCGCCACATCTCCGTGCGGAAAGAGCCAGCCGTTCTCGCCGGGGCGGACCCACTCGTTGATGCCGCTCAAATCCGATCCCAGCACGGGCAGCTTGGCCGCGAATGCTTCGAGAACCGTGAGCGGCCCAGTCTCGATCCACATCGACGGCACGACCACCACGTCGAGTTGCGCGAGCGCGGCGGCTTGCTCGGATTTCGCGATCTGGCCGTGCCACACAATGCGGGAATCCGCGGCAGAGGCGGCCCGCACCTCCTCCTCGATGCTTTGTTCCACCGGGCTCTGCGCGCGCCCATAGAGATCAACGCGCAGTTTCAAATCCGGCCGCCGACGGATCGCCTCAAGAAGCACGCTGACTCCTTTGGTCTTGTTGAATCGACCAAAGAATCCCAGGCGCAGCGTGCCGTCGGAAGCCGTGCGCTCGACGGGCGCGAGCGATGGCACGGCGTGACGGAGCAGGACGATGCGGTCCTGGGGAACACCGTTGACCATCAGCGTATGGCGCGACCACTCGCTGAAAACGTGCCAGCGATGGGGAATCTGCGTAATGGCGAGCCGCGATTCAAAGTAAATCCGCATGAGTGCCGGAAAGTACAAAGCGCTTTGCCAAGACGGCCATCCCGTGGATTCGGGTACGGTGAGGCGCTCAAGCAGCGGCGCAGCAGCGGTCATCGCAGCGCCCGCCATCCAGCTCACCGCGCCTCCAGCCCCCGCGCCGGCTCGCGAGGCGGTCACGCAATGCATGCATTTCGCCGGTGTGGCGATACCGTCGCACATTTCGCCTGTCCAGGTGACGAAATCTCCCTTTCGGCAAAGCAGGATGGCGTTGTGCAGCGTGAAGACAACGGGGATTCGCAGAGCGGCGGCGGCTTCCATGAAACTCAGCGATACCGTCATGCTGTGGCCGTGAATATGCAGAAGATCGGGCTGGCGTTGCTTCAGCCAAGCGGTCCAAAACTCGCGCAGGCCGGTGGCGCGTGTGGTGTACAGCTCGGGCATGGTGATGTTGTCGACGTTGAAATACCACGCCGGCCATCCCCAGCACGATCCTTGCTTGATGTGAAAGCGCGAGCTTGTTGACGTTGATCCACTGGCTGTGGATCCCGCGAGCAATTCCACCGAGTGCCGTTGGCCGAAAGCCGCGAGCAACGACTCTAAATACACTTCGGTTCCTCCGTATGCTTCGGGCGGAAGATTGTAGGTGGCCAACAACAGTTTCATAAGTTGCTGCTTTATTCTAGCCTGTTTCGCGCGGGCGGCTCGGAGACGGGCCGGGAAAACCGGCGGTGTATAATGACGTAGACTCGATTGGCGCTCACTCGATGGAACCCAACATCCGCTTAGCAGGCGTCTGGAAGAAATACCTCATTGGCGGTTCTCACTATCGCAGTTTGCGCGAAGATTTTACGCGGGCCGGCGCCGCCATCGTGCGCGGCGTGGCGAAGGTCACCGGCGCCAAAGTCAACGTGATGCCCCCCCGCCCGGTTTTCTGGGCGCTCAAGGGCCTCGACATCGGGATCAACCCCGGCGAGCGCGTTGGGATCATCGGCGCGAACGGCGCCGGCAAAACCACCACGCTGCGCTTGATGGCGCGCATCACCAAAGCCACCAAAGGGACCGTGTACATGCGCGGACGCATCGGCGCGCTGATCGCGGTGGGCGCGGGCATTCACCCGGAACTGAGCGGACGCGAAAACATTTTTCTGTACGGTTCCATCATGGGGCTGAAGCGCGCCGAGATTCAGCGGAAACTCGACAGCATCGTGGCGTTTTCCGGAGTCGAGGAGTTTCTCGATACGCCGGTGAAGTATTACTCCTCGGGCATGCGCGTGCGCTTGGGATTTTCCGTCGCGCTGCACGTGGATCCGGAAATCATGCTGGTGGACGAAGTGCTCGCCGTGGGTGATTTCCAGTTTCAGAAACGCTGTCTCGATGGAATCGACGACATGGCGCGCCAAGGCACAACCATCGTGTTCGTCTCGCACGATCTGCATTCGGTGAAGCAAACTTGCCGGCGCGTGATCTATCTCAATCACGGCGAAGTGAAGTACGACGGCGAACCCCAAACCGCGATCAACGTCTACATGGACGACATGCGCAGCGGGACGGGCGCCCTCGGCGGTTCGACGCCAGGCGGACGCGGCACTCGGTTCGGTTCGTTCGACGCGGTGATCGAAGGCGTCCAGTTTCTTGACGGCCAAGGCCACGCGGTGGAGGAAATCCGCACCGGCGAGCCGCTCACGATTGAGATTCGTTACTACGCGCCCAAGCCCATTCCTGCGCCCGATTTCTCCACTTACATCCGGCGCAACGATGGCGAGCACGTTTGCTCATCGATGGCCTCTTGGGAAGGCCTGCGATTGAAGGAAATCTCCGGGCGCGGCGTGTTGCGCGCGACGATCAATCAATTCGACATGGCTCCCGGCCGCTATCTGGTTTCGGCTGTGATTTTCGATTCCTCGGGCGTGGCCTTTATCGATCATCACCAGGACGCCTACGAACTGACAGTGCAATCCGACCGGCACGGTCAAGGACTGCTTTACCCCAAAGTTGCGTGGGCGGCGTCGCAGGAAACTCCCGCCGCGCGTTAGCGAACGGCTTCGCAAATCAGCAAGGAATCCTCGCGCGTTTCCAGACCGCGCAATTCCGGAACTTCACTCTCGCCCCTGCGGCAGTACCGAATGGTGCGAAATCCGGCGGTTTCCATGTATCGATGCAGTTCCTCATGGTCATAAATCCAGGTATGTCCCCACGCGCGCATCGCCGTATTCACCATCTCACACGGCGTGGCGATCCCGCTGTTGTGGGGAAGCTTCAACCAACTTTGCTCCCTCCATTCGCTGGACCCATACTGGCGCGCGATTTCTTCCAGCGACGGCGTGGCGACCCGCAACACTCCGTCTGGAATCAGCAAGCGATAGGCGTCGGTTAGGAAGCGCGCGCCTGTTTCGCGCGGCAAATGCTCGAAGAAATGCTCGTTGTAGATAAATTGGCAGGATGCCGCCGGCAGCGGATAAGGATCGTTGGCATCCCACGCGAACTCTCCAACGCCGTCGTAGTAATCGGTGTTGATCCAACCGTTCAAGAGAACCGTAGCGCAACCCACGTGCAAACGCACGGGATGAGGAAACCGCTCGTAGACACGGGCCGCTTTCCGCGCGTTGCGGATCCGCGCGTTGCGCTTCTCCCATCGGCCGGCGGCATCGTGTAAACGGCGAGTGATCGAGGTAAGTTTCATGCGGCTTTGCGAGAGCCTCATTATTTTACACTGACGGCGCGGATACGCGACGAATGCAGCGCCGCTGGCCGCTGTATACTGATACGGATGCCAAGAATCCCGCTCATCAAGCCCGATCTTCCGCAACTGGAGGAAGTCGCTGACTCGTTTCGCGAAGTTCTTTCCAGCGGAAAAATCACGAATTTCGGAAAATACGTCAGCGCCTTCGAGAAAGAAGCCGGCGAATACTTGGGCGCCGAAACGGTGACTACGTCGTCGGGCACCATGGCGCTGCTGTTGACGCTCCAAGCGTTGGGATTGAAGCAAGGCGAAAAAGTGATCCTGCCGAGTTTCACGTTCATGGCTACCGGACAAGCCATTCTCTACGCCGGCGGCGTTCCGGTTTTCGCGGAATGCGAGAACGACTTGACCCTCTCGCCCGCGGACCTCGAGCAGTTGCTGGCGAAGCACGACAACGTGGGCGCGGTGATTCCCGTGCACACTTACGGACTGCCGGCGCGCACCGCGGAGATCGAAACAATCGTCGACGCCGCGGGACGCAAGCGCGGTCGTAAGATTCCGGTGATGTACGACGCCGCGCACGCCTTCGGATCGTCGGCCGCGGGCCGCCGCGTGGGAACATTCGGCGACGCCGAGGTTTTTTCGCTCTCGGTGACGAAGATGCTCGTCAGCGTCGAGGGCGGCATGCTCGCGAGCCGTAATCCTGAAACGATCGCGCTGGTGAAAAAGATGCGTGGCTATGGCATCGAAGCCAACTACAACGCGCAATGGCCGGGCCTCAATGGCAAGATGAGCGAGTTTCACGCCATCATCGGCCTGCACAACTTACGGCGTCTCGGCGAACTTATGGCGGATCGCCAGAAGAAAGCGCGCCGCTATCTGGATTTGGTGAAAGCGCGCACCGCGTTCGACACGTTCCCTTGGCCGCAAGGCGTGGAGCACACCTTCAAGGATTTCACCGTGCTCGTGCCGCCCGGAACGGCGGAGACGCGCGACGCCGTGATGGCGTCGCTTTTGGAACAAGGCGTCGAAACGCGCGCCTACTTCCATCCGCCCGTGCATCAACAAGGATGGTTCGCGCGTTTCGCCGATCGTCCGCTGCCGCGGACCGAAGATCTCGCCTCGCGCGTGATTACGCTGCCGTTTTACACCAGCATCACCGAACAAGAAATGGAGCACGTCGCCAACGCGCTGGCGTCCGCGCAGAAACACTTTCACGCAGGAGCCTCAAGGTGACGATCCTTGTAACAGGCGGTGCGGGATACCTCGGCAGTGTGCTGGTGCCGAAACTCTTGGCGCGCGGCCATCGCGTGAAGGTGCTCGACATCGGCTATTTCGGAATCGGACATTTGCGAGCGTTTCGACCGACGGTCGAATTGTTCCGCGAAGATATTGAGCGAGTTGTTAACGACCATCGCTTTTGCGACGAGCTACTCGATCAAGTGGACTGCATTATCCATTTGGCGGCGATCTCTAACGATCCCTCGGCGGAACTGAATCCCACCTTGACCAAACATGTGAACTTCGACGGCACTTTAGCGCTGGCCGAAGAGGCCCGCAAGCGAGGGATTCACTTTGTCTTTTCGTCTTCGTGTTCAGTCTACGGCGAAGCGCCGGGAGAACTGACGGAGGACTCACCGCTCGAGCCGCTCACCGCCTACGCTCACTCCAAGGTCGAGGCCGAGGCCGCGCTCGGGCAAATGGCGGGTGGCGAGTGGCGTCCCGTTTCGCTCAGAAACGGAACGCTGTTTGGCTATTCTCCGCGGATGCGCTTTGATTTGGTTGTGAACATCTTTAGTCTTTACAGCACGCTCTACAACGAAATCAAGGTGTTCGGCGACGGCCTGCAATGGCGGCCCTATTTGCACGTCAACGATTGCGCGCGTGCGTTCGTTCATTTTGCGGAGAAACGCGACCATTCTCATTTTGTGTACAACATCGCGCATGAGAATCTGCGAGTCGTCGATGTCGCTGGATTGTTTCAGCAAATGAACCCGCGCCTGAAGGTCTCTCATTTGAACATGGTCGAACCGGATCGTCGCGATTACCGCGTGAGGGCGAGCCGCATGGAAGGGGCCGGCTTCCTGCCCCGGTTGACCGTCGAGGCGGGTGTCGTCGAAATCACAGAAGCGATTATCAACGGGCAGATTCCCGATCCGGAGTCCATCTATTACCGCAATGCCAAATGGTTAAAAGAGCTGAGCGAGTTAGGGAACCGCAGCCACCGGGAGATCCTCGGCCTGATGGAAAACATTCCTAATCGAGCCGCCACCTCTTTCTAGTCAACCTCCATGTCCGAGACTGGAATCATCATTGTTGGGGCCGGAAAACACGGTTGGGAACTGGACTCCTACCTTTTGGACGCCGCGCGGGAAGGAAGTCCGCTGCGCTTGGCCGGCTATATCGACGAACACAAAGCCCCCGGTCCATGGGGCTCGTCTCGAATCCTCGGTAACTTCGAAACACTGCGGCAAATGGCGGCCGCCGACCCTTCGAAACCACTGCAGTACATCACGGCGGTTGGTGACAATCGCGCACGACGAGAAATGGTGGGCAAACTGGAAGCGCTCGGCTGCCCGAATCTTGTCCCGGGAATCATTCGCCACCCCTTCTCATCGGTCGGCCTGAAAAACGAGATTGGAGAGGGAACCTGTTTGGCGCCCGGCAGCATCATCAGCACGGAGGCTCGCCTAGGACGTCACGTGATCATGAATATGCGGGCATTGGTTTCGCACGAATGCGTTGTGGAAGACTACGCAAACCTGAATCCGGGTTGCATCCTGTGCGGGAACGTGCGCGTTGAAGAGGGAGCCTACATCGGACCTGGCGCGACGGTCATTCGTAACGTTACCGTCGGAGCCTGGTCCGTGGTGGCAGCCGGTGCGACGGTGTTCACCAACGTTCCGCCAGGTGTCACGGTGATGGGTGCGCCGGCTCGCAAGATCATGAGCAGAGAGGATCTCCCCAGCCGGCCATGACATTGAATCAAGCCTTGGCAACGATTCATTCTCACCGTCAAGGAAGCGTGCAGCATTCCCTCTCGTTGCTTTGCGGGTTTGAACCCCTCCATCTCTCCACGTTTCTACAAGCCCACGCCATGGAGCGGCTGGAAGGATCGAACGTTGCGGTCAAGACCGGAATCTTCGGTGACCTAACAGGCAATCTGGCCCGCGCCACCGAACATCAGGAAGGCGTTGCCGCCGTAGTCGTGGAATGGCCGGATCTGGACGCCCGCCTGGGCTTGAGGGCCAGCGGTGGGTGGTCAAGATCGATTCGCCTCGATATCGCCAAGACGGTTGCCGCACGCCTGATGCAGCTAGCGGACTTGATCGAGGGACTCGCCTCCGGCACTCCCGTCGCGCTGGCCGGTCCTTCCTTGCCCTTGCCGCCTCTCGGACATACGCCTCCTGATCAAGCAACCACATTCGAACTTCTGCTTCAGGAACACGTGCTTACATTCCTGCGCCGTATGAGCGAAAGGCCCGGAGTGCGCGTCGTTCACCCGACGTGGTTGGAGAACGTCAGCCCGTTGAGCCAACGCCTGGACCCGCGCCTGGAGATTCTTGCAGGATTTCCGTACTCGCTCAAACATGCTGACGCGCTGGCCGCGGCGCTTGTAAACCTGCTTTACCCGAGAGTCGCGAAGAAAGGACTCATCGTGGATCTCGACGACACGCTCTGGGCCGGGATCGTCGGCGAGGTGGGAGTGGAGAGTATCTCCTGGCATCAAGAACATGGGACCCAGATTCATGCTCTCTTGCAGCAAATGCTTGGACAGTTGGCTGAGAGCGGTGTGCTTTTGGCAATCGCTTCCAAGAACGAAGCCGCGATTGTCCGCCAAGCCTTACAGCGACCCGATCTGTTGCTTCCGGCCGATTCATTCTTTCCAGTGATCGCAGGCTGGGGACCAAAGTCCGCCGCCGTGAAAGAGATCTTGCAAGCCTGGAACGTCGGGGCCGAGAGCGTCGTAATCCTGGACGACAATCCGATGGAACTAGAGGAGGTGCGATCCTTATTTCCCGAGGTGACCGGCCTTCGATTTACTCCGGGCGATCCCGCCGCAGTTTGGCGGCTTCTGGGAGAGTTGCGCGAGTTGTTTGGCAAGCAGGAGGTCCACACCGAGGATGTATTGCGCGCATCGAGCCTTCGCGCGGGAGAAGCATTTCGGTCGGCGGGCGGGAATCTGAATAACGGCACTGCCGGAGCAGAATTCCTGGCTTCTCTCGGCGGCTGCGTCGAAATCGATTATCGACTCGCCTCCGCCGACGAGCGGTATCTGGAACTCATCAACAAGACCAATCAATTCAACTTGAACGGTGCGAGAATGACGCAAGCGGAGTGGAACGCAGCCTTGCACGCCGATGGCGCCGTCGCGGTCACCGTTTCCTACCGCGACAAGTTCGGACCATTGGGGAGGATCGCCGTCCTGCTGGGCCGCCGCGCCCCAGACCACATTCGGGTAACCGCTTGGGCGATGAGTTGCCGAGCGTTCTCCCGAAAAATCGAATACCATCTGTTGGATAGTATGTTCGGTGAATTCGATGTGGAGTGCTTGCTCTTCGATTTCCGGGCGACCTCCCGCAACGAACCGCTGCAGAGTTTCTTCCGCGATCTGGGCGTGTTCACGCCAGCGGCAGAACCCCTCCGGCTCTCGCGCGGGGATTTTCGACGACGCCCCCCATTGCCACATGAAGTGAGGGTATGGTCATGAGCACGGACGTGCGGGAACGAGCAAGTCGCTGTTTTCAAAACGTCTTCCCCGGACTCCCCCAAGGGGAGATTCCTCACGCTAGCATGGCGTCACTCGCGGCTTGGGATTCGCTTGCCCACGTGACGCTTCTGATGGCAATTGAAGAAGAGTTCTCGCTGACCTTCTCGCCCGCCGATTTTCAGGAGCTCACTTCCTACGATTTGATCATCGACTTCATGGAAAGCCAACCGAGCCATGGATGAGCCGGCGAAGGCACAAACATTCGAGAGCCAGGACCTGAGAACCGGTCTAACGGCCTCTTTCGAGCGGAAGATCGAAGAAGCGGATATCGCCACCTTCGCGACGCTTTCCGGTGACTTCAATCCGCTTCACGTGGACCGGGCCTACGCCAGCCAAACCAACTATGGGAGTCCCATCGTCCACGGAGCCTTTCAAGTAGCCCTGGCGTCAACGATGGCGGGAATGTATCTGCCGGGACGTAATGTCGTCGTGGGATCTTTCCAAGCACGTTTCCCAGCGCCTTTGTACGCGCCGTGCGTTGTCGTGGTACGCGGCGTAATCGTGCACTGGGTCCCTTCCACCAGTACGGGCGTCTTGCGGGTCACCGTAGTGGCGCAAAGCAACTCAAATCTAACGGCGGATATCACGGTAAATTTCGGAATGCACGAGCAAGGGTCCGCCAAGGTCGCTTCTGTTTCTCGGGGCGCTCCACGGGGTGAAAACGAATCTCCCCTTTTGGTTGTGACCGGGGCCGGCGGCGCAATCGGATCCGATCTCGTCGCATCGCTGCCTCATTCATTTCGTATTCTTGCCTTGGCTAGATCGCCGCAAACCTCCGTTCGCTCCGGCGTCGAGTATTTGTCCTGCGACTTAGAGGAGCCGGATTGGGAATCGACTCTGGATGCTGCGGTCGATGGCAATGCCGTCTACGGAGTTGTTCACGCGGCCTGGCCGGGCGCGCCGATGGGCGGGCTGATGGATGCGGAACCGGACGTTGTATCTCGCCAAGTCCGCTTTGGAAGCGCGGTCACGATCAGACTTGCGAACTGGCTCAGCCGGCACGTTCAGGGCAGTGGCCGCTTCGTGGCGCTCAGCTCCACGGCCGCATCTCTGAAACCAGTGCTCAACCTTTCCGCGTATTCCCTCGGCAAGGCGACCCTGGAACATACCATCCGCTTGCTCGCGCCGGAGCTGGCGCGTAAGAAGATTACGGTTAACGCGGTGTCGCCTTCCTTCATGCCCGTAGGAATGAATCGGACAGCCAACAACCGTGCGATCCTCAGCGAAAGCGCCAAAGTTCCGCTGGGAAGACTCTGCTCGGCGGCGGATGTCGTGGCGTCCGTGCGTTACCTTCTCTCGGAGGACGCGGCCTTTCTAACGGGTCAGGTTCTTCCCCTCACCGGCGGGCAGTTGTAGAAGCCACGCATGATACAATCGCGGGCGTGGTAAGAGGTTTTACCCTTCTCTGTTTTTCTTTGCTATGAGCCGCCCCCTCGTAACCTTCATTGTTCCTTGCTACAACTACGGGCGGTATCTGCCTGATTGTCTCGGCAGCATTTTTGAGCAGCAAAGCGACTTTGATTTTGAAGTGATCGCGATCGACGACGCAGCGATCGATAATTCGCGGGAAATTCTGGAAAGTTATCGCGATCCGCGAATGCGGATTATCACGCACGAGAAGAATCAGGGCGCGCTCGCCGCCGTCACCCACGGTTTCGAAGCGGCCCGCGGAAAATACGCGGCGCGCATCGATCCCGACGATCGCTATCATCCGAATTTTCTCGCGACCCTCGTACCGGTGCTGGAAGCGCATCCGGAAATCGGCATGGCGTATGGCGACGCCGCGATGATCAACGGCGACGGCGTGGTGCAGGAAGCGGCGCTCGATTCCGTACACGGCGGCCGAGACTTCGTTGGCAACGAGTTGGTCGCGCTGATGCAACATCACTTCATCTGTGCGCCCACCGCGCTCGCGCGCATCGAAGCATGGCGCGGAGCGCTGCCGATTCCCTCGCACCTGGCCTTCAACGACATTTGGTTCAACTGGATGATCGCGCGCGATTGGGATTACTGCTACCGGAACGTTGTGGTGGCCGACTATCGTGTCCATGGAACGAATTGGCATGGGCGGATCGCGCGCGATGGATCCGAGGAAAAGTCGATTGTATGGCTGCTCGACAAGATTTATTCGACGCCCGAAAAATCCGCGGAGTTGGAACGCGCCAAACAACGCGCGCGCTCGCAAGTGTACGGCGCGCAGTATCTGGGATTCGCGCGGCGATACTTCGGCGCGGGGATGGAAGCCGATTCGCGGCGCTGCTTCCTGCAAGCGTTTCGGGTGAATCCGCGAACGATTTTTGCCGATCGCGTCCTCCGGCACTTCTTGGGAACGGTGGTGGGATTGAAAAACTACAACGCCACGAAAGCGACGCTTAAGAGTTAAACAATATCGGCGAACGCCTGTTCCACCCAGCGGAAATAAAGCACCGCCAGCGACAATCCGACGATCGCGCCGGCCGACCCAATCGCCAGATTTGCGAGCGGCGGCGCTTGTCCCATCACGAGACACCGCCGAAATCCGTCGACCACCACGGCCACGGGATCGGCCATGTACAGCCAATACAATTTCGGATACTGCTGCGCGACTTTGTCCGCCGAGTAAACCACCGGCACGCCGTAAATCCACAATTGCAACACCAGCGGCAGCGCGTAACGGATGTCGCGATAGAACACGTTGAGTCCCGCGAAGAACAAGCAGACACCCGAGGTAAAGACGATGAGAATCGCCAGCAGCGGAAAAACGTACAACGCCGTCAACGTGAATTGCACCTTGGCGTGATACCAAATCATGATTCCCGCGCAAAGAATGGACGACACCAGAAAATCGGCGCTGGCCACGATGATCGACGACAGCGGAATCACCATGCGCGGAAAATAAACTTTGTTGATGAGATCACTCGCGGTCACGAGACTGGGAATCGCTTGACCGAGCGAGCCGGAAAAGAGCGTCCACGGCAAGAGCGCCGTGAAATAGAAAAGCGGATACGGCAGGCCGCTCGAATCAAGATGCGCCACGCGTCCGAAGACCACGGTGAAGACCAGCATCTGGGAAAGCGGCTGGATGATCGCCCACAAGAGGCCGAGAAACGTTTGCTTGTAGCGGATGCTTAGCTCGCGAATCGCGAAACTCCACAGCAGTTCGCGAGCTTCCCAAAGTTCGTGCATCTTCTAACGGATGTCCGATCCGTTGATGGGAACGAGGATCGCGTTGCTGATGTTCGATACCAGCGGCGGCTTGGCGAATTCCGGAACGGCTTGCAGCTTTTTCCACTCGTCGTCGTTGCGGAACGCCGTCCAGGCTTTGTCGCGCGCGGCCATGTCGTCGAACGCGACCATATACGTGAGGCGCGGCATGTTCGATCCCGCGATGCACTCGCCGAACCACACCGGCTGCAATCCGCAGCGGCGGAAGATTCCCACTTCGCCGGAGCCGAACATTTTAATCTTGCGGGCGCCCAGCGTTTGATTCGCTGACTCGTAGGTGCGCATTTCAAAAACGCGCGCGGGACGTTTGGCGTCGCCGGAACCGGGCTCGGGCGCCGGAAAAAAGTCGAAGGCGCGCAGGAGCCATGTTTCCATGCGCTCGTACGCGCGGCTCGGAGATGTATCGGAAGTGGACGAATCGAAATCGGCCAGCGCTTTTTGATACGCGCTATCGGCCAAGAGTTTTTCGCGCACTTCGTTGACGTGCGCAAACGTCGGATACGTCGTGAGGGCGATCGTGAACGGTGTCGATGGCGCGATCGACGAGCCGAACAGACCGATCGTCGTGGCGCCGGCGCGCTTCGCCGCCGGCATGTACGCGCCGGTCAAGAAATCGGCGGTGCGTTTCTCCTGCGCGGTGGAATCGGTGCGCAGTTGAAAATGGCGCAGTTCGTAGTACGAACTCTTGGCGGTATCGGCGGCTTCGCCTAAGGCACCGGCGGCGCCCGCGGCCACCACAGTTGCGATCATGCTGCGGCGAGAAATTGTTTCGGACATAAGATCCTTGATTCTATCAGAGGCACTACATTCCCGGGTGGTATTCCCGCTGAGTGTGACCCTTCAGTTGCTCGCGATAGAAATAAACTTCGCGCAAATTTCCCGTGGCGTAGCGCTTGGCTTCGTCGTTGAAGTGCGGAGACTTCGGATCGCCGCTCTCGCCTCCGGCCGTAACAGCTCGGGCACGCACTTTGTCGCCGAACTCCACGACCGCCACAAAGCTGTTGCCGCTGGTTCCGTACCACTTTTTCGTGCCGGGATACGCGCGCGCGCCAAACGACGCGAGCGATCCCCACGCGGACGAAGTGAACGCCACGGGAATGCTCGGCGCGCTGTCGTCGAACTTCTGCACGATGTCGCCGTTGATGCGCTGATAGCGATTGAGGTCGCCCCAGGGAGTTTTCCACGTGCCGAAGTCGGCGGTGAGTTTATCGGACGCCGCGACCAGCGCCTGCAAGAGTTGATCGCCGGGCAAACGAGCGATGTTGTCCTCCGGCATTTCGCCGGGTCCGCGGGGATTGCGTCCGCCGGCGCCGCGTCCGCCACGGCCCGAAGCTTCTCGCTGCGCGCGTTGTATCGCGTCGCCCCAGAAAACCGCCAGCGATGTTGGAATCGATTTTTCCGCCCAGCGGAAGTCCCAGCCGCGTAGCAGGGCGACTTGCTCCGACAACTGGGCGCGGCGCGGATCGCTCTCGGGCAGCGCGTCGTACGCTTTCACGAGCGCGGGAATCGTTTTGTCGAACCACGGGAGATAGCTGTCGTACGCGGCGGCGATCAAGGAGTCGAGCGTGAAATCCTTTTTGCCGTCGAAGACGCGCAGGGCGTGCAAGCCGCGCGCCGACTCACCGCCGTTCTCCACGTACGGCGGGTAATCCTTCATCTTGGGACTGCTCGCGCCCGCCGCCGACCACGGCCAATTGTTCGAGTTGTAGAGCCAACCGCTGGCGGGATTCAGCAATTGCGGTAATTCGTCGACGTTGAGTAAGCCTTTCCACTCGGTGGCGGGCGTCGAGCCGTCGACGGGTCGAGACCAATCGTAAGCTGTGTCGCGGCGCGGAATGAAATTACCGTGAAAGTAGGCGATGTCGCCGTCGGCGTCGGCGAAAATCGTGTTGTTCGAGGAGTTCGCTTTCAACTCCATCGTTTGGCGATATTCCTTGTAGTTTCGCGCTTTCGTGCGCGTATACGACTGCGTAAGCGCCTTGATCGGCTCTTGCATCAAGCGAATGGTCACCCACTTGCCCGGCGCTCCCGCCAAGGCGGCCTGTTCGCGAATCACCGGTCCATGATGCGTGCGATAGACCGTGAATTTCTTCGTCTGCATGCCGTGATCGCTCTTGTAGGGCACACTGATTTCTTCCGTGATCACGGGGCGTTGCTCGTCGCCGTATTTGTAAACCCAGCCGCTATCTTTTTTCTCGATCGTCTCCAGGTATTCGTCGACGGCGTCCACGCCGCTCGACGTGTGCATCCATCCGGCGCGATCGTTGAATCCTTGGTAGATAAAAAACTGTCCCCACGTCGACGCGCCGTAGGCGTTCAGTCCTTCCTCGCTGACCATTTGCAATTCCGAGCGGAAGAAAAACGACGTGTGCGGATTGATCAGCAGCAGCGCGTGATGATTCACCGTGTTCGAGGGCCCGACGGCCGCGCCGTTTGATCCGGATGGTTCGGGCGGAGGCGCGTTTAGTTCATCGCGCAACAGGGCGGTTTCGCTGACCGGCGTCTTTCCGCCGCCGTAAAACGCTTGAAGCTGAGTCAAATTCACTTTCTCGATGTCGCCGCCGATGCTGCCTTCAGTGAAACTAAGCGCCATCCACGGCTCGAAGTGGTGGATCACGCGCGGCGTGACGTGGGGATGTTTGTAGAGATAGAAATTCAATCCGTCGGCGAACGCGACCATCAGCTTTTGCAGCCACGCGGGACTTTCTGCGTAGTCTTTCTTGAGCGCCTCGGGATTGATGAACAGCTTCATCCGCAAGTCCTGATAGATTTTCGATTCGCCCTCGGCTTCGGCGAGGCGTCCCATGGCGTTGATGTAATTTGTCTCGACGCGGTTGAAATCGTCTTCGGCTTGCGCGTACTCCGATCCGAAGACGCAGTCGGCGTCGGTTTTGCCGTAGATATGCGCGATGCCCCAGTCGTCGCGAATGATGGTGATGCGTGCGGCTTGATCGCTCCAGCGCGCGACCTCCGCGGGAGACGCCTGCGGAATCCTTTGCGCAAAAAGGGACGCGGTCAAGTCCGCGAGTAGAAGCAGCTTGTGGATGAATTTCATGGGATTTCTCGCAACCATCATAGCTCTATCCGGCGTCGAACAAAATGCTCATGCAAGTGGTTCCCGCTTCGGCCTTCTGCAACTCGGAGAGGTCGACCGCGCAGACGGCGAAACCACGCTTGCGCAGTATCCCCTGCAGCTCGGGACAATCGGCCGTGGCGATGATCGTGCTGCCAATCGGTAGCACGTCGGCGCTGTTCGGCTCGCTCAGCGGAACATGCAGAATCTCGTAGCCGCGAAAGATGGTTTCGTCGACCCATTCGGGATTCACGAGGATCATTTTGCCTCCGAGATACGCGCACGCCGACTTCAGGTGCAGGCAACCCGTCACCGGCACGCCGATCACCTTGTAATCATGCTTAACGAGAATGTGTCGAAGCTGCGCGATTCCCTCCGTATTCGTGCGCGACGATTCGCCAACGTAGAGCGTCCGGCCGGCGCGGACTACGTCGCCGCCTTCGAGCGTCGCGGGATAAGCGAGACGAGCGATGCTTCGATAAGGCGCGATCGCCGTGGAGGTGTCCTGCTCTTCCCCGCGCCGCGACTCCGCGCCCATCCGGCAAATCACCGCGAGCTCGTCGAGGACAATCGCCGTATCCTCCACGAAAACACCGTCGGCGTGCTCGGGGCGCGGCGGTAAGCGAATGATTTTAGCGCCCAGGCCGGTGAGCGCGCGTTGATACGCGGCGTGTTGGCGCGCGGCGAGATCGTAGCGGATCGGCGCCCGCTGCAAATGCGTCAACTCGCAGTCCGCGATCTTGGGACTCACCTCGCGCGTGATGGCATGAAGCATCTGTCGCGTACAATAACAGACATGGCGATTGAACGTCGTTTCGAATGCGTGGCCGGCTGCACGGAATGTTGCCGGCGTCCCGGCACGATTGTGATCACGCGCGAAGACGCCGCGCGGATCGCCGCGCATTTCAAACTGAGTTTACGAAAGTTTTCCGAACGTTACACGGAACGCGTCCACGGCGAGACGCGGCTAAAACTTCTCGGCCCGGAGAAGCGCTGTCCGTTCCTCGGCGGCGACGACGAAAAGGGCTGGTGCAACATTCACGCCATCAAACCGATCCAGTGCGCGACGTATCCTTTTTGGCCGGGCGTAGCGGACAACGCTTGGGGATGGAAAGAAGAAAAGAAAACGTGTCCCGGCATCGGGCGCGGACCCAATCACTCGCAGGAATGGATCCAGATTCAGATTCGCGCCGCGTCGCCCACTGCGACGGGTCGCTAGAGATAGCTCAGCCACCAGGCTTTGCTTTGCCGCTTCACCTGGGCATACCAGCGGCACAACGGATAGAGCGACGCCACGACGAAAACCCACACGGCATAAACGACCGGCAACGAGTATCCCCAATCTGGCGGGCGCGTGAATGGAAAATTAGCGAGGTCCGGCGACTCAAACATCCAGTGGACCGCGCCGTAGCGCACGCCGCACACGATCACCGCCAGCGCGTGAATCAAGAAAAGGTGCAGCAAGAAATAGAACATTGGGACTTTGCCGAACACCAGCGCGGGGCGCAAGAACGCCGGCGTGCGGCCGTCAATGGCGCGAAGGAAAAGCAGCACCGGTCCCAGAGTCATCAGGAGATACAGCAGCGAAGGCGGCTGCTTGTTGGTGTTCAGGAACGATAGTACGGTGAAGATCGCCGACCCCTGCGTCGACCAGCGGAATGGATTGCCGTATATGTTCGCCGCGCGCAGCGCCACAAACGCGAGTGTCGCGGCGATACCCGCGTAAAGTAGGAAAGCGCGTCGCCGTGCCGGTTCCCAACGATAGATGGGCCCGAGCGCAAATCCCACGGCCGTCACGGCGACCCAGGGAATCAATGGATACGCGTCGAAAAGACGCCCTTCGAGCAAAATGTTCGGCGAGTGCAGAATCACCCACAGCGGATTCGCCGATTGCACCGAATCGAACGCGTTGTGCCCCGCGATCATCAACAGGCCGATGGCTGCGATGGCCGGCATTGGCAACCACACCAGCACCGCCAGCGTGATCATCGCGCAGCCGAGCGCCCACAAAATTAAGAGCATTGATGCGCGGAAATCAAAATTGAATTGCAGACCGAATCCGCGAACCACTACCAACTCTAGAAAAATCAGCCACACACCGCGCGTGAAGAGAAATCGCGAGAGCTCGCCGGTGGACTTCCGCGCCAGCGACAAGTACGCGCCCGTGCCCATCAGCAGAAAAAACGTCGGCGCGCAAAAGTGGGTGATCCAGCGGGTGAAGAAGAGCGCCGGCGTAGTGGTAGCAATGTTGACGGGATTGGCCGCGCTGCCGAAGAAATCGCGCGTGTGGTCGAGCGCCATCAGGATCATGATGGCGCCTCGAACCACGTCTACGGACTCAATGCGCGCGCGTTCCAAACGAAATTACGGCTTGGTCATCGCCAGGCCGGTGATGAATCCTTCGGTGTTGTGCGCCACGCGGACGCCGTACACTCCATCGGTGGATTTCAGCTTGCCTTCACCCACGGCTTCGGACTTCGCGTACGATCCCACCACCGCGCCGTTGATCGAGCACTCGATCTTGTCGCCCTTCACGGAAACGGCGATGGTTTGTTCCACCGGCTCGCCGGGTCCCGCGGCCTTATGAACTGACTCCGCGGGCGCTCCGCGGCGTCCATTGAGTTGAAACGGCGCGGGGCCGAATCCACGCATGATGAAGTTGCCGTTGCCGTACGCGGCGCAATACAGCAAGCTCTGATGATCGGTGCCGAGATCGTTGCCGGCGATCATGATGCCGTACGGATGCGGATGCGTGTTGAGATTCTGGAATTTCGGTTCCTTGAACGTGGCCTTCACGGTGTAATCGCCGCTGGCCTTGTTCGCGGGATTCCAATACGTGGTGGCCGGGCCGGTGACGAAGTGCAGCGCGTCGCCTTCCTTGGCGAGTTTCGCGTCGTTCACGGTTTTGCCGGCTTTCTCCTCGCTGTCATCCACTTTGCCCTGCCAGCCGGACACAGAGATGCCGCCGCCGGCGACGGTACGTGACGCGTCCTGCGCCAGAACGACGATGGTGGAAAGCAAACAGATGGCGCCGAGCGCCAGGGTCGAGCGATAGAGCATGCGCATAAGGTGGGTTCCTCGCAAAAGAGAATGGTAACGGGGCGATTATACCGCAGCCGGCGGGCTAGTGGCGCTGCGCGGTCGTCATTTCCCTGCGTAAGGCCTCATTCATATGAGCCTGATACTCCTTACCCTGCGCCTCGAACCATGCCAGGACGTCGGTGTCAATCTTGAGGCTGATCTGGCGCTGCGCTGGACGATGGAAACGTCCCACGTGAATGCGCTTTGGCGTGGTTTTCACCGGCGGAGCGTCCGACGTGTCGATCTCGGAGTCCGACTTGCGGGCCAGTTGCTTCAGTTCCCTAAGCTCGCGAGGCGAGAGCGTCGTCGTAAAGAGCTCGCTCGCGCGGATCAGCCTTTCTCGCCGAGATGATCCTGATCTTTTCTTCGTCATTCTGTTCCCCTACAGTGTGAACCACCAGAATTAATGTAATTCCACCGGCCAATCCAATCGTGTGCCACCGCTCTTGTCTATCGACCACGCGCTCAACAAGAATCGGGCTAACCGAAAGAAGCACGGCATCTCGTTCGACACGGCCGCTCGCGCATTCAAGGACGCAGATGCGGCATCCTTGGACTCGTCCCAAGCAAAAAGCATGTCGAGAGATCGTAGCATGGCTCCCTCGGTGCGCTACAATCACGCCATGCTGAAATCATTCGTTCGATTCTTGGCGGTGACTTTTTTCCTCGCCGCGACGCTCTGCGCCGCTGCCATCGACAAAAAAGATGTCGAGTACGCACGGCCCGGTGGACACCCGGTGCTGCTCGACATGCACGTGCCAGACGGACCGGGACCGTTTCCCGCCGCCATCCTGATTCATGGCGGTGGATTCGACAGCGGCAGCAGAAGCAGCGGCTACATGAGTCCTACGTTCGATCTGTTTTCTCAAGTCGGCTTCGCATGGTTCACCATCGACTATCGCATGGCGCCGGAGTTCCGTTTCCCCGAGGCGCGCGAGGACGTGGAGAGCGCCATCAAATGGGTGAAAGCGCACGCCAAGGAATATCACCTCGATCCAGCGAAGATCGTTCTGGCAGGCGAATCGGCCGGCGGATTCCTGGTGAACTATGCAGGCACGCACGAAACGAAAGAAACGAAAGTCGCGGCGGTCGTCGATATTTACGGTCCCGTCGATTATGCGAAACTCGCCGTCGAGCGTCGCGACCATCCCGAGCGATTCAACATGAAGAGCATTGGCGGTCACCTGGCCAACGGCGGCAGTTCGCGATTCTTTCTTCCGGTGGGTGGCGCCGATCCGTCCGGCGACGCGGGTCTCGCCAAGCTGCGTGAAGTCTCGCCGCTCTTCGCGGTGCACAAAGGAATGCCGCCGTTTCTCTGCATCCACGGAACGAAGGACGATCAAGTTTCCTACGAGCAGTCGCCAATGATGTGCGACGCGATGCACAAAGTGGGCGCGGTGTGCGACATTATCACGGTGGAAGGCGGCGGTCACGGCATGAGCACGTGGAAAGCGCCGGAACAACAGCATTGGAAAACGGAAATGATCGAGTGGTTGAAGAAGACGCTGAAATAAAAAACAGGCCCGAGGCCCGAGTTCCGAGGCCCGAGTAAAACCAAGGCTCAACTACTCGGGCCTCGTGGCTCGGGCCTTGTTCTTACTTCGGAAACCCCGCGCTCTGCGCCGTCATCTTGGTTTCCGTGATCTGTCCCAAGTGACGCCGTGTGTGCAACGACGCCAGCGTCAACCAATGGTCCAGCGTGAACGTGCCGGGACCGCCTGAGAACAAGTGCGCCTTCAGCGGCAAATCCGGCTTGCTCAGCAATTCACGAATCGCCGCGTGACCCTCCTTATAGCGGCGTGCGGTTTCCGCGGCGCTCCATTGACCCTTGGGTTGGAACGGGTCCGGCGCGATGATGCCGCGCGTCGAGCGATCCATGATGCGGACGCGCATCGTTTCCCACGCCGAGCCGATTTGCAGAAAGCCCGTGCGCGAACTGACGGCTTCTTCGATCGCGGCGTCCGGCTCTTTCGCGAGAGTTTGCTGCACGATGGGCGCAATGAATGCTTCCACAAGGATCACGTGCTCGGCGGTTTCCTGCACGCTCCAGCGATCGGGAGCGGGCTTGAAGGTCCATTGCGCTTCGCTCAGTCCGTCGATGGCGGCGAGAAAGTCGCGTTCCGTGGAGTCGTGAATCGCCAGCGCGTCGGTGCGCTCGGTGGCGGTGAGAGAGACGGTTGCCAGTGCTAAGGCGGTCGCTTGCATATAGAGTTCCTCCAGTTTTTCCTGGCGGATCCCGCTCAACAGATCCCGCCACTCGTGTTCGAGTTGTCCGAGAATGTTCAGATTCGGGTCCGTCATGATGTTGTTTCCTTCGGTTGCAGATGGCGCCGCAGGCGCGCCACTGCGCTTCGATAGCGATGATCGGCGATGGCCGCCGTGACGCCCAGCGAGACACTCATTTCCTCGCCAGAAAGCCCCGCGAGTTTCGCGAGCAGGGCGTCCAGCTCCTCCGGCGAGCAAACTTCCGCCGCCAGATCGAGACAACGTCCGAGTTGCACGCAAGCGTCCAACGCCGCCGGCGTGCTGGACGCATCGGGGATCGCCGGGCTGGCTTCTTCCTCACGCATTTCGCGTTGCCGCTTGCGGCGATACTGTCCGCCGCGCACGAACGCCGCGGTGCGAAACAAGAAACTCAGCACGGGACGCGCTTCGGGCGCCGACACGCTCTCACGGAATTCCCAAGTGCGCCAGCGCACGAAAAACGCCGCCCAGATTTCCTGGAATAAATCCTCGGCATGATCGCGTGGGACGCGCACCAGCAGCCAGCCCATCACGGCGCGAGCGTGCAGATCGAACAGCGCGCGGAAAGAATCTTCCACGGACAGTTCACCCGCTTGCCGCGCACGCAGGACCGCTTGCTCGTCGGTCAACGAGTTCCGATCCCTGACTGGGCGCGTTGTTTCCATCGCGTACACCCGGTATATGCAGGAAGTGAGGTTTTTTCGCGGACAAAAAAGATTCTTAGCCACCGAGACACGGAGAACACCGAGAACCCGGGATTGGTTTTCTCGGTGTCTCGGTGGCTAATTCTTAGGGTTGCAGCTCGGAGACCAGCGTCGCGCCGCCCATCGACGGCAATACTTGCTCCATCTTCACCGGCTTACGGCTCGACTTGTCGACCCATGCCGTGAATTTGTCGCCGGTGTCGGACGATCCCTCGAGCTTGAATGTATCGAACTTGCCCGCCGGCGTCTCAACGTTCTCCGATCCCGTGACTTTCACCTGCATCATTTGGACTTTAGCTTTCAGCACGTCAAAGTTGCGGTACGACGTGCTGTAGCCTTCCTTCAGCGGCAGCGTGGCGAGCGTCAGGAACATGTCACCGCCGTCGGCGAACAGCGGCCCGCCAAGATCGGCTTCGATCGGACGATCCGGTCCGTTGCCGCTCATTTTTCCAGACGCCTTGTTGCCGGCGACGTTCACTTCAACTATCATCGGCCCCGATTGCACGGTGCGCTTGCGCATCGTCAGAGTGTCCGCGTTCAGCCACACTGTGTCGGTTGAGGGACCCATCGGCGTGTTGGCGGTTTGCACCACGCTCCAGCCGTCGGCTTCTTTTTTCACCTCGGTAGTTTGCGATAGACTCATCGACTGCTCGCCGAGTTTCACTTTCACCGAATACTTATAGGAGCCGGGAGTCAACATCGCCGCCGGTTTCGGCGCGCCCACCGACGCGGGATCGACTTTCCTCGCCAGCACCACCGTCTTCGGGTCGACGGTAATTTCCTTCAAGCGCGCCATCACTTCCGGCGTGCCGCCCTCTTGGAATCGCCCGCCCAAATGCGCCGCCATGAATTTTTCGGCGGCTTCCATCATCGCCATGTTGTTCACCGGCCGCGCGAAGCCGTGGCCTTCGTCCGGTGCGACAATGTATTCCACAGGGAATCCGCGATCACGCAACGCGATCACGATTTGGTCGGACTCCGCTTTGTTCACGCGCGGATCGTTCGCGCCTTGCACCACCATCAGCGGCGTGCGAATCTTCGCGGCGGAATTCAGCGGCGATTGCCGCATCAATTGCGCTTTGCCCTCGGGCGTCCCGGGATCGCCCATGCGCGTGTGGAACATCGTTAAACCCGCTTCCCAGTACGGCGGGATGGTGCCGAGCAGCGTGATCAAGTTTGACGGCGCCACAATCGCAACGGCCGCCGCGTACTTGTCGGGAGTGAAGGCCACTCCGGCCAAGGTGGCATAACCTCCATAGGACCCGCCGGAAATTCCCACGCGCTTGGGATCGACGGTGCCTTGCTTCACGAGATAGTCGACGCCCCAGGTGAGATCGTCCTGCATTTTGTCGCCCCACTGTTTGTTGCCGGCGTCGAGGAATTTTTTGCCGAACGTCACCGATCCGCGGAAATTCGGCGCCAGCACCGCGTATCCGCGATTGGCCCAAAATTGCCAGTAAGGATTGGCGCCCCAAACGTCGCGCGCCCATGGACCGCCGTGCGGAAACACGATCAGCGGCAAATTTTTTGCCGGCACGCCCTTGGGCAGCGTGAGATACGCGGGAATCATCAAGCCGTCGGACGATGGATAATGGATCGCCGTCGTGTTCGCGAGATAATCGCGATTCAGTTTCTCGCGGCTCTTGTATTGCAGGGTCAGCACTTTGGTTTTGCGATCGAACAAGTAGACCGAGCCGGGATCGTTGTCCGCGGTCGCCGAGACGAGCCACAGTTGATCGTCGGCGGTGGTGGAGCTGCGTCCCACTTGCTTGTGCGGCAGTTTGCTCTCGAGCAACTTCATGTCCGCTTCGTACGCTTTGTCGTGATACGTGCGGCGTTGCATGTCGTCGATGTAGACCACGGCTTGCAATTCGTCGGTGGCGGGCGAAAAAACTTCGCTGCTGATATCGACTTTCTTCAAAGGATCGGATTCCACCAGCGTTTCCTTGCCCGTCGCGGGATCGAGCACCGCGAGATGCGACAAATCGCCCGCGCCGTGATTGGTGTCGAGATACGCTGACCGGTTGTCCTTGGTGAATCCGGCCACCGAGCAGCTTTCGAGCACCGTGCAGGAGTAGATTTTCGTGAACTTGTCGGCGTCGACGCGCAAAATTTCGCTGTCGCCGTTCTCCGCCGAGCGCTCGGCCAAGCGGAGCACGCCCGCGTGATCGAAATCCCAGCCGGCGATGCGGTCGGTGTTCTTGCGCACCAGCGTGCGTTCGCCGGTCGAGATTTTCAGTTTGTACAAATCGTGCCAAGCTTTGTCGCGATCGTTCAATCCGATATAAGCGGTGTCAGGATCGTTCTTCGGCACGTCGAAGATTTCCACGCGCACACCTTTCAGGTCGGTGACATTGCGCGCGGCGGGCACCTGCGATCCGGCCGCGGGCGCGTCGGCGGGATTCACGGCGTACAAGTTGAAATTTTCGTCGCCGGCGTTGTCCTGCACGTAGAGGATGCACTTGCTGTCGCGAGTCCAGAAATACTGGGGGATCGGCCGCTTGGGATCGGCGGTAACGGGTTTGGCCGAATCGAATGGCGCGCCCGCTTTCTTCACCCAAATGTTGCGCGTGCCGTTCAGCGGCTTCACGAACGACATAAATTTTCCGTCGGGCGACAGTTGCGCGGCGGAAATTTCAGGATCGCCGAAGATGAGTTCGCGATCGATGATGGGCGGCTGTTGCGCGACGGCAAAAACAGTCGGGAGCGCCAGCGCACAGAGAAGCAGCGATAGTTTCTGGAAATGTTTCATGGATGACAGCCTCCTGACGGCTTGATGTACTGATGATATCGCAGTCCTGCCAGGGAAATTGCTGAGGCTTACCGGGGGCCTGTTCTATCGAGCTGTCGCATAATCGCCGCCGCCTGCGTGTTGTTGGGATTCAACTCCAGCGCGTGGATCGCGTCGGCGCGTGCCAGGCCGGAGCGATTCTCGCGCAGGAACAAGAGCGCGCGATTCGAGTACGCGCGCGTCATGCCGGGCCATGAGACCATCGCACAGTTGAGGATCGCCAGAGCCTGGCGGTCGTTGCCGGCTTGCACTTGGATCGCGGCGTAGGAAATCACCACTTCGTTTTCCACCGAGGTGACGGAACTGAGGCGGACAGCTTTTCGGAAATGTCGTTCGGCGGCGGTCCAATCGCGCTTTCGCGCGGCCAGCGATCCCAAGTTTTCCTGCAGCGTAAGATCTTCCGGGTAAATGCGTTCCGCGTCGTTGAGAAGTCGTTGCGCGCGGTTAAGGTCGCCGCGCTCGACGTATTGCCAAGCGAGAAGCGCTTTGCCGCGCACCGTGCTCGGATAGACACTTTGCGCCGCGGTGGCTAGCGACATCGCGTCTTTCCAGGCGAAATTGTGGGCGAAAGTTTGGGCGGCCATCGCGGCGACCGCGATCGCAAGAAGCGGCACGGCGACGCGCGGCGCCTTTTCCTCAAGGCACTTGAAGCCGAGCGCGGCGACGATGCAAAATCCCGCGGACGGAAAGTACGCCCAACGTTCCGCGAAATTCACGGCGTTGGGAAAAAGGAAATTCGCGGTGATCGCCAGTCCCCCGAGATAGATCGTTCCCGCGAGGAAAAGCTCTCGGCCGCCGCGAAACCCGAGCCAAATCCAGCCCGCGACGAGCGCAACGGCCGGCACGATCCACAATGCAAGCTTGGTCCAGTCCAGGATGACGGGAATCGCGTTATACGAGTAGTCAAACGTCAGCGGCGAGGGCCAAACGTGCAGCGAACACATGGTCCAGAAAAGGCGAATCGCGTTGGCCATCCGTAGAGGCGCGGTCAACGCCACGAGTGGATTATTGACGAACGAAACGGAACCGATTCCGAAAACGCCCACCGCGTACGTGCGCAAAGCCAAGAAAATCATTGTGGCCGCGGCGTAGGCGCCGTACGCGTACTTTCGAATTTGCCGCTGATAGACCAAATCCGTCAGGAGAATGATCGGGAGAAAGCAAATAGCCGATTCCTTCGACGCCAGCGCGAGCCAAAAACAGATCGCCGCCGCGAGCGTCCGCCCACGCCAATGCAAAAGCCATCCGGCGAAGATGAACAACGCGGCCAACAGCTCGAGTCGCGAAAATGCCGGCGCAACCGCTTCCACGTGTAGGGGATGGACGGCGAAGATCAGCGCCGCGACGAGTGCGATACGCGGCCGCCCCAGGATTTCGAGCAGCAAGAAGTACAGCAGCACGACAACCGCGGCGTGCAGCGCGATGTTGACGGCGTGAAACGACGGCGCGTTCAACCCGAACGCCGCGATGTTCGCGCGATGCGCCAGCAATCCCACCGGACGCCAGCAGCCGTCGGTGGAGTACGGCGCCCAAATCATTTGCGAGAGCGGCATGTGCATCGCGTCGCCCTCCACGATCTCGGGAATGTCGTCGTAAACGAATCCGTTCCACAGCGTATTAGCGTACACGCCGATCGAGATCGCGATGAGCAGCAGCGCGGCTTGCTTGGATGACACGCTTCCAGCTTAACGGGATCGGCGAACGGAATGCTATAATCGTGAGATCGGCGCGGTAGCCAAGTGGTAAGGCAGAGGTCTGCAAAACCTTTATTCGGGGGTTCGATTCCCCCCCGCGCCTCCAGAAAACCTCATCTCGGCTCCAACGTGCTAGACTGCGAACGACCTTCAACAGCACGACCTTCAGGAGCACGATATGGATCCCGCTTCCTTCTTCAGCCACTATTGGTGGATTTTCGCTGTCATCGCGATCATCTTCCTCTACAAGGCGATTCTACGTCTGGCCTTCGGCATGGTGATGATTCCCGACAACTCGATCGGCCAAGTAAAGAAAAAATTCGTGGTGGTCGGCGCGAATCGCCAACTACCGCCGGGAAAAATCATCGCGCTCAAGGGTGAGGCGGGAATTCAGGCCGACACGCTGGCGCCCGGATTGCATTTCGGACTTTATCCATGGCAATACGAGGTGACCGTCAATCCGTTCATCGTCGTGCCGCCGGGCAAAATTGGATTGATCGAAGCGTGCGACGGCAAACCGATGCCCGACGGACGAATCCTCGCCCACCAAGTTCCGTGCGACAACTTTCAAGACGCCCGCGCCTTTCTCGAAAACGGCGGCGAGCGCGGTCCACAGATGGCCGTGATACCGCCGGGAACATGGCGCATCAACACGTTCGTGTTTACGTTCCGCGTCGCCGACATGGTGCTCGTTCCGCCGGGATTGCTCGGCGTGGTGGAAGCTCGCGACGGCCAGCCGCTCTCGGGCGGGCGCGTCCTCGGAAAATATGTGGAGTGCGATAGCTATCAGGACGTGCAGAAGTTCATCACCAACGGCGGCGAGCGCGGGCCGCAAATGCGGATCATTCCGCAGGGTCAGTATCGCATCAATCCGATGATGTTCGCGGTCTACATGGAACCGGTGATGGAAATTGCCGACAACATGGTGGGCATCGTCACGACGAAAGACGGCACGCCCTTGCCGGTGGGCGAGATCGCCGGCGCGGCAATCGAAGGACACAACTCATTTCAAGACGCCGAAGCGTTCATCAAGAACGGCGGAAACAAGGGATTACAAGAGCAAGTGATTCTTGCAGGCCGGTATTTCATCAATCCACGCTTTGCAACGGTCGAGAGCGTGAAAATGACCGAGGTCCCGATCGCGCAAGTCGGCGTGGTGATCGCGTACGTCGGGAAAGAAGGCAAGGACGTCACCGGCGATGCGTTCAAGCACGGCAACTTGGTGACCAAGAATGAAAAAGGCGTGTGGGTCGAGCCGCTCGATCCAGGCAAATACGCGATCAATCCCTACACGCACAAAGTGGAGCTGGTGCCGACGGCGAACATCGTCCTCAACTGGGCGACGGGCAAAACGGAAGCGCACAAACTCGACGAGCGCTTGTGTACGATCACGGTGCGATCGTCGGACGGCTTCACGTTCAACCTCGACGTCAGCCAGATTATCCACGTGCCGCGCAACGACGCGCCCAAAGTGATCGCGCGCTTCGGCACCATGGTGAATCTCGTCACGCAAGTGCTCGAGCCGACCATCGGCAACTATTTTCGCAATGCCGCCCAGACCTCCGACGTGATCGAGTTCCTCAAAAAGCGCAGCGAACGTCAGGTGCAGGCCAAAACAGCCATCTCCGCCGCGCTGATCGACTACAACGTCAATGCGATCGACACGCTGATCGGCGACATCACACCTCCCGCGGAATTGATGAAGACGCTGACCGACCGCAAACTCGCCGAGCAGGAAAAAGTGACCTACGAAACACAGAAACTCGCCGAGGAGACGCGCAAGGAACTGGAGCAGGCGCGCGCGATGGCCGGTACGCAGTCGCAAGTGGTGACGGCGCAGCGCACCGTCGAGATCAAGGAGTTCGAGGCGCGCGCGCGTGTGAAGCAGGCCGAGGGCGAGGCGCAATCGAAGACCATCAATGCGAAGGCCGACGCCGAAGTGATCATCACCGTCGGCAACGCGGATGCGGAGAAGACGAAAGCCGTTGGCACATCCGAAGCGGATGTCATCAAAATGAAGATTGCTTCGATGGAATCCGGCAACTATGCCGCCGTGCAGATCGCGCAAGCGCTGGCGTCCAACAAGATCAAACTAGTTCCCGACATCATGGCCGGCGGCGGCGGCGATCAAGGCAGCTTGATCAACGTGCTGATCGCCAAGATGCTTCAAGGAAACGGCGTGGGAACGCCCGGATCAAAGGAGACGGCGTAATCCGTCTCCCTTCGCCGCGGGCGCTTGTCTGGCCACAGGCGCTTGTTTGGCCGCGGGCGCTTGCTAATGCGAGCGTGTTAAACGATAACGGTACAACACCGGCGCGAGATCGAGCGCCAAGAACACGGTGAAAACTGCCGCCGCTTTCATGACGCGCGAAGCGTTGATGGCCGCCGACTCGATCGGACGCACCACGAGTCGTCCATACGCGATGAACGCAGGGACGCTGCCCAGACCTACATTGACGATCACAAAGCCGTACTCGCCACGCACGACGTGAAATGCCGCTGCGAGCACCATCACCGTCGTGAGTCCCACGCCTGCAAACGCCGTGAGTTTCGGTTTCACGCCGGTCATCGCCGGCAGGATCAGGCCGATGCCGCCCAAAAACTCGCAGACCCCGATGAAGATCAGCAAGTCCTGTCCCACGGCGGAGAACCACGGGACTTGTTTTTGCGCCTGTTCCCATAGCGCGTTGTTGACCCAGACGATTTTGCCGAATCCGTTGACGCTGAAGAAAAATCCCCAGATGATTTGCAAAGTCCACAGTGTGCGATTCATGTTTGCCTCCTTGCGTTTGGGTTTGTTTTCCTGGCCTGAAGAATTCCGTCCCGTCACATCGGCCCCGATTTCGGCAGTTCGATTCCGAACTGCTGCGCGTACTCCGCGTGCAGTTTGTGAAAGAAGCCGAATTTCATGACCTCGGGACCGGCCATGCGGCCCAGCGGATTGTCGCCGAACGCGCGATCGAGAACGTCGAAGCAAATGTGCCAACCGGTGGCGCCCATCGCGATGAAGCGGCGATCGATGGCGGTCCACAACGTCAGGCGCGTGCCGCCGTCACGCGGTTCCAGTTCCCAGCGCATGGGATTTCCCCAAGACGTGTATTCCAGCACCTTAGGAGCGTCGGCGCGCGTCACCACGGTTTCGAAAACGTTGTACGGCGGCGGCTGACCCACGGTGGTGAGTTTCACTTTCGCGCCCACGGTGGCCAAACTCGTGTCGGCTTCAAAAGGAGCCCACTCGCGCAGTTGCGCGGGATCGGTAAGCGCCTGCCAAACTTTTTCCGGCGAGTGGCGCAGTTCGCGTACCACAACAAGCTCCCACTTCGGCCCGTCGACTTTTTTGATTTGCGCACCGTGGGCGGGCGCCGGCATGTATTGTTCGTGTGCGGTCATTGGATTCTTCTCCTTGGTTTCTTTTTTGTTTCTTCCGGTGGATGGATGCGGTCCAAATGGCGTTCCAGAGCATCCACGTGACGCGACCAGAACCGGCGGAACTGGGCGAGCCACTCATCGAGCTCCTGGAACCGCTCAGGCTTTAACTGATAAAGACGTCTCTGTGCGTCCACTTTTGCCTCCACAAAACCCGCCTCGCGCAGCACGCGCAGGTGCTTGGAAACCATCGGTTGCGGCATGCGAAGCTGGCGCTCAATCTCTCCCACCGACTGCTGGGAGGTGATCAGCAGGCTCAGGATCGCGCGCCGGTTCGGCTCGGCAATGATTTCAAAGGCGGTTTCCACGCCTCAGAATATACCTCAGTTGGTATATACGTGTCAAGGAATATATGAGGGGAAAAAACGGTCCGCCTACGGCAAGGAAAGAAACCGCTGAATCTCGCGCATCACGCGGGCGCTCTGATCCGTTTCAAAAAGATGTTGCGCGTGCTCGGAGCCATCCAGGAGGATCAACTCTTTCGGCTGCGGTGCTTTTTCATACTGCGCGCGGATGGCGGGAAGCCGCGGCCCGGCCGCATTGCGGTCATCGCGCGCCAGGATGAAAAGACTGCGCGACTTCAGGCCGTCGGCCGGGAGATTCGGCGCGCTTCCAAGGAAAACGATGCGATCGATCTCGCCGGGCGCGGCTTTTATCGATGCGTCGCCCGCGGCGCTGCCGCCGAAACTCGCGCCGATCACCGAGACGGTCTTGGCGCCGTGCGACTTCATGTAGCGAACGGCGGCGAGCACATCTTTTTCAAACGGCGCGTTGTCGAAATCCGCTTGCCCCGGGCCGCTTGAGCAACCGAATCCGCGGAAGTCGATGGCGATGACTCCAAATCCTTTCGCGCGCAACTCTCTTGCTTGCGCGCTCCAGCTCTCTTTCTTGAATTGACCGCCGTGCGCGAGAACTACGGAGCGGACGCCCCCGCCATAGAGGTCGGCGCAGATCTTTCCGCCATCGTCGGCGCGAAGAGAGATCGGTTGCTGCGCTGCGGCGACGGTCGCGAGGGCAACGAGCGACAACAGGCGGATGGCGGATTTCATACTCTTCATGTTAGCGTCAACTTGATGCGACACTTCCGTCTCCTGCCATGTTTCGCGATTGTTCTTGCGTTGGCCGTCGCCGCGCTCAGCGCCCAGCCCATCGCGATTACCAACGTCACGGTGATCGACGTAGTCACCGGGCGGCGCGACGCCGGTATGACAGTGGTCGCGCAAGGCGACAAGATCACCGCAGTCGGCCGCGGCGCAGCCATTCCGCGCGGGGCCGCGCGCGTCAACGGAAAAGGAAAATTCCTGATTCCCGGTCTATGGGACATGCACACGCATCATCAAGGCACCGGCGCCGAGTGCCTTGACCTTTTCGTCGCCAAGGGCATTGTGGGCACGCGTGACATGGGAGGCGACGCCGACTTCATTCTGCCGCTGCGAGACCGCGTGAAGTCGGGCGCGGTGTTCGGCCCGGAAATCGTCGCGTCGGGCCCGATCCTCGACGACGCGCCGGCGGCGTTTCCCTATCGCCGCCGCGTGACCAACGCGGCCGAAGCCAGAGTCGCGGTGGCCGATCTGAAGCGCCTCGGCGTCGACTTCATCAAGGTCCATGACCACACTCCGCGTGACGCTTATTTCGCGATCGCCGAGGAAGCGCCCAAACTCGGGCTGACGTTCGCGGGGCACGTTCCGATGGGCGTGAAGATCGAGGAAGCGGCCGATGCGGGCCAACGGAGCATCGAGCATCTTTCGAACTACGAAGTCTTCGGCCAGTGTATGAAGGGCGATGACTACACGCTCGAAGGATGCCGCCGTTTGTTCGAAAAACTCGCGGCCAAGGGCGTGTGGCAAACGCCGACGCTGGCGTTCTTTGAATCGATCCCCGACATGTTTTCCGGAAAGCCTCTGGCCCACGCCGAGTACGCGAGCGACTCACTGCTGGAGCTGACGCGCGGGAATATCAAGGCCTCGAATGTTCCCGCGGAGGCCCTCGACAAATATCGCCTCGCCGGGAAACTGAGCCTTCAGGTCATTGGTGACATGCACTCGCTGGGAAATCAATTTTTGGCCGGTTGCGACGGAATCGTGCCTGGCTTCTGTCTACACGACGAACTGGAATGGTTCACGAAAGCCGGATTCTCGCCGCTCGAAGCGTTGCAAACCGCGACCGTCAATCCCGCGCGATTCCTCGGGCGCGAGTCGAGCATCGGCGGCATTGCAATCGGCAAGCGCGCCGATTTGGTTCTCCTCGACGGCGATCCGCTGGTGGACATTCACAACGTCAGCCGGATTTCCGCCGTCGTCATAAGAGGCCGCCTCGTGGCGAAGGCCGAAATCGATCGGATTGTCCGGAGTCATCGGCGCGCCACGCAGAAGAACTAGCCAGCCGGCGGGATTTCTTGCTAACCCTTTTTCCACTAGACCGTCTATGGGAACGGATACACTATGGAATATGGCTTCCAAAGACGCACGCACCCGCGACGGGGAGATGCTACAGGGGACGCTCGACCTGTTGATTCTGCAAACTTTGCGCCCCGGTCCGGCGCACGGACACACCATCGCGCACATCATCGAGCATCGCTCCGATTCCGTGCTTCAAGTCGAACACGGATCGCTGTACCCGGCGCTGCATCGCTTGGAAGATCGCCGGTGGATCGCGTCTTTCTGGGGAACGTCCGAACACAATCGCAGGGCCCGCTACTATCGCCTGACTCCCGCGGGACGCAAACGGCTCAGCGAGGAAACCACACGCTGGGCGCGCTTGACCGGCGCCGTGAATCGCGTCTTGAAACTCGTCGAGGAATAACCAAATGAGTTGGTTCCGTTTCCTGCGGCGCAAACGCTGGGACGACGAACGCGCCCGCGAGCTCGAGGCTTATCTCGAGAACGAAACGCTCGACAACATCGCGCGCGGCATGCCGCCGGAAGACGCACGCTACGCAGCGCAACGCAAACTTGGAAACACCGTTCTCATCCGCGAGGAGATTTACGACATGAACAGCATCGCTTTTCTCGAAACGTGGCAGCGCGACCTGCGCCAGGCCTTCCGCGGACTCTGGAAAAATCCCGGATTCACGATCGCCGTGCTGGTTGTGCTGGCGCTCGGCATCGGTGTGAACACGGCGATCTTCAACGTTGTGAACGCGGTGTTGCTGCGTCCCCTGCCGTTTGAGGACTCCGCTTCGATCGTGAGTTTGTTCCATGTCCCGCCGCAAGCGCAGTTTCCGGGCATCACTCGATTCGTGCTTTCGCCGGCGAATTATCTCGACTGGAAAGCGTCGAGCACTTCGTTCGAGAGCATGGCGGCGTACGCAACTCGCCAACTTACGTTGACCGGTGGCGATCAACCCGAAGCGCTCCTGGCCGCCGTGGTCGCACCGGAGTTTTTCACGGTCACGCGAGTGTCGCCGGAGCGCGGCCGCGCCTTCTCCGCCGATTCCGATCGGCCCGGACACCCGAAGGAAGCCGTGATCAGCCATTCATTCTGGCTCACGCACATGGCGTCGAATCCCAACGTGCTGGGACAAACGCTGGTTCTCAATCGCGAGACCTATACGATTGTCGGCGTGATGCCCGCGCGAATCGAGTTGAAGGCGTGGAGCGCGACCAACGCGCAACTCTGGGTGCCACTCGTCTGGGACGATGCGGACCGCGCGGTGCGCGGCAATCACAACTATCTGGTGGTAGCGCGTCTGAAGTCCGGCGTGACGATCGCGCGCGCGGGCGCCGAGCTCGACGCCATTTCGAAGCGGCTCGCCGTAGCGTATCCCAAAGACGACGCCGGATGGGGATCGACGATCATGCCGCTGAGTGAAATGATCGTCGGCGATGTGCGCGAACGGCTCTGGGTATTGCTGGGAGCGGTCGGGTTCGTGCTGTTGATCGCCAGCGCCAACGTAGCGAATCTCACTTTGGCGCGCACTCTGGGACGCCGCAAGGAAATGGCGGTGCGTGCCGCGTTGGGCGCCACGCGCGGGCAAGTCCTGCAGTTCGTACTCGCGGAAAGTCTGCTGCTTTCGGTGGCGGGCGGCGCCATCGGCCTGGCGCTTGCGTCTCTCGGAATGCCGGCGGTGCGCGCGATGTTGGCGGGTCAACTCCCGCGCGCCAGCGAGATTTCGCTCGACCCGCGCGTGCTGATCTTCACGTTCGCGATCTCGTTGTTCGCGGGCGTCGCCGCCGGAATCGTGCCGGCGTTGCGCGCCGGCCGCGTGAACTTGAACGACACACTCAAGCAAGGCGGACGTGGCGAGACGCGCGCGACCGGCGCACGCACCCGCGGACTGCTGGTGGTCTCGGAAGTGGCGCTGTCGTTTGTGTTGCTGGTTGGCGCGGGATTATTGATCCGCAGTTTTTGGGCGCTGCGCGCCGCGAATCCAGGATTCGATCCGCGCAACGTCGCCACCATGTCGATGTTCATTCCTCCCGCGAAGTACGCGACACCCGCGCAGCAATCCGCATTCTTCGACGAAACCCTGCGGCGCACACGCGCGCTGCCGGGAATCGAAGCGGCCGCGTTCGTCGACAATCCGCCGTTGACGGGAGGATCGATGCAGCCCGTCACGATTGAAGGACAACCGATCGTCGCGATGTCGGAGCAACCAGAAGTGGCCACGCGCCGGGCGAGTCCTGGATATTTGCAAACGATGCGCCTGCCGCTGCGATTGGGACGCGACTTCCGCGACGACGACGCGTACGTGGTGCTGGTCAGCGAATCGATGGCGCGTCAATTCTGGCCAAACGAAAATCCCCTCGGACGCCACATGCGATTCACCTTCCACCCGGAAAACTTGTGGGAAGTGATCGGCGTGGTGGGTGACGTAAAGACGGGCGACTTGGCGGAGTCGCCGCGATCGACGGTTTATCAGTGCACGAACAAATTGGCCGGCCCGTTTGCGACGCTCGTGGCGCGCACGTCGGGCGATCCCAACGGATTTGTGAAATCGATCGTCGATGTGATTCACCAAGTCGATCGCGACGAACCGGCGCAGAACATCCAGTCGATGGAAGAATTGGTCGACACGACAATTGCGCCGGAACGTTTGAGCGCGTTGCTGCTGGGGGTGTTCGCGGCGCTCGCGGTGGCGCTGGCCGGCGTGGGAATCTATGGGGTGCTGGCATACGCCGTGCGCAGCCGCACGCGCGAAATCGGAATTCGCGCGGCGTTGGGCGCGGACATGGGCGCGATCGTGCGCTTGGTGCTGATCGAAGGACTCAAACCCGCGCTCGTAGGGATCGCCGCCGGTGCGGCGGGAGCATTGGCGCTGGCGCGCCTGATGACCGGCTTGGTCTACGGCGTCAGCACGTCCGATCCCGCGACGTTGGCGGCGGTCGCGGTGCTGTTCTTCACCGTGTCGACGATGGCGAGTATTCTGCCGGCGTATCGCGCGTCGAAAGTGGATCCGCTGAGGACCCTGCGGGAAGAGTAATCACTTGCCGCGCAACTCGATGCCAAGCTGCGCGCACTTCTTGTACAAATGACTCCGCTCGAGACCCAGCACGCGCGCCGTTTCCGTCATGTTGTAGCCGCGGGCTTCGAATTCCGCTTCGATCGTGGCGCGTTCGAAATCGCGGGCCCGCGCGGCGAGCGTGCCCGATCCGGCGGCGGGAAGCGATGCCGACACAGCGGGGAGCGTTTGGCGCACCGTTTCGGCGTCGACGGAATCGCCCGAGAGCAGCAGTAATCGTTCGACCGTGTTGCGTAGCTCGCGCACATTGCCGGGCCAGGCGTGTCTTTCGAGCAGCGCCATCGCATCGGCGTCGACGGGCTTGACCTTCCAGTTGTTCATTTCCGAAATGCGGTGGACAAAATGATCGATGAGCGCAGGAATGTCGCCGTGACGCTCGCGCAGCGGCGGCAGCATCACCGGAAAAACGTAGATGCGATGAAACAGGTCCTGGCGAAACGCGCCCTTGCGGACTTGCTCTTCCAAATTCCGATGCGTCGCCACGACCACACGCACGTCCACACGCACCGGTCCAGCGCCGCCGACGCGTTCGATCTCGCCGCCTTCGAGGACGCGCAGTAATTTCGCCTGCATGATCGCCGGCATGTCGCCGATTTCATCGAGGAAGAGTGTGCCGCGATTCGCTTGCTCGAATTTCCCCAGATGCCGCGAGGCCGCGCCGGTGAACGCGCCCTTTTCGTGTCCGAACAATTCCGATTCGATCAGTTCTTGCGGGACGGCGGCACAGTTCAGGGTGATGAAGGCCTGCTTGCGTCGCGGACTCCCTTCATGCACCGCGCGCGCGACGAGTTCCTTGCCGGTTCCTGTTTCGCCGAGAATGCACACGCGCGACTCGCCCGCCGCCACGCGCTCCACTTGCTGCATCACGCGCCGCATCGCTTCACTCTTCCAGATAATCTCATGCGTCCCGGCGCGCTTCAGCAGTTCCCGATTCTCGCGCTCCAACCGCGAGAGCCGCAGCGCGTTTTCCACCGAGAGCAAGAGACGTTCCGATGAAATCGGCTTCTCGAGAAAATCCACCGCGCCCAGTTTCGTGGCGCGCACCGCCATGTCGACCGTGGCTTGACCCGAGATCATCACCACGGCCGTCGTGATTCCCAAGGCGCGGATTTCTTCGAGCAGCGCGATGCCGTCCATGCCGGGCATGACGACGTCGGAGAAAATCAAATCGAAGGTCTGCGATTTTAGAAGTTCGAGCGCGCGCGGCCCGCTGTCGGCGACCACGGCTTCCTCGCCCGCCAGGCGAAAGGCGCGCGAGAGCGACGCGAGTGTATTCGCGTCGTCGTCGACAATCAAGAGTTTGCTCATGCCGGCCCCATCCCGCTGCACTCCGGCTTTTGATTCGCCGGCAACTCTATAATAAAGGTTGCGCCTTCAGTCAGCGTGCTCTCCACCCAAATGCGTCCCTTGTGATCGCTCACCACGCTCTGCACGATGGCGAGACCCAATCCCGTGCCGTGCTGCTTCGTGGTGTAGTACGGCGTGAAGAGGCGCGAGCATTCTTCGGCCGTGAGTCCCTGGCCGGTGTCCGATACTTCGATCCGCGCGCCTCCGCCGAGAGAGTCGAGCGCGCGCGTGCGAACCGAGAGTCTTCCGCCTTGCGGCATGGCGTCCATGGCGTTCAACACAAGGTTGCGGAGGGCGCGGCCGAGTTGCTCGGGATCGGCGGAAACGCGCGGCGCGCTTTTGTCGAGATCCAGTTCCGTCGTGATGGGCGGCTGATGCTCGCGAATCTGCGCGTCGAAGAGCCGCATCACTTCGGCGACACACGCGTTGGCGTCCACCTGCTGCAATTCCGGCTGCGGCATTTTCGCAAAATCGCTGAAGCGGCCGATGATCGCGCGCAGTTTACCTAACTCGCCGAGCAGCATGTCGGTGCTTTCGCGAAACACTTCGTCGAATTCACCAGGCGTTTGTTCGCGCGCGCGCCGCAGATTCTCCACCGTGATTTGTAGAGGGAAAAGCGGATTCTTCAACTCGTGGGCGAGTCTTCTGGCCAATTCGCGCCACGCCGCGACGCGTTCGGCTTGAATCGCGCGTTCCCGCTGCTCGATCAGTTGCTCGGTCATGCGATTGAACGCGCGGGCGAGTTCGCCGATTTCGTCGCGGGAGGTTTCGGCAACGTGCGTCTCCCAATCGCCCGACGCCACGGCGCGCGCGCCGCGCGCCAATTCCTCCACTGGACGCGTGACTCGCTCCGTCACCCACCATCCAGTTAACACACCGAGGATGATTCCAGAAACTCCCGCGATCACGCCGACCCAGAGAATCCAGCGCTCCAGGGCCAGTTCTTCCGCCAGCGACGTCGCGACCGCCAAGACGCCGAGCAAATGTCCGGCGCGCTCAAGCGGCATGGCCGCGACGGCGTAGCGGTCCAGGGGCGCACTGCTCCATGGCACCACGGCGTTTTCGGTGTGATGCGATGATTCCACGCGCGACACCAAGTCCTTGAGCCGCGTGTCGACCGGCGCGTCGACGTTCACGAGAATCGCGTGAATGCCCGGCGCCGCGCCAAGCGACTCGAGAAACGCCTCGTCGACGCGCTTGCCGCCGGCCACGAGAATCGCGGCGTCGCCGGCTTTCACGGTCCGAAACGCCACCAGCGCGAGATCGGCGCCGTCGCGGCGGGGGACGCGCGTGAGAAACGCGCCGGCCGGCGGAGTTTCGCCGGCGGCCAACCAATCGTTGGCGTAATTGAAGCGCGCCGGCCAGTGCGCCGAAGAAATGATCGTGCGATTGTCGCGCAGAATGTCGAGGTAATCGAGCGACGCGGCCTCGGCTTGCGCCTGCGCTTCACCGAAGTACGTGGAAAAATCCGGCGACCGCTGCGACGCGTCGATGGCGATGCGCAAGATTTCGCGCGAAGCGGCGACGCGCTCGACACGTCTCGCGACTTCTTCGCCCTGGTCGGCGAGACGCTGCTGAAACTGCGCGAGCAACGCGGCGCGGCGATCGTTGTCGATGCGATCGAAGGCGCGCCGCGTCAACACTGACACCGCGCCGGTGACAAGGGCCACCACGCCCGAGGTGGTCAGCGCGAAAATCAACAGCAGGCGCGTGCGGAATCTCACGGATGTTCTCCGCCAACCCAAACGTCTTCCAGATGCCAACGCCCCGTCGCGCCGAGACGGAAATCATGCACACGCAGGCCGACGGCGTGCGACAGCGGCAAGTGAAATAGCGGAATCACACGCCGCGATGCGATGAGCGACCGTTCGGAGTCGAGCGCGCCGCCCGGCGGCAGCGTGATCTTGGCGGTGTCGGCGATGTCCGAGAGCGCCAGCGCCGCGTTCGGTTCCGTGATCGGCAAGCGCATTAACCGCACGCCGGCATTCGTTCCGGGCCGCAAGTGGATTCCCGCTTCCTCCGCGTTCAATACGATTCGCTCGCCGATGGCGCGGAGAATGGCATCGTCGCCGTCGACCGAGAACGTTGCCGTGCCGCCGGTTGCACGAGCCCGCGCGATGTCGCGCGTGAACGGAAAAAGAAACGCGTAGCCGGTAAGCCACGGCGGCAAGATCGCGCCAGTGGACTCACCCGCACCTTGCAGGATCACGTTGCGGATTGCCTCGCGGTCGATGGAAAACGCCAGGGCGTCGCCGGCGTTTCCTTCCACGGCGAGCGCGATCAATTCACAATTGCGCGACGACACGATCGCCACGCCGCGTTGCCGCAAGTGCCGCAACTCGCTCGGCGCGGCGTCCACCACGTCCGCTTTGCCGAGATCGAAGTCGAGCGCCTGATCGCGCGCCGCGCGATTCATTTGAATTTCCACGGAATCGAGAAACGGCCGCGCGCCCCAGTAAGAATCGTTCGCGGCGAGCACAGCCTGTTTGCCCGCTTCCCACTTCGTCACGTGAAACGGACCCGTACCCATCGATTGACCTTCTGGCGTGTGGATCACGATGGCGCGCGCGGCGCGCGCGAAATCCTCAATCGGACGATCATCGGGAAATTCGAGCGCTCCAGGATTCCACGGCGATCCGTTATGCAGCGTGACGCCAGTGCGCGGCGTAAAAACCCAACGTTTGCGCGCAGCGTCGTGAGTCCAACTGATAGCGAGCGAGGGCTGAAGATCGCCTTTTTCGTCGAAGCGGATAAGCGTTTCGTAGACGAGTCCCGCGAACGGAGACGCGCTCGCGTCCGCCGGCGAAGCGTTTGTTTCGATGCGCAGAGTTCCGCCATAGTGCGGGCGTCGTGCGGCTCCCAACAGCGCGATCGCGCTAACGGCTGCAATCGAAAGTAAGAAGATACGCTTCAAATCTTTTTTCCCCGAACCTTTGCACCACGGCGATTGCGCCTTCCGGCGACGGCCAGAGCGCCGTCACGGGCCCCGGCAATTCCAGCGGATCGCTCGCCGCCTTCGGTTTGCGATCGACAAAATCCCAAACCGTAACCGTATCCTTGACGGTGCGATCGACCGCCGCCGTTGCGATCACGCCGCAACCCGGCATTGTCGCGATGTCGCTGCCCCAGTTATCGATCGTCGCGATGACCGCGTGTTTGTCGTTGTAAACGTGAACGAGTCCATCGGGCTCGGCGGCGAAATCGAGATTCTTCCACGACGCGCGCGAAAACAGATCGCCGGGCAAGAGATTCGTCGGCGAAAACATCGTGAACGTCTCGCCGTCGGCGGAGATTTGTCCCCGTGGGTCGCGAATCGGCGGAGCCGATGCCGGCGTCACGGCGCCGGCTTGCCATTTCCCTTCCACACGAGTGAAGCGCGCCAGTCCCGTGACGCTGAGTACAGCTAAGCGATCGCCGCGCAGCATCACGTCGAGAATTTGTTCGGACTGCTGCCACAGCAGCGTCTTTTGAATCGCGTGCAATTCCGGAGCGGGCGGCGGTTGCGGCTGATAGCTCTCCATTTCCGTTGCGATTGTGTCCGCCAAGCGAATTTCCGCCACCAGCAATCCGCCGTGAATGTTTTCGGAAAGCGTCAGAGTGATTTCGACGGGCGTTCGTCCGGTGCGCCGCAGCGTACGCGTGATCTCGGCGCGCGCGCGTCCCAGATCGGCCAAGAGAAACGTGCTGACGTTGTGCGAAGTGAAGTGCGGGACTTCGCCGGCCTTCAAGTGCCCCGCGATTTTCTGACCGAGCGCGTGGGCCGCCTCGTCGAGAGACTGCCCATGCGCTACGGAAAGCGAGGATAGAAGCAATACGAAGAGGGCGCGTCGTCGCATGTGCCGGCTAGCCTCGGATCATATCAACTATTTCGGTTCCGTTTGAGAGGCCGGCGTCAGACCTCGCAACACGTCATTGGCGAAGAAGAACTTTCCGTCGTTGGGAACCATCATGATCTGCACTTTGTCGGAAAGCTTTTCGGCGATGATCTTTTGGATCAGCAGCGGATTCTGCTTCAGGACATCCGCTTCCAAGCGCATGCGCTCGGCGTCGGCCACGGCCACACGGCGGATGCGATCCTGATCCGCTTCCGTGGTCAGCTTGCGCTTCTCGAGTTCCGCTCTCGAGTCGATGATCTTCGCTTCCGCCAGGGCCTCGGCGTTCTTCACCGTGGCTTCCTTGCGGGCCGCGGCTTCCAGACGGGTCTGCTCGATCTGTTTTTCCTTCAGCGGCAGCGTGTACTGCATCGCATCGGCCTGCGCTTTAGCTTGCAGCACGGTGACCTGCGCTTGCGCCATGGCCTCGGTGACCTCGCGGGCTTTTTGCGCTTCCGCTTCCAACTCCGCGGCGCGAACTTGCTTCTGCTTCACTTCCAGTTCCACGCCGAGCCGTTCGTTTTCTTGCTCCTTCAGCAGCACGCCCTCAAGACTCTTCGCGAATTCGTCAGGCAGATGGATGTCGCGCAGCATCACTTCTTTCACCTCGATGCCGTCGGCGCCGAGTTTGGCCGTGATTTTATCGGCAGCCGCGCGGCGCACTTCGTCGCGCTTGGTGGAAAACAGCTCGCGCACGTCGTAGTTCGGCGCGATCTCGCGGAAAACCGCGGCCACCGTCGGCGGCACGAGTTCCTTTTCCACCGGCTGCGGGAGATTCGTGTAGACGCTTGGCAATTTGCCCGGATTCAGACGATAACGCACGGCGAGCGAGAGTCCCACTTCCAAGCCTTCCTTGGTTTGCACGCGCAACACGTCGGTGGTCTTGTCGGGGCCCAGCAGGATTTTCGGATCGCTGATGCCGGCGGCGGCGCGTGTGTTGTAAACGCTGTCGCGAATGTTGAATTCCTCGATGTGCTGCACCAGCGGCATGACCAGGTGCACGCCGGGATACATCACGTTCGGCGATGCACCGGAAAACTGGCTAACTCGCACGCCCGCCGATCCCGCGGGGATCACGACGATCGCCATTCCCACGAGAATCGCGGCGGCGGCCGGCGCGGCGAGCCGCTGCGCGTCGCGCCAGCGCAGCAAAGGGAACAGCGATGTCTCCGTGGCGTCCTTGTGTTTGAAGATGCGATACAAATCGTAAGCCAGAATCGCGGCGGCTCCCGTGAGCAATCCCGATCCGGTGATCAGCAGCAGATACTTGAAGAACAGCATGGTAGTTTCTCCTTTTTTGATCGCTCCGCGCGCTCCGCTCCGCTTCGCAAACGCGCTGCGCTCGGGCCGCGGGCGCTCGTTTTTGATGGTGGTTTAGGTTTTAGTCGGCGGCCTTGGACGTTGCGAGTTCAGCCTTTCCGGTTTCAGGCAGCGGCCCCATCCGCAATTCCACCGGCACTCCGACCGTGACGAGTTCGAACAACTCTTCGACATCCTTGTTGCGCATCCGCACACATCCGTGCGAAGCATCCTTGCCGATCGATTTCGGATCGTTGGTGCCGTGGATTCCGTAGCCCTTGGCGCTCAGCCCGATCCAGCGCGTGCCCACGGGATTGCGCGGTCCCGGCGCGACGTCCTGTTTGTGTGCACGGTACACAGGGTTCGCAACTTTGCTGACGACGGTGTAATTCCCCGGAGGCGTCGGCGTAGTGGATTTGCCCGACGCGGTCTGATAGGTCTTGACGACGCGATCGCCGTCCATCAGCACCAGCTTGTGTTCGGTCAAGCTGACCACGATGCGTCGCGTCTCGACTTTGGGAGCCGCGGGCTTCACGGAAACTTGCTTCGCTTGCGCGGAGGCTTCGGCCACAGCTTGCATCAGGACGACGGCCAACCCTGCCGCCATCTTCATCAGTTGCGCATTGTGTGTGTGCTTCATGCCCTGGAGAATTGCAGGGCACGGGCCAAGCGTTATGTCATTGATCTATCGGGAGTTAACGAAGGAGAACGGTGTGTGCCGGTTGACACGCGTGTCTCCGGGGACACAGGGCGCACCGGCGGTGCGCTAATTCTTCTTGCGCCGCAGAATTGTTAATTCGGGGAAGCGCTTGTCCTCGATGTAAAGAGATTCCCAGCGTTTCAGAAAGCGCCACGAGTAGTATGTTGTATCGCGCTTCGAGAGAATCAGGGTTTGAAAGCGCGAGTCGAACCATACGTTTTCGTACACGCCTTCCTGCGATGCCGGGAACGACGTGCCGGGGTCCCACCAAATCGGCAGGCCGCGCGGTGAGGGCAATCCGAACATGGCGTAAGCGAACTCCATGCGCGGGCCGAAGTAGATGGTTCCGTTGTTCTCGCGGAGCGCTTGCCGCAGCTCGTCGAGCATTCGTTGGAAGCGCCGACTGCCCTGCATGCCGGCGAAGAAAGGCGGGACGGCGTCCGTGGTCGCGGGAAAATCCTCATGCCACTCGAAGAAGCGGTGCCAGCCGACGGAATAGACGCGGATGCGCTCCGCACCGATATAAATGTTGGACGCGAGAATCGCGCACAGCACAGCTGCGTACACGCGCACCAGGCGTCCTGAGGGAGCCGCCGAAGCGAGAGGCGGAGTTCGCCTCGATGGCGCAGGCAGCAACGGCTGCGGATCGTATAACAGGATGCTCGCCGCGGCTAGGATCAGCGGCCATTCCACTTCCTTGAACTCACCGTTGGTGAACATCGCAACAGCCGCTGTAATCGGTGCGGCTAGCAACAGCAGACATTCGGCGATGCGCGCACGGTCGCCGGACGCTTTCGACGTTTTCCACCGGGGCCACCAGCGCCGCCAGGGAATCAAGAGCAACGCCGTCAGGACGACGTAGCGCTCGATTTCTTCGATTCGTATATTGCGAAAACCGAAAGCTGGATCCTGACCACGCTCGCCCGCCGCCGCGAAATAACTGCGGACCATCTCCGTCACGCTCACGTGATTCGTCCATAGGATTCCAACGTTGAGCGCGATCGCGAGCAAGGTTAACGCCACGAACCGTCCGCGCGCGCGCAGGCTCGCCCTTACGCCGAAGCCGACGAGGAGCACGCCCGAGACGCATCCCAGCGACGCTACGTTCGGTTTCATCAGTCCCAGCAGCGCCAGGGAGGCAACGTATGAAACGGGCACGGCCATGCTTTTCTCTGGCAGGTTTTTCTCTGGCATGCCTTGAACTGGCGTGCTGCGCTCGTCGCGCAAGTACGCGAGGCACGACAGGAGAAACACCACCGCCGCCACACTCGTGATGTTGTTGTACCACCAAAAGCACAACAGCAGCATTCCGCACGATTCGATACAGACCGCCACGCAAAACGCCGCCACCGGCGCGGCCAACAAGCGTTTCAGCAGTGTGTAAATCCAGAGAAATGTCGCGCCAGAGTAAAGCGCACTCGCCCACAGGATCGCGTTCCAACGCACGCCGAACAACAGCAAAGCGAACTTCGATCCCAGATAGAATCCCGGCGGCAGCAGACAGGGAAAATCGCGATACGGAAGTTGTCCTTGCAGCAGCCGCCAGCCGCTTTCGATCAGAATGCTGAAGTCGAAGCCGCCGAAGTAGCGATTTCCGAAATGCAAAGTGAACCAGGCGATAGCCGCGCACGCCGCCGCCAGCGCGGCCGCCTCGCCTGCGGCCTTCCATCTTTTAGTTAGACGCTTCCGTGGGGCCTCCGCCAGCAAAGCGAGTTCCGGGTATAGCACCAACAAACCCAGCGCCGGCGACCACGACCCGATCGAGTACGCAATCTGCGCGTTCAGGTAGTCGGAACTCCACGTGGCCCACGGCAACCACTCTCCCGCTTCGACACAAGGCACGTATTGCGGCAGCATGGGGCTGCCTGGTTCCACCTTCTCGCTGCAAACTGTGACACTCCGATCCGCGACGAAACGCAACACATGGACGGCCGCCAGCGGCAACAGCGCCACTAACAATGCCAATTGCACGCGCTGGCTGCGGGATCGAAACATTGGCCGGATGGTTGGTCTTATTCGCCGCTCTGTTCGAGCAGCTTCGCAACGAGTCCCGTCCAGCCGGTTTGGTGATTTGCTCCCAGACCCGCGCCGTTGTCGCCGTGGAAATACTCGTGGAATTGCACGAGATCGCGCCAGTGCGGATCGGAGTCGAGCAGCGCGTTGCCGCCGTTGGTGGGGCGTCGCCCTTGGTATTGCAGAAACAAGCGATTCAAGCGGCGCGAGATTTTCGCGGCCACTTCCCATAGCGTGATCTGATGTCCGGTGCCGGTGGGCGACTCCACTTTGTAATCGTCGCCCAGGTAGTGGTGGAATTTTTGCAGCGATTCGATCAACAGAAAGTTCACCGGAAACCACACCGGTCCCCGCCAGTTGGAATTGCCGCCGAACAAACCGGTGGTGGATTCGCCGGGTTCGTAGTCGACGCGATGCTCCTCGCCGTCCATCGCCAACACATAGGGATTCTTGGCGTGATACTTCGACAGGGCGCGGATTCCGTACGGCGACAAGAACTCCTCGGTGTCGAGCATGTAACGCAACACGCGACGCAGGCGGTCGCGATTGACCAGCGACAGCAAACGCCGAGGACCGTTCGGTGTGTCCGTGGTGTCGATGTGGCTGCACACGTTGGGCACGTTTTCGATGAACCACATCATGCGCCGCGTGAATCCCGGCAGGCGTTCGAGAATCTGCGGTTCCAGCGTTTCCACGGCGAACAGCGGAATCAATCCCACCATCGAACGGATGCGCAGAGGATGGTGCGATCCGTCGGGCAAATGCAGCACGTCGTAGTAAAAGCCGTCTTCTTCGCTCCACAACTCCAGGCCTTCGCCGCCGATATCGTTCATTGCCAGCGAAATGTGCACGAAGTGTTCGAAAAACTTGCTGGCCACGTCTTCGTAGTCGCGATTCACGCGGGCGAGCTCCAACGCGATCGCCAGCATGTTGAGGCAATACATCGCCATCCAGCTGGTGCCGTCGGATTGTTCGAGATACCCGCCGGTGGGCAAGGCGCGCGAGCGATCGAAGACTCCGATATTGTCGAGGCCGAGGAAGCCGCCTTGGAAAATGTTTTTCCCCGCGAGATCCTTCCGATTGACCCACCACGTAAAATTCAACAGCAGCTTGTGAAAGACGCGCGCCAAAAACGGGTAGTCGGCGTGGCCATGAATGCGTTTCTCGATTTTGTAGATGCGCCACGCCGCCCAGGCGTGCACCGGCGGATTCACGTCGTCAAAAGACCACTCGTACGCCGGCAACTGGCCGTTGGGATGCATGTACCACTCGCGCAGCATCAGGATCAATTGTTCCTTGGCGAATTCCGAATCCACCAGCGCCAGCGGCAGGCAATGAAACGCCAAATCCCAGGCCGCGTACCACGGATACTCCCACTTGTCCGGCATCGAGATGACGTCGGCATTGTAGAGATGCGTCCAATCGCGATTGCGGCCGTCCTTGCGCTGCTTGGGCGGCGGCGGCATGGTGGGATCGCCGTCGAGCCAGCGCCGCACATCGTAGTGATAGAACTGCTTCGACCACAACATTCCCGCGAACGCTTGGCGCTGCACATTCTGCGCGTCGACCGAGGCGCCTTCCGGCGACCGCAGCTTGTAGAACTGCCCGGCTTCGTCGATGCGCAGCGCGAAGATGTGATCGAACTCCGCGCCCAGCGAGGATTGCGAGTCGGGCGAATCCGTGAAACGCAGGCGCACTTCCGTCGATGATCCGGCGGGAATTTCGAGACTGTAGTGCGCGGCGCATTTCGTGCCCTTGTATTCCGGATTCACCGCGCCGGCCTCTTTCTGAATCAGGTGGCGATGAAAAGCGTCCTTCACAAACGGCGTGGGATTCGGGAAATTGAAGATTCTCTCGGAGTTTGTTTCGTTTTCCGTGAACAAGAGCACAGGTGTCCCGCCGCAGATCAGTGTGCGCCGCGCGTACTCCGGCATGTCCGCTTCAATCGTCGTATCGGAGACAGCCCACAGATGTGGCCGCAACGCGCCCGGCTTCCAACTCCACGTATTCCGGAACCACAGCGTGGGCAAGAGATGCAGCGGCGCGGCTTCGGGACCGCGATTGTGCGCGGTGATGCGAATCAGGATGTCCTCGGAAGTATTCTTGGCGTACTCGACCTCGACGTCGAAGTAGCGACTCTCGTCGAAGACGCCGGTATCAACCAGTTCGAATTCCGGATCCTGCCGCGTGCGCCGGCGATTCTCTTCGACCAGCCGCGCGTAGGGGAATTCGGATTGACAATACTTGTACAAATACTTCATGTACGAGTGCGTCGGCGTGGAGTCGAGGTAAAAGTAGCATTCCTTCACGTCCTCGCTGTGATTGCCTTCGTTCCCGGTGAGTCCGAAGAGGCGTTCTTTCAGGATGGGATCGCGCTGGTTCCACAGCGCCAGCGCGAAGCAAATGATTTGATGACGGTCGGAGATGCCGGCGATGCCGTCTTCGCCCCAGCGGTAGGCGCGCGAACGCGCGTGATCGTGCGGAAAATATTCCCACGCGGTTCCGCCGGGCGAGTAGTCTTCGCGAACCGTGCCCCACTGCCGCTCGCTGAGATAGGGTCCCCAGCGTTTCCAATGAACCATGCGGCGTCGCGATTCTTCAACGCGGATTTCTTCCGGAGTTTTCGGCACGCGCGATCCCCCCTCGCCTGAACGCAGTAGCTGGGGTTTACTTGGCCCAGGCGATCAAACCTTCTAGATAAGGATTGCACAAATCAGGATGCTTTGGGAGGACGCGCACGGTGTATCCGTGGAGTCCGCTGCGCGAACACGTGGCCACGGCGTGATACAACCACGATCCGTTGTCCTCGAATCCCATCGGCTGCATTGGTGTGGCCACGCCATTGATGATTTGGTTGTCGGCGTCAATCTCGCCGAGATACATCTCGACGGTAACTTCATCCGGCGTGAGACCACCGAGATAAACACGCGCCCGCGCTTTCACGTCGCCGCCCACGGGCAAGTCGCCGAGACCCGCGCCGTCGAGAACTTCGGCGCGGACTTGCGGCCATAATCCGCGGGCCCGCGAGGTCCAACCGGAAAGCGCGCGGGCGCGCGCCAGATCGTTTTCGTGCAGACGTACGGAACGTTCCGCCGCGGGCAAGTAGAATCGCTCCGTGTACTCTTCCACCATGCGATGCGAATTGAAGAAATGGCAGAGCGCTTGCAACGACCCTTTCATGCGCGCGATCCAGCGGCGCGGCACGCCGTTCGGTCCCCGATCGTAAAACGTCGGCACCACGTCGCGCTCCAGCAGATCGTAGAGCGCGTTGGCCTCCACTTCGTCCTGGCGCGCTTCGTCGTCGTATTTTTCCGCGCGTCCGATGGGCCATCCAATCGGCTCGGCGGCGGGATCTTGATCGTTCCACGCTTCGTCGAACCATCCGTCGAGCGTGCTGACGTTGAGCACGCCGTTGGCGGCGGCTTTCATACCCGATGTGCCGCTGGCTTCCTGCGGACGCCGCGGCGTGTTCAACCAAACGTCGGAGCCTTGCACGAGATAACGCGTCGCGGTGATGCCGTAGCCTTCCAGGAATACGATGCGATGCCGGAACTGTTCCTGCCGCGAAAGCTTGACGATTTTCTGGATCAATTCCTTGCCTTGATTGTCCGCGGGATGCGCGGCGCCGGCGAAAATCACTTGCACGGGACGCGTGGGATGATTCAGAATGCGCGCCAAACGCTCGGGATCGCGCAACAAGAGCGTGGCGCGCTTGTATGTCGCGAAGCGGCGCGCGAATCCAATGGTCATCGCCTCGGAATCGAGTACTTCGTCGGCGGAGGCGATCTCCGCTTGTGTCGCCCCGCGCTGCTGGAGTTGCGAGCGCAGCCGGCGTCGCGTGAACGACACGAGACGTTCGCGGCGGCGTTCGTGGTGATGCCACAATTCTTCGGCGGGAATGCGCGAGACGCGCGACCAAAGTTGATGGTCGGTGGGCTCTTCCTGCCAGCGCGATCCCAGATAGCGATCAAAGAGTTGCTCCACTTCGGTGGAAATCCACGAACGAAAGTGCACGCCGTTGGTGATGGACTCGATGGGGATTTCTTCCTCGGGCAAGCCAGGCCAAAGCTCCTTCCACATGTCGCGGCTCACCGCGCCGTGCAGACGGCTGACTCCGTTGGCGCGCTCGGACATGCGCAGCGCGAGCGTGGTCATGCAGAATTGCTCGCTGTCGTTGTCGGGCTTGGTGCGGCCGAGTCCCAGGAAGCCGGAGACGGAAATTCCCAGCGCCTTCGAGTACTCCGTAAAATACTGCCGGATCAAATCGGGCGCGAAGAAATCGTGACCGGCGGAAACCGGCGTGTGCGTGGTGAAAATCAGCGCGCTGGACGCCGCGGCGCGCGCTTCCTCGAAGCTGGCGGCGTGTTTGTGCATCAAGGTGCGCGCGTACTCCACCGCCATCAGCGCAGAATGGCCTTCGTTCATGTGAAAAACTTGCGGCTGAATGCCCATCGCTTCCAACGCGCGAAATCCGCCGATGCCCAGCACGATTTCCTGCTGCAAGCGCAATTGGCGATCACCGCCGTAAAGCTGATCGGTGATGTTTTGGTCCGACGCGCTGTTCGCGGCGACGTTGGTATCGAGCAAGTAGAGCGCGATGCGCCCCACTTGAATGCGCCACACTTGCGCGCGCACGGCGCGTCCGGGCAAATCGACTTCCACGGTGACGGGCTGTCCGGCGGCGTCGCGCTCCAGCGTCACCGGCATGTTGTGAAAGTCGTTGTCCTCGTATCCTTCTTGTTGCCATCCGGCGTCGTTCAGGTATTGGCGAAAATATCCTTGCTGATAGAGCAGACCGACTCCGACCAGCGGAACGCCGAGGTCACTCGCGGACTTCAAGTGATCGCCCGAAAGAATGCCCAGGCCGCCGGCGAAAATCGAAAGGCAACTGGCGAGTCCAAATTCCGCGGAGAAGTATGCGACCAGCGGCTGGCGGCGCGTGAAACTCACCGTCGCGTGACGGCGGCGGAACCACGAGGACTCCGCGTTCAAATACGAGTCGAGACGCGCGGCCACGCGGTCCATGTGGGCGAGGAATCCGTCGTCGGCCGCGGCGGCCGACAGCGTTTCTTGACTCACTGTGCCGAGCAGCAGCACGGGATTGCGCTTCGACGCCTCCCAAACTTCGGGATCGAGTCGATGAAAAAGATCGACCGCGTCGTGATCCCACGACCAGCGCAAGTTGTAGGCGATGTCGAGCAATCGCGCCAGGCGTTTCGGCAGCGCCGGGACAACGTGAAACGTGAAAGCAGGTTTCAAGGCGTAAGATGTCTCCGTGATATGAAGCTGTGACAGCTAAAATTCAAGCATATCAAGGAAACAGGTTGCTGGTTGCCGATGCTGGTTGCTGGTTGGGTTTCCTGCTAAACTTGCGGTATGTCGACGTTGGCGATCCCGTCCCTGGTTACGCCCGAGGAATACCTCCAGGCCGAGCGGAAAGCCCAGTTCAAGAGCGAGTATGTGGACGGCTATGTGTACGCCATGTCCGGCGCCAGCACAGCTCACCTGATCATTACTGGAAATACATTTGCCGCGCTTCATTCGCAGTTGAAAGGCGGACACTGCCGGCCTTTTGTGAGCGACATGCGCGTGCGCGTTAGCCGCCGCGGTCCGTACTATTACCCGGACATCGCTGTCGCCTGCAAAGCGCGTGTGGAAGACGAAGAGGAACAGGACAATCTTCTAAACCCGAGAGTCGTCATCGAGGTTTTATCACCATCCACGCAACGCTACGATCGCACAGAGAAATTTGCACGGTATCGCGAGATGCCGTCGCTGGAGCAATACGTGTTGATCGCGCAGGATCGAATCGGCGTGGAACACCATGAGTTACATGGTGCAAAATGGGTTTTCACGCTAATCACGGATCCCCAGGGAGTCGTCGACTTACCGTCGATCGGCGCGAGGGTCAAGATTGCGGACATCTACGAAGGAGTCGCCTTCAAAACAACTCGTAGACGAGCATAACCAGCAAGCAGGATCAGCAACTAAAATCTCTATTTCACGCCGATCGAAACCACGTTACTGCTGATCGTGTTCATGATGATTTGCAGGCTCACCGCGCCACCCGTCGCGACGGTCGACGGAACCACGGCGTTCACTTGCCACAATCCCACAAAACCTTGCGCGAGCCCGGAGAACTGCACCTGGGCCACGACGCCGCCGATGATGACGACGGGCGTTACCGAGGTTGTCGCGAGCACTGACGTCGACGCCGCTGCGCCGTCGGCCGGTTGATTGCTCACGACGCCTTGACCCGTGGCGAAAATCTGCACCACCGATCCGCGCGCCGCGGGATTCGCCGCCGAGTTCGCGGAGAAATCCTGATTCAACACCGCGCCCTGCGTCCCTGCTCCGACGAAAATGCCCGGCGCCGACGCCGCGAGACTCACCGTGGAGTTCGATGACGTCGCCGTTCCATTCGTCACGCTGACGGTGGTGCTCGATTGTCCGGCAAGTTCAAACGGCACTTGCGCGTTGATCTGCCCGCTCGACGCAAACAAAAGCGGCGCAAAGATCCCGCCGATCTTCACCTGATACCCGCCGAGGGTAGTGGGCAACGGCGTGGCACTCGCTGAAGCGGAGGTCGCCGGTCCAATGGCCGAGCCGAACAACGAGACAAGCGATCCCACCGCGACCGGCGTGGCCGACGCGAAACTCGCGCCGTTCACCGTGGCCGCGACGTTGCCGATAATCGATCCCGGAGGTGCGTAGGTGAGCGAAGCGGCCACCGGCGCCGCGCCCGCCGGCAGCGTGACCGTGGCGATCACGGTATTCGCCGTCAAATCCAACACGCTCACCGTGCCGCTCGTAAAGTTGGCGACGTATCCGCGATTGCCGGTGGAATTCACAGCGATACTCGTAGGACCTTGGCCCACGGGAATCGTGGCCAGTTGCGTTCCGGTGTTCGGATCCATCACCACAATGGTGTTGGAGTTGAACATCGCCACGTACAACTTCGATCCGTCGGGTGAAAACGCCACGGCGACCGGCGATCCCGCGGTGTTAAACGTGTTCAGAATGTTGATCTGTCCACCCGCGACGGAAATTTCGTAAACCGCCGGCGTGGGCGATTGATAGTCTTCCCAATCACAAGCGACGTAAATATTGCCGGTGGTCGGCGACGCCGTGATGGAGTAGCAACCCAATCCGTCGCCGGAATTTTGAGATCCCGCGGGAATGCGGTAGTGCAGCGCCCCGCTGAGTCCCGGCGTGGTGAAGACGGAAATCGCGTTGACCGGCTCGTCGTTTTGGCTGACGTGTTCGTAAAAATAGTCGTCGTCGTCGATCGTGTACAGCGTCGATCCGTCGGGCGTTTGATACATGCCCCACGTAAACGCCGATGTGGTGCCGCTCGCCGTGGAAGCGCCGGTTGACGTGCTGTAGGCGTGGACGGTGAGATCGTCGGCCACGTACAGCGTCGTGGCGTCGGGCGAGAAAGTAACGGCAAAGGGAGACGCCGCCGGAACCGTATTGCCCGCCGTGGACATCGCGAGCGGATCGAACGATTGCGCGCCCAAGCTCAAGCATCCGGACGTGGACGTGCAAGTCGAGCCGCCGCCGCCATTCGCCGTGTATCCAAACTGATTGCTCGGGCTGACCTGGATGTCTTGCGGATTCGCGCCGGGAACCAGCGAGAAGGTTTGCAAAATGGCGTTGGAACTCGTGTCGATCGCCGTGACGCTATCGAGACCGCTATTGGCCGTAAAAAGACGCTGCGGCGAAATCGTCACGATCGTCGACGGCGCCGCTTGCACGCGCTTGCGCGACGCCGAAACGTAGGGACGCGCCAACGCCAGGTTGGCCGCTCCGTCGTCGCCGGAACGCGCCACGCCGTTAGGAGATGGTCCACTGTCGCCGATGGCGTACGACATGATGTGCAGGGCGTCGAGCCAGACGTAAACGTTCTGGCTGTCGGCGGAAAGTTTTTGGCCGGCCGATGGCAGCGCGATGGATTGGAACCTTTCCGTCATGGGCGCGGAGCCCGCGCGGAAACTGAGCCGCGATCCGGAAATAAAGAAGTCCCATTCGCCGCCGATGACAGCTTGATTGGCGGCGATGCGCGCGAATCGCGAAGACGGCGTCGGCCGTTTCGCGGCTGTGCGCGCGGTCAGGCGCGCTTGCGCGGCGAGGGCGGGCGCGGGATCCTGCGCGAATGCGCTAACGGGAAAAGCAATTGCGATCACTAAAGGAAAAAAAGTCACCAAGCGTCCGGCCTTCAAACGTACCTCCGTAATCCTCTCAACCCCATTCACCCGGCAATGTTTCGGGCCGAAAGTGAGCCATCAACAGGATAGCTTACTTGGTTGGAGTCTCTACAGAGAGACGATGGCGGCGTTCGCTACGTTACGTTGTCAGAACCATTTCGCCGCAGCGAATGAGTGCTTAACACGACGTTTAGGGAGCAACAATCGACACGGTCGCGGCGTTGCTGATCGCGGTGCCAACAATAATTTGCACCGAGACCGCGGTCCCCGGCGTGACGGTCGCCGGAATGGTGGCATTCACTTGCCACAATCCCACGAATCCCGGTGACAATCCGGAGAAACCCACGGCGGCCGGCTGCCCGCCGATCAGCACTGCAGGATTACTCGCCGTGGTCGCCAACGGACCACTGGGTGCGGCCGCACCGTCGCCGGGTTGATTCGCAACGACGCCTTGACCGTTGGCGAAAATCTGGATCACCTGTCCCACGTGCGCGGGATTCGCCGGCGTATTCTGCGAATAATCCTGATTGAGAATCGCGCCCACGCTCGCGCCGTTGATCACGCCGGTGAAAATGCCCGGGGACGCCGCGGCGATCGTCAACGTGGCGGGCGGGCTGACCGCGGTTCCCGTTTGCACCACAACTTGCACTGACGTTTGCCCTGCTACTTCCCACGGCACTTGGCAATTGATCTGCGACGCCGACACGTAGAACAGCGGCGCGGAGAATCCGCCGATCGTCACTTGCGTGTTGGCGAGCGCTGTGGGCAGCGGCACGGTGGACGCGCCGACGCCTGCGGCCGGCCCCATATTGCTGCCGAAAAGCGAGATCAGCGATCCCGGCGCCGCGCCGAGCGACGCCGTAAAGCTCGCAGCGTTGACGATGCCGGCCGAGGGAATCGTGGGACCCGGCAGAATCGTCAAGCCGACGGTAAACGTGATCGGCTTGAGCGCGCCTGCCGAGCTGATCGTAACCGTCGCAGAGAGTTGTCCCGCCGGCAACCCTTGCGTGTTCACGCCCACGGTGATTGGCGTAGGCGTGGCGCCGGACGCGGGCGTCAACGTGAGCCACGACGACGACGGAGAAACCACGGCGCTCCAGGAAATCGCGCCGCCTGGACCCGTGTTCGTCACGTTGACGGTCGACGGTGTGGGCGACGGGCTGCCCGCGACAATCTGGAACGCAACTTGCGGCTGATCGACGGCCAGCACGCCTGAAGGGTTCACGGTGAGTGATACGTTGATGGTCAGCGGCGTATTTCCAGTGTTCGCCGACGCGATCGACACGGTGCCGGTGTAAGTTCCCGGCGCGAGTCCTGAAGTGTTCGCGCCGATACCGAGAGTCGCCGGAAAATTTCCCGACGCCGCGGTGGTGGTCAACCAACTGCCGCCGGTCTTTGTGGTCGTCGTAGCGGTCCAGGTGAAAGTACTTGTGACGGGTCCGAATTGCGCGACGGTAAGCGCGACGTTTTGCGACGGCGGGTTCGATTGTCCGGCGCTCGCGGTGAAGGTGATTTGCGTGGGCGTAACGCCAATCGTCGGCGGCGGGGTGGTGAGCGCGACGCCCCACGGTTGCGGACCAACGGGTATGGTGGCGACGCTGTTGTTGTTCGTCAAATCGAGCACTGAAACGTCATTGGCGCCGTAGTTGGCGACGTAGGCGCGCGTGCCATCGGCACTGACGGCAACCCCGAGCGGAGAGAAATCGGTGTTGATCAGAGATTTGCGTGTCAAAGAAGATGTGTTGAGCACATCGAGGGCATCGATGTCGCTATACGCGACGTACAGAGTCTTACCGTCCGCCGAAACCGCCAGCCCGCCCACGCCGTGCGACGGTACGGTTTGCAATTGAGAGAGGAAGCCGCCGCTGTACTGAAAAGCGAAAATCGCCGGTGTTACGTAGCAACCTACATAGATTCGCGTTCCATCGGCGGACGCCGCCATCGAGGTGCATCCGCTGTTGGTGGGAAGCGGAATCTGCACGGAGACCTGCGCAGTCGCCACAGACGCAACGTAAACAGAATCCAGAGTGGTTCCGTTGGCCTGCAGTGTGCCCGATAGGAGCGCGTAGACGTTCTTATTGTCGGGGCTGATGGCCAACCCTTGGATCGGAACCGGCACGCTGGAGGTCGCCACTTGTGTGCCGCTGGGGTCGTAAATCTTGAGGGATAGGAAATCACCAACCGCGACGCGTGTGCCGTCGTTGCTGACTGCGGCCGCGAAAGGAAACGCCGCTCCGAGTGTTGGTCCCGCTGTTTGTTGGGTCGCGGGATTGAATGGCGTCACGCCGCGTCCTTGGCACGTAAAACAATCGACCATGCCGTTTACGATGTAACCCTTGCTATTGTCGGGCGTAATCGCAACCTGGATGGGTCCGTTGCCGGCGGTCAGCAGCATGTTACCCGTGGTGGTATTCGTGATCGTGTTGATGACCGTCACGGAATCGCCCGCGATCTTGTTCGCGACATTGCCACCGGAATTTGTCACAAACAACAACGGTGGATTCACCACCACAGCGTCTCCGGGCCGCTCGGCATCGGGCGTTTTCGACGTCGCCGGTAGCGACGGCCGGAGCCGCCGGCGTTCCAGCGCTTGTGCCGCGGCTGTATCGTCGATGGCGATTGAATCAGGTACGTTGACGCGGTTTTCGCCGTCCAGCGTGAAGCGTAACAGGCGGTCCGCTGCAATCCAAACGTAGAGGTAATCGGAGTCGGCGGCGATCTGGCGGGCGTTCTGTTCGAGCGTGATTTCCTGGTATGGCGTGGTCAATGGCAGTTTCGCGCTACGAACGTGCAGAGTGTTGGCGCGAATCCAAGCATCGAACGCGTCGTTCAACACGCCGCGGGGACCGTCCGAACTGTGACGTTCGGCCAGCAAGGCGCGCAATGCCGGGTTCTGTGCCGACGCGGCGGGAATCAAAGCGAACGCGGCAAGCCACATCACGACGACTTTGGCTATTTTCGACAAAATGTTTTTTTGCGGCACAGGCACACCATCCCTCTCGCAAACACACGAGAAAACTGCCAACTTAATTCGCGCCGACCCGAACAGAACCTCGATGAATCAACGGTTTTAGCAGAAAGATTTTAGGGATGCAAGATAATTTTTAGAAAGCCTAAACAAGGCGTTCCATGGGATCAACCTTGGTCCAAATGACCGCGCCAATCGCAAAAATGGCGGCCATCAGGTAAAAAGGATAGTCCCAAGATCCCGTGGATTGCACCAGGTACCCGGTGACTACCGGCGCGATCGCGCCGCCCAAGTTTCCTACCGTATTCATGCATCCGGTGATGAGTCCCGCGCGCCGATGGCCCACGTCGAGGCAAACGGTCCACGCAGGGGAAACCGTCAGCGCTTGAAAGAACGATGCGCCGGCCAGCACCGCGGCGGCCGTCACGCGGTTGGGCGTGTTCGCCACGACGATCAGCAGCATTCCGCTGGCCGCATAGCCAAACATTCCCACGCCGCAGCGTGCCTTTTTGAGATTACCCGTTTTGCCAATGCGATCCGTCAGCCAGCCGCCGGTCATATATCCGGCGCCGGAGAAAATCCACGGAAGTGCGGAGAAGAGTCCCGTGGAGGCGATGGAGAATCCGCGACCTTTTAGAAGATAGGTTGGTAGCCACGAAATGTAGAAATACAAACTGTAGCCGTAGGCAAAATACATCGCGCAAATCTTTCCAAGATTCGGGCGATAAAGTTTGCCGCCGGGCAGCAAATCGCGCCAATCAACGTGTTCGGGCGGCGCGTCGATCACGCGTCCGCCGATTTCCCGTGGGCGATCTTCGAAAAGCCACAGCCACACCAGGGTCCACACGACGCCGAGCAATCCAAACTCAAAGAAGACGACGCGCCAGCCTTGCCGCGCTACGCCCTCAAGCACCAACGCGGCGGTAAGCGCCGCGCCCGCCGCGAGTCCCAAAAACGAGGCGCTCATCGCGCGGCCGCGCTCGCGGAGCGGAAACCAATTGGCGACGGCTCGAGCGATGTTCGGAAACGCGCCGGCTTCTCCCGCGCCAAAGAAAAATCGGATGCCCAGGAACGAGAGAAGTCCCGTGGCCGCGCCGGTCAGCGCCGTGAACAGCGACCACCCCAGCACGATGCGCGTGAGGGCCCGCCGCGGGCCTAAAGAGTCGCCCCACCATCCGGTGGGAATCTCAAACAACGCGTAGCCGAGCGCGAACGCACCGAAGATGTATCCCATTTGTGTGGGCGTGAAACCGAACTCCGCGGAAATGGCCGGGGCGGCCGCGGAGATCAACAAGCGGTCCATGTAGGTGAGCGCGCCGAGGGAGGCGATCAGCGCGAGGACCGTGGGGCGGGAACAAGGCACCTCGACATCATAGAACCAAACACGAAGGCAAAAGGCAAAAGGCAAAAGTGAAGAACGAGCCGCTGGTTCCAAAAGCGTTGTGCTGCTCCTTAGGAACGATTCGAAGAGCCGACCGGGGTGGACGCCCAGTTCTTCACTTTTGCCTTTTGACTTTTGCCTTTTGCCTTTTGCCTTCGTATCTCCCGTCTCTACTTGCTCGTATCGGAGGCCGCGCCTTTCAACTCCGGCGCATCGGCGGCCTTGCCATCTTTCCCGATGTATTTGACGATGATCGTCACGCGGCGATTCGCCGCGTTTTCGGGATTCGCGGGATCGCGCAACTGCTGGTCGGCGAATCCCCGAACCTGCGCGATCTGTGACACGCCGAGTCCGTTCTCCTGCATGATTTTGCGCGCGGCGTTGGCGCGATCGGCGGAAAGTTCCCAGTTCGAATAGCCGCCGCGATTGAAAGGCTTCGAGTCGGTGTGACCTTCCACCATGATCAGGTTGTTGATCTTGCCAAGTTGCTCGCCCATGATGGACATCACTTCTTGGCCGTCGCGGCTGGGCGTCGCGCTGCCGCTCTCGAAGAACGTGCCCTTCTCGCCTTCCAGCAATTCCACGCGCAAGCCTTCAGAGGTCACCGACATCTTCACGTGGTCGCGCAATTTCACGAACTCGGGCAGTTTGCTGAAGTTTTTTTCGAGCGTCATCTTCAGTTGCTCGAAGTTTTCCTTGGCCACTTCCGGCGCTTTTCCGGGATTCCCCACGCCGGTGCCGCCCGGCATGATTCCCTTGCTGCCCGTGGGATCGGTGAAGTAGCCGGCGACCGCGTCGCGCACCGGCTTGTTCGAGTTCATCAGCCACAGCACGATGAACAACGCCATCATCGCCGTGACGAAATCGGCGTAAGCCACTTTCCACGCCCCGCCATGATGACCGCCGTGGCCTCTCTTCCTCTTGATGATGATGATCGGCGCTGCTTGATCTTTTTCGCTCACGAGTCCTCTTTATTCCAACTTGCCTTTGCACGCTTTTTCCATCTCCGTGAACGACGGCCGCGCTTCCCCGGGGATCGTGCGGCGCGCAAACTCCACCGCGGTGATCGGCGACACCAGACGGATGAACGTGATGATCGCCACGCGCAGGAAATGGTAATACTGATGTTCCGATTCGTTGAATTTTTGGATCGACGACGCCATCGGCCCGAGAAATCCGTAGCACATCAAGATGCCGAGGAACGTTCCCACCAGCGCCGCGGCCACTTTTTTGCCGATTTCTTCCGGCGGTCCGCCGAGCGCGCTCATGGTGATGACCACGCCTAACACCGCCGCGACAATGCCCAAGCCCGGCAGCGAATCGGCCACCGTCGTCAGCGCCGACGCCGGTAATTCCGCTTGGTGATGATGCACGTCCATGTCCTGCTCCATCATTTGATCCAGTTCGAAATGTCCGACGCCGCCGGAGATCGCCATGCGCAACGTGTCGCAAACGAAATCCACGGCGTGATGGTTCTTCAGGAAATCGGGAAACTTCGTGAATACGGGGCTCTGCGTGGGATTCTCGACGTCGGCCTCGAGTTTCACCAAGCCTTCCTTGCGCGCCGTTTGAAACAGCGCGTTCAACATGCGCAATTGGTTGAGGTAAAACACGCGCGTGTAGGGACTAGAGCCAAAAACCTTGCTGAACGAGCCAGCCAGCGCCTTCACATTCGAAATCGGGTTGCCGATCAGCACCGTTCCGGCGGCCGCTCCCCCGATGATCAGCAACTCCGCGGGCTGAATCAGCACGAGCAAGTTGCCATGCTCCATCAAGTAGCCACTGAGGATGGCTCCGATGACGACAACAATTCCAATGATCGCAAACATGTACTCGCTCTTTTCGATGGAGGTTGCTTACGGTCATCTAATCGGCAGGAATGCCCCGGGGGGTTAGTATCGCTTGGCAGGGTAACCACAGAGAACACAGAGAAAAAGCTAGAGGACACAGAGAAGTTCAACCTAAGGTGAACATTCTCTGTGTCCTCTCGATGTTTCTCTGTGTTCTCTGTGGTTAATTCTTTGTCTTAGCTATTTCTTAACGAACCCGGACACAAAGATTGCCTTCTGTCCCGCGACCGTCGATTCGGTGCCGGTAACCGACATCACGTGACCCACGTGGGCGATGGCGGCGTCGCGCAGTGTGGTTTGCGCGTCGCGGCGCGGATGGTGCTCTTCTTCCATCAGCGTGTAAAGCGATCCGTCTTTGGCGACCAAGCCGATCGGCTGGCCGTTGGCGAAGCACTTCTTGGCGCACGCGGCGTGCGCTTCACCGTGTTTGCCCACTTGCATGTAGCAGGAGAAGTCCACGATCTCACCGACCACCGTGATGGCTTTTCCGGCATTCGGTTTCTTGTCGATCGCCGCTTCGATGGTAGTGGCGCTCCACGGCTCGGCGCTTTTTTCTCCCAGTGTGCCCATCGGGGCTTCGTAGGAGCCGGCGTCGGCGGCCAGCTTCATTTGCGGTTGCAGAATTCCCTTGCTCTGTGCCACCAGCACCAACGCGGTGGAAAGAAGAATGAACAAGGCCAGTTTGGTCCCGTTTTTCATTTGTGAGAAACCCTCCCAAAAAGGAAGATATCACACCCGAATTGACACAGTCTGGGCGATTTCGCGCACTACGTTCGGCCCGATCTTCTTAACCGTTCAGGCTGTCGAAAGATGGGGCGTTTCGCCGCAAAGAACACTTTGGACTGTGAGATTGCGTGTGGCTTAATGGCGTCAACGAGAAGTACCGCAGTTGCAATGCCGAAAAATGGCCGCCGGACTCGCCGCCCAGAGCGATCCGGCGCCTCTGCGGCCAACTTGTAACAAACGAACCGAACACCAAAGGAGGCTCACGTTAGGTCACTGGGGTGTCAAGGTGCGCAAAAACTCATCCAATTCTTGCGGCAGTGGCGCCTCGATCGTGATCCGCTCACCCGTCGTCGGCTGCGTGAAGACAATCCGAAAAGCGTGCAGGAAATTCCGCGATAGCACGCCGCCGCGCGCGCCATACATCGTGTCGCCTACCACCGCGTGACCAATGCTCGACATATGCACGCGGATCTGATGCATTCGCCCGGTGGCAATGCGCACTTCCACGAGCGTCGCGTCGTATCCGGCGGAGAGCCCGCCGGGAAATCGCCGCACAACTTTGTAGAAGCTCAGCGCCGAACGCACGCCGGGCGCGCCTTCGCGACGTCGCGCGGTCATGCGCGTGCGGCGCACCATGTCGCGGCCGATCGGCAGGTCGATTTCGCCCGTTGGCTTTTTCACGAGTCCCTGAACCAGGGCGAGATACGTTTTTTCCACCGTGCGTCCGGAAAATTGCGCGGCCAACTTGGAATGCGCCTGGTCGTTCTTCGCCACCAGCAGCGCGCCGCTGGTTTGGCGATCCAAACGATGCACGAGTCCCGGGCGCGCTTCGCCGCCGACGCGCGAGAGCGACCGGAAGCGATGGAGCAGCGCGTTCACCAGCGTTCCTGTGCGCACGCCGCCGCCGGCATGCACCGCCATGCCCGCGGGCTTGTTGATTACGACAAGGTCGTCGTCTTCATAGAGCGTCTCGAGCGGAATGTCTTCCGCTTCCGAACGCACCGGCGCTTGCGCGCCCCATTCCGCGGTTACTACGTCGTGGCCTCTTACTTTTTGGCTGGCCCGCGCGACCACTTCGCCGTTGATCTTGGCTCGCCCATCGGAAATCAGTTCTTGGACGCGCGCGCGGCTCAGCTTCACCAAGTGCGTGACCAAATACTGATCGATGCGGCGACCGGCTTCGCCGGCGGAGACACTGAATTCAGGCATAAATGCCCTCAGGCATGCGCGGCGTCCGAAGGGCGCGGCTGTCGATTCGTGATCCAGATCATGGCGCCGGCGGGAATCAAGCAGAGCGCGATGATCTGCGAGAGCGAGAGAAGGTGGAAAAACACCGGATCGTCGGAGAGATCGCGCGTGTATTCCAGCAGGAAACGCGCCGCCCCGTACAACATCAGATACGCCGCAAACGTTTGTCCCGCGAATCGCGAGCGCCCGAAGGTCCACAAGAGAATTCCGGAAATCGCCAGAAGCGCGGCGCATTCGTACAACTGCGCCGGATGCAGCGGGACATCCAACGGCACACCGACAATTTCATGCGCGTAAGGATTTCGGAACGTCACCGCCCACGGATACGGGCAAACCGAGCCCCAGCAACATCCCGCAGCGAAGCAACCAAGGCGTCCGATCGCGTGACCCAGCGCCAGTCCCGGCACGTAGCAATCGGCGGTGGACAACAGCGGCAGATTCTTGCGATGCACGAAATACAAGAACGTCGCGACCGCGGCAATGAATCCGCCGTAGAAAACGCCCGCTGCTCGCAGCGTGGCCATGGTGAAAAAATCGCGGGGATCTTCGAGGAATAGCAGCAGCTTCGATCCCAGGACGCCGGCGACGCACATCCAGATTCCCAGGTCGATGATCGTGCCCGAATCGAGTCCACGGCGGCGGCCGAGCCGTTGCGACATCCACACCCCTACTGCCACGCCGGTCGCCACCAGTGCGCCGTAGGTGTGCAGGGTAAATCCGCCGATGGTGAATAGCCGGGGGAACATTTTTTTTCGAAAAGGCGGCTTCCGTAGTGGGTCAGTTTGAGTTTCTAGCGGCTTCGCCGCTACTTTGTGCGGAAAGGCTTTGCCTTTCCGAAGGACTGGAGCCACCTTCCTGCGAGGCTATGTCTTGCTTGAGCAAGACATAGCCTCGCAATTCTAAAGAAAGTCCTTCGCGGAAGGGCGTAGCCCTTCCGCACAAAGCAGCGGCGGAGCCGCTAGAAACTCAAACTGAAACACCATCGCGGCTTCGCCTTCCTCGACCAAGTCGGTGTCGCCAGGCCGCGTGCCTTAAACGTTATTCGCCGGTGGATGCTGTTCCATGTTCGGCATATTCGACTGCGGCGCCTGTTGCGTGAGCATCATGTCGAGCAGAAGTAATCCCGCGCCGATCACGATGGCGCTATCGGCCACGTTGAACGCTGGGAAATGATAGTTGCGGAAGTAGAATTCCGCGAAATCCACCACGCTGCCGTGCACCAGGCGATCAAAAAGGTTGCCGACCGCGCCACCGAGGATCAACGCGAGTCCCCAGCCGGTGCGTTTCGCGCCCGGTTGATTGCGCCACAACAACGTCACGACCACGCCCAGCGCCACGATCGAGAGAAAAACCACCAGCATCAGTTTTCCCTGGCTCGGCGCATCGGCGAAAATGCCGAACGCCGCGCCGCGATTCTTCACGTGCGTCAAATGCAGGAATCCCGGGATGATCGTGCGGAAATCGTGCAAGGGAATGTTGGCCTCGACCATCGCTTTGGTGATTTGGTCGAGCGTGAAGACAGCCAGCGCGATCAACAGGTGGTGCAGGCGCATCCTCACCTGAGTATAGCACTGCCGGACAAAGCCGGATCGGGCCCGGCCAAATGCGTTGCAATTCTTCACAGGCTTTGATTCACTGGAAATATGCGTATGGTCACGCTCGTAATCTTGATGGCTGCGATTCTGCTGACACTCGCGTCCGGCCCGCTCGGCGCGCAGGACGTTCTCACCAAAGGCTCGCAGGAACTGGGATTCTACACCGGCGGCGGCATCTCCATCCCTGGGGGAATCCCCGGATCGCACGATTACTGGATGCTGGCCGGACGCTGGAGCCGCGTGATGGCGGAATTCGGCGGCGGCGCGTTCGAATACGGCGTGGAAGTGTATCCCGCGATGGTGGTAAAGCAATCGAACACCGTGTTCGCGGGCGGCGGATCGCCGCTGCAACTGCGCTACAACTTTTTCACCAAGAATAAAGTGGTTCCCTACCTCGAAATCGGCGCGGGAATGCTTGGCTCGTCGTCGCAGTTGCCGGAAAATACGTATCGCTTCAACTTTATCGATCAGGGCAGCCTCGGCGTGCAATGGGTGCGCAATGGACGGCCGTCGTTTCAAACGGGCGTGCGCTATCAGCACATTTCGAATGCCGGCCTGGGCATGCATAATCCCGGAATCAATTCGATGTTCCTGTTCGGAGGTTTCTCCTGGTGGAAGAAGTAAGTACGATCGTTCGTGGACTGATTCTGTTTGCGGCTCTGGCGTTTTCGCAGCAGGCTCCTCCCACTAGCACTGAACCCGCGACGTTCCATCATTTCCACGTGAATGTGATTGAACCGGCCGGGTCGATGGAGTATTTCTCCAGTCACAACGGCGCCGTCAAAGTGATTCTCCAAGGATTCGGCGTCGGCGTGCGCACCGACAAGTCGTACGCGCTGTTCGAGCGTTTGGATGAAGACGCGACGGTCAAGAAATGGCCGACGCCGCTGCCCGCCGGCACGCTTCCCTGCACTGACGCCGACCGCTGCTTCGAGGACGCACGGTCGCGTCTGGAAATGTATCCGCCGGACACGGGACTGATCGCGCGAATGGAAGTGTTGAGCCACGATCCCGCGCAGTCGCGCGCGTGGTTCGAAAAGCACTTAGGCGTGCGCGTCGGCGACGGGAAAACGCCGATCATTTTTCTGCCGACTACGGCGCCACTCGAAAACGGCACGGTCATCGATCACATTGCATTCAGCTATCCCAACATCTCCGACGTCCTGCCGCGCCTGGAAAAAGAAGGCGTGCGCGTCCTACAGACGCTGCCGAAAAGTGTGATGGTGGAGGGTCCCGAAGGATTGCGCGTGGAAATCGCCGAGGACTCGGAAGTCGGCGCGGACGCGTACTGGTGCCCCATGGATCCGCAAGTGCGATCGTCGAAGCCGGGCAAGTGTCCGAAGTGCGGCATGCAGCTTGTGCCGCTCGATCCCGGCGAGTACGTGCAGTATCCGGTGACGCTGAAGACCGTGCCGTCGCCCGTGGCCGCGGGCCGGCCGGCCAAGTTGACGTTTGCGATTCACAATCCGCACACCGACGCGGTGGTAAAAAACTTCGAGCTGGTCCACACGAAGATTTTCCATCTCTTCGTGATCAGCCACGACTTCACGTTTTTCGAGCACATTCATCCCACCGAACAAAAAGACGGATCGTTTGTGATCGAAACGACCGTGCCGAAGCCCGGGCCGTATCAAACGTTCTCCGACTTTTTCCCGAGCGGCGGATCGCCGCAAGTAGTGCAGAAAACTTTTGTGACCGCGGGATACACGGGCAGCCTGCTCGCCGCGCGGGCCCATCTCACACCGGACGCGCAGCTGGAAAAAACGGTCAACGGCACGCGGGTGCGCCTCGATTCCAGCGGTTACATCGCGGAATTCAAACAAACCCTCACGTTCACCATCACCGACGAAGCCACCGGGCAGCCCGTGAAGGACATGGAACAATATCTCGGCGCATGGGCGCATCTCCTGATGCTGAGCGAAGACATGGGCGACTACGTTCATGGTCACGCGACAATGGATTCAAATCACGATGGCGCGACGCAACTGAATTTGGATTTGATTTTCCCGCGCGCGACCAATTACCGCTTGTGGATCCAGTTCCAGCGCGGCGGACGCGTGATCACCGTGCCGTTTACCGTGAAGACGAAACGGTTGAGCTAATCGTTCTCTCTTTCCTGCCTGACTCGTTTCCACAGGTCCAACCGACCCATCAGGGATTGGTGCGGGCGGTGCGTGCCTCGCCGCAGCTGACGCCGGATGAAACCGGCGGGCGGATGGGCGAACAGAGTTGGTGGTTGTGGCCCTTCGCCACGCCGGAGAGTTTCCCGCAGCGGGCTGTGCCAGGCGATCCAACGGGCGGCGAACCCTTTCCCTTACTGAAGCGGATTCTTTCCGCTCGCCGACCGCGATCCCTATCCCTGCTACCCGCTCGTGACAGCACCGTCAGAGGCTAAACAAATACGGCTGACCGACCCTTGGTTCAGGGATTTTCCGAACGCCGACTTCTCCGGGTGACCGATTTCGGATCCTGATTTCTGTAAATTAACAAATTAATAATATTAACTCTTGACATTAATCATCCTGGTGTGGCACGATCCGCTGCATGCCTGTCGGAATCTCCTCGCTCGGTGCAGCGCGAATCGCGGTTCTAGTCTTTTCCACTGCTGTCCTTGCCGTGGCTTCAGTAGGCACCGCCTTGCCGGGACTGCTTCAAACAATTTACTGTGCACCCGGCTGCTGGCTCCTGGGTTGCGAGTCTAACTACTCGGGGAACTACATCTACTACGGTTGCGTCGGCGGATGTGGCTGCGATTCGTCCGGATACATTCGCTGCTGTGATGGGGGAAATGCATCAGACTTTAGTGCATCGTGTAATGGTAATGGCTGGGGTTGCTCATGGATTAACTCAGATTATCCGGGGCAGTTTTTTACCGCATCCGGAAGTATATGCTCGAGTGACACCGGTTATTGCGGAGGCGGAAATAACTGCGTACCGAACGGTCAAGCGTGCGAGTTTGATGACGATTGCTGCAGCGGCTCGTGCCAGTCGGACGGCTATTGCGGTGACGTTTCCTGAGCGTGTTCGGACGAGCAACCGGCAAGAGGCGAAGGAGGGCAGGAAATGAGATTGACTTCTGGTCTAGCTGTCACGATTCTGGCTACCGCCTTCGCGGTTCCAATGCTGGGCGGCGGAACACAAAAAGCCGTTGATTCACCGATCGACATTTCATGGACGATGGGAAAGGAAAAGTCGTCAGACGGCGATCAGGACGCAATCCTAACGAGCCTGAAGATTATTTCAAGCAAGCCCGTTCGTGGCTTTGTGATATTCGTCCAGTTCTGGGATGGGACAACCGGGGCGCGCGGAAATCACGTTGCTCTGAGGCTTTGGAAGCCAGCAAAAGACGGCAAGCCGGTCTACTACGCTCCTGGAGACGTTACGTCCGTATTGCCCCTGCCGCTTGGGAGGAACAAGTCAGGGATTCCACATAAGTTCAAAATGAAGGTTGACCTAGCTGTGTTCGATGATGGCAGCACCTGGGGCCTGGGAAGACAGCCCGAGTCCCAGAAACTCTTGGAGGATATCCAAGCCGGCCATTAGGTGGTACCGCGAGACGATCTCATAAGTGAGGTTAGTACAAGGCAGGAGGAACGATGTCGAAGGACAGGATGTTTGGTGTGTGTGTGGGCGTGCTGTTGGTCGGCTCCCTGGCCCTGAACCTTGTACAGGCATATCGATTGGGAGTACCAGCATTGCGAAGCTCGCCCCGCAAGCCGACAGGAATAGGCTCCGGTCAAATGGTCCGCCCGCTCAAAGTCCAAGACCAGTTCGGAACAGAGTCTGTGATCCGCTACGATGATGTTTCTTACGCCACGGTTTTATACATTACGAGCCCGAGCTGCGGCTGGTGCAGGCGAAACGAGCAGGACATCAAGTCGCTTGCGCAGCAGGTCGGATCGAGATACCGCTTTGTCGGAGTCTCGCTCTCCAATAGAAATCTTGCCGACTACATTAACAACCACGGAGCCGGTTTCCCAGTTTATTCTGTCCTCTCCGAGACTGCCGTGAGCGAATACCAGTTGGGAATAACACCCCAGATGATCTTGGTAGATCGGTCGGGAAAGGTAGTTCGGACGTGGACGGGCGCTTTCGTTGATCAAAACCGTGCCGAGATCGAGAGGTTTTTCTCCGTAAAGCTTCCAGAGGCCCCTAAAGAAGGGTCCTGAGCACCCCTATCGCCAGGCTAGAGGAGCGCCTCAACGAGCTCACGCGCTGGATTGGCTTTCTGGTAAGGGTGCAATGTGGCCCGATTTCTCCGGCGGCATGATCGCTTTCACTGTGAAGACGAAACGATCGAGGTGAAAATTAATTCCTTGCAGACGTCGCCCACCGGGCTGCCGTCGAAATCGCCGAGCACTTCGATCACTTCAAAGCCGCAGCGGTCCAGTAAGTGTTCCAATTCATAGCGGAAGCAATAGCGCATCACAAGCGGCATCGTTTGCTGAACGCCCGTCTGCTTGTCGGTGAAAATCAACTCCATGTGGATGACTTGCCGGGCCCGGTCGTGACGCACTCGGCGCGCGCTGCGTTGCATGGAATGTCCTTGCGGGCCGGTGAATTCGTATTCCAGGGCGGCGAGCCTGTTCTCGCTGGCCAAAATGTCGAGGCGGGGATCGAACACGTCGAAAATGAATCGTCCGCCGGGAGCCAAATGCCGCCGCACGCAATCCAGGCACGCGATTTGATCCGGCGGATCGAGCAAGTGAAGGAACGGCCGAAACGGAATCGTGATCAGCGCGAACTTTCGGCCGAGATCGAAGTGGCGCATGTCACCAAGAATCGTTTCGGCACCCAAGTTGGCTTCGCAGAGCTTAGCTTGGCATTGTTTCAACATCGCCGGTGACGCGTCAAAGCCCGTGATCTCGATGCCCTCACGCGCGATCGGCACGAGAACGCGTCCGCTGCCGCATCCCAACTCCAACACGGGACCGCGCGCTTCCTTGGCACGCACTAGATAGAACGCCGCGTCGCTACGGTCGTTGTAGATCGGCGCGAGATCGTAGTACTGCACAAAAACTTCGGATTCGTAAATGTCGGGCATGGTTATACCAAGCCAGTGGTCCACAAATCGTGCAGGTGCACGACACCTTCCAGACGCCCGGTCGAATCGACCACCATTAGCGCCGTGATGCGCCGCGTCTCCATCGTGCGCAGCGCCGTGGCCGCGAGTTCGTTGCCGTCGATCGTGACGGGCATCGTGGTCATGCAATCGGCGGCGGTGAGATGGAGCACGTCTTTGTTTTTCTCGAGTAGGCGCCGGAGATCGCCATCGGAAAGTACGCCGAGTAATTTGCCGTCCGGTGACGCCACCGCCGTCACGCCAAGCCGCTTGCGGGACATTTCATAGATGACGTCGGGCATGGCCGTCGTCGGCAGCACGCGGGGAATGTCGGAACCGGTGTGCATGAGCTGTCCGACACGCCGCAAGCGATCGCCGAGTTTGCCGGCGGGATGCAGTTGCGCGAAATCCTCGGGTGTGAAACCGCGGCGGTCGAGCAGCGCGAGCGCCAACGCGTCGCCGAGCGCGAGCATCACGGTTGTGGACGCGGTCGGCGCGAGTCCCAGCGGACACGCTTCCTCGGCGATGCGCACGTCGAGATCCACGTCGCTCGACGCCGCGAGTGTCGACGCCGCCACGCCCGTCATGGAGATGAGATGCAATCCCAGACGCTTGATCGGCTCGAGCAAGCGCACCACTTCTTCGGTTTCGCCGGAGTACGAGAGCGCCACGACCACGTCGCCCGCCACCATCGCTCCAAGATCACCGTGTACCGCCTCGGCCGGATGAAGAAACAGCGACGGGGTGCCGGTGGACGAAAACGTCGCGGCGATCTTGCGCGCGATGATTCCGGACTTGCCCATGCCCGCGACAATCACGCGTCCCTTGCACTTTGCAAGAAGGTCGACCGCCGCGTCAAAACGCGCGTCGAGACGCGAGGCGAGGTCGTTCAATGCCGCGGCTTCAATGCCAAGGACGCGGCGCGCGAGTTCGAGACTCGATGATTTACCGGGAGTGGGCATGAACGTTGTGAATTGCCAGCACTTGTTCGAGCAGCGGCTCCAAGCGATCAAGTGGCCACTGAGTCGCGGAGTCCGAAAGCGCCGCCGCGGGATTATCGTGCACTTCAAGAAATAGTCCGTCGATGCCCGCGCCCGCCGCGGCGCGCGCCAGCGTCTCCCCGAATTCCCGCATCCCTCCGGTTTTTTCTCCGGCACCGCCGGGCAATTGCATGGAGTGCGTCAGGTCGAAAACCACCGGCGCGTACTCGCGCATCACTTGCAATGACCGCATGTCGACCACGAGATTGTTGTATCCGAAAGTTGTACCGCGCTCGGTGAGAAACGCTCGCCCATTTCCCGCGGCGCGCACTTTTTCCACCGCGTGCTTCATATCCCACGGCGAGAGGAATTGTCCTTTCTTGATGTTCACGGCGGCGCTGGTCCTCGCGGCGGCTTCGAGCAAATCCGTCTGTCGACAGAGGAACGCGGGAATCTGCAAGACGTCGCAACAACACGCGGCTTCCACCGCTTGTGACGGCTCGTGAATGTCGGTGAGCAGCGGCGCGCCGGTTTCTTCCTTCACCGCGCGCAGAATCTCGAGTCCCGCCTCGAGCCCCGGACCGCGATAGGAATTCCGGCTCGTTCGATTCGCCTTGTCGAACGACGCTTTGTAGATGTACGGAAGTTTCAACCGCGCCGCGACAGCGGCGATCGCGCGTCCCATCTTCACCGCGTGCTCGCGGCTCTCGATGACGCACGGTCCCGCGATGAGCGCGAGCGGTGCGCCCCCGCCGATCGTTACGTGTCCAATTGGCACGGGAGCGCTCACGATGCCAGCTTGTCGCGCACGCGATTGCGGTAGGCGATGGCTTGATGCAGCACGCGGCGATATTCGGCCACGCCGACGTCGCGCTCGCTGCAAATCAGAAATAGCGACTCCTCACCTTCTTTGAAGTTGCCGTCCCACTCGATCACTTGCGAGTCGGTCCAGTCGTCGCGGTATTGCCGCATTTTGTCGTCCGGCATGCGATCGAAATACGCGCGCAGGTTGACCGCGGTCTCGTCCTTCTCGTCGGCGGCGAACGGCTCTTGCTCAAAGTTCCAGCGCGGCTGTTCCATACGAGGTTATTCTAGCCTACCCTTGCACGGGCGGACGCGAATGCGATAAAGTTCGCCTAGAAAACACAATCATGCCAGATTCTGAAATCGACCGCCGATCGCTTTTGCAATTCATGGGCGCCGCGCCATTTGTCGGCGCCTTGCCGAATCGCCCCATCATTCACGAAATCGCATCGCCCGGTCCCAATCAGGGACAAGAAGCGAAGCCGGAGCACTCGATTCGCTTTTCGGTGATCGGTGTCGATCACACTCACATTTTTTCTATCACTGCGGCGGTGATTCGCGGCGGCGGACAACTCGTTTCCGTCTATGGCGCCACTCCCAAGGGCGTCGAGGATTTTAAGCGCCGCTATCCCGACGCGAAACTCGCCGCCAGCGAAGACGAAATCATCAACGATCCGTCGATCCAACTCGTTTGCAGCGCGGCGATCCCCGATTTGCGCGCGCCCATCGGAATTCGTGCGATGCTGCACGGCAAAGACGTGCTTGTCGACAAACCCGGCATCACCACGCTCGAACAACTCGCCGAAGTTCGCAAGACCGCCGCAGCGACAAAGAAAATGTTCGCCATCATGTACTCCGAACGCCTGGAAGTGAAAGCCGCGGTGAAGGCCGGCGAGTTGATCCAACAGGGCGCCATCCGAAAAGTGGTGCAGACCATCAACATCGCGCCGCACAAAGTCACGCCCGCTACGCGTCCGGAGTGGTTCTGGCAGAAGAAACGCTACGGCGGAATCCTCTGCGACATCGGATCGCATCAAGCCGATCAATTTGTGTACTACACGAATTCGACGACCGCTGAAGTAGCGGCGTCGCAAGTGGCCAACGTGGCGCACAAGGATCATCCCGAGTTCGAAGACTTCGGCGACATGATGATGCACGGAAACGGCGGCGCCGGATACGTGCGCGTCGACTGGTTCACGCCGGAACGTCTGCCCGTTTTTGGCGACGGGCGCTTGTTCATCTCGGGCACCGACGGCTACATCGAGCTTCGCAAGTACATCGACATCGAAGGCCGGCCCGCGGGGAACCACTTGTTCGTGGTCAATAGCAAGGAAACGCGCTACATCGATTGCAAAGACGTGGTGCTGCCGTTCGGTCCGCAATTTGTCGGCGATATCGTGAATCGCACACACGTCGCGCAGGATCAGGCGCAAGCGCTGCTGGCGACGGAACTGGTGTTGAAGGCGCAGAAGAACGCCAAGTTTTTGAGTCTCTGAGGTTCGAATCATGAAACGCAGAACATTTTTGAAAACGTCGGCCGGTGCGTTCGCGCTCGGCTTCCCGTCCATCGTTCCTTCGAGCGTGTTCGGCTCGTCCGCGCCGAGTAATCGCGTGAACGTCGGCGCGATCGGCGTAGGACGCATTTCGCGCGGTCACGATTTGCCGGCGGTCTTCAAGTACGAGCAAGCGCGCGTAGTCGCGGTGTGCGATCTCGACGCGTCACGCGTGGAGTTGGGCAAGCAGCTTGTGAACAACACCTATGCGAAGCAATCCGGCAAACCGTACGACGGAACGATCGGCTACAGCAACCATCGCGAATTGCTCGCCAACAAAGATATTGATGCTGTCGTGATCAGCACGCCCGACCATCAGCATGCGATTCTCGCCGTCGACGCGGTGCGCGCGAAAAAAGACGTGTATTTGCAGAAGCCGGCTTCCCTGACGATTGTCGAAGGCCGAAAGATGAGCGACGTGATCATGGCGTCGGGACAAGTTTTTCAGATCGGATCGCAGCAGCGGTCATGGAAGCAATTTCATCGTTGTTGCGAACTGGTGCGCAACGGGCGCATCGGCGACGTGACGCATGTGGAAGTGGGATTGCCTGGCGATCCATCGGGCAACGCAGAGCCGCCGATGCCCGTGCCCGCGGGATTCAATTACGACGCTTGGCTCGGCTCGACACCGGACGTTTACTATACTGAAAAGCGCGTGCATCCGCAAAAGGGTTTCGATCGCCCGGGCTGGCTGCGCTGCGAACAATTCGGCGCGGGCATGATCACCGGATGGGGCGCGCATCACATCGACACCGCACACTGGGGAATGAACACCGAACTCACAGGTCCCGTGGAAATTTGGGGCACGGCGGAGTTTCCGACAAGCGGTTTGTGGAACGTCCACGGCAAATTCAAGACCGAAGCGCGCTACGCCAGTGGCATGACAATGTCGGTGAGCGGCGACTATCCGAACGGCATCAAGTTCATCGGCACGAAGGGCTGGATCTTTGTGACGCGCGACGAACTGACGTCGCCAATGTCGGTGCCGGGCAAGCCGGAGTTGCCGGTGCAGCCGTTGATCGCGAGCGATCCGAAAATCCTCGACAGCGTGATCGGCCCGAACGAACTGCATCTTTACCAGAGCGCCGAGCATCACGCCAACTGGCTCGACTCCGTACGTTCACGCAAACCGCCCGCGACAACCGCGGAAATCGCGCACCGCTCGTGCTCGGCGTGCCTGCTGCATCACATCGCCATGAAGACGAAGCGCAAGCTGCAGTGGGATCCCGCGAAGGAGCGTTTCAAGAACGACGATGCGGCGAATGCGATGCTCTCGCGTCCACAGCGCAAACCGTACGTTTTGAGTTAAACATTACTTCGCGCGATAGCCCTGCCAGACATACTCCAGCGCTTCGGGAAGCGTTTGCCTTTTCACCGCGCCGTCGGTGTGTCCGCAGTTGCGCGCAAACACAAACTGATAGTGATAACCCTTTCGGCGAGTACCGCCGCCATCTTTTCGTTGGCCACCACCCAGTCATGCATGTTGTCGCGCATCAAGTTGGAATTCAGCAGGTCGCGATCGCCCACTTCCATCCAGATGCGAATCGGTTTGCGCTCACTGTTGGGAATCAAGTGCTCGTGAAATTCCCACGCGCCGTGCGGCGTGCGCGGATTCGGCGGCCATTGCTGATTCACGTACGTTCCGGAGTACGTCAGCACGCGATGATACAAGTCCGTGCGATACCACGCCATCTCCAGCGCCGCCGATCCGCCGGAACTTCCGCCCATGGTGGCGCGCGCGTCGGGATCGTGCGTGAGCGTCACGTTGCATTCCTTCTCCACGCGCGGCAAAACTTCGGTTTCCACAAACTCCGCGTAGAGTCCCGACATCGTGTCGTACTCCAGACCGCGCTCACTGCCTTGCGCGTCGCCCGAGCCGTTGCCGATGGAAATCGCGATCATCGCGGGAACGCGCTTCTCGGCGATGAGGCTGTCGAGCGTCGTGAACAGCAGATTGTCGGGACCATCCGCTCCAACGATGAACGGCGCTTCGGTCCCGCGCACGTATTGCTTCGGCACGTACACCGCGATGGTCCGTACGTACGGCGCCGGATGACTCGTGGTGACGATGAGTTTCGCCGGATCGTTGGGATCGGGCGTGCCGAACGTACCGGGATCGCGCGCGATGCCGGGATAAATCCTGCTGTCCTCCGAGCGCATCCTAAAGGTGAATACGGTGCCGCGCGGGATGTCGAGATGCACTTTGGTTTCCGGCGCGTCCTTGTGGGTGGGTCCAATGATGAAGTTGCCGTCGGCATCGGGCGGAGCATTTTCGCCGTCGGGCAATTCCTTGGCCGTCACGTAGCCCGGCGTGTGCGGGTCGCGGGTGGGCGGTGTGGGCCGCTGCGCGGTGGCCGTCGCCGCGGCGAGAAGAATTAGAGTGACGAAGATCGTGCTTTTCATCTCAGCGATCTTAACCCAAACCTATAATCAAGCAATGTCCTTTCGCTTGATCGTGAACGCCGACGATTTCGGGTTGACCCGCGGCGTCAACGCTGGAATCGTCGACGCGCACTTGCGCGGCATCGTCACGGCGACAACGCTGATGGCGCACGGCGCGGCGTTCGATCATGCGGTGGAGTTATCGCGCGCCCATCCGTCGCTCGACGTGGGCGTGCACCTTGTCCTGTGGGATGAAGCCGCGTTGCCGCAGCGGCTGCCTTGGTTCGTGATGCGCGCCATGAAAATGTCCACGGCCGAGATCACGCGACTATTCTCGGAGCAAATTGCACACGTGAAAAGCGTGGGAATCGCGCCGTCGCACGTGGACACGCACAAACATACGCACACGCTGCCGCACGTGACGCGCGCGATGCTCGCGGCGGCGCGAGCACACGGGATTGCGTGGGTCCGGCGGCCGCTATTTCGTCCTGGCTGGCGCCCGCCCAACGGTATGCGCGCCACGGATCACTTTGCGGGACTGGATCTCACGGGGAAAATGACGCGCACGTCGCTCGCCGACAGACTTACGCGCCTGCGTCCGGGACTCACCGAGCTGATGTGCCATCCGGGATTCAACGACGCCGACCTCGGCGCGTCGCCAACACGCCTGACAGCCTCGCGCTCCGCGGAAATCGATGCGCTGACGGCGCCGGAAATCCGTGAACTGCTCGCGTCCAAGGGCCTGTCGGTGGTGAATTATCGGAACATTTCATAAGCCGCGGTGTCTAACCAAAAATGCACATTGCGGCCGCCGCCATTCTTCTCTTGTTTGCAGCGCAGACCGTGCGCACTCCCGATATCGAAGCGCAACGCGCGGCGATGAAGAAGCTCAGCTTCCTCATTGGCGAATGGTCCGGAGAAGCCTCGGTGCTGCGGGGACCCGGCACGATCGTCGAGATAAATCGAACACAAGTGGCACAGTACAAACTCGGGGGATTGGTGTTGATGATCGAAGGCGTCGGCCGCACCAAGTCCGATAACAAGCCGTCGCTGCAGGCGCTCGGCTTCATCAGCTACGACGATGCCGTTGGAACGTACCGCATGCGCGCCTTCAACGACGGCCGCTGGCTGGAATCCGACGTGAAACTTCTCGACGACGGCAAGAGTCTCAGTTGGGGATTCGCGCTCGGCGACATCCACACGCAATCGACGCTGCGCATCAATGACCAAGGCGAATGGACCGAGCACGCCGACATCGTCATCGGCGCGCGGCCACCACAGAAATTGATGGATCTTGTGGTTCGGCGCTCGCGCTAAGCCCAGCCCAAATCTTTAAGCGCCAAGCCCGCGTTCCAGATCTTCGTCATGTGACTGATCTTGTCGCCCGTGAATTGCATCACGTAGACGTAGTCGGTGCTGGTCTTGCGTCCGGTCGGCGGCACAGGACCGCCTTGGCCCGTGTGCGTGGCGTGAAAAACGCCGTACGCCGCGACATTCTGGCGCGCGGCATCGGTGGCGAACGACTTTACGTCATAGCGCGCGTCGGGCAACACCGTCATGATGCCCTTCATCCAGTCGGTGTATTCTTCGAGCGTCTTGAAGGCGAGCAGCGGTTCAGCTTGCGCGGAAAATGTCGCATTCGAAGTGCAATACGCTTTGCAAACGTCCCAACCCTTGCCTGTTTCGCAGGAGGCAAAAAACGCCTCGGCGACTTCTGTGATCGATGCCATGTATGAGCCCCCTGATTGAACCCCGCCGATAAATTAACACATTTCACTGCGGATCGCCGGCCGTCGCGATTCCATGCGCGAGGCGTTTGGCGAGGAACAAACTGGCCAGACAGAATCCGATAAAAATGTAGTAGCCGGGTAGAATTCGCGAACTATCGGTAGGGATGGCCAATTGCGCGTTGCGGCCGGTGAGTCCGGCCATGGTGTTGGGGATCAGTCCATTGAACGCGACGAAAGCCATGAAGATCGCCAGCGCCATCACGTCGGCCATCGACCACTTCGACGATTCCAGAGCGAAAAACCTCACGATGCTGCTGCGCTCCAGCAGCGATGGATAACAAAGCGCCAGCGACGACGAGATGAGCTTGAGAATCGGAAACACGACGCTGAACATCAGCACGAGAATTCCGACGATGTACATGTCGGGACGGTTGGCGTCGATCAGCGCGCGGAAAACTTCCAGCACGCTCTTGCTCTGGAAATAGAGCATCTGCTCGGTGAATTTCACCGGCTCGCCGAGAAAGGTCATCGACACCGAGGTGAGCCGCGCTTCCACCTCGACCATCGGCGTAAAGATGCCGCCGACGAGCAACGTCACGCAGTAGAGCAGCAAGACAATCGTGGCCGCGCGGGTCAGCTTGCCGGGCTGCGTCAGCAGTACGAGAAAGCCGACAGCCGCGGAGAGAAGCACGCCGATGGTTTGCCGCAGAATCGTTTGGTCGGCCGAATGAATCTCGGTCCACAGTTTTTCCTGGCACGGGGCCACCGAGACGCATGCATATTTCTTCAGGATGGCGTCATGCCACGTCATATCGGCGACGCCGAACGTATTCTTCGCGCCGTCGGTGAGCACCTGGCGAAAGAATTTCTTCACCGCGTCTTTCGTGTCGCGACCACCGAGCTGCGCCAGCACCACACCCGTGTACTCCGGCACGTGCGGGCGCAGCGCGTTGATCATCATGTTGGCCATCATGGCGTTGCCGAAGCCCGCGGCGGGTTTCGGCGCGGCGCCGGTAGCGCCCGTAGCTCCGGTGACGCCGGCGCTCGGCGCGGGCGGCGCCGGTTTGCTCATGCGGTCCTTGATTTCGTCGAGCACGCGATACAGCGACTTCTCGACGACGGGCTTCAGCGTATCCTTGCTCGCGGTGAGATCGAACGCGTCAATTTTCGATTCGAGAATCGGCACCAGGCGATTTACCCACTGGTCGGCGTTGAGCATTCCATAGCGAACGTGGCTGATTTCGGCAAGTTCCTGGCGCAGTTTGCGCCGTTGTTCCAGCCCGTCGATGACGGATCGCGTGAAAAAAGCCGCAACGGCAAGCAGAATGACGCTCACGATCAGCCGGACGGTCTGCATAAGCGCGATTATATGCCGCGCGACCGGCGCGCGTGTTAAAACAAGGTATGGAACGCGCTGTTCCCATTCTTCCCGCCGACGACCTGACCTCCGCGAAAGCGTTTTACGTGGACGGCCTCGGTTTCCGCGTGACGTTCGAATCGCCGTACACCGGCGGAGGACTCATGGGTCTCGAGCGTGGCGGAATTCAACTGACAATCGATTGTCCAATGAGTGGACACGGCCGCAATGCCTGCGTGTCGCTGCATGTGGACGACGTCGACGCCTACTATCGCGAGTGGAGCGTCAAGGTCACATGTCTTCGTGCGCCGAAAAACGAGGAGTGGGGCGCGCGCACGTTCGATCTGCTCGATCCGTCGGGAAACACGCTCTTCGTGATGGGTCCGGTGACGGAATAGAGCTACTTCGCCGGCGACTTTTCGCTCGACGGAGGAACGATTCCGTTTATCCGCAGGTACACCACGATATTTCCGTAGTGCTCCCAGGTGTGCCACAGGTTCCAGTTCAACATGCCGAATTTCGTGCGGCCGGACTTCGCCGGCTCGGCGCCGTTCGCATCCGTCAGCGCGTCATAGGCGCCGTCGCAATAGGCAAACGCGTCTTTGAGCGCGGCGACCAGCTCTGTCTTCGAGTGCAGTGAGTCTTCGATCGCGGTGTACGCAGCGTTGCGAGTTTCGCCCTTGGCGGGCGCGCAAAGATTGTATTGATCGTCGGCCAAGTGCGCGATTTGTTGCGCGAAGGTGCGAACATCGGGCGACGGCCGAAACGTGTACTTGTCGGCGGGCATTTTCTCCGCTGCTCGCAGGATGTAATTGCGCACCGACTGGTAATCTTGCCGGACTTCTCCGCTGAACGGGCCCGTTTGCGCGTGGAGGCAAAGCGGGGCCATCAAGCTTGCCAGCACGACTCGTGCCACCATGCCGGGAAAAAGATTCGACGTGTTCATAACCACATCGTACGACGAGGTGGCTCGCTGGCGAGCGTCTTATATGACCAGCGTCAGCGGCGATACGGTGACCGTTCTGGCATCTTTGGAACACGGAAAAGCACGGAAAAAGAGACACGGGAGAACACGGGAAGCAAATGCTTTCCGTGTTTTCCCGTGTCTTGTTTTTCCGTGTATTCCGTGTTCCAACGACGGCAGTACTCGCGGTCTTCAGTCGCGCTTACTTCGACGACTTCAGAAAATCGATGATCGCGCGGCGCTCTTCAGCGCTGACTACGCGGAAGGTCATCTCGTTTCCCGGAACCAGTTTTTCAGTGTCGGTGAGCCAGGCGTTCAGATTGTCGTCGGTCCAGGTGATCCCCGATTTCTTCAGCGCCGCGGAATACTCAAACGACGCGATCGATCCGGCTTTGCGGCCGTGGACACCACCGAGCCGCGGCCCTTCTTTGTCGCGATCAAGCGCGTGACAGCCGCCGCATCGTTTAGCGAATAGCTCTTTGCCGTTGGCGGCGCTATCGAGCCGCGGCGACTGCGCCATGATCACCGTCGCGGCGAGAAGAATGATTGTGCGAATCATGATGGTTGCAGTGTGGAATCGACAATCGCGAGGCTGTGCGTCTTCACCATCGCGTGTACGTTGGCGATGCCGAGCACGCTGCGCAGTCTCGCGTCTTCGACCTTCATCGGTCCGGGACCTTTCGCCGTCCCCGGCGCCGGTTGCGGAAACGCCGTCGACATTCCGGTGTGAAACGTGACGTTGCCTTCCACCTTTTGCATCACTTGATGAATGTGCCCGTTCAACACCGTGACACTTCCGAACCGCTTCAGCATCGCCAGTGCCTGCTCGCTGTCTTCGGTGCCCCATCCCCACTCGGGATACACCGACCACAGCGGAATGTGCGCGAAAACCACCACCGGACGGCTGGCGGGCTGGCCCTTCAAGTCGGCTTGGAGCCACGCCAACTGATCCGCGCCGAGTTTCCCGAGCCCTTCGAGCGCCGCGACGTTCGAGAGGCCGACAAAATGAACGTCCTTGTGATTGAAGCTGTACCACCCGCGCCCCTTCGCGACACTTCCGTCGTGAAGCCGGCCGTAGCGTTCCAGATACATCTTGCCGTCGTCGACGGACGTATCGTGTTCGCCGGGCACGAAAAACACCTGGCCCACTTTGCCACCCTTCAGCGCTTGATCGAGCGTGTCGAACTCGGCGGCCTTCGAGGTGTGACTCAAGTCGCCGGTGTGAATGATGAAGTCGGGAGCGTCGGGCAGCGCGGAGATTTTGTCGATGGCCGCTTGCAAGGTCGCGGTGACGTCGGGATTCGCGGGCTTGTTGAAGCCCATGTGGCTGTCGCTGATCTGCACGAAGCTGAAATCGCCGGCGGACTTTTTCATTTGCCCGAGGACTTGCGAGCTGCCGACGCCGCCCGAGAGCGTCCAGAGAACGCCGGTGCCAGCCCAGGCCATACAGGAGAGAAATCCGCGGCGGTCGACGCCGTCGTCGTTGTGGTCGTGAACAATGTGGTCGTGAATTTGTGACACGTTCGTCTCCAATCGTGAAGTCGCCTTACATACCTCATGACTGGAACGAGTGCGGATTTATTCCAGGAGCTTGCTAAATTCCTTCAATTCCGTTTCGTTCAGGTCGGATACCGCCCAATAAGTCATGCCGCCGTGCGACCAATGGACCACGTTGTAGCCATTCGTCGCGAGCTCGCCGCTCGAAGATGAGCCGGGCCACACGAACACGTTGATCACGTGCTTGTTGCGCAAATACACCAGTACGGCAACACTGCGCCCCTGAATGTAGTCGAGGCGGCCGCCCGAGAGCGGGAATCCTTTGTCGCCGAGATCGGGAACGGCCGGCGAAAAATCGAGTTTGCCGGCGAACCATGGCTTCACAGTGTGCCGATCGCTCGATGGCACATCAAGAAGATGGGCCGCTTGCAGCGATCGCACGTGCGCGGCGGTGATTTCCGCACCGAGCACTCTTTCCGGTTGCGGACGCAGCCACACCGCGCCGGCCACGACGATCAGGGCCGCAAACGCCGGCGCGAGCCAGGCTTTTCCTAACCATGGACTAAACCATGCGCGTCGCGGCTCCGGCGCGATGGCGCGAACTTTACGCCGCAAGTCAGCCGGCGCGGTATAGCGAAGTCCGCCACCGGCAAGCGCTGAACGCAATTCCCGCTGGGCGTCGCGCGCCCGCGCGCACGCGGGACAGCCGGACAAATGCTCCTCCACGGCGAGCGAATTGACCATGTCCAATTCGCCGTCCACGTACGCGGTCACCAGTGGGCGCGCATTCTCGCAGGTCATCTTGGCGCCCCCGGCTTGAGGAGCTTCTGTTGCAACATCTGGCGGCCGCGCGACAACCGCGACATCACCGTGCCCATCGGCACACCTGCCACTTCGGCAATTTCCTTGTACGCCATGCCTTCCAACTCTCGCAGGACGAGAGCCTCGCGAAATTCCAACGGCAGCTCCGCCAGCGCATCACGCAACATTCCAGCATCGGCCTGCCGCAGAAGCATTTGTTCCTGCTGCGGCGACTCCGTTTCCGGCGTGTGCAGCGCTTCGTCGAACGGCGCTGTGTCGCGCAAGCGGCGCGACGAAAGATGCGTGTAACAAGTGTTGCGCACGATCGCCAGAAACCACGCCCGCGGGTTTTCACCGCGCCATCCACCGAACGATTTCCAGGCGCGCAACGCGGCGTCTTGCACCAAGTCCTCGGCGTCCGGCGGATTGCGCACCAGCCAGCGCGCGAGGTTGTACGCCGCATCGAGATGAACCTCGATCAAGCCGCGAAACCGCTCTGCATCGCTAGGCGCCGGCACCTCTCACCAGCATAGACCAGAAGGCCGGCCGGTTTATTCCCGCCGCGCCACAAAATCAATTGAGGTGCAGCACAGCTCGGCCGGAGGGTAGGCCGCGAACCGGGGATCGATCTTCAGCGAGGGCAGCTTTTCCAGCAGCGCGGGCTTCGGGCGAAACTCGATCAGCGGCAGCGCGAGACCCGCGGCGCGCGCCATGTTCAGAAAATCGCTGGGGCGCAAACGGTTTTGGTAGAGCAGGTCGTTGTTCCAAAAGCTCCATTCGTTTTCGCTGTAGGTGAGATACTCCACGGGATTTCGCGCGCGATCGAAATACGCGTAGTGGTCGCCGCAGTTCACGCTGTGCACGGCGAGTCCTCCGGGTTTCAGCACGCGGCGCTGCTCGTGAAACATCGCTTGGATCACGGGACCCGGCACGTGCTCGAGCACGCTGTTGGAAAACACCATGTCGAGGGAGGAATCGGGCAGTCCGGTTGCTGCGGCGTCGCCGGGGGCGTGATAAATAATGCCGGCGCGCCGCAGCAAATCCGCGGCATCGTTGGCGGCAAGCGCCGGGGCGAGTGCGGCATATCGCGCTTCGACGTCGGCCAGCGCCTCGCGCGAGGCGTCGCCTGATAATTGGGCGATCGCCGGCAAGTGTTTTTGCAATCGACGCGCCATCCGCAGCGTTTCTCCCGCGTTTAGGTGGCGATTCAGGTCGAACGTTTGACACTCGCGCGCGCCCGCCAGGTAATAGCACATCGGCAGCGTGGGAAACCATCCGGTGCCGATTTCCATTACCGCCAGATTGCGAAGCGGGCGATTCAGCGCGCGCGTGTGCGCCGCCAGCACCATCCAATCATCGATCACTTTGCTGTCGACGGTTGCGTCGAAGTGGCGCAACTCGCCGACCGTGCGCTGCATTTGGTCGTTTAACCAAATGCCGCCGGGAACCGCGCTCAAAACTTTTTGAACTACACCTTTGACTTTCCAATTCATCGCGACACCGGAATCCTATCATGCGCGATTTCGCTTGACAGAGTTGCGAACGGGAGCGCCGCGCACCAGCGCAAAACCTTGAGGCGTCAAGTCGATACGAAATTCAGGCGGGGTTCCATTTCCGCACACTGCGGATTTTATTGGCAATAACATACCTGATGGACTAAGGGGCCAAACGCGGCGCTAGGTGGCCAGAGGTGGCGAACGGTGCGTAAGCCGGTGTTTTAGCGAGGGTCTTTGGTTTCCAGGTGAACGACGAAGAATGCGTACCAGCCGCCTTCGATCAACCGCTTGACGCCGTGGACGATCCACTCCTGACCATTGCGCTCGATTGTCGTTCCTTTTTGGGGGATGTCGCGTTCGGAGCCAACTAACGTGCTGTCGGTGCTCAATTTCCCATTATAGGAATATCCTATGTGAATACGCCGCGTGACCATGCCCGGTGGGGGATTTTACTACACCATGCAAGCTGTCAACCGATCTGGCGTTGTGTGTTACGAATTTGGAACAGAGCGTTCCGAACGGAACGGAAGTGGTCCGAGCGGAACGGATCGGGCTTGACGGCTAGCCGTTCGTTCAAGTTTTTTGTAAAAAGAGTTGACTTTCTACAGTCACATGCGTTAGCAGTACGTCTAACATGCAAAGTGTTACATAAATTGTCCAAAAGGTGCCACATTTTGCACTCTTTTCGTATTCCTGTCAAGTAGTTTGTCTAACATTTTCATAACGTTGGATTTGGCAATAGGACTGCACTTGAAAGGGTCGGCTGGGTGTGACCGCACACAGCACGAAGTAACAAAAGGTGTCACAAGGCAGTGGAACCCCCTTTGCAGGGAGGGCTTATGACGACCGTACATGACGTTGCCGCCTACATCGTAAAGAGGCTTGCGCCAGTGAGCGTGGTTAAGCTTCAGAAACTCGTTTATTATTCCCAAGCGTGGTCCTTGGTTTGGGAAGATCGTCCGATTTTCCGTGCTCGCATTGAGGCGTGGTCAAACGGACCCGTCATACCAGAACTATATCGGCACCATCGTCATCAGTTTCAGGTGAAGGAGTGGCCGCTTGGAAAACCAGCTAACCTCGATCAGGATGATCGCGCTACTGTAAATGCGGTAATCAAGTATTACGGGAAGCGCTCTCCTCAGTGGTTGAGCGAGCTTACCCACATGGAGCGGCCATGGCTGCTAGCAAGGCGCGGTCTAGCCCCTGGCGATATTGGAAATCGTGAAATTACCTTAAATTCAATGCTTGACTACTACGGAAACCTTCCGTAGAGTCTTCTGCTTGAGCCAAAAAAAGCCCAAGAGCGCATTCCATCCCGACAACCGTAAAATCCCGAGAATAGGTGTCGATCCGAGCGAGTCCTACGAACATAGAGCTTCCTGGAGATTCTCCAGGATGGAGTTCTGTGATCCTTACGGCTGGCATCGGCTTGACCATCAAACATTGCATGATGTGCGAGATAAGCTAAAGGACTTCGAGACAATGACGTGGCGAGAGATTCTTTGGCCCGGAACTCCGGGCCGAACCAGGAACCACGCTGTCTCTATAGAAAAAATGAGCGCTACTGCTCAAGCTAGATTGAGAAGCCACCACCAAGGGCTCAGCAATCTCGTATCACTACGCCTGACCGGAAGGCAGCGTGTTTGGGGGATCTTATCTGGTGGTGTGCTTCATTTGCTTTGGTGGGATCCGGACCACGCAGTATGCCCATCGCTTGGACCGGACAACTAGCCGCCCAGCAAGCCAAAGTTAGTCTATTCCCCGTCGCTGAATAATAAATACCTAAAATCCTACTTGCGCTTTCGGGTTTCTCTCTTGGGTGGTTTTACCGCTTCTCTGATTTGTTGAGTCTCTTCCTTTGGCAGATTCACCACACGACCCATTGCTTGCTTGAGCCGCTGGAATCCTGGTGTTTCTTCAAAGGTCTTGCTCATGTGCTGAGTGTACCACGCTTCCGTTTTCCTCGCGTCGGGCGTCGGAGTAGCCAGACGCGGATCATGGTCTGCTGTCTAGCGGTTCTTTGCCGGTGAGTTGCTTGTACGTGATGCGACGGCCTACGATTTGCGCCATGCCCATCTCGAACCGTTCCGCGTCTGTCGCCTTGCGATTATTGAAGCGGAACGCCTGTTCGTCAACGTACCGGAACAAGTGAAACGGCTCAACGCTGATGTAGGTTCCGCCGATTCCACGCTTGAGTAAGCTCCAAAAATTTTCGATCCCCTGGGTGTGGACGTTGCCGCGCACATACGTTTCCAGGTGATTCACGGTCTGGTGGAAGTAATCATCCGGCATTTCCCAGGAGTTGCCGAATTCATCCGACATGATCATTGCGCCGCGTCCGAGATTTCCGCGTACCTCTTGCCGAATCGTCTCAGCCGTGCGATCCGCTACCACGGTCGCGCGCACGCGACCCGTCTCGCGTTCCAACATTCCTAGCACGATGGACTTTCCACCGTAACGGCCATGCGCGGATTGCACACGATTTTTGCGGCTCTTGTGCATGTTGCGCACCTTGCCCCCGATGAATGACTCGTCAATTTCTACGAAGCCGTTGAGCGTTCCGCCACTCAAATCGTCCTGCATCGCGAGACGCAACCGCGACAACATGAACCAAGCGGTTTTCTGAGTGACTTTCAGATCGCGGTGAATCTCGTAGCTCGAAACGCCGTTTTTGCAATTCAGAATCAGCCACGCGCACGGTAGCCACTTCGACAACGGCAACGGGCTGTCCTCGAAAATCGTTCCCGTCTTGAGCGAGAACTTCGCGTGCGAGTGCTTGCCGTAGCATTTCCACTGACGCGTTTTGGCGATCCACACGACTTTCTCAGAGCCGCACGTGGGACACGTCACCTTGCCGTCCGGCCAACGAAGTTCAACCATGAACTTGTGGCAGTTCTCGTAATTCGAGAAGTGGATGATTGCGGCTTGCAGCGAGTTGGGTGTCGTATCCATACAAAGTATACTACTACAAAGGTATATACCTGTCAAGGGAAATCTTTGCTTGTAATACCCTTTGAAGTGTGCTATCTTCAGGTTGTAGTTAAAGAGGTACACATGCCGTTAGAAAAAATCACCGTTTGGGGCTATCGTTGCCAGCGATGCGACCACACCTGGGTCCCCAGGGACACAAGCGACACGGCGCTAGAGCCTGCCGTCTGCCCAAAGTGCAAGAGTCCCTACTGGAACCGCCCCAGGAAAACAGCCAAAACGGGACGCAAGGGTAGCAGGGTCGTGACTGGCCCGAAACGAACGGGCCATTGACTGGTGGTCCGCGAATGTAGTATAAACACACGTAGAGCCTTCTCTCCCAAAGAGTCTTGGTTCTGGTGGACGCGGCGGGGAATCGAACCCGCCCGGTGCAGGATGGGAAGCCCTAGCCGGAACCCGCGTTCGCGCCCGTGTTAAAAAGCAGAAACTTCACCTTGGGCCACGCTACCAACGTGGCCTTTGGTGTTTTAGTTCATACCCAATCCTTTCCGCACATGCGGAGCAGCGTCAGCGATTAGGGTGTAGTAGTACAAACGTTGCTCGTTTCCGTCGCGACGAGTTTCCTTTTGCCAGACCATCTCGGCATCGAATTTGGCCTTAACCAGCCTTTTGGATATTCCGGCAAAGATACCGGCTAGCCCTTTGTTGGACTCCAGACCGAGGGCGTCTCTCAGTTCTTTGTCAGTGCGGCCACCTTCGACGAGTAGGCGAAGAAGTTTCTTTTGCGACGACCTAAATGTCTTGACCACACTCGCGAGGGCTGAAAGTGGTGATGCCATCTCATAGGTGAGGACGTCATCCCTCCGGCGTTCTTTGCCACGCTCCGCGAGGGCATCGAGTTCGTCAGCCGTTTCGCAGACTACTTCCAAGCCCTTGTACGTAACTTTGTAGGCCATAACCCTATGATCGGGCTCGGCTTAAGTCCTGTCAAGCACTTTTTCAGCGGACTACTGGAGTGCATCAGCCTACCACAATACACGGACCTAATAGCGACCACGTATACAAGATATAGTTGTTTTCGGAAGTGATTGATCCCTTGTCGTTTGTCGGACTTGTGCGACGCTGTTGACGGCGGTAGTAGTAGCAGTAGTGGTATTAGCGGATAAGCTAATGTGCTTGGAGATACCATCGTGCCAAGCCGCTAGTCCATCAGGTATGTTATTGCCATTTTATTGCGCGGCGAATCAGCGTGTTGCGGCGACCGGCCGGGTTTTCGCCCCATGCGCCTTTCGTATTCTGGGAACAAATGAAAAAACACTGCCTTCTCGCTGCGTCTTTCACCCTCGCGCTGGCTTCGTTCGCGCATGCCGGCTATCGCTACAAGTACAAAGTCACGGTGGACCATACGCAGGCCGGCTCCAGCGACTCCGCAAATTTCCCGATTCTCGTTTCGCTTTCCTCCAGCGACTTCAAAACGTCCGCTAACGGCGGGTCCATTCAGAACACCGTGACACTGAACGGGCAAACCGTGCCGGCCGACTTGATTGTCACGACGGATTCCGGCTGCGCGACCAAAGTCACGGCGTGGGAAGTGGCGTCGTATTCGGCAACGGGCGGAACGGTTGAGCTGTGGGTGAATCAAGGAACGCTTTCGCACACCGCGGATACGGTCTTCTACATTTGCATCGACAACTCCGCTGTCACCACGTACCAAAGCACCGCGACAAGCGCGTGGGAGACTCATTTCAAACTGGTGCTCCATGCCGCCAACGGCGCCAGCCTCTCCGGAAACGACTCGACGAGCAACGGCAACAACGCCTCATCGGTGACGGGCACCGCATCGACGGGACAAATCGACGGCGGGGCATCTCTCAGCGGCAGCCAGCAGCTTCTGATCCCCAACAGTTCGTCGCTTCAAGTCAACACGGGCGACTTCACGATCTCCTGTTGGTTCAAGCAAACAACGACGGGGAGTTACGCGGCGCTCTTCGACCGGGGCGTGACGTATCGTGACTACTCGATCTTCATCAATGGCGGCACGTTCGCCTACTACGGCGTCGGTGGCAATGCGAACGTTCTTTCAAGTCCTTCTGTGAGTACCGGCACATGGTATTACTTCGTGTGGACGCGCTCTGGAAGTAGCAACCGCATCAGCGTGAATAACGGCACGGCGACGACATTCACCGACAGCGGAAGTACCGATCACGGCGACGGTCTCAGCATCGGCAAGAACCCATCGGGCGGCGGTTCTGGATTCATTGGAATTGAAGACGAATTCCGGGTCGCAAACACGGCGCGCTCAGCCGACTGGATCACCGCCGAGTACAACATGGAAAAATCATCGCAGACAATGGTCAGCGTCGGCGCGCGTCAGTCCAACTCAATGACAGGCCACGGCGGGCAGATCATGGACGCGAGCGCACGCCGTCCCGCAGTACGTGGATTGCACGCGGCGCGCTGACCCGGCCGCACGTGCACGACTTTCTCGGATCGCTCCGGCCGAATCGCCCCTGTGCTAGACTGGCGGCTGATCTCGATGAAGCCTCCCGTACTCCTGGTCACCGGCTCCTGCGGACTCATCGGCTCGGACGTATGCGAGTTCTTCGGAGCGCGCGGCTTCCAAGTCCACGGCTGGGATAGCAACCATCGCGCAATTTTCTTTGGACCCGAAGGCGACACTTCGTGGTCCCTGCGCCGCCTGCAAACGAACGTCCCCGATTATCACCACACCTCCCTCGACATTCGCGATCGCGACCGCGTGCTGGAGCAAGTCGCCGCGATCGGCCCGAACCTGATCGTTCACGCCGCCGCGCAGCCTTCCCACGATCGCGCCGCCGCGATTCCCTTTCTCGACTTCGAAGTCAACGCCGTCGGCACGCTCAATCTTTTGGAAGCGGCGCGGCGCGCCTGCCCGGAATCGCCCTTCATTCACATGTCCACCAACAAGGTGTATGGGGATTTGCCGAATTCCATCGCCCTGAAGGAACTGGAAACGCGCTGGGACTACGACGATCCCGCGTTTGCGCACGGAATTCCGGAAACTCTTTCCATCGATCAATCGAAGCACTCGCTGTTCGGCGCGTCGAAAGTGGCGGGCGATGTGATGGTGCAGGAATACGGCCGCTACTTCGGCATGCCCACGTGCTGCCTGCGCGGCGGATGCCTCACGGGACCGAGCCATTCCGGCGTGGAACTGCACGGCTTTTTGAGTTACTTGATCAAGTGCTGCTTCGAAGGCCGTGAATATCGCGTCAACGGCTACAAGGGCAAGCAAGTGCGCGACAACATTCACTCCACCGACGTTGCGGCGCTGATGCTGGAGTTCTACAATCGTCCGCGCGCGGCGGAAGTTTACAACTTGGGCGGCGGCAAAGAAAACTCCTGCTCCATTCTCGAAGCTTTCGCGATGGCCGAGGCGGCCACCGGTCACAAAATGAAATGGCACTACGTGGATGAGAACCGCGTAGGCGATCACATCTGCTACTACAGCGATCTGCGCAAGATTCGCGCGCATTTCCCGTCGTGGACGCTGACGAAATCGCTGCCGGTGATCTTCGAGGAGATCGCCCGCGCCTGGGCGGAGCGCACTCAGGAATCGGCCGCGTCATGAGAATCCTCATCACCGGCATTTGCGGTTTCACCGGAAGCTGCCTGGCTGCGTCGCTCCGCGAGAATCGCGCGGGGCTGGAGGTTTTCGGCATCGACAATTTTGTGCGCCGCGGATCGGAGCAGAATCGGTCGAAACTGTCGGCGCTCGGCGTCAACGTTGTCCACGGGGATATCCGGCACGCGAAGGATATGGACGCGTTGCCGGCCGCCGATTGGGTGATCGACGCGGCGGCGAATCCCAGTGTGCTGGCGGGCGTGGACGGAAAATCCTCGAGCCGCGAGTTGATGGAAAACAATCTCTGGGGCGCGATCGAAGTGCTCGAGTATTGCAAGCGCCATCGCGCAGGATTGCTTTTGTTGAGCAGCAGCCGCGTTTACTCGATCGCCGCGCTGGCCGCGCTGCCGCTGAAATCCGCGAACGATGCGTTCACCCTCGATGGTTCGAGCAATTTAGCCGGCGGTGTTTCGCCCGCCGGCATCGGCGTGGATTTTTCCACCGAGCCCCCGCTTTCTCTTTACGGCGCGAGCAAGCGCGCGTCGGAGATCGCGGCGCTCGAGTACGGTGCGGCGTTCGGCTTCCCCGTGTGGATCGATCGATGCGGCGTCCTGGCCGGCGCGGGACAATTCGGCACCGCCGAGCAAGGTATTTTTTCTTATTGGATCAACGCGCACTTGCGGCGCCGTCCGTTGCGCTACATTGGATTCGAAGGCAGTGGATTTCAGTCGCGCGACGCGCTGCATCCCAACGATCTTTCGGCGCTGCTCCTCCACCAAATCGATTGCGCGCGAACGGCCGGCGCGCGCACCTATACGGTGGGAGGCGGCCCGGCGAATGGCATGTCGCTGAAGCAACTCACCGCCTGGTGCGACGCGCGCTTCGGACCACACGAAGTTGCGCGCGACCCGCGCCCGCGGCCGTACGACGTCCCTTGGGTGGCGATGGATTCGCGCGCCGCCGAAGCGGACTTCGGCTGGCGCCGCGAAAAACCGTTGGCCTCGATCCTCGAAGAAATCGCCCGGCACGCCGAGCAAAACCCGCGCTGGCTCGAAATCAGCGGAGTCGCATGATGGACAACGCGCTCTCTCCGCTCACCAAGCTTAGCGTGGTGATTCCGGCACGCGACGAAGAAGGCTGCATCGTCTCGACCATCGAGCATCTACATTTAGAACTGCGCCTACACGAAATCCCGCATGAAATCGTGGTGGTCGACGATGGCAGCACGGATCGCACGTGGCAATTGCTGCAAGACGCCACCCGCCGCATGCCTGAGATCAAGCCGGTGCAAAATTCCGGACCGCATGGATTCGGCCTCGCCGTCGTTTTGGGACTCGACCACGCCTCCGGCGACGCGATCGTGGTGATGATGGCGGACGCGTCCGACGACGCGCGCGATGTGGTCCGCTACTGGGAAGTTTTGAACGAAGGATGGCACGCCGTTTTCGGGTCGCGCTTCGTGAAGGGCGGCGGGGTGGTCGATTATCCGTGGTTCAAGCTGTGGATCAATCGGTGCGCGAATCTTTTTCTGCGATTTCTCTTCAATGTGAAGTTGAACGACTTCACCAACGCCTTCAAAGCGTACCGGCGCGTAACGCTCGACGGTTGCCGGCCGTTTCTATCGCCGCATTTCAATTTGACGGTGGAATTGCCGCTGAAGACGATCGTGCGCGGCTACTCGTGGACGGTGGTTCCCATCACGTGGCGGAATCGGCGCACCGGAGAATCGAAGCTGATGCTGAAGGAAATGGGCAGCCGGTATCTTTTCATCACGCTGTACTGCTGGCTGGAGAAATACTTCAGCCGCGGCGACTACCGGCTCCGTTAAGCGCCGGGGCCCAATCTACGACGTTTTTTGGGCGCGCACGCTGGCCATGATTCGATCCGAAAGCGACTCCGGCAACTCGAACGTTTTGCAACCGGCAACGATTCGCAGCGTGTGACGCGCCGAATCCAGAACGACCTCGCAGTGATGGCATCCCCCCAAGTGGGCTTGCAAGTCCTTGCGGACATCCGCCGCTAGCGAGTCGTCCAGGTAGCTTTCAAGTTCTCGCAAAACTTGACCGCAATTAAGCATGGACGTGCTCCTTTTCGTTATCGCGCAGGAAGAAGGGCGCCAGGGCTTCCCGCAACATCAGCCGGCCGCGCAGCAAGCGTGTCTTCACCGTGCTGATTTCCAAGTCGAGTGCCGTTGCCGTCTCTTCCGTCGACTGTTCCTCCAGGTCCCGGAGCATGACCACGACGCGATATTTCACAGGCAGTTTCATCACTTCGCTTTCCACCAGTTCCCGCAATTCGGTCTTGGTGTATTTCTCTTCCGGATTGTCCCGCCAATCGCGAAATTCCCGCGGGCGAAAGTGCTGCTCGTCCTTGTCGTCCTGATCGTCATCGATGGAGATGGTTTGTTTGCGTCGCCGCAAGCGTTCCAATCCCTCATTGATGGCGATCCGCAACAGCCAGGTAGAAAAACGCGACGCACCGTGGAAATCGCCGAGATGAAGGTACGCCTTGAGGAACGCGCTTTGCGTGGCGTCCTCGGCGTCTTCCCGCACTCCGGTGATTCCCATCAGGGTGCGGTAGACGCGCTTTTCATGGCGCTTCACCAGATCCGCGAAGGCCTCGGTCTCTCCGGCTTGGACCCGCGCCACAACCGCGGCGTCAGCATCCTGACCCTGTTGAATTGGATTCACAGTGGTGGTCATGAGATTCATTGTATTTCAGTTCCGAGTTCCCGGGCCCGAGTTCCGAGCCGAAAAACGGCAGGCCGCCTTTTCAGCCCGGTGATTCCGTGGTCCAATAGAAGGCGATGCCCCCCTTGGAAAAAAAGACGCTGTTCGAGAAAATCTGGGACAGCCACGTGGTTTACCACGAGACCGGCTGCCCGGCGGTGCTGTACATCGACCTTCATTTGATCCACGAGGTCACGTCGCCGCAAGCATTCCAAGGACTGCGCGAGCGCGGACTGCCCGTGCATCGCCCTGATCGCACGCTCGCGACCATCGACCACATTATTCCCACGCGCGGCCGCAGTTTGCCGGGCTTCCGGATTCTCGATCCGCAAGCGTCGCGCATGGTCACCGAACTGCGCGACAACTGCCGCCAGTGGGGCATCGAGCTTTACGACCTGAACAGCGAGCATCAGGGAATCGTGCACGTGATCGGGCCGCAAATCGGCGCGACGCAACCCGGAATGACCGTGGTCTGCGGCGATAGTCACACCTCGACCCACGGCGCGATGGGCGCGCTCGCGTTTGGCATCGGCACAAGTGAAGTGGAGCACGTGCTGGCGACGCAATGCCTGTTGCAAACGCGTCCACGCACCATGGAAATTCGTCTGGAAGGCCGCTTGCAGCCGGGCGTCTCCGCGAAGGACATCATTCTCGCGGTGATCGCGAAAATCGGCGTGAGCGGCGGCGTGGGACACGTCTTCGAGTACACAGGATCGGCCATTCGCGCACTCACCATGGACGAACGCATGACCGTGTGCAACATGTCGATTGAAGGCGGCGCGCGCGCCGGTATGATCGCACCGGACGACACGACGTTTCAGTATCTCAACGGCCGGCCCAGTGCGCCAAACGGACCCGCGTGGGATGCGGCCGTCGCGAAATGGCGGACGCTTCCTTCCGACGATGGGGCTACGTTCGATCAGGCGGTGTCGCTCGACGCCTCGCGCATCGAACCGATGATCACCTACGGAACGAATCCCGGCATGGCGATTCCGGTGACGGGTCCCGTGCCCGATCCGGCGGCGGTGGCCGACTCCGGCCAACGCAGCGCGCTCCTCAAGGCGCTCGAATACATGGCACTCGAACCGGGGCGGTCGCTGCTCGGCCATCCCATTGACGTGGTGTTCATCGGAAGCTGCACGAACTCGCGGATCGCCGACCTGCGCGGCGCGGCGAGCGTGTTGCGCGGACGGCGGATCAATCCCAGAGTACGAATGCTGGTGGTGCCGGGATCGGCCGACGTTTCGAAGCAGGCGGAATCGGAAGGCTTAGCGGAAGTTTTCCGCGCCGCCGGAGCGGAGTGGCGCGAACCCGGTTGCAGTATGTGCATCGCGATGAACGGCGACGAACTTTCGGCTGGGCAATACTGCGTCTCCACGAGCAATCGCAATTTTGAAGGACGCCAGGGACAAGGCGGACGCACCATGCTCGCGAGTCCGCTGACGGCGGCGGCGTGCGCGGTCACCGGCGTGGTGAGCGACGTGCGCACGTTGTTAGGGTGATCGACATGCAACCATTTACGAAACTTACGAGCCGCCTTGTTCCGTTGCCGACGCGTGACATCGATACGGATCAAATCATTCCCGCGCGATTTCTGAAGACCACTGTGAAGTCGGGTCTTGGCGAAGCGCTTTTCAACGACTGGCGATTGCAGCCTAACTTCATCCTGAATCAGCCACGCGCCACCGGCGCGAGCATTTTGCTGGCGGGCGACAACTTTGGCTGTGGCAGTTCCCGTGAACACGCGCCGTGGGCGCTGCTGGCCTTTGGATTTCGCGCCGTCGTCAGCACGTCATTCGGCGATATTTTCCGAAACAACTCGCTGAAGAACGGTTTGCTTCCGGTGGCGCTCGACGCGGCGACTCACGCCGCGCTGATGGAACGCTCGGTCGCGGATGCGTCGCTTGAAATCACGATTGATCTGGAATCACAAACGGTCACGTTGCCGGACGGCAAAAGCGTGGGCTTTCCAATTGATGCGTTCTCCCGAAGCTGTTTGTTGGCCGGCGTCGATCAGCTTGGGTATTTGCTGAAGCAGCAAGATCGCATCGCCGCGTTCGAAGCACGGGCTTAGTGGCTCATGCATCCCAGAGGGATGCCAGCATGTAACCGGTGGTTGAGCGTTCTTTGCGATACCACCGGTACCCTACACCAAAGACAGATCAATCCCGTAGGGATCGCAGCACCCAAAGCGTTCGCTGCGATCCCCTCTCCGGGATCGACAGTCTTCATTGCCAAAATGAACCGGTGGTGTCGCAAAAAACGCTCAACCGCCGGCTACAAGCTAAGATCCCTGCGGGATCGAAACCAAATCAAGCTGAAACGCGATTACCTGGCCATCCCAAACGCGATCTCGATCACTTCCAGCATCTCGGGACTCAAGTGATAGCCGGCAAGATCGCCGCGCGCGACCCATCGCGCGTCGCTGGCATCGTCGCCGTGCTGCGGCGTAGTCGATCCTATGGGGTGGCAGAGGTAATCGATCAAAACGTAGTGATACTTCACGCGGCCGTTCTCTTCGAGCACGCGATTCAAGACCTTCACGACATCGGTCGCTTTCACGGCGACGCCGGTTTCTTCGAGTAACTCGCGCTCCACCCCGCCGGTAAGCGATTCGCCGAGTTCGAGCGCGCCGCCGGGAATCGACCAGCGTCCCTTCAGCGGCTCGAACGCGCGCTGCACCAGCAACACGCGATCGCCATCGATCGCGATGCCGCCTACGCCCACGATCGGGCGCTCCGGAAATTCTCGTTTGTCTGCCACGCTAGTTGTTGCTGGGAACCTCGGGCGGCGGCGCGCCTGCGGGACGCGCAGGCGGCTTGGGCCATACCACAATGCTGCGATGCCCTTTGGCGTCGACGGCGCGCACACCGAAGAAAAAATTATCCTTCGAGATATCGGATTTGAACTTCAGTTCGCTGCCGGCCGGCTCGCTGTGCTCCCAGCGCGGAGCGGTCGTATCGCGCCACACCACTTCGTAGCCGGCGGCGTTGTCCGGCGACGCCTGCCAGGAAAGCAACGTGTTGTTCTTGCCGCGCTCGGTTCCGTAGCGAACGTTTTCCGGCGGCGGCGGCGCGGACGCCAGGTTCGCCAGCGTCAAGGCGTTCAACCGCGCGACATTCGCCGTGTATTCCGGCGTGACAAATTCAAAAAGGTCGCCGTGCTTCACGCCGTCGGTTTCGTTGACGTTGGCGTGTTGGCGCGTGAAATCCTCCGCGGCCTCGCAGAAACGCACCGCTGGAAAACCTTGTTCGGAAAACGGCGTGTGATCGCCGCCGCGGCCAAAGCGGTCGCGACGCCAGATCATGCGCGCCGGGAATCCAGGCAAGTACGCTCCTTGGACTTCTTCAATGTAGCGGGCCAGCTGGCGCTGCGGCGTATCCACCTCGCCGCCGCCGGCCAAGCGCGCCGTGATTTCCTCTGGCGTCTCCTTGCGCGGCGGACCATCGGAGAAAACGCGCACCCAATCGTTGGGTGGGGCGCCGGCCGGACCTTTGTTTCCGCCGACGATGTCATTGTTCAACATCGTGACGTTGAGATTTGCCTTTTTCGCTTCTTGCGCGAAGTGTGTCGCGCCGATCAAGCCTTGTTCTTCGCCGACGAACGCCACAAACACGATGGTCGCCGGGAACGACCGCTTGCTCAAGACGCGCGCGCATTCCAGCACGACGGCCGTGCCGCTGGCGTCGTCGTTCGATCCCGGTGCTTCGCAGGTCACGTCGCTCTGGCTGCCGCAGATGGAATCGTAATGCCCGCCGACGACGAATTCGCGCGTCGCGGCCTTGGGATCGGTGCCCGGCAGCGTCGCGACTACGTTCATCACTTCGGTCGGCTCCGGGATGCGGCGGCCCTTCGGCGCGGTGAAAACGTCGAACTCCACTTTCATGCGCCCGCCGGAATCCTTGGCGTAGCTTTCCAGCTCCGCCTTGATCCAATTGCGCGCCGCGCCGATGCCGCGCGCCGGATCTTTCGTGTCCGACAGCGTGTGGCGCGTGTGAAAACTTCCGAGCGTCTGGATCGTGTGCGCGATGTGCGCGGCGTCGATTTCCTTCACGATCGAAGCGAGCTCGGGATCGGCGCTGAACGCGGCCAGCGGGCTTCCCGGCGCCTCGGCGAATGCCACGGAACAAACAAGCAAGAGGGAAAATGCGATTGTCGTGCGAAACATGTGGTCCAGCATACCCTCTGGAGAGGCCGCACGCCAAGAGGGATTGGAGTTGCAACAAATCTTAAGATGCTAGGGATTGAGATGTTAAGGATTCGCGCGACCCTTCACGCGATCGTAGTGATAGGCGGTCGACACCGTTCCCAGCGCCAAGTTGTACAACGCGGGCTCGCCCAGGGCGGCCGCCAGCGCTTCCTGGAATCCGTGCATGCGGTGAAGATGATCGGCGGTGGCGGGGAGTTTGCGCGTGGGCGTCTTCAGGAATTTCTGATATCCCCCGTCCAAAAGCTGTCCGACTTCGGCGCCGATCTGGAATCCCGGCGAGCCAACAACGCGTAGTCCTGCCGACGTTTGCTCGATTTCGGCGACACAATCGCCTTTCTGAACACTCCACTTGCCGCCGCCCGTGGACTTCGCTTCAACTCCATAAGAACGAAGACTTTGCAATTGTTCTTCCACGCTCGGCGCGGATTTCTTGGTGGGCATAAATGGTTCCCGCTCCGTTGACACAGAGTGACTCTCTAGCTACTATAGCTCCCAGGGTAGGATTCTGCACCCTTTTTCCGCCTCACGCAATCTGTTTCCATATGCTCCTTGAGATGGCGGAAGTTTCACCAGCGCTCGCAATGGTCACTGCCGCCAATCCGTCGCTTCCGGTGTTTCAACGCATCGCCGTACCCGCGTCGGTTGTGGATTGCGTAGGGAACACGCCGCTGTTGCATCTGAAAAAAGTCACCGCGGAATTTCGCGGCATCTCGATCATGGCCAAAGCCGAGTGGGTGAATCCCGGCGGATCGGTGAAGGATCGCGCGGCGCTCAGCATGATTCTCGATGGCGAACGCAACGGATTGCTGCGCCCCGGCAAAGTGATCCTCGATGCGACCAGCGGCAACACGGGGATCGCTTACGCGATGTTGGGAGCGGCGCGCGGCTATCACGTGCGCCTGTGCCTGCCGTGGAACGCGAGTCCCGAACGCCAGCGAATCTTGAAGGCGTACGGCGCGGACCTCGTATTGACCGATCCCGCCGAGGGAACCGACGGCGCGATTCGCAAAGCGCGCGAGATGGTGGAGAACGATCCGTTCCTGTACTTTTATCCGGATCAGTACAACAATCCCGCGAACTGGCAAGCGCATTACAACGGCACCGCCGAGGAAATCTGGAAGCAGACCGATCACGCGATCACGCATTTCGTCGCGGGCCTCGGCACCAGCGGCACGTTTATGGGAACGTCGCGGCGATTGCGCGAGTTGAATCCGCGCATCCGCATGATTTCGTTTCAACCCGACTCCGGATTTCACGGCATCGAAGGCTTGAAGCACATGGAAACGGCACTGAAGCCGGGAATCTACGATCCCGAGCAGGCCGACGAGAATCTCACCGTGTCCACCGAAGACGCCTACCGCATGGTGAAGCGATTGGCGCGCGAGGAAGGCGTGCTCGTGGGCGTGTCCAGCGGCGCCGCGCTGGCGGCCTGCTTCCAGGTCGCGGAGCAACTGCGGTCGAGCGGGGAAAAAGGTGTGATCGTGACGATTTTTCCCGACAACGCCGACAAGTATTTGAGCGAACATTTCTGGGAAGAAAGGTCCTAAAACATCGCCAGGGGCAAAACTACAAAACGAACCTACCGCGGGGGTAAAGCCCGCGGACTTAGGAACTTACAACGCTAAAAAATGGAACGTACCGTTATTGAATTGCCAACAGCCGAGTGGGAGAAAATCCGCCAGCATGGCTCCGCGGATTATCCAAATGAATGTTGCGGATTCCTGCTGGGCGCCGAGACTGACGGGCACAAACGCGTGGTGGAAGCGTGGCCCGCGCCGAATTCGCGTCACGACTCGCCACGCAATCGTTTCTTGATCACCGCGGAAGATTGGCGCGAGGGAGAAAAGCACGCCGAGCAAGCCAAGCTCGACATTCTGGGCTTCTATCACTCGCATCCCGACCATCCGGCGCGGCCGTCGGAGTACGATCGCGAACACGCTTGGCCGTGGATGTCGTATATCATTTTAGCTGTGGAGAAGCGGCAACCCGCCGCCATGACCTCGTGGGTTCTCACCGAGGATCGCACCAAGTTTGAAGAGGAACCGTTAGAAATATGCCAGCCAAAATCCTGATCCCCACGCCGCTCCGGCCCTACGCCGGAAAAAACGCCGAAGTGCAAGTCACCGGTTCGACCATCGCCGAGGTGATGGAAAACCTCACCGCGCAACACAACGGTCTGCGCCGCCATCTGTTCACCGACGACGGACGCTTGCGCAGTTTCGTGAATGTCTACGTGAACGAACAAGACATTCGCTATCTGCAAAAGGAAGCGACGGCGATTTCCGACAAAGACGTGATCAGCATCGTCCCAAGCATCGCCGGAGGATCGCCTGCCGCCGCGGCCGAGCCGCCGGTGAAACTTTCGAACGACGAAGTGCTGCGCTATTCGCGACACTTGATCATGCCGGAAGTCGGCATGGAGGGCCAACTCAAGCTCAAGAAGGCGAAAGTCCTGCTGATCGGCACCGGCGGTCTTGGATCGCCCATGGCGCTGTACTTGGGCGCGGCGGGCGTCGGCACGATTGGGCTGGTCGATTTCGACGTGGTGGACTTCACGAACTTGCAGCGGCAAATCGCGCACGGCACGAAGGACGTGGGGCGCCCGAAGATGGAATCGGCGCGCGCGCGTCTCGCCGACATCAATCCGGAAGTGAAAGTGATCGGCTTTGAGACGCGGCTGGACTCCTCGAACGCCATGGAGATCCTGAAAGACTTCGACATCGTCGCCGACGGCACGGATAATTTCCCAACGCGCTATCTCGTAAACGACGCGAGCGTGCTGTTGGGCAAACCAAACGTTTACGCCAGCATTTTCCGCTTCGAGGGACAGGCGTCGGTCTTCGGCATGCCCGATGGTCCCTGCTATCGCTGCTTGTATCCCGAACCGCCGCCTCCGGGCTTAGTTCCGAGCTGCGCCGAAGGCGGCGTGCTGGGTATTTTGCCGGGATTGCTCGGCGTGATCCAAGCCACGGAAGTGATCAAGTTGATTTTGGGCGCCGGCGAGCCGCTGGTGAATCGCCTTCTCCTGGTGGACGCGCTGGCGATGTCGTTCCGCGAATTGAAGCTGCGCAAGAATCCCGAATGCCCGATCTGCGGACCGAATCGCACGATTCACAAATTGATCGACTACGAGCAATTCTGCGGAATCCGCGGCGAGGAGTTTGTGGAAGAGATCGCCGTACCGGAGATTACCGTGCAAGAGTTGAAGGTGCGTATGGATCGGAAAGACGATTTCGTTCTGGTGGACGTGCGTGAGCCGCACGAATATCAGATTTGCCACTTGAACGGCACGCTGATCCCGCTGGGTGATCTACCATCGCGTGTACACGAGCTAAACTCCGCCGACGATATCGTGGTGCACTGCCGCAGTGGCGTGCGCAGCGGAAAAGCCGTCGATTTCCTGCGCAAGGCCGGATTCCGGAAGGTGAAAAACCTGAAGGGCGGGATCTTGGCGTGGAGCGATCAGATCGATCCTTCGGTTCCGAAATACTAGAACAGAAAAGCAACCGCCGATGAACGCAGATAAACGCCGATAAAACCTGATCCTAGTTTTTATCGGCGTTTATCTGCGTTCATCGGCGGTTGCTTTTGTTAGGGCGCGAAGATCCTCGCAAGCATATTGAGGACAGCCTCACCGGTTGACGCATCAAGCCGTCCGAGTCTCTTGACGAAGCGCGAGCGATCGACGGTACGAATCTGATCCAGTACGATCTGTCCGCGCTTGCCCCGAAACATGAAATCGACTCGGGCGGGATAGTCGCGTTTCACGGTCGTCATGGGATGATCGTGCGCGTATATCGATTCATTTCGTCGGGAGAAATCACGATACAAGGGCGCGTTTTCTTGATTTCAAAGCCTTCGGTGGGATCGAGACGAACGAGGAAGACGTCGAATCGCGCTACTTCCATTCCCACTCGCCCTTTTTCCATTCGGTGAGCGGTTGCTCGCCATCGAGTAACTCATCATGGCCGAAGGCCGCCATCCGCTGGTAAGCTTCGGCCCAACCTTTCCTTGGCGCGGACGCCTTCCGCGCCGGCCGCAAGATCAGCGCGCCTTCGCTGGCTTCCAACTCAGCCTTTGTCTTGAAGCCACACTCATCAAGGAATGCTTTGGGAATTCTGATCCCGCGGGAATTGCCGACGCGTACAATGTCGATGGTCATGGAAATCCTGTGTAATTACAGAGTACCCACAAACCGTGCATGAAGTCAATATCGCGGGAATGAGAACACAGAAAAGCAACCGCCGATGAACGCAGATGAACGCCGATAAAACCTGATCCTAGTTTTTATCGGCGTTTATCTGCGTTCATCGGCGGTGCTTTGTTCCTAGAACATGAACTTCAACGCCAACTGCAACTGCCGAGGCGTACTCGCGATACCGGTGATCGTGCCCGCGGTACCGTAACTCACCGCACCGCCCGAAAACGACGGCGCGATCGACGTGCCCGGCACTCCCCACACTTGGTGGTTGAACACGTTGAATCCCTCGGCGCGGAATTCCAGCCGCTTCGACTCCGTGATGAAGAACTGCTTGGTCAGAGCCACATCCATATTGATGAAGCGCATCGACCGCAGGTCGCCGACCGGCGCGTTGCCGAAGCCGTAGCCCGGTCCCACTTGCAGCGACGAAGGACTGACGAAGCACGACGGGTTGTACCACTGCGTGATGCTTTGGTTCTGATACAGATTGCATCCCGAGAGTAGACTCGGCCGGCTGTAGCCGGTGATGCTGCCCGCGGCGTTCGAGAGATTCGCGGGATCGGTCGCCACCGGCGCGACGCCGCCGATCGACGATGGCACGCAGTTCGCCGTGACCGCCGTGGTGCACTCGTTGCTGACGCCGCCCCAGGACGGATTGAACGCTTGTCCGGAGCGCGCGTTCAGCGAGAAAGTGGTGGCCCAATTGCCCGCCACGTGCGACAGCCATCCGTGACTCAACAGGCGATGTCCGCGCCCGAACGGAAATTCGTAGATCGCGCTCCAGTTGAACATGAACGGTAGATCGAACGCGCAGGCGCCCTTGGAAAGCTTCTGGTTGAAGTAGTATTCCACCGGCGCGCCTTCCGATCCGTTCTCGGCGCCATAGTCGCCGTTGGTGTCGGCCAGGCACTTCGACCATGTGAACGCCGCCAGCGTCTGCAATCCGTGCGAGAAGCGGCGGTTGTACTGCGCTTGCAGCGCGTTGTAGGTGGATTGCCCGGTCGATTCGTCGTAGTGCCAGCCTTGCGCCGCGAACGGCATGTACTCGCGCTGATTGATTTGCGCCTGCGTCAACGGCGTGGAGGCACAAGTGTAGTTCTGCGCAGCGTTGTTCTCGCAGAAGGGTCCGCCTTGCGGATAGTTCGCCGAGCAGCACCAATCGAGGCGCGTGGTGTGACCGCCCACGTAGGCCACCGACACCATGCTGCTCGATCCGATTTGCCGCTCGATCTGGATGTTCCACTGCTGCGACTTCGGGTCGGCGTAATCGGGAGCGTTCGTGTATCCACCGAATGTCGAACCCCACGGCGTGGGCGCAACCACGATCGGGTTGCTGCCGGCGAGTCCCGGTAAATACGACGTGGTGTATCCGCCGTACGGACCGCACGCCGACGCGCTGTTGCAAACCGGATTCACCGTGGGCGTGGACGACGTGCCGGCGGGCGCGGAGTTCAGCGAGTCGGAGACGCCGCGCGTCCACGGCCAAATCGATCCTTGCAGCGTGTTTTCGGCGTTCTGGCTGCGATAGCTGATGGTGTCGAAGAAGATTCCGTAGCCCGCGCGTAGCACGGTGCGCGGCAGGAACTCCCACGCCAATCCGATGCGCGGACCGATATTGTCCTTCACCGATTTCAGCGTCGGCTGACTGTTCGGCGAAAACACGATGTTGTTCAGCGTGTTGTACGTCACTCCGCCGACCGTCACCTGGAACGCCGGGTTGTTCGCGTTCAAGCCGTTCGGAACGCACGGCGGAAGTTGCGGCGTGGGACATCCGGTGGAATACGCCGCCGTGTTGGCCGCACCGATGATGAACTGTCCGGTCGGCAAGCTGAGCGCGTTCACGGTTTCCCCGCTGCCGGTGTTCAGCAGCGCGACGGCCGGCACGTAATCGTAGCGCAATCCAACGTTGACCGTCAGGTGCGGCCGCACGTGCCACTCATCCTGCACGAAGAATCCCATCGGATTGAAGCGCGCGTGAACTTCCTCGTACTGCGGAACGTTTACCGTGAGCGCATTCGGCAAATCCAACAGCATCGACGCCAGCGCGTTCCCTTGATTCGAGCCGCAGGAGTAAAGTCCCGAGGCGTTGGTGGGGCAGGTTTGCGTCGCCGAGGAAGTGAACGTCTCGTAAGTGTTGATCTCGAGACGATTCTCGTACAAATACTCGCCGCCAAAGCGGACCGTGTGATGTCCGTGCACCCAGGTCAACGAAGTGTTGAACGAACTTTCCGGATTGGCGCGATATTGCGGGCCGACGTTGCCGAGTCCGCTATTGGCCGAGCCGACGTAGCCGCCGATATTCAGGAAGAATCCCTGGGTTTGCGAGAGATTGTTGAATCCCGCCGAAGTTTCCGGCGCAAATCCGTTGGCGTTGGTGGGATTCACGGTGACCGGCCGCGCGTTGACGCCGCCGCGCACTTCCATAATCAGGTTCGGAGAGAAAACGTGATCCCACGCGCCGCCCATGTTCCACACGTGATACGGATTGGGCGAAATCGAGTTTGTCCCCGCGACGATTCCGACGGTGGAATCCCACATCATGTAAGCGCGGCCGAAAACGGTGTCGTGCGTGCCGAAACGATGGTCGACGCGCACGTCCCAATTGTTGTTCGAGTCGGTGGTATTGCGCGAATCGAGACAGTTGTCAACCGCAAACGACAAGTTCGGCGTGAACGTGCAGTTGGTGTTCGAGTACGCCTGAATCACGCTGACAATCTTGGGATCGATCAGGCCGGTAGGTATGCGATTGCACGGCGTTCCGCCTTGGGTGACTTGCAAACCGTAGCCGGCCGCGCCGAACGTCGCGCCCGGATTCATCAACGGCATCGGTGCGCCGGAATTGTTGCAGTAGAACGGCACCGATTGGCTGGCTCCCGTTTCCGCAAACGGATTGTAGATGGTGGAGGGCGTAATCGCCGTCTTGGTGGCGTTCACGGTGCCGATCAGCTCGGGGCTCGCGGTTCCCGTGAAATCGCCACCGAGTTCCGCGGCGCTGGGGATGATCGCGAAGCTCGAGTTCGGCTTGGCGTAGCGCCATCCTTCATAGGCAAAAAAGAAAAACGTGTTGTCCTTCTTGATGGGACCGCCGACTTGTCCACCGAATTCATTCTGGTGATAGCCGAGCGGAGAAACCGGCGTGCCGGAGAGAATCGCCGAGGCGCCTGCGGCCGTCTGTTGACCGGCGGCCACCTGCGCGGCCAACGCGGACGCTTGCGACGGGCACAACGCCGGCGAGCAGAATCCCGAGAAAGGATTGCGCGCGTCGAAAATCTGGCTGCGCGCGAAATCCCACGCCGCGCCGTGAAACTGGTTCGTTCCCGACTTCGTGACCAAGTTCACCACGGAGCCGAGCACGTTGCCGTACTGCGCGTCGTTATTGTGCGACTGCACTTTGAATTCCTGCACCGTGTCGGCGATGGGAGGAATCGCCCAGCCGCCGCCGCGATCGTCGGTGTTGATGATGCCATCCATGTAATACGCGTTCGAGCGATTGCCCGCGCCGTTCACGGCCGGACGATAGACCACCGTTCCGGGGATGCCGATGTTGCCGCCGTCGGCGCTGCCAATTCCGTTTCCGCCTTGTGCCGTGTTCACCGATCCGTTGCCCGGCTGGAGAATCAGCAACTGCGTAAAGTTGCGGCCGTTCAATGGCAGTTCGTGCATTTCCTTTTCGTCGATGGTGGTGCCCAACTCTGTCGTGGAGCGCTGAATCATCACCGCCACCGACGACTCGCTCACCGTGACCGTTTCCGACACGTCGCCCACCTGCATGGCGATCTGTTCGGTGAGCGTCTGGTTCACTTCCAGCTTGAAGGCGGGCAGCGCGACTTTTTTGAAGCCGGTTTTTTCCACCGTGAGCGAGTAGTTTCCCGGCAACAGGTTGATGATGACGAACGAACCATCTTGCCCCGTGACTTTTTCACTGGCGACATTGGTTTCCTGATTCGTCACGCGCACCTTGGCGCCCGGCACCGACGCGCCTTGCGAATCGACCACCGAGCCGTTCACAACGGCGGTGGGTGTTTGCGCGGCCAGCGCAACGCTGAATGACAGAACGAGAACTGTGAAGACGAGGAACCCCAAACTCGCATGACGGGCCATGGCCCACCTCCCAAGCTCGCCCCTACTTTAACGCTACAGGGGCCGCTGGATTCGGATTATAGGGGCCTGCCCTGAGGCCGTCAAGTACCTTTATCGATATTTGTTGGTTCTATTACCGCTAAAGGATAGGGGCGAACTCATCGTGCGCCTCCGCAGGGCGGCACTGCGGGTGCACGCCTTTGTGGGGATTTTAGGATTCACCAAGGTGCCGGCCGATTGTGGAACCGTCGTTGTTCCGCCATAATGTCGGGTATGTCAGCCTTCGAAAATCTCTCACGGCGCTCGTTTCTAGCTGGCTCGGCCGGCGTTGCCCTCGCTTCCGCTCAGGAATCGCGCGCGCTCACGGTGGGACAGATCATTGAGCGCATCCAAAAAAATGTCGGTGTCGCCTGGCGCGCCGAGACTGTGGACAAGATCATCTTCGGCAATCCGGACATCGCCGTAAAAGGCGTCGCGACCACAATGATGGCCACCCTTGAGGTGATCCAACGGGCCAGCGCCTTGGGACGGAACTTCATCGTCACGCACGAGCCGACCTTCTGGGAACACCAGGACACCACTACGGCGCTCCCGAACGATCCCACCGTCGCGTTCAAAAGCAATTTCATGCGCGAGCATAACGTAGCCGTTTTTCGCTTTCACGACCACTGGCACGCCCGGAATCCTGACGGCATCGCCACCGGCATGATGCAAGAACTCGGGTGGGAGAAATACGCCGCGCCCGAGGGCCGCAATCGCTTTGTGTTTCCGGCAACCCCGCCAATAACGTTGAGCGCGCTGGCCGCCGAGATCAAGTCCAAACTCAAGGCCGCCACGATGCGTGTGGTGGGCGATCCCAAGATGCCAGTGACTCGCGCCGCCGCCAGTTGGGGCTACAACAGCCGCGAAGGAGGAATTCGCGTGCTGGCGCGCGAGGATGTCGACGTGCTGATCGCCGGCGAGGCGCGCGAATGGGAAGTGGTGGAGTACGCACAAGACATCATCGCGTCGGGCAAGAAGAAAGCGCTGATCCTGATCGGTCACGTCGCGTCGGAACAAGCGGGAATGAAATACTGCGCGTCGTGGCTGAAGGGATTCATCAGCGAAGTGCCGATCGATTTTGTCGCGGCGCCCGAGCCTTTTTGGCCGGCCTGAAGAAATTAGCCCGGCCCGCGCAAAGCATTCTGTATATAATCCCGGCATGTTCCCGGCCCTCATTCACGCGATCATCTTGTTGTCTCTGACGCTACAAGGTCAGGACAACTCTGACACTCAAAATGCCATGAAAGGTCTCGTGAACGCGCACAACGCGTGGGGAGCTAAAATGAGCTCCCCGAATACGTCGCTGGAGATCAAGGAATCCTCGCGATCCGGGAATGAGATGAAATTCCGGCTACGCGCGAAAGGCATGCCACGAGACAAGATCTATACGATTGTGCAATGGCCGGTAACGCACAACGATCCGGTTGCCATCATTCGCGGCGTCACGCTCGATGCGACTGGTCAAGCAGTCTGTGCCGGCACCGCCGGCACGTGCAGCAGCGACGAACCCAACGATCCGATCGACATTCTCGTACTGCCGGTCGCCGGTGAGCCGTTGCGTCTTGGCCTGGTTTCGGAGGATGGCGACACGCGAGTATTGGGCAAGATCGTGCCGGTTCCGTTGCGCGGAGAGGATCGCGGCTGCTCGATCGAAGGCGTCCTGCTGACGCCCGCCGCCGAGTTGGTTTTGGTTACAGGTTCCGGATTTCCCGCCGGTAGTGAGCTTACAATGGACGCCGACTCAGAAGGCGAACACCATAGCGCAAAAGTCAAGGCCGGCACTGATGGGCAATACATGACAGCGCTGGGGCCCTACAAGCAAGGTGTCTCGCGCGGAACGGCAAAGGTCACTCTGAAATCTGCGGGTTGCTCTCCAACCGTGACGATTCCGTGGGGTCACAACTAACACCCCACGAGCGACGTGCTGTTGTCAGTCTCCCCGGCCGCCACGCGGTGGCGGTGCAGGCAACAGCGGCAACAGTTCGTCGTCGTTCAACGACCGGACTTCGCTGACGGTGTCCCACACCATCGTCTCGCGGCCGGCCAGCGTATAGGGCTTCCACGCGAGTCCCGGTTGCGACGGATTGCCGGTGCGCGCGAAGTTCACCCATGCTTGCGACACTTTGTCCTGCAACGCGAGCGCGGCCGGCGCGCCGCCCGTGGCGATCCGGATGTGCGGCTCGCTCAAGGCATGGAACGCGAACGCAATCTCGGCGCAATGAAATGCCGTGACGCCGCCGTTGACCGGATATTCATAGGAAAAGATGTAGTTGTAAACCGGTGCCGTCGTTTTTTCCAGTTTCCGCGCCAGCATTGCTTTGGTTCCTGGGCGGAAGCGGCCGTCGAGGAATAAGACGTCCTGAACTTTCTGGCGCGGATGCAGTTTCTTGAACTGCGCGACGATCTGATCCTTCTTGTCGCCGAGAGCGTTGCTGAGATGCTCGTCGATTTCCTGCCGGCTCCATTCATTCTTGGCAGGCTCTCTTCGGGCCACGTTGCTGGTGAACTCTGTCAACGTGGTGCCGGCGATGTACGGAATCGAATGGGCCCAATCGCAGAATTCCCGCAGCACATACTGATCGTCGGCGACCGGATCCCAAGTCGTTCCCCGGCCGCCCACGCTCTGATTGGCGGAATTCGCGGCGGCGAGCAGATCGCGATATGGAACTTTCTTCAGCTTGTCGATCTGGCTTCCGTCGAGATTCAAATTCTTTAGGACCTCCGCGGCGATCGCTTGCTGACGCTTAATCACGTCGGCGGGATTCGTATCGCGGTAATTCACGTTGCTGCCGCTCTCGCAAATCACTTTGTGGAAGAGGCCCTTCGCCGACGGCATATGCATGAGGCGCGTGACCTTGCCGCCTCCGCCGGATTGTCCGAAAATCGTGACGTTGCCGGGATCGCCGCCGAATGCTTCAATGTTCTCGTGGATCCACTGGAGCGCGGCCACAAGATCGGCCATGCCCGTGTTGCGGGAGTTGGCGTACTCGGAGCCGTACGCCGAAAGATCCAGCGTGCCGATGACGTTCAACCGGTGATTCAAACTGACGGCCACGATGTCACCGAATTCGCTCAGCGTTTTTCCGTCGTACGCGTAGGACTCCATCGACGAGCCGTTGGTGAATCCGCCGCCGTGCATCCACACCATCACCGGTTTCTTTTTCGCGGGCGCCGTGCTCTGCGTCCAGATGTTGAGCACTTGGCAGTGCTCGTTTTCCACCCAATAGCGGTGCGGGAAGATGAAGTCGTCGCCGCCGACCGTGGACACCGGCGGGATCGGGCACACCGGTCCCCATACCTGCGCGCCTTTCACCCCTTCCCATGCGGCCACCGGCTTGGGCATTTCGAAGCGCTCCGCTTCGGCGTAGGGAACGCCGAGAAACGTGACGGTCTTGCCGTCGCGGAATCCACGGAGCTTTCCTCCTCTGACTTGAACCACAGGCGGATTCAGATTCAGTGGACTTCCACCGGGCGCGGATTTCGCTTTGGCCGCCGGCTTCTCCTGCGCCGCGGTCTTGCTCGCGAGTCCGGCGGCTGCGCCGCTCAAAAGAGTCAACATTCCCCGACGATTGATGGTGCGATTCACATTTCCTCCCCAAGAAAATCTTCCCAATTATGCCACACGCGCGTTCGCCGAAAACTCGCGCCTTTGGAGTTATCGGTCAAGCTTTCATACTTTAACGGTAACTTTTCGCTTGACACTGAGATGTCCGCGGCGCTAACCTGCCTTGCCAAGGGGGCGATTCAACATGTCTAGTCGACTTTCGGCGTGTCTCTTTCTCTGCTGCTCCGTTCTCTGCGGCGTTTCCAGTGCGTCCGCGCAGGACGCGCTGGCCTCGGTCTCCGGACTGGTCACCGATTCCAATGGCGGCGTGGTGGCCGACGCTCAACTCCGCCTGGTGTCCGACACGACGCGCGCCGAACTCACCACGGTATCGAACGCGTCGGGAAACTTCGTCTTCTCCCAAGTGAAGCCGGGATTCTATACGGTCACCGTCGAGAAATCGGGATTCAAGAAGTACGAGCGTTCGCATATCGAGCTTGCTCCCGGCGAGAAAATCGCGCTCGGCACGCTGGAGTTGACGGTCGGAGCGGTCAGCGAAACCGTGGAAGTCACCGCGGCCGCGCCGCTGGTGCAAACCTCCACCAGCGAGCGCTCGGGAATCATCACCAGCCAGGAAATCGTCGATCTGACGGTGATCAATCGCGACTTCACCTCGTTCGCCGAATTGCAACCCGGCGTGGTGATTACACAGGGCGCGCTGGTGCAAACCTTCAGCGGGAACAACACGTTCAACGTGAACGGCGGACGCACCACCGCCAACAACATCACTGTCGACGGTCTGCCGACCAACAATACCAACCAAGGCAACGATAATTACACGATTAGTCTCGATTCCACGCAAACCGTGGAAGTGAAACTCTCCAATTTCCTGCCCGAGTTCGGACGCAACAACGGCGCCACGATCATGGCGGTGACCAAAGGCGGCTCCGATCATTATCACGGCGCGTTCTACTACTACGATCGCAACGAAGCGTTCAACGCCAACAACTTTTTCAACAACAAGTCGGGCATCGCGCAGACGCCCAACCGCGTTTCCTACGCGGGCATCACCTTCGGCGGTCCGCTGTGGATTCCCAAGGCGCAACTCAAGCAGAAACTCTATTTCTACGTGCAGGCGGAAAATATTCAGGAACAGCGGCCCAAGGGACTGGTGACCGTCACCGTTCCCACCGTGCTGGAGCGTGCCGGAAACTTCACGCAATCGGGCGCGAACGCGAAACCGGTGGCGGCGGGGGCTACGGCGATCACGGTGAAAGATCCCACCACGGGCTTGGCCTTCCCGAGCGATATGATTCCGTCGAACCGCATCATCCCGTCGATGCAGAACTACTTGAATCTGTTGCCGACGCCGAATTTCGTCAGCGCGCAGAATTTGCTCACGTCGGCGGGCGCGTACAACTACGTTTATCAGGAAAGTTTGAACGTTCCCAAGTGGCTGAACAGCGCGCGCGTCGACGATTACCTCTCGCCGAACACGAATCTCTTTGCGCGCTTCAACTATTGGTACGAGGACCAGCAAGGCAGCGCCGTTTCCGCCTCCAACACCAGTTGGGGCTGGCTCCCGCAGCATTACACTGCGATCACCCTGACGGGCGTGCTTTCGGCCACCCACATTTTCAGTCCCACGCTGATTTTCACGGCGCAAATGGGATTCTCGCAATTCAGCGAAGCGGGACCGCCGCTCACCCAAGCCGCCCTGACCGCGCGCCAGCGCTCGACGGTGGGCTTCACGATTCCGCAATTGTACCCGTCGGTGAATCAGTACAATCTAGTGCCCGCCGCCACCTTCGGCGTGAGCAATTCCGCGAATCCCGGCTACACGTCGCGCTTTCCACTGGAAGGCGTGGAGGACACTTTCAACTGGAACGCCAGCCTCACCAAGATTTGGGGCAATCACTCCTTGAAATTCGGCGTGACACCGGAACATTGGCTGGCGATGAAGGGAAAAAACGCGGCGAATTTTGCCGGCAACATGAATTTCACGCAGGATTCCAGCAATCCGCTGGACACCGGCTACGCCTACAGCAATGCGTTGCTCGCCGTGACGGATCAATACACCGAAACCACGAATCGCTTCGCGATGTATGAACTGAATACCAGCGTCGAGTGGTACGCGCAGGACGCCTGGAAGGTCAATCGCAAGCTCACCATGGATTACGGACTGCGCTGGGGATGGGGCACGCCGTGGCACGCCAATCACAACCAGGAAGCGGCGTGGGTGACCAGTTCCTGGAATCCGTCCAATGTGGTGAAGTTGATTCAACCGGTGACGGTCAGCGGCAAACGCATGGGCAAGGATCCCTACACCGGCGCGATTTTGCCGGCGCTCACCATCGGCGCGATCGCGCCCGAGTCGCCGACACTGCTGAACGGCATCGTGAATCGCCAGACCAATCCGTCGTATCCGGAAGGCATGCGCTACGCCGGCGGAATCAAGACCAGCCCGCACTTCGGACTCGCCTACGATCCGTTCGGCAAGGGCAAGACCGTTTTGCGGATCGGCGGCGCGATCTTCTACGACTTTCATGAAGTGGACAATTTCGGTTACGGCTACGAGTTCAACACACCGCCGCTGCAATACAATCCGGTGATTTACTACTCGTACTTGACGAATCTGTCGCAAGCGCAGGGATATGTCTTTCCGGGCGCCGTCACGGGATTCAATCCTGAGCGGCCGATCCAGCAAACCTACAGCTTCAGCGGCGGATTCCAGCAGGAACTGGGCTGGGGCATGATGCTCGACGTGGCCTACGTCGGCGCGCTCGGGCGTCACTTGGTGGAAGCCGTGAATCTGAACAGCGAACCGCTCGGCACCGACTGGCAGACGGGCAATCTCGATACCACCAACGGCAACAAAGTGCTTCCGTCGCAGTTCATGCGTCCCTATCTGGGCTGGGGAAACATCACCAATTATTTCTACGGAGGAAACTCCAGCTATCACTCGCTGCAAGCGCAATTGCGCCGGCGGTATCGCGAGAATCTGACGTATGGCGCGATCTATACGTACTCGAAGGCGATGGACTACGGCGATACGGAAACTTCCTCGGCCACCACGCAGATCAGTTCGTTGATCAATCCGCGCGTTTGGAATTACGGCGAGGCCGGCTTCGATCGCACGCAGATCTTCCGCACCTACGCGACGTACAAGTTGCCGCGCGCGTCGACTTTGGTTCACAACAACAAAGTGGCCGGGCAGATGTTCGATAATTGGCAAGTGTCGGGCATTTTCACCGCGCAAAGCGGCGCGCCGACCGGCGTTTCGTATGCGTACTCGCCGTCGCAGGACGTGGTGGGAACATCGACCGACACGGGGCGTGTATTGGTGGTCGGTAATCCCAGGGCCAACGTGGCGCCGGGTTATGCGTTCAATCCCAGCGCGTTCGCGCCGCCGAGTTACACCGCGTGCGAAGTGCCGAATCCCTCGTTCAGTTGTTGGGGTAACGCGAACAAGGACGTCTTCCGCGGAGCGGGCATCAACAACTTCGACCTTTCGTTCTTCAAGAACTTCCTGTTCGGCGAACGCTGGCGCGGCCAATTGCGTGTGGAGATGTACAACGCGCTGAATCACACGCAATTCACTACCGTGAACACGTCCGCCACCTATAGTACGGCGGGCGTGCAGACCAACGGGTTGTTTGGACAATACACGGCGGCGGCGAATCCGCGGCAGATGCAACTGGCCGCGCGGCTGACGTTCTGAGGGTCGCGCACGGTGGCGGCTGGAAATGGTCAAATGACCATTTCCTGTTACACTGGATTGTATGAAGACCGTCGGCGCGACTGAATTCAAGGCTAAGTATTCCGCGTTTCTCGACGAAATTGAGAAACGGGGCCAGTCAATCACGATAACCAAGCGCGGCCGTCCGGTCGCGGTTGTTAACGGTGCGCCGAAGAAGAAGTTCAAGTCCCTGCGCGGCCTGTGGGCGGGCAAGGGGAGGATCGTCGGCGACATCGTAAACACCGGCTGGGCCGACGATTGGACCTTCGACGCAGAGAACTTGAAATAGCATGCCCTCCCTGTTGGCCGACACACATATCGTCGTTCGATGGTTGTTCGGCGGGCGTCGTCTCTCCCGCGAGCAGGCGCGGGTTCTCGACGTTGTTACCAATCGCGGCGAGACGATCGCGATCAGTGCGATGAGCTTGCTTGAAATGGCAGCGCTGCATACCGCGGGCAAACTAGAACTCGACATCTCACTGCGCCAGGCTTTTGCGATGCTTCAGGAAAACCCGTCTGCGGCCATTCTGCCAATCACGTACGAAATCGCGGAAGAGGTCGCGGCGCTGGGCGACAATCTGCGCGATCCGGCCGATCGCACCATTGTGGCGACCGCGCGGGTTCATCGGCTGCGTCTCGTCACTTCAGATGTGCGGATTATCGAGTCAGGACTCGTGCCGATCATCGACTAGCGCGTCGATCAAGAACGCGTAATCCCACGCGATTTCGCGAAGATAATCGTAACGCCCCGAGCTGCCGCCGTGTCCGGCGGCCATGTTGATCTTAAACAACACGTCCGCCTCAGGATTTAGCGCGCGCAATTTCGCGACGTATTTCGCCGGCTCCCAGTACATCACTTGACTGTCGTTCAGCGACGTGCGCACTAGCATCTTCGGATACGGGCGCGCCGCCAAGTTCGTGTACGGGCAGTAGCGCTTCATGTATTCGTAATCCGCGCGGACTTTGGGATTGCCCCACTCTTCGAATTCACCCACGGTCAGCGGCAGCGACTCGTCAAGCATCGTGTTGATCACGTCGACAAACGGCACGAGCGACACGACCGCGTGAAACAATTCCGGCCGCATGTTGACGGCCGCGCCCATCAGCAAGCCGCCGGCGCTGCCGCCCATCGCCGCCAGTTTCTTCGGCGCGGCGATGCGCGCCGCAATCAAGTGCTCGGCGCAGGCAATGAAATCGGTGAACGTGTTCAGCTTGTTGTGCAAGCGTCCGTGATCGTGCCACGTCTTGCCCATTTCACCGCCGCCGCGAATGTGCGCGATGGCGTAGACGATTCCGCGATCAAGCAAACTGAGTCGATTGCTATTGAAACCCGCGGGAATCACCACGCCATAAGACCCGTAGCCGTACAAAAGTGCCGGCGTGCTTCCGTCGCGCGGCGTCGACTTGCGATACACCACGGAAATTGGAACGCGCGTGCCGTCCGGCGCTTCGGCGTGAAGGCGCTCGCAGGCGTACAACGACGCGTCGTATCCGCCCAGCACTTCCGTTTGCTTCAGCAATACGGCGGAGCGCGTCTCTACGTCGTAGTCGAACACCGACGACGGCGTCACCGGCGACTCGTAGCCGTAGCGATAGAGTTTTGTGTCGAACTCCGCATTCACATGACTGCCGGCGGAGTACACAGGCTCTGGAAATTGCACGCGATGCCAGGATCCAAGCACAGGATCGCTCGCGCCTTCGCCGGCAGCCAGAGATTGAATGCGCAAATGCGGCAATCCGTCTTCGCGCTCATGCAACACCATGTGATTTCGGAACAACTCGACGCCGCTCAGCATCACCGACGAGCGATGCGGAATCGCTTCGCGCCAGTTCTCGCGCCGCGGATCGGCCACCGGCGCGGTGAAGAGCGCGAAGTTGCGGCCGGTTTGATTCGAGCGAATGAAAAAGCGATCGCCCCAATGCGAGACGTCGTACTCATGCTCGGCCTCGCGCGGCGCGATCAAGCGCCACACGCCTTCGGGATCGTTCGCGCGCAGGCAGCGCATTTCGCTCGACGTGTGACTGCCGGATTCCAGGAAAAGCCACTCCCGGCTGCGCGACCGCCCCACGCCCACGCGAAAGCGCTCGTCGGTTTCTTCGTACACCAGCGCGTCGATTTCCGGACCGCCCGGCGTTCCTACTCTGTGGCGATAGACGCGATACTGCCGCTTGGCGGCGTCCTCAATCGTGTAGAAGAAATAAGAGCCGCCGGCCGACCACGCCACCGATCCGGTTTTTTCGATTTGCTCGGGACCCAACTCGCCGGTCTCCAGATTCTTCACGAAGAGCGTGTACTGGCGAAATCCCGTGTCGTCGGTGGAAAACGCGAGGAACCGTCCGTCGTCGGTGATCGAGTACGCGCTGACGGCCATGAATTTCTTGCCCTGCGCGAGTTGATTCACGTCGAGCACGATTTGCTCGGGCGCGTTTTCATCGCGCTTGCGGCAATAGAGTGGATACTGCAATCCCTCGACGGTGCGCGAGTAATAGAGCCAGTCGCCGCGGCGATAGGGAACGGAGAGATCGGTTTCCTTGATGCGCGCGAGCATCTCTTTGTAGAGCGTCTCGCGCAGCGGAGCCAAATGCTGAAGAGCCGCTTCCGTGCGCGCGTTCTCGGCTTCGAGATGCGCCAGGACGTCAGGATTTTTCTTGGTTTCGTCGCGAAGCCATGCGAGATCGTCGCGAATGGTGTCGCCGTGCAGTTCGAAAATATGGGGAGCGTGTTCGTTCATTACTCGGGGTGCGCGCGGTGGTGCCGCACGGTCAGCGTCAGCACCGACGCCAGGAAAGCCGCGAACGATAACGCGCCGATTCCCGCGGCAAACGACCTCGTATGATCGCGCAAATATCCCATCACGTAGGGACCCATGAATCCGCCGAGATTCCCCACGGAGTTGATCATACCGACCGCTGCCGCGCCCGCCGTTTCGGTCAGCGTCAACGTGGAGAGCGCCCAAAACGCCGGCAGATACGCGTTGATTCCGCCGATCGCCACGCAGAACAGGCCGACGAGCAGCACTACGTTCGATCCACCAGTGAGTGCGGCCACGGCCAGCGCGACGCACGCCGCCAATTGCGGCACGGCCACGTGGAAGCGCCGCTCGTGGTGATGATCGGAGTGCCAGCCGTTGAACATCATGCACAACCAGCTCACGAAAAACGGCAGCAGCGCCACGACCGTCACCACTTCGTTGGAGAGGCCCGAGGCGCGCTTCAAAATCGTGGGAAACCAGAACGTGCAGCCGTACGACGTGGTGACGGCGCAGAAATAAACGCCCGCCAGCGTGAGAACGTCGCGATGCGCCAGCGCTTTGAAGACGGTGTAGGAGTGCTTCGCTTTCTTGATTTCCTTTTCGCGATCAAGCTCGCCGATGATCCAATCTTTTTCGTCGTCGGGAAGCCACGCGGCGTGCTGGGGACGATCGGTAAGCCAGAGGAGCGTGACGAATCCGAAAATCACCGCCGGAATTCCTTCCACGACGAAGAGCCAGCGCCACCACGCGAGTCCCATCCAGTGAACGTGAAGCAAGGCGCGCGCGATCGGCGCGCCGGCCACTTGCGAGAGCGGCACGGCCGACATCAGCAGCGCGACCGCCTTGGCGCGATCCTGCTGGCGGAACCAGTGCGTGAGATACACGATCAAGCCGGGGAAAAATCCCGCTTCCGCCGCGCCCAAAAGGAATCGCGCGCCGTAAAACTGCCACCACGTGTGCACGAATGCCAAGCCCGCCGTGATGATGCCCCAGGAAATCATGATACGCGCCAGCCATTTGCGCGCGCTCCAGCGCTCCACGATGATCGCGCCGGGAATCTCCAGCAAAAAATATCCCCAGAAGAAAATTCCCGCGCCGGTGCCGAAGATCTGATCGGAGAAATGCAGATCCTTGGACATGTCGAGGTTGGCGAAGCTGATGTTGACGCGATCGAGATACGCGATGATGTAGATCAAAAAGAGAAACGGCATCAGCCGGAGGAAAATCCGGTGACGCGCTCGTTGACCTGTGGGCGAGAGAACCGAGGGCGAAGTCACTCGCAGCGATTGTCTATCACTTGACACCTGCGGTCAAGGCGAATACCATCCGAAGCACGATGAGGCTGGCGGCGGTATGTCTTCTGACAATCGGATGGGGGTGCCAAGCGCAAACGACCGAGCGAACTTTTGAAGTGGTGTCGGTGAAACTCGAGCCGCCGCCGGACGGAAGAGGTTTTCCGGCAATCACCAAGACCGGCGGACCCGGAACGTCCAGCCCCACGCGCGTGACGTTCCGCCACTATCCGCTCCGCAGTTTGATTCTCGACGCGTTTAACGTGCGGCCGTATCAGCTCTCCGGGCCGGGGCTTGCGAACGCGGGCGCGACGGGCCCGGACCTTTTTGAAATTATTGCCGTTCTTCCGGAAGGCACGACGATGGAGCAATACCGTCAGATGTTGCAGCGCGTGTTGATCCAGCGGTTCGCCATCGAGTTCCGGAAGGAAAAGAAAATGGCGACCGGGTTCGAGCTGCGCGTGAACGACAAAGGATCGAAGTTGAAGCCGCTGGCCGACACGCCTCCGCCGGCCGACGAACCGTGGGAGTCCTACGCAAAGGGCGAAGATGGATTTCCCATCTACCCGCCAGGCCGGACAGGCCGGCAAATTAAACCGGAGATGGATCGCATCCGCACCAAGTTTTACACGTTCAAGATGGACGCGTTCGCTGTCTTTGTGTCGGACACGCTTCGGCAGCCCGTGGTGGATCGCACAGGCTTAACCGGGAACTATACGTTTGTTCTCGAACACCAAATTGGAGCGGCCCCCGCACCCCCAATCGACGGGAGCGAGGCGCCCCTTCCCGGCGTCCCGACCATTTACGATGCGCTGAAATCACAACTAGGATTGCGGTTGGTGAAGGCGCAGCTTGAGACCGAAATGCTCACGATTGAGAAAACCAATCGCGTGCCGTCGGAAAACTAGCGCGACCTAATGCACCTGGATGATCGCGGTGTTCGACGCGACGCCGTTGGCCGTCACCACTACCGGGATCGTCGATCCCGGCGTTACGCTCGGAACCACCGCGTTGATTTGGTAGAGTCCCACAAAACTCGGCGCGAGGCCCGCGAACGAGACAACCGCGTTCATTCCGCCGATCGAGACGGTCGGCATCGTCGCGTTGTAGAGTGTGCCGTTATTCGGCGTCGGCACACCGCTTGTGAGCGTCGGGGTGACCGCGCCTAAACCCGTGCAGTAGATCAGCACCACTTCTCCCGCTGTCGCGGGATTCGCCGCCGACACCAGCCCGTAGCCCGTTCCGTGCAGAATCGCGCCCTGGCCCGCCGTGTTGATCGTGAAAATTCCCGGCGACGTCGCGGCGATCGCCAAGGGCAATGGCGGCGCGTTGCTTCCACCGGTCGCGACGACGACGCTGACCGAGGAATCGGTGACTTCAAACGGCAGTTGGAAATTGATCTGCGTCGGCGACGCGTAGTAGAGCGGCGCGGTGTACGTCTTCGTCGATCCGATGATGCTCACCGACGTTCCGCCGGCCAGCGTTGTGGGCAGCGGCGTCGACGACGCCGTGTCGGTGCTCGCGGCCATGCCCATTCCGAACAGCGACGCGATCGAGCCGGGCGCCAGCGGCGTTACCGCGAAACTTGCGCCGTTGGTCGCGGCGTTGACCACCGATAGCGCCGACTCCGTGAAGGTGACAGCAGGCAAACCCGTCGAGGACGCCGTGATCGTGAACGTTCCCGCGCTCGCGCCCACGGTCACGGTGATGCTCGCCGTTCCCGTGGAATCGGTGGTGACGCTCGACGAGCTTAAGGTCGCGGAATTCGCCGGAGCAACGGCGAATTGCACCACCACGCCCGCGACTCCGGTGGTTCCTTGCAACACTTGCACCGCGATTTTCTGCGGCAGCACCGTGCCCACGTTGGCGGTCTGGTGATTTCCGCTCAATAGCTGCATCGTTTCAGGACTCACGGTGCCGATGCCCGGAACTTTGCGGATGCGATTGTTGCCGGTATCCCAGAAGAGCAGATTGCCGCCGGCGTCGAGCGCCAATCCTTGCGGCCGCAGAATCTGCGTGACCGTCGGCGGTTGACCGTCGCCATTGAAACCGCCCATTCCGTCAATGCCGACGATGCGCGTAACAGTTGCATTCACGCGCAGGATGCGGTGATTGCGATCGTCGGAGACAAAAAGATTCCCGTTGTTGGGATCAATCGCCAGCCCCGACGGCGTGCCGAGGCTCGCCGAAAGCGCCGCACTGCCTTCGCCGTTGGCATCGTAGAAGCAACCTGAAGTGGTGCATGTTCCGCCATTTCCCGCAATAGTGGTAATCACGCCCGAAGAAGCTGTTACCTTACGGATCCGCGCGCCAGCATACGAGGAGGCCAGGGAAACTTGCACGAATCGCTCCAAGATGTAGAGATTGCCCGAGCCGTCGAGCACCAAGTCGACGGGGCCGGCGAGCGTAGCGCTGGTGGCGGGACCGCCGTCGCCGCAGGAAAGCGAAACGCCGCCGTTACACAAATTCGTCGCGGCCATGCCCGCGTACGTGCTGATCACGCCCGCCGAGTTCACCACGCGAATGCGGCTATTCCCGTTGTCGGCGATGTACACCGAGCCGGTGGAGCGATTCACGGCGACCGCCGTGGGATTGAATAGGCCGGCGCTCGTCGCTTGGCCGCCGTCGCCGGGACACGTCGCGGCGCATTGGCCGACGTTGCCGGTACCCGCAAACGTCGAGATATTTCCCGTGGCCGCCGAGACCATTCGCACTTTGCTGGTGAACGCTTCGGCGATGTAGAGATTGCCGGACGCGTCGAAATCGATGCCCAAGGGACCCGCGATGGACGCGAGCAGCGCCGACCCGCCGTCGCCGGACGAGGCGAGCAATCCGTTGCCCGCGACGGTGGTAATCACGCCCGAGGGCGAAATCTTGCGCACGCGATTTTCGCCGAAATCTGAAATATAGATGTTGCCGAGTTGGTCGGTTTTGATGCCGGCGGGCTCGCAAGTCACCGCCGCCGAGAGCGGGCACGTGGAAATCGGACCAATGATGCCCGCCGAGGAGGATTGCGCGCCGTCGAGCAATCCGCCGCCCGCATATTTTTGCGGACCCGCGCCGGTCACCAGTTGCACCGTGCGCGAGAACAACGTTTCCGTCACATAAATCTGCGTCTGCGAAATCACGGTCAGCGACGATGCCGAAAAACCGTTGCCGTTTCCCAGCGTATACAGCAGGGTCATCGTGCCGGTGTTGTCGATGCGATAGATCAGCGAAATAATCTGGCCGGGAAACCTTACGGCGTCCAGAACGTACACTCCGTCGGGGCCGATCGCCACGGCCTGCGGATTAAAGAGCGGCGATGCCGTCGCCGTGGTCGGCTTCGACGAGATGGTGCCTGTGCAACCGGCCGTCACGCCGGGATTGCCGCATCCGGCGAAGGTGTTCACCACGCTGTTCGCGCCCGTGCTCACATGACTGAGCGTGCGCACGCGATTATTCCCGCTATCGACCACGTACAACGTGTCGCTGTTGGGATCGTAAGCTAATCCCTGCGGCCCGTTGAGCGTCGCGCTGGCCGTGCCGTCGCCCGCGAATCCTGCGGCGCCGGTGCCAAGAATCGTCGCGATGCAGCCGGTCGATACGGTGATGCGCCGCACGCGATTCGCTTGCGAGTCGGAGACGTAGACGTTGCCCGAGCCGTCGATGGCGATTCCGAAAAGTTGATGAAACGTGGCGTTGGTAGCAGGACATCCGTCGCCGCTATCGCCGTCGGTGCCGTTGCCCGCCACCGTGGTCACGTTGCCGCTGGGATCGATCTTGCGCAGGCGATGCCCCACCACTTCGGTGACATATAGATTGCCTTTCGCGTCATACATCGCCGACTCCGGAAAATTGAAGGCCGCTTGCGCCGCCGCGCCGTCCTGAAATCCCGCCATGCCGGTGCCGGCCAGCGTGCTGATGATGCCGTTGGCCGTTACTTGGCGAATGCGCTGATCCGCTTGGTCGACAATGATCAAGTTGCCGCAGCTCGGCGACCCTTGCGGGTTCGAGCAAGTGACGCCGGTTGGTTTATTGAGGAATGCCAGTGACGCCGCGCCGCCGTCGCCGGGACCCGTGGCGGCGCCGCCGGCAACTGTGGAAACTACGCTTTGCGCGGGAAGAAGCGCCGCGAGCAAAGAGAAAAGGCCCGCGAGGATGAGAGAGGAAGAGAGCCCTACTGCCAACTTAGACCGCATCGGAAAAGACTATCACGTAATTTCCACTGCCGCTCCGGTGAGCCCTTAGAGGCCGTTCCGGAGCGGCAAGCAGAATTCAGGTCTGGGATTCTATGGATTGGTACCGCTGACCACGCCGTTGCTGATCGTCAGGCTGGAGTTGGGACCGCTGGAGTTGGCCGCCACCGACGCTCCAATGACCGCCGCGCCGGCCGCCGTGGGCGCCGCCGCCGCCGTCACCACACCGATGCGCGCTGCCGACGTGGCCGCCGCTGTGCCGGCTGAAGTCGCGCCTTGTCCGGCGATCGACGTAGCCGCTGCCGCGGAGGACGCACTGGCGCCGGAAGCAACCGGCGAGGCTACCGCGCCCGCCACCGCAGAACTCGTCTGTCCGGCGATCACCGTAACCGCGCTCGACGCGGCGGCGACTAGCCCGCGAACCAGCGGCGTGAACTTGACCTTGCCTTCGAACACGACCAAGCGCGTCTTGGTGCCGTCGGTTTCCACGAAGAAGTCGGTACCGAGTACGCCGCAAATCGCCGTGTTGGTCTTGATCTGCCACTCTTGGCCCGACGGATTCACCATGCCGCGAACTTGCGCGCGGATGCGTCCGCTGGCCAGTTCGATCGTACTATTGCGCGTCGACGCATTGTGATCCTGGATCGTCATCGAGCTGCCCGATCCCAAGTTCAGGATCGAACCATCGGCCAGGACCATGCGCATACGTCCGGCAGCCTCGGTGTTAACCTTATCGTTCAAGAAAATATCTTTGCCCTTGGCCGCCTCTTCTCTCGAATTGGTGCGCTGGATGTATCCCTTCGGATTCAGCGCCGTGATCGATCCCGCGCGAGCGCCGCTGCCCGTTGACACCGGCTGCGTGCGCTGCGGGTCAGGAGGATCGATGTGGGTCGGCACGGTGCGCGCGGTTCCCACCATTCCTTCGGGGATCGTTTCGCTGTCGCCGTAACCTTCGTCGACCATGCGCAGCGATCCGCGCTTGGCCGCCACGTAGCTGGCGTTGGCCAATCGCGTGACCATGTACTCGCGAGGCTGGCCGGGTTCCGCGTTGATGGCGATTCCCTCGTCGGTGAGCCGCACTTCATGGAGGCGTTGGTGCGTGGTGTTCACTTGCATCCGGCCGATGTTCACTTCCGCCGTGACGCCCTCCGCCGTGGTGCGCAAGTTGATGGAGCTATGTTCGCCCAGAATCAGGCGGTCCGTTGACGACAGACTCAGCACCATCACGCCGCCCGCGCCGGTCTCCACGCGATCGCCGCTGGTCACCAGCGCCGTGGACGTGACCGTGCGTCCGTTGACCGTAACCGGTCCCGCGAGACGCGCCGTTCCTACTACATTGTTCGGATTCGCGCTCACGCCAGTCAGCGACAACAGAGCTCCGAGTAGAGCTGAAATTAGTCCGTACATTCTTTCCTCCCGAGGGGGGCGTCGTAAAAACTACACCACAACAGGCCCGAGTCTACCATGGACCCTTAGTGCCAATTCGCCTGGGAACCATAGTGTTAACCGGCTAATTAAGGGACGGTCGCGAGTGTCACCCCTACGGTCCATGTCGTGCGGAGGCTTTGCCGCCGCATCTATATCTCCAGATTGAGGTCCTACGTACCCGCGTACCTTGCAGCCAGCGTCCTATTAGTGGTACAAAGAGGTATTACGTTTTTAGAGGGAGTTGTAAATGCCCAAGGCTTTCGCCGCCACTGCCGTCCTTGTTTTGTCCGTCCTTTTAAGCGCACAAACACCCACCACCGGTGAAACCCGCGATCCCGCGATCAAACTGCCGGTCGCCGGACCTGTGGAGATTTTCCCGCTCGACCAATTGCGTCCCGGCATGAAAGGCACCGCGTTCACGGCGTTCGAAGGCAACACGCCTGAGCCGTTTCCCGTGGAGATCATCGGCCTCATGAAGAATCAGTGGGGACCCGGCCAGGACATCATCATGGCGAAAGTGGGCGGACGCGCCGCCAAGACCGGCGTGGCCGGCGGCATGAGCGGATCGCCCGTGTACATCGACGGCAAACTGCTGGGCGCGATTTCGCTGCGCTTCGGACAATTCCTGAACGATCCGATGGCCGGCATCACGCCGATCGGATTGATGCTCGAGATCAACGAAAAAGACGGTACGCGTCCCGCGACGATGCAAGCGTCCGCGCCGGCGAAACTGCCGCTGTCCGCGGAAATGCGCGCGATGCTCGATCCGGCCCGCGTATCCAGCGGCGACGCGTATCTCACTCCGATCGAAACGCCGGTCACTTTTTCGGGACTGAATCCCGGCGTCATGGAGCAATTCACGCAAACCTTCCGCGAACTCGGCATGAATCCTGTGTTGGGAGGCGCGAGCTCGGCGCTCGCCAACGAGGAAATCACCAAGGACCCGGCGAAACTCGCCGCGTCACTTCCGCCCGGCGCTCCCGTGTCGATGGTGCTGATGGACGGGGATCTCTCGATCGCCTCGGGATGCACCGTCACCTACAACGATTTGAAGCACGTGCTGATCTGCGGCCATCCTTTCTTGAATTTCGGCAAAGTGGAAATGCCCATGACCACCTCCGACGTCGTCACGACGCTGGGATCGGCCTTCCAGCCCACCAAAGTGATGAACGCCGAGCACACCGTGGGCGCATTCGTGCAGGACCGGCACTCCGGCATGCTGGGAATGCTCGGAGAAAAGGCCCACATGATCCCGGTGGAAGCCACGGTGCACGCCGGCGGCAAGACCAAGACGTATCACTATCAGATGTTCCAGAATTCCAAGTTCACGTCGTTCGTGCTAGTGCTGGCGGCGTTCAACACGATTTCCGGAATCAACGAATTCGGCGAGGAAGTCACGTATCACGCGCACGCCAAGTTCAGTTTGGCGGGCTATCCCGACGTGAATCTCGAACAGCTTTACGCCGCGCCGGAAAACGCGCCGGTGCCAGCGCCGCTCACGTTGAGTTTTTGGCTCGGCGATCGCTTCGGAAGAATCTTCAACAACAGTTTTGAGAGTCCCGATGTCACCAGCGTGAAACTCGACTTCGATTTGCTGCCGGAACGCCGCAGCGCGACCATCGAGCACGTATGGCTCGACAAAACCGAAGCGCACGCCGGCGACGAACTTTCCGGCCGGGTCTTTTTGCAGACGTATCGCGGCGAACCGGTCACCAAGGACTTCAAGATTCGCATCCCGGCGAACGCGCCCAAGGGCGACTTGCGCATTCAGTTCTCCGACGCCGACTACGTGAACCGCTATCACAATTTTTTGTTGATGCAAAACCGCGCCCAGACCCTGGGACAAATCGTGAACCTGCTGAACAAAGAGCAGGCCAACGGGCAACTCTACATCTCCATGATGCAGACCAGTCCCACGGCGCTGGTGGAAGACAAAATCCTTCCCAGCATTCCTTCGTCGGTGGCCACCGTGATGGACGGCGCGCGCACCAACAATCGCCTGGCGATCACCGGGGAATCCATGCTGGCCCAGGAAATCATTTCGCTCGATCACGTTCTGTCAGGCATGCAGATCGTGACCGTAACGATCAAGTGAGTTATCGATCATGAAAAAATCTCAGTTGTTGTTAGCCTGCGCGGCGCTGGCCGCCGCGTTGCCGCTGTTTTCCGATAACACGCACGTTTGGCGCACCGACCGCTTCGAGGACTTCGATCGCGGCACGCCCACCAACGTCTCCATGCGCAGTGACGGCGTGTTGCTGCTCGCGCCGCGCTTCCGCGCCCTCGCCGATCCGCAATTCACCTACATCTGGTCGATCGTCGAAGATAGCAAAGGCCGGCTCTACGCCGCGGGCGGTTCGCCGGGGAAAGTCGTGCGGATCACCAATGATCCCGCCAAGCCCGGCGTGGAAGCGAAAATCGAAACGGTGCTGACCGCGAAGGAACTGGAAATTCACGCCCTGGCCGTCGACGACAAGGACAATGTCTACGCGGCTTCCTCGCCCGATCCGAAAATCTACAAGATCACGCCCGACGGGAAGTCGGATGTTTTCTGGGAACCGAAAGCCAAGTACGTGTGGGCGCTGGCCTGGGATCCCGCGGGATATTTGTACGTGGCCACCGGCGACAAAGGCGAAATTTTCCGCGTCGATCAAAGAGGCGATGGCAAAATCTTCTTCTCCACCGACGACTTACACGCGCGCTCGATGGTGTTGGAAAAACGCAAGACTCGCAATAGTCCTTTGATCGTGGGCACCGATCCCAGCGGATTGATTCTGCGGGTGACGCCGAAAGCCGACGGCACCGGCGAAGGTTTTGTGATGTACGAATCGGGCAAGAAGGAAGTCACGGCGCTGGCGGTGGTGGAGAACGGTCCGGAAGCGGGCAGCATCTACGCCGCTGCGGTGGGCGACAAGCCGCAACGCGTGCTGCCGATGCCGATTCTTCCCACGCAACAACCCTTCATGATCAACAACGCGCCGCCGCCGGTGTTCATTCCGGGTCAAGGATTGCCCGCGTCGGTTCCCGGCGGATCGGAGTTGTATCGCATTCAATCCGACGGATTCCCGCGCAAGGTTTGGTTCTCGCGCGACGATGTGGTCTACGCGCTGGGCTTTTCTCCCGCTGGAAAAATCCTGATGGCCACGGGAAACAAAGGCAAGCTCTATCAACTTGACTCCGACGTCCTGCACACCGCGCTCGTGAAAGCGCCGGTGACGCAACTCACCGCCATCTTGCTTTCCTCCAAGGGCGTGACGTACACGGGATCGGGGAATATCGGAAAAGTTTTCGAACTGCGTCCCGAGTTCGAGCAGCAAGGCACGTTTGAATCGGAAGTTTTCGATACGCACTTGTTCGCGCGCTGGGGCCGCGTGAGTTGGAAGAATCAAACGCCCGAATCCACCAGCGTTGTGCTGAACACGCGCAGCGGAAACGTGGACGATCCTACGCGGAACTGGAGCGGGTGGTCGGCGGATTACAAAACCAAGGCCGGACAGCCGTCGGCCAGTCCCGGAGCGCGTTTCTTGCAATGGAAAGCCACGCTCACGTCCGGCGACGGCAAGCATTCACCGCTACTCGACGAAGTGGAGATCGCGTATCTGCCGAAAAACGTCGCGCCGGTGATCGATGAAGTGGAAGCGACGCCGGGCGGCTTCAAGGGATCGGTCAACACGGTCCAGCCGAACAATCAGCCGCAAACATTGCAGCTCCAGCCGCTCGGCCAGCGCAACAATCCGCAGCCCGTGGTGGTGAACCAATTCAATCCGCCGATGCAGTTGACGGCGCAACGCGGCTCGCAAGGATTGCGTTGGTCGGCGCACGACGATAACGACGATCAATTGACCTATAGCGTCTACATTCGCGGCGTGAATGAGACGTCGTGGAAGCTGCTGAAGGATCACTTGACGGACAAATCGTATTTCTGGGACGCCAACACGTTCCCCGACGGATCGTACGTCGCGAAAATCGTGGCCTCCGATGCGCCGTCGAATTCCGAGCAGGACGCCTTGACCGACGAAAAAGAGAGCGCGCCGTTCATCATCGACAACACGCCGCCGGAAATCCAGAACCTGAAAGCGGTGCGCGAAGGACGCCGCGTGCGCGTGACCTTCCGCGCGGCGGACGCGTTATCGGTGATCCACCGCGGCGAGTTTTCGGTCGACGGCGGCGACTGGCAATTCGTCCTGCCCGCCGACCAGATCGCCGATTCGCTGCAAGAGGACTATTCGTTCCTCACGGGCGAATTGAGCGCCGGCGAACACGTGATCGCCGTGCGTGTGTTTGATAAGTGCGAGAACGGCGGCGTAGAAAAAGTTGTGGTGAAGTAGTAGCGTGCGGCGGCCGCCGCGCACAAAAGCCCGCCGCCGCACGTCTTACTTATTTCGCGAATGACGCGTCGTCGACCGGCGCGTTCGGCTTGATCGAAGTGATCGTGCGCGACCACACTCCCTCGGGCCGCGTGATTTTCACCTTGAACGGCATTTTCACACCTTCCACGTCGCGATAATCCTCGTAGTCGATTTGCGTGGGCAGCGGGCCGAACAGCGTGCCGACTGAATAGACCTGCCGCAACAGGAGCCCCGAGTCCTTGTCGAAGTAGAAGCGATCATTCGTCGCCGAGCGCTGCGCCGGGAACATCATCAGCGCGTCACGATCGCCGATTTTCGTCGTACCCACCACGCGCATCGCGGGCGCCGCGCTCAAAATCCGGCTGCCGGGATACACTTCGCTCTCGTGCGCCAGCAGCGGCGCGAGTTGGTCGGTCACGTGATACACACCCGCGGGACCTTGGCCGGCGGCTTTGCCCCAAGCGTCTTTTCCGTCGCTCACTTCCGTCACAGCGCGATCGGCGGTCTTGGTTTCGACGGACACTTTGTCACCAGACGCCCGCAATTCCACGGAGGCCGTCTTGCCGTCCGGCTCCGTTTCCGAAGCCTTGGCGACAAACGTCTTGATCTTCGCGGCCTTCTCCGCGCCGCCGATCGCCGTGTGATACTTGGCGATGATCTCATCGGCCTTCGGCGCCTGGCCCTGCGGGAAGCGCGTCATCGGAGGCGGTGGCGCGTTCACCGGCTTCGGCGTCGGCGCGACACCGGTGGGTTGCTGGTTGCCCTGATGGCACGTGAAGCAGGTGATGCGCTGCTGTCCGCGAAACGCATTCTTGTTGATGTCGCGCGTCATCGTGATCATCTCGCGCGCGGTTTTCTTCATGTTCTTCGCGTCTTTGTCGAAGGCTTGCAGATCGTGGCACCCTTCACACGTCACGCCGAGCGCCTGATTGAAATACTCCATCGCGCCGCGCACGCTGGTAGAAGGATCGTCGTTCAGCACCTTGATGTTTTCGAAAGCCTCCGAAGCTTTCTTGTCGGGAGCGACTTTGGAAAACGGGTTTTGCGCGCAGGCGAGCGCGGCGCACACAGCGAGGGAAAGAAAGAATTTCGTCATGGAAGCAGATTGTACCGCAATCGATTGCCAAACGGCGAGGGGTCAGTTGAATAGGTCTAACCTACGTTCACTAAAGGAGCAAATTTAACCACGGAGAACACTGAGTACCCACAGAGGACTCAGAGAACGTTTACCATTGGTTGAGCATCTCTGTGTTCTCTGTGTTTCTCAGTGTTCTCCGTGGTTAATTTCCAAAGGAGCACGGACTCGCATCAGGAAGCTGGGCCGGCATTCTTGGCCGGGCCTCGGGCCTCGGTCTTATTCGTGTCGCAAGGCCACCAGCGGATCCACGCGCGACGCGCGGCGCGCCGGAATCCATCCCGCGGCCAGCGCGACGGCTGCCAGAATCGCCGCGACCGCGAGCAACGTCGCGTTGTCGCGCAACGTGAGCGACGCGGCGAGAAACGTCCCGGCGTCGCCGGCACGCGTGAAGACGAAGCGCGCCAACGCGCGGGTCGCCGCCAACGCCGCGACCGCGCCGAACACAACGCCCGTGGCAGCCAGCATCATCACGCGCGACAGCACCATGTTGCGAACGTCCGAGATTCGCGCGCCCAGCGCCATGCGAATGCCGATTTCGTGGGTGCGTTCCGACACCGAATACGCCAGCACGCCGTACGTCCCAATCGCGGCCAGCGCCAGCGCGATGATCGCGAACGCCATGAGCAATCGCGTTTGAAAAAGCGGCTCGGCGGTGGTCAGCGCGATCAAGTCATCCATCGTCGCGAGCGACTGCACAGGCTGATCGCGATCCACCTCGCGCAGCACGTCGCGCATGGAGGCGGAGAGCGAGTCTCCCGGCGCGGCTGCCGTGCGGACGCCGAACGTCATGTGGTCCAGGAAGTATTTCGACTCCAGTTGCGTGTACGGCTGATACAACGCCGCCATCGGACGGTCGCGCAGATCGCGCTGCAACACCTCGCCGACCACGCCGACGACCGTCATCCACGGCGACTGGGGCGTGGGATTGTCGTCCATGGTGATTTGCTGGCCGAGCGCCGCTTGCGGACCGCCGGGCCACAATTCCTTGGCCACCGACTCGCTGACCACCGCGGCCAGCGGCGCGCCCGCGCCGTCGCGCGCGTCGAACTCGCGGCCCGCGAGAAGCGGAATTCCCATCGCCGCGAAGTATCCGGCATTCACGGCCGGCTTGGCGACGATAAATCCTTGCGGCATCTTCCGTCCACCGCTCATGTTGAAGTTGCCGCTAATCAGCACGCGTCCCAGCGGCCGCCAATTCACGGCGACCGCCGACTGCGCGCCGGGCAGCGCCGCCAGTTTTTCAAGCGTGCGCGCGTGGAATTCCCGCATCTGCTCCGCGGTGCGATACACCGACGACGGCAAGTCGACGGTCATGGTCATCAGGTTGCCCGTGCGAAATCCGGGATTCGTCGAACGCATTTGCCAAAAACTCTTGGCCATCCACCCGGCGCCGGAAAGGAGAACCAGCGCCAGCGACAGTTCCGAAATCACCAGAATGTGGCGCAATCCGCCGCCGCGCCGCGACGACGTCCGGCCGCCTTGACTCAATCCCGTGAGTTGATCGCGGCACACGGCTTGCAGCGCGGGCGCGAGTCCAAAGACAATTCCGGTGACCAGGGAGATTCCGAAGGCGAACGCGAAGACCACGGCGTCCACGCGGATTTCCGCGGTTCGCGGAATGCTTCCCTTGGGCGCCAGCGAAAGCAGCAACGGCACGCCCCACGTCGCCACCAGCAATCCGGCCGCGCCGCCCGCGAGCGATAGCAACACGCTTTCGGTGAGCAACTGGCGCATGACGCGCCAGCGTCCAGCCCCTAACGCGCTGCGCACCGCGATCTCCTGGCGCCGGCGCACCGCACGAATCAACAGCAAGTTGGCCACGTTCGCGCATGCGATCAGCAGCACGAAGAGCACGGCCCACGAAAAAATCTCCAGCGACTTGCGCGCGTCGCCCACCAGCAACTCTTTCAACGGAAGAACCTCCGCCAGGGCCCGTTCTTTCTTGCTGGGGGGCCGGACGGATTGCGTGAACGCCGTCAAATCCGCGAGCGCCTGTTCCCGCGTGACATCCGGTTTCAGCCGGCCGATCACCGACGAGGCCAGCGAGTTGTGCGAATTGAAATTCAACGCCAGCGGAACCCACACTTCGCTGTCGGCGGGAAATGCAAATCCCGCCGGCATCACCGCGATTACCGTGTGCGGCACGCCGTCGAGCAGGATTCGCGATCCCACCGTCTCCCGCGACGCACCGAAGCGCGAGCGCCAGATTCGATCGCTCAGCATCACGACGCTTTCCCCGCCCGGGCGGTCTTCCTCCGGCGCGATCGCGCGCCCAATCGCCGGATTCACGCCGAGCGTCGCCAGGAAATTCGCGGTGACGCGCGTGGTTTTCAGGCGCGCCGGATCGCCCGCGCCGGTCAGCGTCATGTCGCCGCCGTTGAACATGGCCAGGTGCTCGAACGCGCGGTTCGATTTTTCGAAGCTCACATAATCGCGATCCACCATCGAGGGTCCGAACTGAAACGGCCCGCCCATCCAGCGAAACGACACGAGCGTCAGGCGGGACGCGTCCGGGAACGGCAGCGGACGCAGCAACACGCCGTTCAATACCGTGAAGACCGCGGTGTTTGCGCCGATCCCCAAGGCCAGCGCGGCAATGGCGATCGCGGCAAACCCCTTTTGACGCGCGAGCGTCCGGAGCGCGAAACGGATGTCCTGGATCATGCTTCCCTCAAAGCACTTTGCCGACCACCACGGAACGGTCTTGTATTCTTCCACTTGCGTGACCGTGCCGGGCAAACTGGGCGTCGCTTGCGGGCACTCGGTGTTCGCAGGCGGACAAGAAACTCGGGCCTCGGGCCTGGGAAGTCAGGCCTCGTTTTTGTTCGTGTGTAACCCCCTTGCTCCGCAGCACGTTACAATGGGGAGATGGAAACTGACAAGTCCGCTCCCGACCGCGTGCTGATCGTGGAAGACGAAGACGGCGCGCGCGCGGGACTCGCGGCAGTGGTGGAGAGTTGGGGTTACCGCGCTGCGACGGCCCGAGATGGATTAGAAGCACTCGAAAAACTTTCAGCGGTCGCGCCGGCGGTGATGATCACCGATCTGAAAATGCCGCGACTCGACGGCTTGGGCTTGCTGCGCAAACTGCGCGAGGAACCCGATTCGCCCCCAGCCATCGTGCTCACCGCGCACGGCGACGAAGCGGCCTTGCAGGAAGCGCTGGAACTCGGGGCGTTCTGGTTTCTGGAAAAGCCGTTGCGCACGCACATGCTCCGTGTCCTGGTGGATCGCGCGGGAATGCTGCGCCGCGAGCAGCGCGGCAAGCGCGTGGCTGAACTGAACCTGGCGCGCGCCGGAAAATTGGGATCGCTGGTCGGTGATTCTGCCGCGATGCAGGAAGTTTTTCGTCTGCTGAACATGGTGGGGCCGAGTAAGGCTTCCGTGTTGATTACGGGCGAGAGCGGCGCCGGAAAAGAATTGGTGGCGCGCACGATTCACGACTTGAGTCCGCGGAGAGATCGCCCATTTGTGGCGATCAACTGCTCGGCGATTCCGGAAACGCTGATGGAAAGCGAAATCTTCGGCCACGAGCGCGGCGCGTTCACCGGCGCGCAAGAGCGCCGTGCGGGATGCTTCGAACTCGCCGACGGCGGCACGCTGCTGCTTGATGAGATCGGTGAGATGCCGGCGGCGACGCAAGCGAAACTGCTGCGCGTCCTCGAGGATTCCAAAGTTCGGCGGCTCGGCGGCAAGCAGGAGATCGAAGTCGACGTGCGCGTGCTCGCGGCCACCAATCGCGACCCCGAAGAGGCCGTGCGCGACGGCAGTTTGCGCCAGGATTTGTTTTTCCGCTTGAACGTGTTTCAGATTTACATGCCGCCGTTGCGCGAGCATCCATCCGACCTTACAAAACTCGTCGAATCGCTCCTGAAATCGCTCGACGAAAAACACGACCGCCAAGTGCTGCGCGTTTCCCCGGAGGTGATGGAGCGATTCCGCCAGTACACTTGGCCCGGCAACGTGCGCGAATTGCGCAACACGCTGGAGCGCGCGTTGGTGGTGGCTCCCGGCGAAACGATTGAAACCTCGCATCTGCCGCCGCAATTCGGGCAAAGCCGTTTGCAAGCCGCGCCCGGCGATTCCGGCGACGCCGTGCGTCTGGAACTTGGCACCACGGTCGCGGAGGCGGAACGCCGCTTGATTTTGAAAACACTGGAAGCGCAGAATAACAACAAGACCCGCGCGGCCGAGGTGCTGGGCATCAGCTTGAAGACGCTGCACAACAAGCTGAAGGAATACCGAGAGGAGTAGGCGTCCGCTCAATGACGCTGAAGACCAAGCTCCGTCTGGCATTGCTCGGCGTTGTCTTCGCCGTGGTGCTGGCCTATTCCTGGCTTTACATTTCTCTTCTCACGAACAAGGAATTCGAGCAGTCCAACGATCTCGCGGTCTACGTGAGCCGCGAAATTTCCGACAAAGCGATGCAGGCGTTGGAAGACGCCAAGGCCGCCGCTCCCGGCCTGATGTCGAGCGGCGATCCGGTGAAAGTGGAATCGATGGTCAAGCGCGCTATGGCCTCAAATCCCGCGCTGACGTCGCTGCTCGAGTCAATTCCCAGTTTCTCGTACACGGTCATCTACGCCGAAGTGGTGGACCAGGACGGCACGATCATCGCGCACTCCGATCCCGAGCAAGCGGGCAAACCGGCCGTGCCGCGGCCGGCGTTTGAACCGCTGACCAACGCCGGCGTGATGCAGCAGCTTCGCGTGGCCCTCGGCCCCGCGCAGGTCTACGAGATTGCCAACTCGCTCGATTTAACGATCAACGAACGTGCTTATCCGTTCGTGCAGGTACGCGTGGGAATCAGCTCCGTTTTCCTCGGCAACACGATTTTCCTGAAGCAAGAACTGCGCCAAGCTCTGGGACTGATCGGATTTTCTCTGGCCGCCGCGCTGGCCTTCGGGTGGGCGGCCACCAGCGTGCTCCTGCGCCCGCTTGGATCGATCCGCGAATCGCTCGACTTGATGACCAAGGGTCAATTTGACGCAGTGGCGCAGGTGGCGCCGACGCGTCCCGGCGAGTTCGGCGAAGTGGCCAGCAAGATTTCGCTTCTGGGGCAGCAATTCCGCGATGTGCGCGAGAACATGGCGCAGCTTCTGCACGGCTTGGAAGAAGCGCTGATGCTCTTTACGCGCGAAGGCCGCGCGATTTTGGCCAGCGACAAAGTACACGAATTCCTGAGTCTCGCGCCGGCGGAGATTCTCGGCCACCAAGTAGAAGAAGTTCTCGCGTCGCAGCCGGAGTTGTCGCAAATTGTCTCGCAGGCGATTCACGCGGGAGTGCCGCTCTTGCGGCGCGAAATCGAACTCGACGGCCGGCGCGTTGCGGTGTCGGTGCAATTCATCAGCGGACTTGTGCCGGAAGATGGGACGTCGGAGCACCCGCCTTCAGGCACGGCGGGCGCGGCGCTGGTGAGTTTGCGCGACGCCGAGTCGGTGCGGCGCCTGGAGTCGCAGATCGAAATGTCGAACCGCTTGGCGGCGATCGGACGCCTCACTTCGGGCGTGGCGCATGAAGTGCGCAATCCTCTGAACGCGATCGTGCTGCACGTGGACGCGCTGAAGGCGAAACTGAAGTCGCCGGACGCGGCGATTTCCGAGCATCTGGAAATTGTGGCGCGCGAGATTTATCGCCTCGATCGCGTGGTCCGCACATTCCTCGATTTCACGCGTCCCGTGCGTTTGAATTTGCAGGAGACGGATTTGAACGCGCTGCTGCGCGAAGTTGTGGGACTCGCCTCCGCCGAAGCAGACACGCGCCATGTACATCTGGCATTCGATCCCGACGGCGTGCGGCCGACCGTGCGCGTGGATCGCGATTTGATCAAGCAAGCCATCCTCAACATCGTGCTGAACGGTTGCCAGGCGATGCCCGAGGGCGGCGAGTTGCAAGTGACGGAGCAGGTTTCCGGCGGCGCCGTGGAAATCGCGGTGAGCGATCAAGGGCCGGGCATTCCGCCCGACATTCAGGACAAAGTTTTCGACTTGTACTTCACCACGCGCGAGCGCGGCTCGGGTATGGGATTGCCGATGGCTTTCCGCGCGTTTCAACTGCACAACGGAACGGTGGAATTTCACAATCGACAGGAGGGCGGCGCGGTTTTTCAAATGCGTTTGCCGCTGGCATCGTCAGTATGAAAAACGCTCTCTTCATTCTCGCGCTGCTCGCGCTGGCGTTGTCTTTCACAGCGTGCCAGAAAGCGCCGAAAGTCTACGCCGGACCGCCGCCACCTCAGCCGGGAGCATCGAGCAGTCCCGCGGACGCCACGCCCCCGACGAAACCCGCGACGCCGCCAGCCGAGTCCAAAGACGTCCCACCGAAGAAAGTCGAGCCCACGCCGGAAGTCGCACCGCCCACCGTGCCGCCGGCGACGCCGCCACCGGAAACCAAAGACGTCCCGCCGGTGATGCCCGACAAACCGCCGCCCACCAGGAACCCGCTGCGTCCGCCGAAAGCGCCGCCGCTCGCGCCGCCGCTGCCGAAAGCAGACACCGCGCCGCCGAAACAAGATCCTGTGCCGGCGCCTGCGCCGACCGTCCCCGCGCCGACGACGACGATCGTAGCTTCGCTGCCGCCCGCCGAGCAGTACGCGTATCGCCGGCGCGCCGAGCGCGCGATTCTGGACGCGCAACGAAATATTGACGTTCTGAAAGAGGCGCGGATCAGCCGCGACGATCAATCGACGCTGCGCCAAGCCGCCACCTTCCTGCGCGATGCGCAAAGATTGCTGAAAGCCGGCGACGTCGTCGGCGCCACGACGCTAGGCGAAAAAGCGCGCTTGTTATCGCAGGATTTGCGCAGGCGATACAGCTAACGTCCGGCGCATTGGTGCGTCCAACCTCGGGGGGATTCCGCATGTCACTTCGCCGCTGCTGGGTGTTGCTGCTTTTCTCATTCGTTGCCGTCGCGCAAGCGCCCGAACCGAATCGCGATCCCATGAAGGCGCGATTGGTCACGACCGACATCGTCAATTTCTGGAACGCCTACGACAAAGCGACGCTCGCCAACGCCGGCGACGTCTTCCAGCGCGATTACATCGACGCAGGCTCGCCCGGCATGCGCGGTTTTCTGCAAGGCCGCATCGGAAACGGACGCGTGTTGGCGGGCACCGTGGCGTCGCGGCCGAAATACTATGCGGCGATCCGTGAAAACACGCTGTCGCTCGATCGGAAGCCGGAAATCAAAGCGGCGATTCACGCGAGTTTTCGCAAGATGAAGGAGATTTATCCCGACGCGATTTTTCCAGACGTCTATTTCCTGATCGGCCGGATGAATTCCGCGGGCACCACCGGCGCGGGCGGTCTGCTGATCGGAGTAGAGATGAACGCGCGTGACGACAAAACGCCGGTCGACGAATTGGACCCATGGTCGCGCGCGGTTACCGGCACCATCGACGTGATGCCGAACATCGTGGCGCACGAGTTGATTCACATCGAGCAGCAGCACGCGAATCCTTTGCACGGGCTCAGTGGCAAACAGACGCTGTTGTCGGCCGCCCTCGGGGAGGGAGCCGGCGATTTTCTCGGCGAAATCATTTCCGGCGGAATCATCAATCGCGTACAGCGGAAATTCGGCGACGACCATGAACAAGAGCTTTGGACCGAATTCAGCGCGGCGATGCACGGCACCGAGACGAACCGCTGGCTCTACGAAGGCGATAAGGCCCAGGGCCGTCCCGCGGACATGGGCTATTACGAAGGCTACAAAATCTGCCAAGCGTACTACAACAAGGCCACCGACAAGCAAGCGGCCGTGCGCACGATTCTCGAGATGAAAGATCCCGAAGGGTTTTTGAAAGAGAGCGGTTACGACCCTCGCTAAAACCGGAGCACCCGCCACAAGCTTGTAAAATCGTCACGCCACTCGAGTGGCGGGCGATCCTGCGGTGTCCATTCGTTGATTGCTTGCTGAATCGCGGGCGATTGCCACAACGCATCGTTGCCGCTGACAATCATCCATGTTGCTTCAAACTCACCGCGATCCGGATGCGCCGCGGAAATCACGCGTGCTGCACGCCAATTCATGCGGGCGCCGATGGCGCGCACCACGGGCGCCAGATCGAGCGTGCGATTGGAAATGTGAAACAGCAACACGCCGTCGTCGCGCAGATGCCGGCGATAGATCGCCGCGCACTCCGAAGTGAGCAAATGCGCCGGGATGGCGTCGCTGGTGAACGCGTCGACCGCCAGCACGTCGTATTGCGGTGGCGACGCTTTCTTGGACAACTCGGTCGCGAGCACGAGCCGCGCGTCGCCGGGAATCACTTCGACACCGACATTGCGTAAAAGAGCCTCGCGCCGAAACGTAAAGTAGTCGGCGGAGATTCGGTCGACGGCCGGATTGATTTCATAAAAGCGAATCGTGTCGCCCGCTCGTCCGTAGGCCGCCGCCGTTCCCACACCCAAACCGATTACGCCGATGCGTCGCGAGGATTTTCGCTCAAAATCCATGACCAGACCTAGCGCGCTATCGGGACCAAAATATGCTGTTGGCCAATCTCTGTGGACGGCGTCTTGATACTGGAATCCGTGGATGGTTCGGCCGTGCGTCAACGTGCGAACGTTGCCGGCCCCACTCAGCCTAAGAATGCCGTAAAAATTTCGCGTGGCCGCCAGCGCATTGCTATCGCCGCCCCCATACGCGAGATCAACGCCGAGAAACGCGGCCATCACGAGTCCTGCAATCGCCGATTGGGTCAGCATCGGCTGTACGGAAAGCTTCAGCAGCGTGCCGCTGCGATACCAGGCGATCAACGCGAGTGCACACGCGGCGGCCATCGCCAGCGGAAATTCCGTGAAGTCGGTGAAGATACGCGGTGCGATCGCCGCCACGAAGACGCCGCCCAGCGCGCCGCCCGCCGAAACGGTGAGATAAAAGCGCGTCAGGTTTCCGCGTGCGGGTTTCGACGCCGCGAGCTCGCCGTGGCAGACCATGCACACGGCGACAAGCGTCAGTGTATCGACGAGAATGTGCGGCCAGACCGGAACGCTCACACTCAGCGCGGCCAACGCGCAGGCCACCGGCGCGAGAATCGCCAGCGCCAGCCCAAACGCGCGGCGGTTGTACCATCGCGGATGGTCGAAGCACACCGTGAACGTCAACAGGTAGAGCGCCAACGGCAGAATCCACAGGAAGGGAATCACCGCGACTTCCTGGCACATCTGATTCGTTACGGCGAGCAGCATCGTCGACCCGCACGCTGCGAGCGCGAGCCAGTAGGCAGTCTCGCGCGCTGAAATTGGCAGCGCAGGCTCGGCCGGCGTGGAGGCTGCGGTGGGATCGAGCGCCGCGCGAATCGCCAGGACGATGTACACGACGTATCCAGCGCTCCAAATCCAGAATTGATGTTGCACGGAAATCCATGGCTCGATGGCCACGGGATAACTCAACAGCGCCAGAAAACTTGCGGCATTCGAGACGGCGTACAAGCGGTACACGTCGTCGCCACGCGCCCATGCTTGCATCAACGGGCTCGTCGACGCCAGCATCAAGTACGGAAGACCAATCACGCCTCCGAGAAGCAGCAGGATTCGCAACACGGGATCGCCGCCCGTGGCCGCCGACCGCCATCGCTCGGCATCAAGCATCAGCCACAGAAACGGAGCCGAAATCGCCAGCGCGACGACATGCGCGCGGCGCGATGTTCTCGTAGAGAGTCGCGCGACGACGTGCGCGTACGCATATCCCGCCAGCAGCAGCGCTTGAAACAGCAGGAGACACGTGGTCCACACGGCGGGGCCGCCGCCAAAATTCGGCAGAATGCGTCTGCCGGCCATCGGCTGAAGCGCGAAAAGCAGGAATGCGCCGAGAAAGACGGGCCCTGCATAACGTCGTGTCACGCCAGCGATGATATAACGTCACCAATGCCTTATTGCGACATCACCGTCGACGCGTTGCTCCGGTCGCTGGCGCGCGATCAGCCCGATCGTGAGGCGTTAGTGACGCCCGACATCCGCTGGACATTCGCAGAGCTCGATCGGCGCGCCGAACTCGTCGCGCGCTCGCTCGTCCGCGCCGGATTTCGCAAAGGCGACCGCGCCGCGGTGTGGGCCACGAATCGCCCGGAATGGGTGCTCTTGCAATTTGCGCTGGCGCGCGCCGGCGTGATTCTGGTCACGGTGAATACGTCGCTGAAGGGACATGAAGTCGAGTACCTGTTGCGGCAGTCGCAGGCCAACGCGTTATTTCTCACAGGCCGATTTCGCGACGTGAGTTACGTCGACATTTTTCGCGCGCTGCCGCCCCTGCCCGACTTGCGTCACGTCTTTTTTCTCGACTGCGGCGACGCTCCCGAAGGAATGCGTTCGTTTTTCGAACTCGAGCGCGAATCGGGGCCCGTCGAATACGAGGCGCAAGATCCCGACGACGTAATCAACATGCAGTACACGTCCGGTACCACTGGATTCCCCAAGGGCGTGATGCTTTCCCATCGCAACATCGTCAACAACGGCCACGCCATCGGCACGGTGCTGACCTACACGATCGACGACCGCGTCTGCGTACCGGTGCCGCTCTTCCACTGCTTCGGCTGCGTGATCGGCGTGTTGGGCGCGTACACGCACGGCGCATCAATCGCGCTTGTCGAAACATTCGATCCGCAGCGCGTGCTCGAAACGATCCACCGAGAGCGCTGCACGTCGGTGTACGGCGTGCCTACGATGTTTCTCGCGGAACTGGAGCATCCCGAATTCGGTCGTTTCGACATGACCTCGCTGCGCACCGGCGCAATGGGCGGCTCGCTGTGCCCCGAGAGTTTGATGCGTCGCGTGATCGCTGACATGCACATGAGCGGAATCACGATTGTCTATGGGCTTACCGAAGCGTCGCCCGTCATCACGCAAACGCGTCCCGGCGATCCGTTCGAGAAGCGCGTGAATACCGTCGGCACGCCGCTGCCGGGCGTTGAGGTTCGGATCGTCGATCCAGCAACATTGCGCGACGTGCCCGATGGGGCCGAAGGTGAACTATGGAGCCGCGGCTATCACATCATGAAGGGCTATTATCGCGACGCGGCCGCCACGGCGCTTGCCGTGACGCCGGAAGGCTGGCTTCGCTCGGGCGATCTCGCCTCGCGCGACTCGGACGGCTATTACTCCATCACCGGACGTCTGAAGGAATTGATCATTCGCGGCGGCGAAAACATCGCGCCCAAGGAAATCGAGGAAGTGTTGCGTACGCATCCCGCCGTCAGCGACGTGGCCGTCTTCGGCGTGCCCGACGAGCGATTCGGTGAAGAGGTCGCCGCGGCGATCCGCTTGAAGCCTGGCGCGACCGCGCATACCGAGAAAATCCGCGACTATGTGCGCGCCAAGCTCGCGCGCTTCAAAGTCCCGCGCTACGTCGAGTTCGTCGAGGCCTTTCCGCAGACCGCCAGCGGCAAGATCCAGCGGTTCCGGTTGCGCGAATTGTGGTCTGGTCAGAACCATTCGCGGTAGCGAACGGGTACCCGTCTGCTACCGCAGACGATTCTGAGCGCAATTCTGTCCTATAATGTGACCCATTGTGACTATCGAAGAACTCTTGCGACTCGCCGTGGATCGAAAGGCCAGCGACCTCCACTTGAAAGTCGGTAACTTCCCACACCTGCGCGTGGACGGCGCGCTGATGCCCATGGACAATCTGCCGCGCATCACGCCGGAAGACATGCTCGACATGGCTTTCAGCATGATGTCGAATCGCCAGAAAGCCCGCTTCAAGGAGACGTCGGAAATGGACCTTGCGTACGGTGTGTCGGGCTTGGGCCGCTTCCGCGTGAACGTGTTTCAGCAGCGCGGCAATGTGGGATTGGTGCTGCGCCTCGTTCCCACCAAGATTCGCTCGCTCGACGAACTGAATTTGCCGCCGGTGATCAGCTCAATTTGCGAGGAGCGCCGCGGCCTGGTGCTGGTGACCGGTACCACGGGCAGCGGTAAGTCGACGACGCTCGCCTCGATGATCGATAAAATCAACTCCACCCGCGCCGACCACATCATTACGGTGGAAGATCCCATCGAATATCTCCATCGCGACAAGAAAAGCTTCGTCAACCAGCGCGAAGTGGAAGTGGATACACACAATTTTTCGGTGGCCCTGCGGGCGGCGTTGCGGCAAGATCCCGACCTGATTCTCGTCGGCGAAATGCGCGACTTGGAAACCATCGGCACCGCGCTGCTCGCGGCAGAAACCGGCCACATGGTGTTTTCCACCCTGCACACGCTCGACGCCGTCGAGACGATCCAACGTATCATCGCCGTTTTCCCGCCGCCGGAGCAGAAACCGGTGCGCTTGCAGCTTGCCTCGGTGCTGAAAGCCGTGATCTCGCAGCGGCTCGTGCGCCGCGCCGACGGGATCGGCCGCGTGCCGGCGGTGGAGGTGCTGGTCGCCACGGGATTCGTGCGCGATTGCATCATCAATCCCGACAAGACGCGCTCGATCCGCGAAGCGATCGCTACCGGTACGTCGCAGTACGGCATGCAGACGTTCGATCAATCGCTCTACGATTTGTACGCGCAGAAATTGATCACGTACGAGGAAGCGCTGCACCAAGCCAGCAATCCCGACGACTTCAAGCTGCGCGTTTCCGGTATCAGTTCGTCGGCCGACGCGGCGCGCGACCAAATGCAGTCGCAGGCGTTCCGGGTGAAATTGGACCGCTAATAAGCCACACGTTCCGGCGTGATCGAAATTGGGACTGAGCGTCCGCCGCCGGACAGCCGGTGACAAGAAATCGTTGTACACGCACGACATCCGGTTTGGACACCGGAATGCCTGAATGAAGTCATGTTTCGTTCCATCTTGCGTTCCGTGACGCGAAATCCGGCTTTTACGGCTGCCGCCGTGCTGACCCTGGCCCTCGGAATCGGGGCCAACACCGCGATGTTTTCGATCATCGACGGCGTGTTGCTAAAGCCGCTTGCCTACCGTCAACCAGACCGTTTGATCAGTCTCCATCTTCGCATCACCACGCTGAAGAACTTGGGCGTGCTGCCGCTTCCTCCATACATCTACAAGTTGTGGCGCCGGAACGCGTCGACGATCGAGAGTATCGCGGTGATCCGGCCCGGCTCCGACAATCTCACGGGTGTCGGCGAACCTGATCGGTTGCTAAGCGCGCGCGTTTCGTCGTCGGTGTTTCAGACACTCGGCGTTTGGCCCGCGATCGGGCGGAGCTTCACCGAGAGCGAAGACACGCACGACGGTCCGAAAGCCGTGATCCTCAGTGATGGGTTGTGGCGCCGCCGTTTTGCTGCCGATCCGAAAGTGCTCGGCCGCGCGATCCAACTGAACGAAACGCCGTACACGATTATCGGCGTAATGCCCGCCGGTTTCGAAGTGCCCATCGATCTCGAGACGGAGCACGCGGCGCACTTTGACATCATGCTTCCCGTGGCTTTCGCGCCAGACAACATGATGAATCACGGCTATTGGGGCGTGGCGCGCTTGAAACCTGGCGTGACCCTCGATCAGGCGCGCACCGAACTCGACACGATTCTCGCGACGATCAAAGGCGATCTGGTGCGCAACGCCGTCGCCGCGCCGCTGGAAACAAACTTGACCGCGCGCGTCCGTCAGGGACTTGGGCTGTTGATGGCGGCCGTGGGACTCGTGTTGCTGATCGCGTGCGGCAATCTCGCGAATCTGATGCTGAGCCGCGGACTCGCGCGCCGCAAGGAAATCGCGGTGCGGTCGGCGTTAGGAGCCAGTCGCTGGCAAATCGTGCGTCTGCTCTTTAACGAAAGCCTAGCTTTGTCGGCCCTGGGAGGAGTCGCCGGCGTGATCTGTGCGTCATGGAGCGTCAGCGCGATTCTCGCGCAGCTTCCCGCGAGCTTGCCTCATCAAGGCGCGATCTCCGTCGATCCGCGGTCTCTCCTATTTTGCTTAGCGGCGACATTTTTTAGCGCGCTCCTGTTCGGCGCGCTGCCGGCGTGGCGATTCTCGAAGGCCGATCCGCAGGAGGCGCTGCAACAAGCGGGCCGCGGCGCAAGCGAGACGCGTAAGTCGAGCGCGCTGCGTCAATGCTTGATTGGAACGCAAGTAGCGCTCGGCACAATGCTCGTGATCGGCTGCGGGCTGGTGCTGCGAAGTTTCGCGAACGTCGCGCGAGTCGATCCGGGATTCGAAACGCACAACGTCATCACAGCCGACTTGCCGCTCGAAGGGCCGCGCTACACCGAGCCGGCGATCCGTGAAGCCTATAGGGAGATCGAACAAAGATTGTCAAGCATTCCCGGCGTGACGGCGTCGGGTGGCGTCAGTTGGCTACCCCTTTCCGGAAACGAATACCAGAATCCGATTTTTTTCCCAGGCCAGGCGCTCACGCGCGACCGCATCGCCGATCTGCCGATGGCGCAAATTCGCTTCGCCACGCCGGGATACTTCCAGGCCGCGGGCGTGACGCTCGAATCCGGGCGAGTCTATTCCGAAGCAGCGGGGGAAATGTGGAGCGCCGTGGTGAGCGAAAGCGCGGCGCGGCGATTGTGGCCTAGTGGCAGTCCACTGGGGCAAGAGTTTACGATCGATGAAGGGCCGAAGCCGCGTGTGTGGCGCGTGGCCGGCGTGGTGGCGGACGTGCGGCAAGCCGGCCTGGAGAGCCCCGCGCCGATGATCGTGTATCTGCCGCCGGCGAACAATCGCGGAATGAGTTTTTCCTTTGTGCTGCGTACGAAAATGCCGCCCGACTCACTGACTCGCTCGATTCGCCAAGCGGTCTGGCAAGTGGATCCGGCGATTCCGGTGCCGAAAATCCGCAGCATGAGCGAGATTGTCGCGACGGCCGTCGGTCAGCGCCGTTTCCAAACGCTCTTGCTCACGGCATTTGCCGGTGCGGCGTTGTTGCTCGCGGCACTCGGGATTTACGGGACCATTTCGTACTCGGTGAATCAACGCTACCGGGAAATCGGAATTCGCCTGGCGCTCGGCGCGCAGAGCCGCGACATTGGAACGCTGGTATTGCGCCATGCGCTGACGCCGGTGATCGCGGGGCTTGTCGCCGGCGCCATCGGCGCGCTCTGCATCCGCGAAACACTCGCGGCGTTGCTCTACGGCATTTCGGCGAGCGATGCACCGACGTATGCGGCGTCGGGCGCGCTCTTTCTGCTGGTGGCAGCCGTGTCGTGTTGGTGGCCGGCGCGACGCGCCACGCGTCTTGATCCAGTTGAAACCATGCGCTGCGAATAGCGGCCGAGCGACGTTCCACGTTCGCACGTATAATTGAAACCACATGCTTACAGAATCGTCCCCAATGGAGGCCGTTCGCGCGCTCGTCGACGAATACCGGACGACGTGCCTCTGGTTCCTGCGGCAGGACTATTACCCGCAGAACGTGGAGGAAGCCTGGCGCGTGTTGGAACAAATTGAACGTCACGGCGACCTGGCTGCGTTTCGCCGCGCCGCGGAGTTGAGACAATGGCTATCACGGAATTCCAGCGCGCCGTCTGCCGTCTAATCGCTCGCCAGCGCATCGAAAGCGGGGTCAGCTATGTGGCGGGCGGTGCGGCGTTGAATGCGCTCACGAATTCGCCGCGAGAGTCGCGTGACATCGATATTTTTCACGATGTGCGCGAAGCCGTTGCCGCCAGTTGGTCCGCCGACCGCGAAACTTTAGAGAGCGCCGGCTACACGATTCGCGTCTTACGAGAGCGCGATTCGTTTGTGGAGGCGATCGCCTCAAAGGCATCCGAGAGTCTGGTGCTGGAATGGGCGCTCGACAGCGCGTTTCGTTTTTTTCCTTTGATACTCAACGACGATTTCGGTCTTGCGCTTCATCCTTTCGACCTGGCGACGAACAAAGTGCTCGCGTTGGTCGGACGGCTTGAAGTTCGCGATTGGATTGACGTGATTCAGTGCCACGAAAAAATTCAGCCGCTCGGATTTTTGGCGTGGGCGGCGTGCGGCAAAGACCCCGCCTTCAGTCCTTCCGCGATTCTCGAGCACGCCGCGCGAACCGCGCGCTATTCGACGACGGAAGTCGCTGCGCTTTCTTTTTCCGGTCCTCCACCCGACGCCGCATCCCTTTCGCGTTCATGGCATGACATGCTCGCAGACGCTCGCGCGTTGATATCGGCATTGCCGCCCGAACGTTCGGGTACGTGCGTGTTGGATTCCAATGGCGATCTTTTCACCGGACACTTGCCGAAGCTTCAATATGCCATTGCGCGCGACAGCCTTCGATTCCACACCGGCACGATCCGTGGCAGTTGGCCCACCCTTCACTAACGGATTCCGAATCTGCGGTAAACTTAACTTAAGCGCGATTGGGGCCAGTTCCGTAAGGTATCTCACAGGTTATTTCGCTCACAACGGACGCGACAGACCAAACGTTGTGGCTCGCGGTGGACGCGGGGCTGTCGCGTCCTGTTCGCGAGCAATCTGATCGTGGTGCACGACGATGTTTGAATTACTTAAACGCCGCCCCTACCGGATTATTCTCACGGCGAATTTCATTTCGCTGATTGGGAGCGGGCTGAACCACGCCTCGATCATCTGGTTCGTGCTTCAAAAGACGCATTCGGAGCAAGCCGTCGCGCTGCTGGTGACCGCGATCACGCTGCCGTCGCTGTTTTTTCTGCCATTCTCCGGCGTGCTCATCGACCGCCTCGATCGCCGCTACGTCTCGATGACCCTCGACATCTGCCGCGGAACGTCCGTGGCGATCGTCGCGGCGCTCGCGTTCATGGGACGCGCGGAAGTCTGGCACATCTACGCCATGGGCATCGCGCTGGGTCTCGGCGCGTTCATGTTCTGGCCCAACATGCAGGCGCTCACGCAGGAAATGGCCGAGCACTCCGACGTGGTGCCGCTGAACGCGCTGGTGCAAGGATCGGCGCAAGCAGGCTGGATGATCTCGGGCGCCATCGTCGGATTCCTTTATCGACGCATCGGGCTCGGCGGCACTCTTTCAATGGACGCGGCCAGCTACGCGTTCTCCGTGTTCTTGATGTTTCGCGTGCGCAAAGGCAAACATCTTGTGCATAACGAAAGGACGCCGCTGAATCTCGGACGATTCAATCGCGACTTCGTCGGGGGCTTGCGCTACGCCGCGTCGAACGCGCGTGTGATGATCCTTGGCATTGTGGCCGCGCTGTTCACTGCCGCGATGATGAGCCAAAACGTGTTGACCGCACCGTTCAGCGACAAGATTCTGAAGGCGGGTCCGGAGGGCTTCGGATACTGCGCCGCCGGCTGGAGCTTGGGCGCGATTTTCATCAGCGTGGTCGCCGGAACCGTCTTGAGTAAAAGTTCGGCGCGATTGTGGGTATTGTCGGGGGCGCTGGTGCTGGCGGGCGTTGCGTGTGTCGTGTTGCCGCATTTCGCGATCCTCATTGTCGGTGTTGCGGGATACGTGGTGATGGGCGCGGGCCGTGGCATGGCCGGCGTGGGCATCAACAGCGTGCTGATGCATGAAGTGCCGCGCCAATTGATGGGCCGCACGCAGAACGTGATCAACTTCACGGCCATCGTGATGCAACTCGTTTTAACGATGGCGTGCGGTTGGTTGAGCGAGCATCTCGCGATCAAGTACGGATTCTACGCCGTGGGGAGTTTTTATTTCACCGGCGGGTTGCTCGCCATGCTCGTCGCGCGCATGCCGGAGTCGGGCGCGCGTCTGCTTGCACCGGATGCCCCGCCGCCCGAGACGCTGGACATCCTCATGCCCGAGGTTGAGGCGGCCGAACTTTAGTAAAACGCCTTATAATCGATAAAGATGTCCGAGCAAGGCAAAACGTTTTTTCTGGAAACCTTCGGCTGCCAGATGAATGTCCACGACTCCGAAAAAGTCGCGGGCACGCTTGTGGCGCAGGGCTACGTCCAAGTCGACGACCCCCGCGCCGCCGACTTGGTGCTGTACAACACTTGCAGCATTCGCGACAAAGCGGAACAAAAAGTTTTTTCGCGCCTCGGACAATATCGCAAGGATTTGGGCGAAGGAAAAATGTTCGGCGTGCTGGGATGCGTGGCGCAGCAGGAAGGTGAACGCATTTTCGAGAAAGCGCCGCACGTGGGTCTGGTGGTGGGATCGGCCAGCTATCGCCGCCTGCCGGAATTGCTCGCGCAACTCGAGGGCGGCAGCCGCCGCGTCGCGGGACTCGATACCGACACCGACGAAACGTTCGAAACGGAAGTCACGCGCCGCGACAATCCTTTTCGCGCCTATCTCACGATCATCGAAGGCTGCGACCAAAAGTGCGCCTTTTGCGTGGTGCCGTACACGCGCGGTCCGGAGCGCAGCCGGTCGAGCAAACTAATTCTTGAAGAGGCGCGGCAGCTCGCGTCCGCTGGTTATACGGAAATCCAAATCCTCGGGCAGATCGTGAATCATTACATCGATCCGGACCCAGCACGCTTGACGTTTGCGGAATTGCTTTCGGCGATGGCGGAAATTCCCGGCATCCGCCGCGTGCGATTCACCACGTCGCATCCGCGCTACTTCGGGCCCGACATCGTCGACGCGATCACGGCGCATCCGGCGCTTTGCAATCAAGTGCATCTGCCGGTGCAATCGGGATCGACGCGAACGCTGGAACGCATGTTCCGCGGGTACACGCGCGAAGAGTATCTCGAAAAAATCGCAATGTTGCGCGCCTCGCCGCGCGGGATCGCGCTCTCCACCGACATCATTGTGGGATTCCCCGGCGAAACGGAAGCCGACTTCGCGGAGACGATCTCGCTGCTCGATACCGTTGAGTACGAATCGATTTTTTCGTTCAAGTATTCGCCGCGGCCCAACACCCCGGCGCGCGACTACGCCGAAGCGATCGCGGACGTCGAAAGCAGCCGTCGTTTGTCACTGCTGCAAGAGCGCCAGCGCGAAATCCAGACGCGCAAGAATCGTGCCCTCATCGGGTCGGTGTCGGAAGTGTTGGTGGAAGGGCGCAACGAAAAGCTCAACCAATGGATCGGACGCACCACGGAGAATCGCGTGCTGAATTTCACGGTGCCGGCTGCCGCGCCGCCCCGGAATCGCCTGGGGACGTACGCGTGGGTCGCGGTGACTGGCGCGACTCCCAATAGTTTGGTTGGTGAAATGTTGCCGGCGTCGGATGCGGAAGAAGCCGCCTCGCTTGCGGTTCCGATAAAACTTGCGTGGTCTGAATTGCGAGTGGTTTCCTAGAGTTTCCGGTTCGGCGGAGATGGTAAAATGGCGGTAATGAAGATCATTGACGTGATCGGGAACATTGACGCTCAGCGACACCTGACCGCAGACGTGTCCGACGATGTATCGCCGGGACCGGTGCGCATTGCCGTCCTTCCTCTGGAAGAGGCCGCAGAGGATAGGTGGACTCGGTTCGTCGCCGGGGAATGGTCTCAAGAACTAGCCGATCCTCGCCAGGACCTTTACACGCTCGAAGACGGATACCCAATTGATATCGCGCGGTGACATATGCCTTGCGGCATTTCCATTTGGCGATGGCCCGGGAATAAAACTTCGTCCGGTTCTCTTACTAACCGTGCCTGTTGGTACTGTTCCTGAAGTCCTAGTTGCTTACATTTCGTCTGTCATTCCCGTCCCGCTGCTTGCCTCCGACCTTATCATCGATCCAGAACTTCCTCGGTTCCGGTCGACTAAGCTAAAAGTGCGTTCCGCGTTGCGGCTGCATAAGCTCGCCACGATCCACGCGCGCGCCATTACCAGGGGATTGGGAAATCTGGAGTTTGGCGAGCGCACAATCGTCGCGGCGAAGCTAAGGAGTTTTCTCGACCTGGAGAAATATTAACTATCGATCTATTCACGATCCCATTTGAAGCGAGTTCTGTGGAATCAAGAGGCTTTGCGGCCGACAAGGACATACAGTGGAAATAGATCTGGAGATCAACCATGAGGCTAGTGTGTTGAGATGGGCCAAGTCTACTAAAATTCTACTACAAGCTCTCCGAACTGCTCGAAGCTAGTTGACGCGAAAAAATGGCTGCCCCCGACGGTTCGCGACTATCTGCGAGGATACGTATTCCCCTGGTTCCTTGGATAGCACGCTGCGTTGAAAACTCGGACAGTTACAACCCCAACAAATTCGGTTCTGCCTTCGTGTAGCCGTTCTCTTCCGCCCACACGTTCAGCGACACACTCGCGAGTTCATCCACCACTGGAATCGCTAGACCATTCTTCGTCATGTCGATGGCCTTGAGGTACGTGTGGCACTTGTCGCACGCTTCGATGCGTACGTGCGTGAATTCGTCGCTCGTGTAGATCGGCAGCTGCTCTTTGTCCTCTTCGCCGCAATTCGGACACAGCACGCGGCGGAACTCCCATTCCATCGAGCAGAGCGAACAGAGCAGCATCCGCCGGCCACCGTCGCCTTCCTCACGGAGGACTGCGGCGATCGGCGGGGCGCCACAAAACGGGCACCGGCGCGCCAACGTGTCGCGCACGTGTTGACCACGGGTCGCCAGCGATTCCGCGAACGGTTGCAGCAGCGATAGCATGACGAATCGCAAGATCACGTCCTGCGTCACAGGATCGTCCCAAAACTCCGTGATCGATTCCGTGATTTCCTTCGTGGTCTTCATGCGCGCGTTCAGAAACTTTCGCGCTTCGGGTGGTCCCGAGAGGATCACGATTTCGCGCAGCTTCGGAAGATATCGCGCCATCGCCGTGGGATCGCTTTCCCGCGACGCGTTCACGTCGTCAAAGATGCCGCGCTGCAATCCGGCCAGGCGCACGTACAGATCGAGCAGTTCGGCGGCGGCCGGATGGGAACGGGAGAGAGTTTGCGCGCGTGCGATCCGCTGGTCCCAAACCGACGTCATGATTTCGGCGGCGTCTGCGCGGCCTGCTGGGTAACGCGGTCGTACCACAAGCGGTGATGCTCCTTGGCCCACGCGGGAGAAACTTCACCCCGCACGATCGATGTGAATCCGCCGCGCACCATCGCCGTGCCCATGTATACGTGGATGATGAACGCGCCGATGCTGATGAGCGCCGCGCCCACATGAACGAAAATCGCGAGCAACAAGAGCCAGTGGGCTTGTCGGGCGAGAACTTCCGGGAACCACAGCACCAGGCCCGAAAAAAGCAGCATCGTTCCGGCGAACAACATCACCCAGTAGAAAACTTTTTGACCGTAGTTGAAACGGCCCACCGGCGGCAGTTGATCGTCTTCGTTGCGAATGTAGTGGTTGATCGCTTTTTCCCACTGACGATCAGCGTCGGTGATGCGCATGTCCGCGCCCCACTCGCCGAGCATCCACAAAAGCGACGCCGCGAACAGCAGGCCGACCCAGGGATGCCAGAATCGCGAAGTGGGACCGCCACCCAGCATTACCGCGAGCCAGAAAAAATGCGGCGAGTAGAACGCGAGTCCCGTGAGCAACGGATAAATGTAGACGAAGGCTGCAAACCAATGGCCCAAGCGCTCCGCCATGGTGTAACGCCGAATAGCCGCGCGTGATTCCGTCATGGCCGGTCTCCTTCACGCTTTTGCGTTTCGTGAACTTCCTTGGGACCAAAGCGCATGTAGTGCATCACCGTGCCCGCGATGCCCGCGACGATCGCGAAATTGCCGAGCCATTTCAGCGGACCCTTCCACAGTTTTACCATCCACGGCACGCGCGGATCCTTCGGCAACCCGCCGTACGCTTCGGGATTGTTCGTGTCGTGCAGCACGTACATCACGTGTGTTCCGCCCACGCCTTGGGGATCGTAGAGGCCGGCGTCTTTGTACGACGTGTGCTCGCGAATTTGCGCCACGCGTTTTTCCGCGAGATCGAGCATGTCGTCCTTGCTGCCGAAATGCAGGCAACCGGTGGGACACGCCTTTACGCACGCCGGCTCGAGTCCCGCACCGACGCGATCGGAACACAGCGTGCACTTGTGGACCTTCTTCGTTTCGGGATTGAAACGCGGAATATCGAACGGACATCCGGTGACGCAATACTGGCAGCCGATGCAATTGTCCTGCTGAAAATCGACGATGCCGTTGGTGTACTGCACGATCGCGCCGTCGGCGGGACACGCCCGCAAACATCCCGGATCGGCGCAATGCATGCAGCCGTCCTTGCGCATCAGCCACTGGAACGTGTTGTCGGCGTGCGTGTGCTCGTTGAAGCGGATCAAGTTGTAGTAGTTCCACTCGAGATCCGGCATCGTTTGATACGTGTTGTCGAATTGCGTTTCGCGGAACGGATAGCCGTTCCATTCGAGACACGCCACTTCGCACGCCTTGCATCCGATGCACGTGGTCACGTCGATGAGCTTGGCGACGGTGTAGTCCTGCCGGCCGGCTCCGGAATTCGCGCCCGGCGCCACGCCGCTGTGCCCGGAAATCTGTTTGATTTGCAGGATGCTGTTGCTCATGCCTTTTCCACCTTCACGAGGAAACCCTTGAACTCCGGCGTGTACGCGTTGGGATCGGTGACCGTGGGCGACAGTAAATTCAGGGGATTGAGCGCTGTCTTGCCTTCATCTTCCTTGATTCCGCGATATCCCCAGTGAATCGGGATGCCGATTTGATAAGTTGTCTTGCCGTCGATTTGCATCGGCTTGATGCGCTTCGTCACCATCGCTTTCGCGGTGTACGACGCGCGCGCGCTCGATACTTTCACGCGCTCACCGCCGCGAATCGCCATTTTGTCCGCGAGTTCGGCGGGAATCTCCACGAACGGCTCCGGCACGAGCTGCACGTTCATCGGATTGTTCTTCGTCCAGTAGTGATAATGCTCGGTCAAGCGATACGTCGTGCAAACGATGTTGAAGCCTTGTTCCGTCGTACCGTACTTGTCGAGATCGGTGGAGTATTTCTTCACCACCGGATTGTTGGATTGCTTCGGATGCAGCGGATTCGCGATGGGACTCTCGATCGGCTCGTAGTGTTCGGGGAACGGACCATCGGCCATCAAGCCGAGCGGTGTGAAGATACGCCCCACGCCTTCCGCGTTCATGATGAATGGACCCATGTGATCGTGCGGGTCGGAGTCGGCCTTGAAGTCGGGCACGTCGTTGCCGGCCCATTTCTTCGTTGTGGCGTTCCACCAAACTTGCGGGCGAGTTGGGTCGTACGGTTTGCCGTTCAAATCGCAAGAAGCCCGATTGTAGAGCACGCGGCGATTCATCGGCCACGACCATCCCCAGTTCGGATAAATGCCCAGTCCCGAAGGATCGTCGGTGTTGCGGCGCTGCGCGAGCGATCCGGCTTCGGTCCACGATCCGCACCAGATCCAGTTGCCCGACGCTGTCGAGCCGTCGTCGCGGAGCCAGGAGAAGCCCGGCAATTGCTGACCCGCTTTCATCGTGGTGTTGGTTGCTTTGTCCTCGACGTCCGAGAGCGCCTTGCCGTTGAGCTCCTTCGCGACTTCCGAGAGCGACGGATTCGCGGGCACCGTGTACGCCCACGAAAGATTCTGAATCGGATCGGGGAATTTCCCGCCTTCCGCCTTGTACAAATCGCGAACCTTCAGGAAAATGCGCGACAAAATTTCTTGGTCGAGCCTGGCGTCGCCGGGCACCGGCACGGCGGCCCATTTCCATTGCAACCAGCGCGCGGAGTTGGTGAATGTTCCGTCTTTCTCCGCGAATCCCGCGCCGGGTAGGCGGTAGACTTCGGTCGGAATCTTCTTCATGTCGTCTGTCGAGATTCCAGGAGACTTCCAGAACTCACTTGTTTCGTCGGGATAAATGTCGCAGACGGCGAGGAAGTCGGCTTTCTTCAGAGCGTCGATGTTCTTCTGTGAATTCGGTCCAATCGTCACGCCGTTCATGCCGAAGGCAAGCATGCCTTTGACCTTGCCCTTGTACATGTCGTCCCAAATGTGGGTCCAGGAATACTCGCGATCCACTTTCGGCAAATACGCAAAGCCCCAGTCGTTGTCCTTCGTGGCGTTCGCGCCGTACATCGACTTCATCAGCGACACCGCGAATCTCGGCGTGTTCGACCAGTAGTTGAACGAATCCCATTCTTTGGGTTTCGACGACGTGGGCGTGATGCGCTTCATCCACGCCGCGAAATCCTTGTCCGCCGGCGTGGGGACCTTCAGATATCCCGGCAAATTGTCGAAGATGCCGGCCATATCGGTGGCGCCTTGAATGTTCGAGTGACCACGCAACGCGTTCATGCCGCCGCCGGCGCGTCCAATGTTGCCCATCATCAATTGCAGCATCGCCGCGGTGCGAATGATTTGGCTGCCGAAACTGTGCTGCGTCCAGCCGACCGCGTAAATGATGGTGGCGACTTTCTTCAAGTCGCCGTCCTTGCGGATCGAGGTGAAGAGTTCCGCGGCATCGATGAATTGTTGCTTGGGGACGCCGGTGATCCGCTCGACCATCTCCGGCGTATAACGCGAATATTGCTGTTTCAGCAATTGATAGACGCAGCGCGGATGCTCCAGGTTCAAGTCGTGCGCCACGTTTTCCGGCAGCGACGGCGGCGGCGCGGGATGATCCTTGTCGACCTTTGCGGGTGGCGCAGCGTGCGATCCGCCGGCATCTTCATAGATCCAACTCGAGCGATCGTAGGCGTGCGTGTCGGCGTTGAATCCCGAGTACAAACCGTCGTCGGGAAGCTTGAATCCTTCTTTGATGATGAACGCGGCGTTGGTGTAGTGCGCCAAATACTCTTTGGCGACGCGATTGTTCTCGATGGCGTAGCGGATCATTCCGCCGAGGAAGGCGATGTCCGCGCCCGCGCGAATCTGCACGAACATGTCGGCAGTGGCGGCGGTGCGCGTGTAGCGCGGGTCAACCACGATGGTCTTGGCGTTGCGCTGGCGCTTCGCTTCAATCGCCCATTTGAAGCCGCAAGGATGGTTTTCCGCCGGGTTGCCGCCCATGATGAGAATCATGTCGGCATTCTTGATGTCGACCCAGCCGTTCGTCATTGCACCGCGTCCGAATGTGGGCCCCAAACTGGAGACCGTGGGGCCGTGTCAAACACGGGCCTGGTTTTCCAGGTAGACGACCCCCAAACTGCGCATCGACTTCACGGCGAGATAATTGAACTCGTTCGTATCCGTGCACCCGCCGATGAAGGCGAGGCTTTCCAGGCGATTCACTGGACGTCCTTGCGAATCGGCGGTGACGAAAGTGTCGTCGCGCAATTTCTTGATGTGCCGCGCGACACCGTCGATAGCGGCGTCCCAACTGATGTCTTCCCAATGATCGGAACCCGGGCGGCGCACTTGCGGCTTCAGCAAGCGGCGTTCGTTCATAATGTCCTGCTGAAGCGACGATCCCTTGGGGCAAAGCGTACCGCGATTGATCGGGTGATCGGGATCGCCCTCCACGTGCACCACCTGCGCGGTGACGTTTTTCGCCTTGTCGCCGAGCGTGTGAATGATGATGCCGCAAGAGACGGCGCAATACGGACACGTGGATCGCGTCTCAGTAGTGCGCGCGATTTTCAGTTCCTTGGATTGCGCGTAAGCCTTTTGGAGATCGAAGCCGAGGATGGAAGCGGCGACTCCGCCGCCGATGCCGATCTGAATGAAGCGCCGTCGCGTGGTGTTCAAGAGATGACCTCCTTAACACTTTCTTCACAGTGACTGCCCAAAGCTGAGCACATCATACAACCGGAATTTACGCGGCGCAATGTTCGTTTGTGCAACTCGGTTTGTGCAGTCGATGCTGAATGAAGTAGATTCAAGCCATGAAGGTTCGGACCTCTGTGATGGTATCTGCCGACTTGCTCGCGTCTATTGCTCGTCTTAGAACCAAAACCGCGAGAGCAAGCGCGATGGCGATCACTGGCATATTCTCAGCGTCACGTGGCGAGACGCGCGGCCACCCGCATCGCTTGCTTCATGCTGCGTGCGTCGGCGGCGTTGCGTCCCGCGATGTCGAAGGCCGTGCCGTGATCGACCGACGTGCGAATGATCGGAATGCCAGCGGAAATGTTGACCGTGCCTTCGAAATCGAGGAGCTTCATCGGAATGTGGCCTTGGTCGTGGTACATCGCGACCACCAAATCGTACGCGCCGCGCGACGCTTGCAAGAAAACCGTGTCGGCGGGATGCGGTCCGCTGCACGCAATGCCCGAGGCGCGCGCGCGATCGACGGCGGGGCGAATGATGCGTTCGTCCTCGTCGCCGAAGAGTCCGTGCTCGCCGGCGTGCGGATTCAATCCGCAGACAGCGACGCGTGGATGCGGGCCCTTCAGCTTTTTCATCGCGTCATTGCCGGTGGAAATCGTTTGGAAGATGCGATCCGTGTCGAGATGACACGCCGTGGTCAGAGCGACGTGTGTGGTCACGTGAATCGTCGCGAGTCGCTCGCTAAACAGGAGCATGCGCGGTTCTTCCACACCGCACAGCTCGGCGATGTACTCGGTGTGTCCGCAAAAGCGCCGGCCGGTACCATCGAGTGCCATCACCACGGCTTCTTTATTCAGCGGCGCCGTGACCATCGCGGCGGCTTCACCGCGCAAGCACATTTCCGTCGCGATGCGCACCGACTCGAGCGCCGCGCGTCCGCAGCGTGCGTCCAGGCTGCCGAGCATTGCTGTTGTGAATTCAGCGAACACGCCGGTGTCGCGAACGGCCGCGGACAATTGCAAACCGGTGACACGCTCCGCAACGCGGATCGCCGCGGGATCGCCGACCACAATCCATTCGCTGAGCGCAGAAATTTCCGGATCGGCCAAGGCCTTCAGCACGATTTCCGGTCCCACGCCCGCAGGATCGCCGAGTGTGAGTGCGATAGGAAGCATCGTGGCTTAGTCCGCGCGGTGGCCCAGCCGCGAGCATGCCGACACTGCGCCCGTGGGATCCACCGCGCCGCCGCCCGCATCGACGTGTTGAATCACGCCGGACTTATCGACCACAAACGTGGTGCGATTCGCAAATCGCAGCAGGGGATTCAACACGCCATATCGCGTGCTCACTTCTTTCGACGTGTCGGAAAGCAACGGCATGTTCAATCCTGCATCGTTCGCGAATTTCAAATTGTCGGCGCTCGAATCGACGCTCAATCCCATCACCACGGTGTCGGCGGCTTCCAGTTTGGCGATATCAGCCTGATACGCCTTCATTTCTTTCGTTCAACCAGGCGTGTTGGCCTTGATGTAGAACGCCAGAACTACGTTCTTCTTCCCGAGGTAATCGGCCAAGCGGACGGTGCGTCCGTTCTGATCGGGCAACGCGAATTCCGGCGCGCGATCGCCGGCTTTGAGATGCGCCGCAGCGTAGCTGCGCTGCGCGTTCCAGAAAAGCACTGCTGGAATCGCGATGAGCACGACGAGAACGATGGCGAAAATCATGAGAATTTTGCGAACGCGTTTCATAACGTTATGGATTTACCAACGCTAGGTCAGTCTCAACAGGTTGCGTGTAATCGACGCCATCCACGTTGAAGCCGAACAGGCCTTGAAACTCCCGCTTGAAGTTCGGAAAGTCGGTGGACGTGAGCAAGTTTTCCGTCGTGATGCTTGGAAAATCACGCAGGACTTCTTTTTGCACGTCGTCGCGCATCTCGCGATCGTCCATGCGAATGCGTCGCGCATCGTCCAGCGTGGGCGTACGATCGGGCGCGATGTGCTCGAAGAACAAGCGCGCCATTTGCTCGATACAACCTTCTTCCAGGCCCTTCGCCTTCATCACGCGCGGCAAAAGACTCATGTACAGCGGCACAACCGGAATCGCCGCCGACGCTTGCGTCACCACCGCTTTGTTCACCGCGACCCACGCGGCGTTCTGGCCCAGTCCCTCGCGCATCGCAGCGGCCGCGGCCTCCAGGTCCTGCTTCGCGCGACCAATTGTCCCGTCGCGATAAACCGGCCACGTGACCGACGGTCCGATGTAGGAATACGCCACCGTCCTGGCGCCGGGCGCCAACAGTTTCTCGTCGAGCAGCGTGTGGATCCACATGCGCCAATCTTCGCCGCCCATCACCGCGACCGTGCCGGCGATCTCATCGTCGCTGGCCGGCGGGATCGTGACTTCCACAACTTTTTCCGCATTCAGGTCGATGGTGTGCGCAGTGAACGGCGCGCCAATCGGTTTCAGTGCCGAGTTGTACACCACACCCGTTTTCGGATGCGTGCGGCGCGGCGACGCCAAACTGTAAATCACCAAATCGACCGTGCCCATGCCGCGGCGGATGATTTCCACGGCTTGCTTCTTCACGCCGTCGGAAAATGCGTCGCCGTTGATGCTCGCGGCATAGAGACCGCCCCGGCGCGCCGCGTCGTGAAACGCCACTGAGTTGTAGAATCCCGCGGTGGCGGGCTTGCCGCCTTCGGGCGGTCGCTCGAAAAACACGCCGAGAGTCTTCGCGCCGAATCCCCACGCGGCAGCGATGCGACTGGCGAGTCCATAACCAGTGGACGCGCCGACAACGAGCACGTTCTTGAATCCGGCGCGTTTTCCCGCGCCGCGCACAACGTCGATTTGGCGCTCCACGTTGCGACGGCAACCTTCCGGATGCGAATTCACGCAGATGAATCCGCGCGCCTTCATTTTCACGGTTTCCACAGGCATGGGAATTCCTACTTTATCACGCGCGTTGTCTTGGGTATGCTAGCCGCCGCGGCAAATCTCTCCTTCTTTGCCTGGCTACGACGCGCGATTCTCGCGACCCGCGCGTTGCGGCGATCCCAAAACGCGCAGCAAATCGGCGATGGTGAACGGCTTCGCGAGCAGCGTGACTTTCGCTTCGCGCGCGAAATCCACGGTGACGGGATCGGTGGGATCGCCGGCCATCAAGATGTAAGTGGGTATCGTGGCGAACTGCTGCCGCGCTCGCTCGTAAAGATCCTTGCCGCTGCCGCGAGGCATCTTCATGTCGCAAAGAATGAAGTCGAACTTGCGCGTGGCGAGCGCGCGCAATCCTTCGTCGGCGTTGCGCGCGCACTCCACGATCATTCCGCGATTCTGCAGCGTCATGCGGATCAAATCGAGAATGCCCGGTTCGTCGTCCACTACGAGAATGCTGCGTTCGCGCAATTCGGGGAACGGCAAAGGCGCCGGCGTCTCTTCGGGATGCACCACCGCGCCCTTGGCCTCCGGCAGCGTGACGATGAAGAGGGTGCCGCTCGGGAATTCACCGTCCACGGGACCGTGCTGCGCGTCGATCGATCCGCCGTGTTCGCGCAAAATCGAAAGACAAATGCTCAAGCCCAGTCCGGTGCCGCGTCCCGGACGCTTCGTAGTGAAGAACGGGTCGAAAATATTCGGCAGCACTTGCGAACTGATGCCGGGACCATCGTCTTGAAAGCTGATCCAAACTTGTCCGCCGCCCGCACCGGTGCGGATGCGAATGCGTCCGCGATCGCGAACTTCGCGGATCGCTTGTTCGGCGTTCACTACCAGGTTTACGAACACCTGCACGAGTTGCGCGGCGTCGCCGGCGACGGCGGGCAATCCTTTTTCCGAGGCCACGTCGACGGTGATGCAGTTGACCCGCAGCGAATAATCGCAAAGTTGCAGCGTGCGAGCGATCAATTCGTCGATGTCGACGGGCTTTCGCTCCGGCGACGGTGGACGCGAGAACGATAAAAGATTCTGCACGATCTCGGCCGTGCGCCGGGCTTGCGTTTGGATCAAATCCAAGCGGCGATTGCTTCCGGCGTCGGGCGCCGGCGCGCCTTGCGTGTCGCTGGCGCCGAGAATCACGGTCAACGGATTGTTCAGTTCGTGCGCCACGCCGGCGATCATGCGACCCATGGCGGCGAGTTTTTCGGTTTGCATGATTTGCTGTTCCAGGCGCCGCCGCTCGGTGAGATCACGCGTCGACGCGACGACGCCCGTGATTTGCCCACCGCTGTCGGTCAGCGGACACGCGATCGTCGCGACGGTCCGCGGCCGGCCGTCGCGATGATTCACGCGATACTCGAGGGAAACTTGCGGCGAGCGCCCCGCGATCAAGTCCTGGAAGGCGTCACGCACGCGCGCAAAATCCTCCGACGCGATGTTCGCGCCGTACGGCTGGCCGAGCATCTCTTCCGGCGGATATCCTGTGACCTCCATGTAGTGAGGCGTAAGAAACGTGAAGCGACCCTCACGATCGAGCGCCGTAATCGTGTCCGGGACGCTGGTGACCAGTTGCCGCGCGAACTCCTGCTCGCTGTGCAGGCGCTCTTCCATTTCCTTGCGCTGCGAGATATCGACCAGCGTTCCCTGATAGCGCGTCACGTTGCCTTGCGGATCGTAGAGCGGCGTGGTGTAGGCCTGACACAGCACCGTCGCGCCGTCTTTGCGGCGCAAGCGGATTTCGCCGGTTAGCGGACGCGTTCCCGACTGCCCAGGGAGTCCTGCGTGGACCGACGCTTCGCACAACTGCTGCCAGCGGACGCCGAGCAGTTCGTTGGCGTTCTCGTAACCGAGCATTCGCGCCAGCGCGGGATTGACGCTCAACATTTCACCGTCGGCCGAGCGCACGTAGATTCCTTCTTGCAGCGTCTCGAAAAGCTCGGTGAAGCGCGCTTCCACTTCGCGCGCTCGCGTCACGTCGCGCGCCAACACGCTGACGCCCGTGACCACGCCGTTGCTGACGATCGCCTGCAGGATCGTATCGTAATAACGTACGCCGCCCGATTTGCGGATTCGCACTTTCAATACGCCTTGCCAATGACGGCGGTCGAGAAAGCGCGACAGTCCGCGCTCGGCGTCTTCCGCCGTTGGTTCGGAGACCAGTTCGCTGAGATTGCGGCCCACCAGCGCGCCGATCGGCTCGCCGAGCACGGCTTCCAGCGCGCGATTGGCCGCTTGCAGGCGGCCTTCGAGACTGAACGCGAACACTACGTCGTCGAAGCTATCGATCAGCTCGCGATATCCGTGCTGCGATTTTTCGACGATCGCGAAAAGGCGTTCCAGTTGCTGCTCGGTGGGAGGCGCTTCGTCGCGTTCGCGAATTCCGCGGACGAAACTGCGCAGTTCCAAAATCTCCTGGCGTTTCCGGAACGCGTAGACGAAAAACAGAACCATCAACACCACCACGCCGGCCGGAAGACTCGTAAGATTCAGTGAAAACGCGCGGAGATGTTCCCACTCGGCGGCGGCCCACGCCACGGCCAGCAATAATCCGAGCCAAAGCGCGTAGCTCCACAACTGGCCTTCCTTGCGCTCCAGTTGATCCCACTTGGAGCGGTCGGATTCCGTCGGCGCTGTGTCCGTGCCTTTGAATGACATGATGAACCCGGAGCCCGCCCTGCAGCGCGCACCCCAGTCGATAATGTTTCTACTATAGCTTACGTAGTCACTCGCGCGCATGATCCCGAGGAGCTAGAACCAAGGTTTATCGGAATAGAACTTTCGTTTAAACCGATTTTCTCGGGGGGGCGGAGCGGATGGGGCAGGCAATGGAGGCCTGTGCCGCTGGTCATCGCATCGCGATCAGCGACTTCACGAATCCGCCTGCGCGTTCGCGAATCAACGTCGCGCCGGGAAAAAGCGCGGACACTTGCCCGGCGTCGAGCAGTTTGATGTCGTCGAGAAAATGGCGAACGTACCACGCGCGCTGATCGGCGCTCGCCTTCGTCAACATCGACCACACGGTGAAGCGAGGTGCAATTATTTCCTGAAGAGCCCGCGGCAGCCAGTGCAAGAACGGCGTGAGCAGGTGCGTCTCCACGGGAAATCCGCGATTCGGCGTCTGCACCCAGTAGCGGCGTCCCACGCGCGCCACTTCCGCGGCGAAACGCTGCTGCTTTTCCCAGCTTCCCACGTGTTCGATCACCGAATTGCTGAACACCACGTCGAAGGATTGATCCGCAAAGGGCAACGCACATCCGTCTCCGCCGACTGCGAGAATCTCTCCAAATGCTTCCGCGGCGCGCGGCATATTCAGGATGACCACGCGGGGACGCAGCGGCAGATTCGCCCACGTTTCCGGCGCACCGCCTACGTCGAGCACGCGCGTCTCGGGAGTCAGCGGAATTTCGCGCAAAAAACGCTGCATTCGCGCTTCGCGGAAATGCCGAGACACGCGCGCCGGCCAATCGAGCATCATCGTCAACTATGATACGATGCGGCGCATGAAGCACGCCGCACGTCTTGCGATTCTCCTCTGTGTTTTCTCTCTGCTGCTGCAGGCCCAACCTGGATATCGCCCGTCGCCTGACAATTTGCAAGCGCGCCAATGGTTCCAGCAAGCGCGCTTCGGCATGTTCATTCACTGGGGCGTCTACTCGGTGCTGGGAAAGGGCGAATGGGTGATGAACAACGACAAAATGCCCGTCACCGAGTACGAAAAGCTTGCCCCGCGCTTCAATCCCACCGACTTCAACGCCGCCGAGTGGGTTTCGCTCGCGAAGGCCGCGGGCATGAAGTACATCACCATCACCAGCAAACATCACGACGGCTTCGCGATGTTCCAAACGAAGCTCTCGCCTTGGAATATCGTCGACGCCACACCGTACAAGAAAGACCCGCTGAAAATGTTGGCGGAAGAATGCCGCCGCCAGGGCATTAAATTGTTCTTCTATCACTCGCAGCTCGATTGGCATTCGCCCGATTATTTTCCGCGCGGAGGCACCGGCGTGACCGCGGGCCGTCCCGAAAGCGGCGACTTCAACAAGTATCTCGATTTCATGGACGGCCAGCTCCGCGAACTGCTCACGAACTATGGACCGATTGGCGGAATCTGGTTCGACGGCTGGTGGGATCGTCCCGATGCGAATTGGCGATTGGGACAAACCTATCAATTGATTCACGATTTGCAGCCCGCCGCGTTGATCGGCAACAATCATCATCGCCTGCCGAACCCCGGCGAAGATTTTCAAATGTTCGAGAAGGATTTGCCGGGCGGGCACACCGCCGATTTCAACAGCGAATCGAAAGTGGGCGAACTGCCGCTCGAAACTTGCGAGACGATCAACGGCGCGTGGGGCTATAACTCGAGCGACAAGCGATTCAAGTCGCCGCGTCAGTTGGTGCAGTATTTGGTGAAGGCCGCGGCGCTGAATGCCAACTTCCTGCTGAACATCGGCCCGATGCCGAATGGAAAGATTCAACCGGAATTTGTCGAGCGCTTGCAGCAAGTGGGCGATTGGATGGGGAGGAACGGCGAGAGTGTTTACGGAACCACGGCCGGCCCGATCACGGCGCGTCCTTGGGGCGTGACCACACAAAAAGGCAACGTCGTTTATCTGCACATCTTCGATTGGCCCGATTCCGTCATCGCGATTCCGAAACTGCCGCGCGCCGTGAAGAGCGCCCAAATCTTGGGCCGGGGCACGGCTGTGAGTCACTCGACGTATCTCGATCACGAAGTGTTCAAGCTGCCCGAGGGACGGGATCCCTACGATACCGTCGTGAAAGTGGAGCTCGCGCAGTGAAGATCCTGTGCATCGACATCGGTGGCACGGGGATCAAAACCATCGTGCTCGACCAACGGGGAAAACCGGTCAGCGAACGTTTGCGCTCGCTTACGCCCGATCCCGCGACGCCCGCCGCTTGCATGAAAGTGATTGGCGAGCAAGCCGCGAAGCAACCCGCGTTCGATCGCGTGTCGGTGGGATTTCCCGGTGTCGTGCGCAAGGGCGTGATCTACACGGCGGCGAATCTGCATCCCCGCTGGGTGCTGCACAACTTGAAGCGCGAGCTCGAGAAGCGCTTGCACAAACCGGTTCAGGTAACAAACGACGCCGACATGCAAGGATTCGGCGCGATCAAGGGACGCGGCGTAGAAATGGTGATCACGCTCGGCACCGGGATGGGATCGGCGCTGTTTGTGGAAGGCATGATGGTGCCGAACATCGAACTCGGCCATCATCCATTTCGCGATAACCAGAGTTACGAAGATCTGCTGGGCAAAAAGGGCTTGAAAAAATTGGGACGCAAGAAGTGGAACAAGCGTCTGCGCCAAGCGATCGCGACGATGGAAGCGCTTTTCAACTACGATCGCCTCTATATCGGCGGCGGGAATGCCGCCAAGATCGAAGGCGCGCTGCCGCCGAAAACCCAAATCGTTCCGAACATCGCGGGATTACTCGGCGGCGTGAAACTGTGGACGCAGCGTAAGGCGCAGGAAGCCGTTCAGTAACCGGCGCGCTTGTCGACCACGTTCAATAGTTCACGGCCGTTGTAGAAACGCTCAAAGTTTTCCAAAAACTTCAGCATCGACCATGACGCCCAGCCGACCGCGTGGTCGGCCGAATGCGGCGAGAGCAGCACGTTCCCCATGGTGTAATAAGGATGGTCTGGCGGCAGCGGTTCTCGATCGTACACGTCGAGCGCGGCTCCCCGGAGGCGATTGGCGAGTGCCCCGATCAAATCCGCTTCGACCACCAGCGGTCCACGGCCAATATTGATCAGCACCGCGCTTGACTTCATGGCGCGCAATGCCGCCCCGTCGATCACGCCGCGCGTTTCGGGCGTAAGCGGCGCGCAGAGCACAACGTAGTCGCAAGCCGCGAGCATGGCGTGCAATTCTTCGCGGGCGTAGACGCGTTCCACCGGCGCTTCCACCGGCGCGTCGCACCGCCGCATCGCAACCACGCGCATCCCGAGCGCGGCCGCCAGTTTTGCCGTGGCGCGTCCGATCTCGCCGTAGCCGATGATGCCGAGAACTTGTCCGCGGACCATGGGAATGTCGAATTGATCCCAAACGTGAGCTTCCTGTTGTCGCACCAAACGCCGCAGATCCTTGGCGAAAAACAAAATCGCGGCGATGACGAACTCGGCCAGCGCGTCTTTGAATACGCCGCGCGAATTCGTCAGCGGCACGGGACTCTCGATGAGCGCCGGGAACAGAATCTTGTCGACGCCCGCGGCGAGCGAGTGAACCCAGCGCACGTTTTTCGCGTGCACGAAGACCGGTTCGAGCGATCCGCCGGTGATGTCGCTCAGAAGCACGTCGGCGCCCGCGGCCGCTTCGCGCAGAAACGCCGGATCGCTGCCGACCTGGACGCACACGTCTTTGGGAAGCCGTTCCAGGAGGCGCAAGTAGGGTGCGCCGGGATCGGCGATGACGACGAGTGTCATTTCGTTTTCAAGAACGTGCCTTTTTCCAATTCCTGGTAGGCCTGCTGAAGTTGCTGCTGCGTGTTCATCACGATTGGTCCGTACCACGCGACCGGTTCTTGCAGCGGTTTTCCGGAAACCAACAAAAAGCGGATGCCGTCCTCACCGGCCTGCACTTCCACTTCGTCGCCGCGATCGAACAGGATCAACGAGCGATTGCCGGCGTCGGCCGGCGGCGTTGTGTCGGCCCAGCCGACTCCTTCGGTCGGCACCGCGAGCGGTCCCGAGGCGTTGCAGAATTTCCCCGCGCCGGAAAAGACATAAGCAAAAGCATGCCGGGAAGTTTCTACAGGCAGAGTCCGGCGCACGCCCGGCGGCACCGACACGTCGATGTAAATGGGATCGGCCGCGATTCCGTCCACCGGTCCGCGCCGGCCCCAAAAACTTCCGCACACCAGGCGCACTTGCGTGCCGTCGTCGTCGGTGATTTCCGGAATGTCCCCGGTCTTCACTTCTTGATAGCGTGGCGGAGTCATTTTCATCGACGCCGGCAAGTTCGCCCACAACTGAAAACCGTGCATGCGCCCCACGTTGTCGCCCTTGGGCATTTCCTGATGGATGATGCCGCTGCCCGCGGTCATCCACTGCACGTCGCCCGCGCCGATAGCGCCGCGATTCCCCATGCTGTCGCCGTGCTCCACGGTTCCCGCGAGCACGTACGTGATCGTCTCGATGCCGCGATGCGGGTGCCAGGGGAATCCCGCGAGATAATCGCGCGGAACGTCGTTGCGGAAATCGTCGAACAGCAGAAACGGATCGTAGTCCGAAGTGTTGTGAAAACCGAACGCGCGCCGCAGATGCACGCCCGCGCCCTCCAGTGTCGGTTGGGCCTTGGATAGTTTTTTCACGGGACGAATGGACATGACAAATCCTCCCTGGTTGAAATCTCCCTTGCGTAAATCTATCAGATGCCGCGAAGTGCGATAAGGATTCATCCGCCATCGCCGCCGCCCCCGCGCTGTCGCTGGGCGCCGCGCGGTTTTCTTTGTGTTCTTAGTGTCTTTGTGGTGAAATCTTCTTCGTGATTCTCGACATCGGTTGTGGACGCAACAAATATCCCGGTTCGATCGGCATCGACAACAATCCCGACACCGCCGCCGACGTGCTGTGCGATTTGGATCGTCCACCGTATCCGTTCCGCGACAGCGTCTTCGAGGAAATCCGCGGCGTGCACGTGATCGAACACGTGGGCGACGTGATGGCCACGATGAAGGAATTGCATCGCCTGGCGCGTCCCGGCGGTGTGATTGTGCTCGTCACACCGCACTACACCGATTTCAGTTCGTGGTGCGATCCCACGCATCGATGGCATTTGAACAGTTTCAGCTTTCGGCACTTTGGTGACGATAACGCCGGGTTTGGCTACTACACGAAGGACAAATTGAAAGAACGCCGCGTGCACGTGCGCTTGCTGGCGTTCTGGCGCTGGCTGGGATTCGAGTTCCTGGTGAATCATTCGCGGCGCTTCCGGCGCTTCTGGGAATACTATTTGTGTTTTCTGGTTCGAGGCAAGGTGATTACTTTTGAGTTGGAGGTCGTCAAGTAATGCCCGAGTTACGCAAGGACCCGGTGACGGGGCGCTGGGTGATTATTTCCACCGATCGCGCGCGCCGTCCCAGCGATTTCTTACGCGAAAAAGTCGTGCCGCAAGGCGGCTTCTGCCCATTTTGTCCGGGACAAGAAGACCGCACGCCGCGCGAGATCATGGCCTATCGCCCGAACGGCGGCGCGCCGAACACGCCCGGCTGGACCGTGCGCGTAGTGCCGAATAAATTTCCCGCGCTTGGCATCGAAGGCGAATTGGCGCGGCGCGGCGAAGGCATGTTCGACAAGATGAACGGCATCGGCGCGCATGAAGTGATCATCGAGTCGCCGGACCACATGCAATCGCTGGCCACGCTGCCCCTGAAAGGCGTGGAAGACGTGTTGTGGGCGTTTCGCGATCGCATTCTCGATCTGAAAAAAGACAAACGTTTCCGCTACATTTTAATTTTCAAGAATCACGGCGAACCGGCCGGCGCGTCGTTGGAACATCCGCACAGCCAGTTGATCGCGCTGCCGATTGTGCCGAGCTATGTGCGCGAGGAGATGGACGGGGCGAAGGCGTTTTACGGTCAAAAAGAACGTTGCATTTTTTGCGACATCATCCGCCAGGAATTGCAATCGCAGGTGCGCGTGATCGAAGACTCCACGGATTTTCTCACCGTTGCGCCGTGGGCGCCGCGTTTCCCGTTCGAGACGTGGATTCTACCGAAGCAGCACGAGTCGGCGGTGGAGAACTCGCCTTCGGGTCACTACGAAGGATTGGCGCGCGCGCTGAAAAACGTGCTCGGCAAGTTGAATCAGGCGCTGGAATCCCCGGCGTACAACCTAGTGATCCACACGTCGCCGGTGATGGAGTCGACCAACGATTATTATCACTGGCACATCGAGTTGATGCCCAAGCTCACGAAAGTCGCGGGATTCGAATGGGGAACGGGATTCTACATTAATCCCACGCCACCGGAAGAAGCAGCGGCGTTCCTGCGCGACGCGCACGTGGACTAATTCCGCCGCACTCCATAATTAGAAAATGTACCCGACCGCCAGGTTGAAATGATCGCCGCGTTCGTTGAACGGTTGCTGATTGTAGAAATCGGTGAACAACCGCCGGTATTCTCCCGCTACGGTGAATTGCGGCGAGAGCTTGTACATCAAGTTGGTCATCAGCGTTGAGTTGCGGTTCCGGGCGCCCGCCGTCAGATTGGCGGCTTCGTCCGACTCCAAACCATACGACGTGTTCCATTGCCAGCGCGGCGACAGTTGGATTTGCGCCTGACTCCACCCGCCGGCCGCTCCCACGCCGTGCGCGCCGGGGGTTCCCACGGCCAATACGCCTTGTCCCAGGCCGACGCTGAAGGCGCCCAGGGCGCGGCCCTCGAAGATCTCGCCCGACAATATCAATCGCCGATGCAAGGGAACAATGTAATCGAGCGCCACTCCCCAGGAATCGACACCTTGTTCCACATTGCGCGTGCCGATCGCGCCGGCGTTTTTGCCGCGGCTATAGTGCGAGCTCACGCCGAGTGAAGCTTGTTGTCCATTCATGCGGTGCGTCCAAGCCAACCGGGAATCGAATGCAGGCAAGCGTCCACGTTCGCCGATCGCCGGCGTGCGCGAAGTGGCGAAAGCGGCCGGATAGTCGCCGATGTTGGGATCGGTGGCGGCCATCTGCCACAGAAGCGATTTGTCCCGCCATTCGCCGCGCACTTGCGGCGTCCTGCTCCAGGGATTGCCCGAGGCCGCCATCGCGGGAATCGCAAAACTTGCCAATGACGTCGGGTTGAGCGGCGCGAACACCGACCAATCTTGTCCGGCGACGAGCGATGCGCTGGTCCAATCCAATCTTCCATACGCCAGACGCAGCCGAACAAGATCCATGGCGATGCCGTTGGCCAGCGACGCTTGACCGCCGAAGAAATCGGTTTCCACAACGGCGCTCGACTTCGCGCCGGCCACTTCAGGTCCGTTAAAGCGCAAGCCCAGGCGCGATTGCCGGACTGTCATGCCGAAATTCTTGTCATTGCCGGCCGCGTCCGACCCTTGCTTTCCAGCAAACAGCGGAACATCGGCGTTGTTGGTGAGCGAAGTGTTCAGGTAAGAGTTCCAGAGGATTGACCCGTAAAAAGTGATCGGCCCGTTTGCGGTTTTCTCAGCCGGGGAGGATGCCGCCGAGGAAGCAGCGACCGCCGCCGGGGGCTTCTCCTTCTGCGTGAGAGCGGAAGCTGCGACTTGCGTCAAGACTTGCGACTTGTCGCCGCCGGCCGACTCGACCCGCGCCAAGTCGCTCTTGGTGATGATTCCTTTTTCGGCCAGGATACGCGCCAGAACGACGGCGGAATCCTGGGCGGACGCTCCAACCGCGACAATCAAGCACGTCGCGCACACCACCAGCGAGAGAACGGGCCGTAGGGACATAATTATTCCTCCGATGAGAGTGGGATGGCCACCGGGATGGCGGCAAGCTCCGTTTTTTCCAATCGCGACGGCGCGGGTTGTTGATAGGTCAGGTGCAAAGCCCATGCCGTTAAGACTGCGCCGCCCAGGATGTTTCCCAACGTCACGGGAATCTGATTCCAGAGCCACCAAGTGGCCGGCGAGATCGGAGCTTTCAGCAGCATCCCCGCGGGGATCACGAACATGTTGACGATGGAGTGTTCATAGCCGTGCGCGAAGAACGTCAGAATGGGCAGCCACATCGCGGCGATCTTGCCCAGCGTGGAGCGCGACACAAAGGCCAGCATCGTGCCGAGTGTCACCATCCAGTTGCAGAGTATTGCTTTGACGAATGCCGTGGCCCAACCGCGTGTGCCGAGCGCGGCATAGGCCAGCGTCTTCTTCTGCGCGGCTTGACGCACCAATTCGCCCAGCGGACCGCCATCGGTGGCGCCGAAACTCGTGATCGCCGCATAGAAGAGCGCGGCGTAGAACATGCTGCCCAGCAGATTGCCGAGATAGACCCACGCCCAATTGCGCAATAAACCGGAGCCGCGCACTCGCCCCGACAAACACCCTTGCGTGAGGATCGCAAAATTTCCGGTGGCGAGTTCCAAGCCCAGCAACACAAGAATCACGAAGCCCACCGGAAAAAGAATCGCGCCGACGATCGGCGCGACGCCCTGCGATACCACCACGAATACCAGCGACGTCGCATAGCCGAGAAAAGCGCCGGCCAGTGCGCCGCGCAGCAGAAGATCGCGCACCGGCAACGCGGCTTTACGCTCCGCGGCGGCCAAGGCTTCGGCCATCAGTTCATTGGGTTTTACGTAATCGTCTGCCATAACGTCCTCTCTATCGTTCAGTTTTTCCGGTTCGAATTGTGTAAGCGGAATCCACGTCGCTGACGAAGATGCGTCCATCGCCGGGATGCCCGGTGCGCGCGCCCTTTTGAATCGCTTGCACCACCTTCGGCACTTGCTCGTCTTCCACCACCAGAAGCAGACTGAGCTTCGGAATTTCGGGATAGACCGCGGCGCCGACTTGAATTCCCTTCTGTTTGCCGCGTCCCAAGACGTCCCACTTGGTGAACCCGGCGATGTTGGCTTCATCCAACGCCTGCGTCACCAACTCTTCGTTCTCCGGCCGGATCATGGCGCGAATCATCTTCATTCCGTACAACTCCCTTCGCTGGGAAAAGATTGCTCTTCCGGTACCATCAGCACGCGCGACTTCGCTTCGGGATCGCGCTGCACTTTTTTGAACAAGTCCAGATGACGAATCACGGTGGCCAAAACGTCCGGCAACACTTCGTCGCAGGGCACCAGGTCCATGATTTGAGTGGCGGCGCGCGATTGTGGGCCGCTCCGGCCGCCCACGTAGATCGCCACGGCGTCTTTGCTTTCGCCATTCACGTTGACTTTGGTGCCGCGCAAGCCGATATCCGCCACGGCGTGGTTGCCGCATCCAGCCGGACATCCCGACCAATGAATGGTTGGGGCGTCGCCCGCTTCGGTTTGTCCGCCGAGCATTTGGTCCAGCGCGCGCGACACTTCCATCGAGCGATTCTTGGTGTCGATCAGCGCCAGATTGCAGTATTCGGTGCCGACGCAACTTACTAAGCCTCGTTGAAAACGCGAGGGCGCGGCGGGCCATTCTTTCAAGAGCGGTTCCGCCAAGAGTCTTTCTACGCGTCCGCGCGGAACATTCACGATGATGGCGTTCTGCGCCGTGGTCAGGCGGACTTCGCCGTTGCCGTATTCATCGGCCAGACGAGCGAGTTCGCGCAATCCGGCGGGCCTTGTGCGGCCGACGGGAATCACCAAGCCGACCGAACAAAGATCGCTCGCGCGCTGCTCCTGCACTCCGAGATGATCGTTGTGCCTCTTGGATCGGGCATCCTCGCCGCGCGGCTCCGGCTCCCAGTTCAACCGCGCCCGCACTTTCTCCTTGAACGATTCCAACCCCCAATCCGCGATGAGAAACGCCAGACGGACTTTTGTGCGCGCGTCGCGCGGACCCTCGTCGCGAAACAGTTGGACGATCGCCAAAACCGTCTCCACGGCGCGCTCCGGCGGAACGAACCAGTCGAGGTTCTTGGCGATCGTGAAACCGCCCGATCCCATTTTCCCGCCGGCCAGCACATGGAATCCCAGGCGGCCATCCTTGCTGGCTGGAATGAGCGCGACGTCTTGCGTTTCGGCGTGCGTGCAGTTTTCGCGGCAGCCGGTCACCACCACGTTGAATTTCCGCGGCAGGTTGGCGTATTCCGGATTGCCTTCTTTGCCGACAATGATGCGATCCAACTCGAAGACGATGGAAGAAGCATCCAGCAATTCGTGCGGGGTCAATCCAGCGAGTGCGCAACCATTCAGATTGCGGACGTTGTCTTGCCCGGTTTGTAGCGAGCGCAAATCGAGACCGCGCAGGCGTTCCCAAATCTCGGGCAGTCCTTGGAGCGTGAAACCGCGCAGTTCCAGTTGCTGGCGCGTGGTGACGTCGACGGTATTGTCGCCCAGCTTTTTGGACAAATCGGCGATGGCGGCCAGTTGCGCGCTGGTGGCGAATCCGTTGGGCATACGGATGCGCATCATGAACTTGCCGGGCGTCGGCTTGCGGAAGAAGACGCCCAGCCATTTCAGCATTTCTTTATCGGAGGGCGCAAGTTTGTCCCAGTCATCTGCCGCCAAGCCGGCGGTCTCGGCGATGATGCGCGGGACGTGCTCCCGAATTCGCAGCGGATGGCCGCCCAGTGCCGCCTTATATGTCTCGATGGGGTTATTACCGGGCTGCATGAACGATGTTCCCCGTGGCCGGAATCGGCGACGGCGCGCCGAGCGTCACGAAACTTTCCGCGTCCAGCGGGTAAGATGCCTCCACCGGCAACACGAAAACGAAACCGTCACCGGCGCGGCCCGTGCAATCCGCTTGGAACGCTTGCAACACCCAATCGAGCAGTGATTCCTCCACCTCGCAGCAGATCATGCGCTGCGGAAGATGGTTGATCACGGTGGGGCGGGCGCCGGTTCGCGGCAGGTACCGCAGCGATCCATGACGGCGGCGGCCGAGCACGCGGCATTGCGAATACGCCACGGGCAAGCGGTCCAAGCGGCTCTTCACCGCCGGCCAACGTTCCGGCCGGAGAATCGCGATGACTTCTTTCAGGGCAGTTGAATTCATTTCCAGCCTCCACGAACAACCCCAGAGCCCTGTTCAATGTCTTTCGTTGCAGCAACGTTAACGCCGCCGCCCGTGAAACATCCAATGAATAATCGTGATGAAGTGGATTAACGCGGCTGTTCGTGACTCAAGCAGTGGAGTGTGCCGTTGCCGAGCACTAAATCTTCCGCGGCGATCGGGATGATCGTGCGGCCGGTGAATAATTCACTGAGGATGCCGAGCGCTTTCGCGTCGTTGGGATGATCGAACGCCGGCACGAGCACGGCGGAATTCGCGATGTAGAAATTCGCGTAGCTCGCCGGGAAGCGTTCGTCGTCCTGCGTGATCGCGGAGGGAAGCGGCAGTTCCACCACTTCAATTTTTTCACCGGACTCGGTGCGGAAGCCGCGCGCGCGCTCGCGATTTTCTTGCAGCGGCCGGTAGTTCTCGTCGCTGGAATCGTATTCCATCGCCAGGACCACGGTTTTCTCGTTCACAAAGCGGCAGATGTCGTCCACGTGACCATGCGTGTCGTCCCCGGCGACGCCTTTGCCGAGCCACAGAACGTTGGTTGCGCCGAGGTAATCGTGGAAGAGCTGTTCGTAATCGCGGCGCGTGAAGCCGGGATTGCGCACTTGCGTCTTGGGATCGAGCAGCCATTCTTCCGTCGTGAGCAGTGTGCCGAGACCGTTGGCGTCGATGCCGCCGCCTTCGAGGACAACATCGCGTCCGTCGAGATTGGCGGTGAAGACTCGCCCGCCGATTGTCTTCACGATTTCCGCGCCGGCCGCATCGTCGAGCTCGTAATCGTCGTAGCGGGCCCAGGCGTTGAAGCGAAAACGAATCGGTGCGACTTCCCCCGTTTTCCCGTTCCGCACGCAAATCGCCCCAAAGTCACGCAGCCATCCGCGATTTGTCGGCCACCGGAAGAATCTCACCGTTGAGATGTCGACGCCCCCCAGCGCGAGCAGCGTCACGGCTCCTTGTTCGTGCGCTGCCGAGTTCACGAGAATGTTGACGTTCTCGCCGCCGCGCACCAGTCCCCGCACGATCTCGACGTACACGGCCGGGATTTTTTCAAATCGTTTGGGCCAATCGGATTCGTTGTGCGGCCAGCCGATCCAAGTGGCGGCGTGCGGCGTCCATTCGGCGGGGAAGCGGAATCCCAGTTCGAACGGCGTCAACTATCGCTCTCCCTGTGGCGCATCGATGAAACGCTCGGTGATTCCGCCGTACGCGTCGATGCGGCGATCGCGCAGGAAAGGCCAATCGCGGCGGATCGTTTCCACGCGATTCAAATCGCATTCGGCGATGAGGATTTGCTCTTTCTCGCCGGCGTGCTGTAGGACGGCGCCGATGGGATCGCAGAGGAACGACGATCCCCAAAAGTCGATGCCGGGCGACGTCGCATTCGGCGTCTCATGCCCCACGCGATTTACGGCGGCCACGAACACACCGTTCGCGATGGCATGGCTTCGCTGAATCGTGCGCCAGGCGTCGCGTTGCGCGTCGCCGTACTCGCCGCGATCCATCGGCAAGCACCCGATCGCCGTGGGGTAAAACAAAATCTCCGCGCCTTGCAGCGCCGTGAGCCGCGCCCCTTCCGGATACCACTGATCCCAGCAAATCAACACGCCGACGCGCCCCACCGAAGTGTCGATGGCCCGAAAACCGAGATCGCCGGGTGTGAAATAAAACTTTTCGTAGTACGACGGATCGTCGGGAATGTGCATTTTGCGATAATGCCCGGCGATGGAGCCGTCGCGTTCCAGAATCACGGCGCTGTTGTGATAAACGCCGGCGGCACGGCGCTCGAAGAACGGAACCACGAGAACGACGCCGGCTTGTTTCGCAACGCGCGACATGGTTTCGGTCGTCGGGCCGGAGAGCGGCTCGGCGAGGTCGAAGTGCGCGCCGTCTTCGATCTGGCAAAAGTATTGCGATCCGAAAAGTTCCGGTAGGCAGACGATTTGCGCGCCGCGCTTCGCGGCTTCGGCGACGAGATCTGCGGCTTTGCGCAAGTTTTCGCGCACATCCCGGGACATGCTCATCTGAATCGCGCCAACCGTGACGTTTCGAGATTGCGGCATCGCTCGATAGTTTATCGCGAATCTGGCGTTGTGCAGATCGCGGGCGGAGTCCGAACAGGTTTTCTCTGCGTCTCTGCGTCTCTGCGGTGAAAAAACCCTGAGGCCTGTCGTTACGCCCGTGTCCCACGAGGATTTCACCCACGAGCGGTTCTTTCACCGCAGAGACGCAGAGGCGCAGAGAAAACCTGGACACACCGCTTTATGAGATCGATATCGCTATCGGCGCTTGCCCGCTCGACCTATTTCCGCTTCCGCCTTCGCGAGAACAATCCGCGCAAGCGATCCATCAAGGTGCTGGTGCGCGTGCGCTCGGGCGGATCGGGCATTTCGAGGACGGCGGCCGCCGTACGAGGGCGGCGCGTCCCTCCGCGGCCGGATCGGCCCGATGCCGGTTGCGGCTCCAACTCGTGCTCGTTCGGAGAAAAACTGTGAGCCATTCAATAATGCTACCTTAGATTGCGTAGGCCATGCATCCTGACTCCGAGTGGCTGGAAACCGATGGTCTTGGCGGATTCGCCTCCGGCACGGTTTGCGGAATCCGCACGCGGCGCTATCACGCGCTGCTGCTGGCGGCCACAACTCCTCCGACCGGCCGATTCGTGCTGGTGAACGGACTGGAAGCGTCGGTAACCACCAGCGCCGGCACGTATCCGATTTCCTCGCAGCGCTATGCCGGTGACGTGGTGCATCCCGACGGCGCGCAGCGCATTCGCGAGTTTCACTATCGCCCCTGGCCGCGCTGGATCTATCGCCTTGACGATGGCACGCGCGTGGAACACGAAATCGTCGCCGTGCAGAACTCGCCGACGGTCACGATGCGCTGGCGACTCATGGGCGCGGCGACCAGCGGGTCAAAGAGTCCGGCGCGATTGTGCGTACGTCTGCTGTTTTCCGGACGCGACTATCACGCGCTGCACAAAGAGAATCCCGCGTTTCGCTTCGATCCCGAGCGCACCGAAAATGCCGGGAAGCCCGGCGCGCTGCTCGTTTGGCGCCCCTATGACGGCGTGCCGGAAATTTGCGTGCGGACCAACGGGTCTTACGAACACGCGCCCAATTGGTATCGCCACTTCTTCTACACTCAAGAAGCGCATCGCGGACTCGATGCCACCGAAGACCTCGCTGTGCCGGGCGCGTTGTGGTTCGACCTAACGTCCACCGATTCCTTCATCACGCTATCCACCGATCGCAACGCGCCCGCCCATCGCGTGATCATGGTGTCGGAAGCGCGTCGGCGCCGGCCGTTGCGCGACGCGATGGATCGCGCGGCGCGCGCCTACGTGGTCCGCCGCGGTAAGGGGCAAACGATTGTCGCGGGCTATCCCTGGTTCACCGACTGGGGGCGCGACACATTCATTTCCGTGCGCGGTTTGTGCGGACCCAAAGTCGCTGCCGCGATCCTGCGCGAGTGGTCAGGATGCGTTTCGCAAGGCATGCTGCCGAATCGCTTCGCCGATTTCGGGAGCGCTCCCGAGTACAACTCCGTCGACGCGTCGCTGTGGTTCGTGATCGCCGCCTTTGAGACGATTCGCCGCTTGGCTTTGGGCCGGGAAGACAAGAAGCGCATCGTCGCCGCGGCCCACGCGATCCTCGACGGCTACACCGCGGGCACGCGCTTTGGAATCCGCATGGATGCCGACGGATTGTTGGCCGCCGGCGAGCCGGGATCGCAGCTTACATGGATGGACGCGCGCGCCAACGGCCACGCGATGACGCCGCGTGTCGGCAAGCCCGTGGAAATTCAAGCACTGTGGTTGAACGCGTTGAAACTCGCCGGACGCACCGACGAATTCGAGCGCGGGTGCGCGGCGTTCTTCGCGAAATTCTGGAGCGAGTCGCGCGGATATTTGCTGGACGTCGCCGATCCCGCGGACGAATCGTTCCGGCCGAATCAGATTTTCGCCGTCGGCGGATTGCCGTTGGCGATTCTCTCGGGCCCGCCGGCGCGTCGCGTGGTGGACGCCGTAGAAAAACGCCTGCTCACGCCGCTGGGATTGCGCACGCTCGCGCCCGGATCGCCCGGATACGCGCCGCACTACACCGGATCGCCCGCCGATCGCGACGCCGCATACCACAATGGCACCGCGTGGCCGTGGCTCATGGGAGCGTTCGTGGAAGCGTGGCTGCGCGTGCGCAACGAATCGGCAGGCCCATCCAGCCGAAGTTCGGCTTTTGATTCGGCCGCGGCGAAGAACGAAGCACGCGTGCGCTTCTTCGAACCGCTGCGAGCGCGACTCGAAGAATACGGCCTCGGTCACGTTCCGGAAATTGCCGACGGCGACGCGCCGCACACACCGGCGGGATGTCCGTTCCAAGCTTGGTCGCTGGGGGAATTGATGCGTATCCGGCGGATGCTGGAAGACTAGCGTTATTGGAACAGGCCTTTTCCGTGTTCCAGTGACGCTACCAAGTGGAATACGCCGTCCCGTCGAGGGACGTGCCGGTCGCGCCGCTGTGAACGTCCACCATGCCGGGCTGTGTTTGGTCGGCGGCTTTCAGAGAATCCTCCATGTCGATTTTCCACGACGAACGCGAGTTCGTAATCGGATCCTTGGGGATTTCGCGCAAATAGCCTTCGGAAACCAGGTCGTCGAGCGACTGCGGCGCTTGCTGTTTGTCCATTGTGTATTCGTCGATCATTTGACGCATGGTGAAGAGCTGATCGTGCAGCACGGCCTCGCGCGCGCGGATGATCGACTTGGTGTACGTGGGCACACCAATGGCCACCAGCGTCACGATGATCGCCATGACGACCACCAGTTCGAGGATCGTGAAGCCGCGCCGCGCGTTACCAGTCTGCATATTTCGTTCCATCGAGCGCCTTGTCCTGACTCTTCGTGAATACATCGAAAACGTTTTGTCCGCCAAACGAGCTGGACGTGGGATCGTCCTGCATCGAGCGCATGCCCCACTCGGTGGAATGGGTCATGGGGTCCATGGGAATGCGCCGCAGAAAGCGGAATTTCTTGTCCACCTGACCCACGACGTCGACGCCCTTCACCAGCGTTTCCAAATCCGGCGGATAACCCTCCGTGCCGACCTTCACCTGAATCAATCCGCGATCGGAAGCGTCCTTGTAGCGATTGATCGCCTCGCGCATTTCGCGCAGATCGTAGCGCAGTTCCGCTTCCTTCGAGCGCTTGATGCGCACGCGCGCCAGAGGCAGCGCCAGCATCGTTAGCACCAGGAGGATCGTGCAGGACACGATCAACTCCACGAGCGACATGCCGCGCTCGCTCGCTTGCCGCGATTGAAAAGCCAGCCGCATCATTTGTCTTTCACTGTAATGGACGCCGCGGAGGCCGCCAATGGTTTCGGTTCATGCCCGGGACCTCGCGCCGTCCCGCCGAACACCTGCACCGACGCCGAACCGGCGGCGATCGGCTCGAAGGTCAGCGTTACCAGACGTCCCGTGCCGGAAACACCCGGCGCAGTCGGTGGACGCGTCAGCGCGATCATGCCGGTGCCTGTGTTGGCGTCGATGGTCGGGACCATGCTGGAGCGCTGGCCGTCTTTGTCGAGGAAGTCGCCGGAGACGGTGGTCAGCAACTTCAGCACTTTCGGATCGAAGCGCAACTGGAACGGCACGGCGTTCACGTCTTGCGCATTCACCAATTCAAGATTCAGCGAGAAGCTCGTACCAACCACGGCGTTCACATTGTTTTCGCGGAAACGCAACTGCATCGGACCTGTTGACGCATCCACCGCCGCCGGAGCTGTTGGATTGGCCGCTGCACCAGGCACCGCCGACACGCCCGGCGTCGGCGCTGCACCAACCGCGGCACCACCACCCGTGGCCGGCGCGCCAGGCACTGCGCCGGACGGCGCGCCAGACAATGGAGACGTGGTGCCTGTCGCTGCCGGCGCATTCGGCGCGGAACTTGGTGTATTCGTAGGTGGCGCACCCGGCGCCGTTTCCTGCATCGCGACGCCGCGATAGCGCACTTGCGTGTTCGTCGCGGTGCCGGTGTCGATGCCGCGCAGGTTCAGCTCGGAAACATCCGCGCTGCGCACGATGTGCGGCGTCAGCACGATCAGCACTTCACTTTGCGAGACCGTGGTTTGATCCTGCGAGAAGAAGTGTCCGATCAACGGCAGCGATCCCAAGAGCGGTACGCCCGCCTTGGTGATCGACGTTTGATCCTGGATAATTCCGCCGAGCACGTTGATCTCGCCTTCCTTCAGGCGAATATCCTGTTCCACGCGGCGCTGCCCGATCACCGGCTGTTGCACGCCGCCGATCGTGACGTAGGAGTTCACTGCGGAAATTTCGATCACCAGCTTCAACGACACTTCATGGATTCCGTTGACGCGCGGCGTAATTTCCATGATCACGCCGACGTCGGTGTACTGGAACGACGTTTGTGCGGCGGGCAATCCGCCCGTGGCGACGATGCCGGTGGAAAAAGTTCCCGTGGCGATCGGCACGCGTTCGCCCACGCGGAGTTTCGCGGTTTGTCCATCCGAGGCGCGCACTTGCGGATTCTGCAGAATCTTGGTGTGACCATCGCTCAGGATCGCGGTGAGCGACGCGCCGGGCAGCGTGGTGCTCCACTGATTGATGCTGAGATGCGGAAGCTGGCTTAAGGGAATCACGTTTCCGGTGGTGCTGCCGGTGGTTCCCGTGCCCGTCGTTGGGGTGGTGGTTGTGTTGCCGGTGGTCGTGCCCACCGTGGAAGCGGCCGCGCCCGCGATGCCGCCGGTGAACGAGGCCGGCAGCGTGAGTCCCGGCGCGCCGCCGGAAACGGGCGTGATGCCGAGCGTTTTGCTCAAGTCGCGCTCCACGGCCAACACCGTTACATCGACCACCACTTCCGACTTCGCCTTGTCGATATCGGCGATAATTTTTTCCGCCACCGCCATTTGGTCCGGCGTGGCGCGGATCACGATGGCGTTCTGCGAATTCACCTGCATCAGCTTGATGTTCTCAAGCATGTTGCGCAACACCTGCGTGATTTCGGTGATCTCGGTGTCCTTCACGGTGTTGGTGAGGTAGAACGTCTTCATGATCAGCGGATCATGGTCGCGCGCGCGACTGTCCTGATAGATCACGATGGTGTTTTCGTTCAGCGGCGCCCACTTTGTTTTCGAGAGAATGCTGGCGTAGTCGAGGGCGTCTTCCAGCGTGCTGTTCGCCAGGTCCACCGTGATCCGGCGACTCTGATAATCGGGATCGGTGAGCACGTTGACGCCGGCCAACCGCCCGATGGTCTCGAAAATTGTTTTCGACTCGTTGGTCATGCGCACGTTGATGGGCGAGCGCGAAAACGGCTTCAACTCCGGCGGCCCTTCGGCGCGCTGCATGCGAATCTCGTATTCTTTTTTCTCTTTTTGCTGCGGCGTCAGCGGTTCGGCGGCGGCGTTGGCCTTCAGCGTCTCGATCATTTGCAGCGTCCGGTTGATTTCCTGCTCGCTGATCGAGGTAGAAGGATCGATCAACCGCGCTTTGCGGAATTCCTCGAGCGCTTCGTCCAGTTTGTTCTGGTCGCGCAGCTTGTGACCGTTGTCCACGTGCTTCATGCCCGCCGCAAAGCGTGTGCGGCGCAAGGCCGTTTCGTAGTTCATGTTCTTGCGGTCTTTTTCGAAGGCTTTTTGATAAAGCTCGGTGGCAAGGTCGAGATTGCCGGCGGCTTCGGCCTTCTGTGCGGCCTTGAATTCGCCGCTGCCCGCGCCTCCAAACACCGACGCGGGTGCGGGAGGAGCGGCCATGAGAAACGCGAGAATGAAAGCGACCACAATACGGGTTCGGGCGAGTCGCTGATGGAAATGGCGGGGCGCGACGAGGGCGCAAAAAGACTGTGTTAACATTCTGTTCTTCCGGACTTCTTGAGATAAGACGATACCTACGCCCGAGTCGTTGACCTGTTTTTCGGCCTTTCGATATGAGCAAACCACATGATTCCAAAGCAGAAAAGGCCAAGGGAGACGCCCCCGAGCGCGACCTCGGAGTGAATCGGCGCGCCCACCACGACTATTTCTTCCAGGATCGCTTCGAAGCGGGCATCGTGCTCACCGGCACAGAAGTGAAGTCGGCGCGGAACGGCCGCGTGAGTCTGGTGGACGCCTACGCGCAGCTCAAGGGCGGCGAATTGTGGCTGATGAACTGCAACATCAGCCCCTATAGCCACGGAAATTACATGAATCACGAAGCGCTCCGGACCAGAAAACTGCTGGTCCACAAGGCGCAGCTTCATCGCCTGCAGGGAACCACGCGCGAGGGCGGCGTGACCTTGATTCCGTTGCGGGTATACTTGAAGCGGGGACGAATCAAGGCCGAAGTGGCCGTCGCCAAGGGCAAGAAAGAGTGGGACAAGCGCGAAACCATTCGCCGCCGCGAGGCGGACATGGAAGCCAAGCGAGCCGTGAACTCCTCGAAAGCCCGCTACAACCACTAACCCGAACTTATGGACATTCAACTCAACCACCAACCTATCGAAAGCATTTCCACCGACGCGCTGGCATTTGTCGCGTTCGACAAAGAAACGCCGTCGCACCCCGCGCTGGCGCCGCTGAGCGCAACCGGCGATCTGCCGACAAAATTGTACGAGACGGCCACCTTCCACAACGTCGTCGGAATCGCGACGAAGCGCGTCATCGCGATTGGCGGAGGGAAGCGCGAGAAATTCGGAACATACGAACTGCGCCGCGCGGCGGGAGTCGCGGTGCGCTTGCTGAAACCGAAGTCGCTTGCCAATATGACGTTTGTTCCCGACGGCGTAGCGGATCCCGGCGCGGCGGTGCAAGCGTCTGTGGAAGGCGCGCTGGTCGCCGACTTCGATCCCGGCCGCTACAAGACCGACGGTCGCGCCGACGACAAGCACGTGGGCGCATTTCACGTGGCCGCGGCGGCGACGGCGGAAACGCGCGCGGCGCTCGAACGCGGGCGCATCATCGGAGATTCGCAGAATTTCACGCGCGACTTGGTGAACGAGCCGGGCAACTACATGACGCCCACGATTCTGGCGGAACGCGCCCGCGCCATGGCCGCGGAAGTGGGATTGGAATGCGAAATCCTCGACCGCGCGCGCTGCGAGGAACTGAAGATGGGCTCGTTCCTTTCGGTGTCGCTGGGGAGCGAGGAGCCGCCCAAGTTCATTCACCTGCGCTACAACCCCGAGACGGCGGTGACGGACCGCGTGCTGGGACTGGTCGGAAAGGGTGTGACGTTCGATACCGGCGGCATCTCCATCAAGCCGGCCGACTCCATGGATCTGATGAAGTACGACATGGCCGGCGGCGCGGCGATGCTCGGCGCGATGCGCGCGATCGCGCTGCTGAAACCGGCGGTGCGCATTCAGTGTTTCGTGCCCGCCACCGAGAATATGCCCGACGGCAAGGCGCAAAAACCCGGCGACGTGCGCATCGCGATGTCCGGCAAGTCGATTGAGATTATCAACACCGACGCCGAAGGCCGTTTGATTCTCGCCGACGCTTTGCACTACGCGCGGCTGCAAGGCTGCACGCATTTGATCGACGCGGCCACGCTGACGGGCGCGATCAGCGTCGCGCTCGGCAAAGTGAACGTCGGCGTCTTCACGAACGACGAAGCGTATCAGGAACGCTTCTTGAAGTGCGCCAAAACCGCCGGCGAAAAAATGTGGCCCATGCCGATGGACGACGACTACCGCGAGCAAATCAAAGGCATGGTCGCGGACCTTCTAAACACCGGCGGACGCTACGGCGGCGCGATCACCGCGGCGTGGTTCCTAAAGGAATTTGTCGCCGACACGCCATGGATTCACCTCGATATCGCCGGCTGCGCGTGGATCGACGACAACAAGGCGTTTATCGCCAAGGGATCGTCGGGGATCGCCGTGCGGTCATTGATCGAGTTGGCGATGGGCTTCGAGAAAAGCTAAATGCAACCGCAGATGAACGCAGACGAACGCAGACATAAACCAATCGCCCATCTGCGTTTATCCGCGTTTATCTGCGGTTGCATTTTTCTTTTTTCCTGCATCTTGTTCGCGCAAGCGCAACCATATGATCTGCTGCTGAAGAACGCGCGTGTCATCGACGGCAGCGGGAATCCTTGGTATCACGCCGACGTTGCGATTCGCGGCGACCGCATCGCGCGGATCGCCTACAAGATCGACGAACCGGCGCGGCAAACCATCGACGTACACAGCGAAGTCGTCGCGCCGGGATTCATCGACATCCACAGTCACGCGCGCCGCAACATTTTCAACGTTCCCACCGCTGACAATTACATTCGCCAAGGTGTCACCACGCTGATCGAAGGACCCGACGGTAGTTCACCCGTGCCGATCGCCCCGTTCTTCGCGCAGCTCGAGGCGTTGCGAAAATCCGTGAACATCGGCGCGTTCCTCGGCCAAGGCTCGGTGCGCGAAGCCGTGATGGGCCAAGTTGACCGCAAGCCGTCGCCCGAGGAAATGGCCCAAATGCGCGCGCTTGTCGAGCAGGGAATGAAGGACGGCGCGTTCGGTCTCAGCTCGGGATTGTTCTACGTGCCGGGGAGTTTCAGCTCAACCGAGGAAGTCACGGATCTCGCGCGCGTGGCCGGACGTTTTGGCGGGATTTATATTTCTCATATGCGCGACGAAGCGTCGCACGTGGTCGATAGCGTCAAGGAAACCATTGCCATCGGCGAGAACGGCGGATTACCGACGCAAGTGACGCATCACAAGATCATCGGCAAGACGTACTGGGGACAGAGCGCGGAGACGATTCGCTTGATCGAAGAAGCGCGACGCCGCGGCGTGGACGCGTCTGTGGATCAGTATCCGTACACGGCGTCGAGCACCAGCATTCAGGCGGCGCTGTTTCCGTCATGGGCGCAAGAAGGCGGACGCGCGCGCGTCCTCGAACGCCTGAAGGATCAGGCGACGCGCGCCCGAATCGCAACGGAAGCGGCGCGCTTGATTCGCGAAGAACGCGGCGGCGGCGATCCCAAGAACGTAGTGTTGTCGCGCTGCGACTGGGATACGTCACTCGCGGGAAAGAATTTAGCGGAGGTCGCCCAACTTCGCGGAAATTCCCCGACGGTCGAGAATGCCGCCGAGGCCGCGCTGTGGATCGTCGAGAAAGGCGGCTGCCAAGGCGTTTTTCACGCCATCAGTGAAGACGATCTGGTGCGAATTCTGCGTTATCCGGGCACGATGATCGCCTCCGACGGCGAAATTCCGAATTTCGGCAAAGAAGCGCCGCATCCCCGGAGCTACGGAACGTGGGCCCGCGTGTTGGGCGTGTACGTGCGCGAGAAGAAAGTGATCACCCTGGAAGACGCAGTGCGGCGCATGACCACGCTTCCCGCGCAGCGCCTCGGATTGGCGGATCGTGGATTGTTGCGCGAAGGCATGAAGGCTGACATCGCGGTCTTCGATCCCGACCGTGTGCGCGATCTCGCCACGTTCGACAAGCCGCACCAATATGCCGAAGGCTTTTCCACCGTGATCGTGAACGGCGAAGTGGTTTTCGACGGGAAAACGGTTACGGCCGCGCGTCCTGGAAAGGTGCTGTACGGCCCCGCGCGCACCGCTTCCCACTAACCGATTTAAAATAGAAGCATGGCGGAAGATCTTGGCGATCGCCGCGTCCGGCGCCTGAAACTGGTGCTGTTCTGCGCCTTCGGCGCCATGTTGCTGCTGATGGTTGGGTCCGGCTGGGAGGTCATGCGACTGCTTGGCGAGCTGAATGCAGAACACCAGCGCGTACAATCCGACTACGCGCAGCGCATGCGCATGGCCGAGCAGATCAGCACCGCGTATCGCGATTACGCCGTGAAAGCGCGCCGCGAATTAGCGGCCACCGCCGCCGAGCAGGAGCAACAGAAAAAGGAACTCCCCGAAGTCACGCAAGTTGTCGAAGTCGTCGAGCATTACCCGCATCCACTGACATCCGACGAAGAAATCGTTTTGCGGCGCATCTACGTCACCCTGGCGCGCCATCGTGCGGCGATGCAATCGGCGCTGGGCAACGATCCTAGCAAGCGCGCCGCCGCGATACAACAATTGCTGGCCGCCGACGGCGACACAGTGCTGGCGTCCGCGCAAGGTCTGCAGGCGCTCAACGCCGGCGCGCTCCATCAAAACGATAGCGTGCTCGAGGAACGTTTTGGGTCGCTGCGCGCCCGAAGCTTGCTGTTGCTGGCTGTCGCGCTGGCGTCGGGATTGATGATCGCGCTGGGAAGTCTCGCGTACATTTTGAAATTGCAGCGCGAGGCGCAGTTGCGCTATCTCGAAATCTCGGAGAATCGCAGCGAACTGAAGAAGCTTTCGGCCCGCCTCGTGGAAACGCAGGAGTCCGAGCGGAAGGCGCTGTCCCGCGAGTTGCACGACGAAATCGGACAATCGCTGGGATCGTTGCTGGTCGACGTCGGCCGCCTCTCGGCGCTGGTTCCGAGCGAAGAACAAGCGGGCACGCTGGTGGGCAAGATCAAGGGCGAAGCGGAACACGTGATCCAATCGGTGCGCAGTATGGCGCTGTTGCTTCGTCCCTCGATGCTCGACGATCTAGGACTGATTCCCGCGCTCGAATGGCAAGCGCGCGAAGTTTCGCGGCAAGGCACGGCGGAAGTGGAGGTTTTCGCCGAGGATATTCCCGACAATTTGTTGCCTGATTCCTACCGTACCTGCGTTTATCGCGTGGTGCAGGAAGCGCTGCACAACGTGTCGCGGCATTCCGGTGCGTCGCATGCGAGAATCGACGTGCAGCTTGCTCACGATCAGTTGAGCGTCAGTGTGCAAGACGACGGCCGCGGGTTCGATCCCCACACGCGCGGCTTGGGACTCGTCGGGATGGGCGAGCGCGTGAAAGATTTAGGCGGAACGCTCACCATCGACTCGCAGGCCGGCGCGGGCACCATCGTCCGCGCCGTGTTGCCGCTGCCCGCAGCGTGATGCCGGAACTAAATCCAATCCGAATTGTGCTGGCCGACGATCACGTGGTGATGCGCGCCGGACTGCGGTTGGTGTTGGAGCAGCAGGAAGGATTGCGCGTTGTCGGCGAAGCGGGCGACGGCCGCGAAGCGGTCGGCCTCGCGGAAAAACTGAAGCCCAATGTTCTCGTGATGGACATCGGCATGCCCAACTTGAACGGAATCGAAGCCAGCCGGCAAGTGAGCGCGCGATTTCCCGAGATCGCCATCGTCATCCTCAGCATGCACTCGGACGAAGGTTACATTTTGCGCGCGCTTCGCGCGGGCGCGCGATCGTATTTGCTGAAAGACTCCGCCGAAGCCGATCTGGTGCGCGCGGTGCGCGCGGTGGTCGCGGGAAAATCGTATTTCAGCCCGGCGGTGAGCAAAGTTCTGCTCGAAGATTACATGCGCAAGCTGCAACGCACCGGCGCGGAAGACTCCTTCGAACTGCTTTCGCCGCGCGAGCGCGAGATTCTGCAACTGGTGGCTGAAGGAAAATCGAACAAAGAAATTGCCGACCTGCTGCATCTCTCTGTCTACACGGTGGAGACGCACCGCGCCAGCATTATGAAAAAGCTGAATCTGCGCGGAATCCCCGAGCTGATCCTTTACGCTGTCCGCAAGGGCATCATTTCGTAACGCCAAGAATACCTACTTTCCCCGGCCGCTTATCCCTACTCGCCGGGATAAGCCGACCTCCGCCTGACACGTCTATCGCAATGGAAGGCCAAGAAAAGGCAACCAATATGAAGGAGACAACCTTATGAATTTCCATCCTGTATCGAGCGGCGCGAAGCATTTGGCTTTGAGCGCCGCGTTGGCATTTGTGTTGGGAGGGGCAGCGGTTGCGGGCGTAACCCAAGCGGGCCGTGAGCTCGCGAAGAATCCTCCGGCGACATTTAAACTCGCCGACGCGAACGAAGGACCGGCGCGCGCAACTTTCGCGCCCATCGTGAAGCGTGCGCTTCCTGCGGTCGTCAACATTTCTTCCTCGAAGGTCGTGAAAATGCAGCGAGGCGGCAACGGCGAAGTCCCAATGGACGAGCTCTTCCGCCAATTCTTCGGCGAACAAGGTAACAACGGGCGTTTTACCATTCCGCGCGAACGGCGTGAACAGAGCCTCGGCTCGGGCGTCATCGTGAGCCCCGAGGGCTACATTCTCACGAACAATCACGTTGTCGATGGCGCCACCGACGTGCGCGTCACCCTCGGCGACAAGCGCGAGTTCAAGGCGCGCGTCATCGGCACCGACTCGAAGACCGACGTCGCGGTGCTGAAGATTGACGCGTCGAATTTGCCGGTGATGACTCTCGGCGATTCGTCGAAAGTGCAAATCGGCGACACGGCGCTCGCCATGGGCGATCCCTTCGGCGTGGGTCAAACGGTGACCAGCGGCATCATTAGCGCGATGGGCCGCGGCGGATTGGGCATCGAAGATTACGAGGACTTTCTGCAGACCGACGCGCCGATCAATCCCGGTAACTCGGGCGGCGCGCTCATCAACGATCGCGGCGAGTTGATCGGCATTAACACGGCGATCGTCACCGGCGGCGGCGAAGGCGCGAGCCACGGCATCGGATTTGCCGTGCCCGTGAATTTGGCGCGCACGGTGATGGACGCCATCTTGAAGAACGGCAAAGTCACGCGCGCGTATCTCGGCGTGATGGCGCAGGACGTAACGCCGGCGATTGCGAAATCGTTTGGTGCGCACGGTATGACCGGAGCGCTGGTCGGCGACGTCAGCCCCGATGGCCCCGCGATCAAAGCGGGAGTCGAGAAGGGCGACATCATTCTCGACGTGAACGGCAAAGCGGTGCTCGACGGCAACACCCTGCGCAACACGATCTCGATGATGGAACCGGGCGCCACCGTGAAACTGCGCGTGCTGCGCAACGGATCGGAGCGCGACTTGAGCGTGCGCTTGGCCGAGTATCCGAACAAAGAAGAACAAGCCAGCAACGAACGTCCGGGCCGGCGTGGTGGTGACAACGAGTCGGCGGACAGCGCTTCGGTGCAAGGCATTTCGGTGGAGACTCTCGACGCGCAGACTCGCCGGCAGGCGGGAGTCGCTTCGGGAACCACCGGAGTGGTTGTAACCGACGTGAGTCCCTCAAGCCAAGCGGCGGCGGCGGGCTTGCGGTCCGGTGACGTGATTCAAGAAGTGAATCGCAAGCCGGTGACGACGGTCTCGCAGTTCCGTCAAGCGATGCACAGTGCAGGCGATGAGCCGGTGCTGCTTGTGAATCGCCACGGGCAGACCATGTTCTTGGCGGTGTAAGAACGAAACCCAACCGCAGATGAACGCAGATGAACGCGGATAAAACCGATGCTTCATCTGCGTTTATCTGCGTTCATCGGCGGTTGCTTTTTTCCGAGTTACTCTCCGTGCATGGCCGTGACCTTCCCACCTTTCGCGCTCACCAACAACTTCACGAGTTCCTCGGTGACATGCGGTTCGAGTCCCTCGGTGTGTCCTTTGTCGATGCGCACCACGTCGGCAACCACACGTCCGTCCTTACATCCTTCGTACGCGGTGACCATCGCTTTGCCCGGCGCGGGCTGCAATCCCCAAGAAGGATTCGGCGGATTCTGGCGCGTGCTATCGAAAACATAGCCCGCTTTCGTATCGACGACTTCGCGCGAGGCGCCACGCGCGCCGCAGCCAAGCTTCTTGGCCCATTCGGACGATTCCGGCATTCCCTTGTCGTCCATTTCGCGCTGTCCCGTTTCGTAAATGAAGGAAAACTCGTTCGACGGCGCTTCGCGTAGCGCCGCCATCGCTTGCGCCATAGTCGCGGCGGCGGGAGTTGCCGCTGCCGCGGTTGCGGTGGCGCGTCCAGCGCCGAAACTTCCCGCGCGTCCAGGATTTCCGCCGAGTCGGCCGCCCGAAAGACTGAGCCATCCGTCGACGCGCTCCTCGAAGAACGGCGTGCGCACGATGCGATTCGAGGTCATGCCGCCTTGGGAGTGTCCGACCAGCCAGAACGCCTTGATGTTCTGCTTGCCGAGTTGATCCACCACCGACGTCACGATGTTTTGCAAGTATTCGTCGTCGGCCTGCGACCACACATGCGTGGGCGAATTCGGCGTGGCGATCACCAGACGGTATTTTTCTTTGTAATCCATCAGGGGAAAATAATTCCGCTGCCAGTTGCCGTACGATCCCGCGCCGTGCAGCGCCAGGATGAAGGTAACCTTCTCGCCCTTTTGGAGGTCGCACGGATAGTCGATGAAATACGTCCGGCGCGTTTTCATTTCCACGGCCGGTCCTTGATTGATGACGATGGCGCTTGAGCAACCTTCGTCCGGGCAGTGCAGATACGTGGGCGTGGCGCAGGGAACGCCTGAGAGTACGACAGGTTGCGCGATGGCGACGACTGTTCCGACCGCCAACGCGGCCGCGGCCAGGAAGAAGAATCTGCTCGCAAGAGACATGGGTGAACCTCCGTTTGTTAACAGCAGGATGCTACCACGAAGGAAATCGCGCGAGTGTCTGGTTGCGGTGCGCAGTTGTGCAGGCGCGCCGTCGGGACTAGCCTCCGCGCCTATTTTGAAATTCCTCTCTCTGCGAACCATTCCTTCAAACGCTCCGGCCAGCCGCTCACCGGTTTCGGCGACTGACGCAGGGCGAAGCCGTGGCCGCCCGACGCGTAGATGTGCATTTCCGAAGGAATCTTCTGCGCCTCGAGTTCGAGATAGAGTCGCGCGGTCGCTTCCACGTGCGAGCGATCGTCGTCGGCGCAGATCAGAAACGCCGGCGGCGCATTGGCCGGTATCGGAAACAGCGCGGCGTCGGGCGATGCCGGATTGGCGCCGGGACGATACGCGGGATACACGAGCACGTTGAAATCGGGACGCGAACTGGCGCGTTCGATCGCGTCCGCCGCCGCGCTGTTACCCGCGTCGAATTTCGCCTCCATCATTCCGGCAATCTCGCCGCCCGCGGAAAATCCCATGAAGCCGATGCGCGCGGGATCGATTCCCCATTCCTTCGCGTGACTCCGCACCAGGCGCATTGAGCGCACGGCGTCGGCGTGCGCCTCTTTGGCGATCGTATACGGCGATCCCGGCGCGCGCGCCAGTCGATACTTCAGCACGAACGCGGCGATGCCTTGCGAGTTCAGCCAGTCGGCGATTTCCCAACCTTCTTTTTCGATCACCACTTGTGTGTGACCGCCGCCCGGCGCGACCACCACCGCCGCGCCCGTGGCTTTTTCCTTCGGCGGCAGGAAAACGAAGATCGATGGGTCATGCGTGACCGTGTAGTTCGCGGCGAGTCCCGCATATTTCGGCGTGGTCGACGGCCGCGACACTTCCGGGGCCGCGAGATTCTCGAATCCTGGCGCGCCGTTCGGCCACAAACGGATTTCCGCGGCGCGTCCCGGCGGGTTGGTTGCCGCGGGCGGCGGCGGCTCGATTGCCGCAGCGAAAACGATCGACACAGGCGCGGGCACGGCGAAGGTGTCGCCGGTGGGTGAGAGCGCACCGGTGGCGCGGTCGACGCGAAACATCACCAAGTTATTGGTGTCCTGATTCGCGGCGATCAAGAACGATCCTGTGGGATCGAGTGCGAAATTGCGCGGCGTTTTTCCGCGCGTCGCCGTCCAACCGAGGGGTGTCAGCTTGCCGGTGGTTGTGTCGATGGCGAAACTGGCAATCGAATCGGCCCCTCGATTTGACGCGTAAAGGAATTTGCCGCTAGGAGGCAACTCGATTTCGGCCGTCGAATTGGTTCCCGTAAATTCCTTGGGCAAAGTCGTGATCGTCTGTACTTCGCTGAGCGCACCCGACGCAGCGTCGTAGCGAAAGACGATGATGTTGGAGGCCAGTTCGTTCAGCGAGTAAACGAATTGTCCGTTGGCGCTGAAAACCAAGTGACGCGGTCCCGTGCCCGGCGCGACTTTCGTAAACGGCGGCGTATCGGGCACAAGGCCGGCCGTGCGATCGAGCTTGTAGCTCAAAACTTCGTCGAGACCGAGATCGGCGACCAGCACGCGCCGATTGTCGGGCGCGATGATCGCTTCGTGTGCATGCGGTCCCGACTGCCGCTGCGGATGCGCGCTTTTCCCGGCGTGTTGAAAAAACGCCGTGGCTTCGCCGAGGGATCCATCGTCGTGAACCGGATACACGGCGACGCTGCCGCCGGCGTAGTTGGACACGAAGAGCCACTTCGCGGTGTGATCGAGCGAGACGTGGCATGGTCCTGTGCCTTTCGACGACACGCGGTTCAGCAACTTCAACGCGCCCGTCGCCGAGTTGATCGCATACGCGCTGACGCTTCCGGCCGGCTGGCCTTGATATTCGTTGTCTTCATTCACCGCGTACAAGAATCGGTGATTCGGATGCACGGCGAGAAACGTGGGATTCGAAGCTTCGGCGGCCAAACCCATCGGCGTCGCTTTGCCATCGCTGGGGTTATAGCGGAACGCGTAAATTCCCTTGCTGCCGGTGCGCGTGAACGTGCCGACGTACATGAAATACGAACTCTGCGCGCCGAGCGCGGCGGCAACCAGCAGGCTGGTGAGAGCGACAAGTGGCTTCATCGGATTACCTCAATGCAAATGAAATGATATCCGGTCCCGCGGCGATGGCGATGTATTGCTTGCCGTCGAACATGTACGTCATCGGCGACGCGCGCCATCCCGCATTCACTGGGAAACTCCATAGCAGTTTGCCCGACACGGCGTCGGCCGCGGCGAGCGCTCCGCTTTCCTCGGCAAAAATCACCAGACCGCTGGCGGTCGCGAGCGTGCCTCCCCAGGAATTCGCCGATCCCGGCTGCGGCAGTTCCCAGGCGATCGCGCCGGTGTGAATATCGATCGCTTTCAAGACGCGTTCCGGCTGCAATTCCTCCGCGGTGCGCTGGGATCCGCCGAGATACAGTTTGCCGGCTTCCCAAACGTCGCCGTCGCGTTTGGTGTAGACGCTGCATTTCTCGAACGTCTGGACGTAGTACAGACCCGTTGCGGGATTGAACGACGGCGAAAACCAATTCGTCGCGCCGTCCTGCGACGGACAAACGAGCGTGCCTTCCTTGGTCGGCTCCTGGTTGGGATTTTTCACCGGACGTCCTTGCGCGTCGATGCCGCTGGCCCAGGTGAGTTTTTTCACAAACGGTTTCCAGAGCAGCAATTCGCCGGTGGCGCGATCGAAGACGTAGAAAAATCCATTGCGATCGGCGTGGAGTAGCAGTTTGCTCGGGCGTCCTTGCCATTCGGCATTCACCAGGACCGAAGTTTCCGTGGCATCCCAATCCCACAAATCGTGCGGCGTGAATTGGTAATACCATTTCAACTTTCCCGTCTTGCGATCGAGCGCCAGCAGAGAATCGGAGTAGAGATTGTCGCCCGCGCGCTCGTCGCCGTTGTATTCCTTGCTGGGATTTCCCGCCGGCCAATAAACGACGTCGAGCTCCGGATCGTAGGTACCGGTGAACCAAGTCGGCGCGCCGCCATGCGCGAGATCGATGCCGCGCCATGTTTCGGATTGCGGGTCGCCGGGTTTCGGGACGGTCCAAAACCGCCAGACCTCGCGGCCGGTGGATTGCTCGAAGGCCGCGACAAATCCGTTGGACCCGTGCTCGCCGCCTGCCACTCCGGTCAACACGAAATTCCCCGCGATTTGCGGCGCGGAAGTTGTGAAGTAATTCTCTCGCCAGTCGGCGATGGTCGTTTCCCAGAGAAGCCAGCCTGTGAAACGATCCAAGGCGATGATGTGCGCTTCGTCGGTGTCCATGAAGACGCGGTCACCGGCCACAACAGCCCCTCTATTTGTCGCGCCGCCGGTGGCTTCGGTGGGTCCGCGCGTCGATTTGCGCCGGAAGTGCCAGATCATGCGTCCGGTACCCGCGTCGAGCGCGTAGCACTCGTTGGCCACCGTCACGTACATGATTCCGCCCGAGACAGCCGGAGTTCCCTGCAAGTGTCCACCGTTCGGAATATTGAACATCCACGCAGGCGAGAGATGCCCGACGGTGGATTTGTTGATCTCGGTCATCGACGTGTAACGATTTCCACCGGGCACGCCGTCGTAGTTGGGCCAATCGTGCTCCGATGTGACTTGGCGGAAAGTCTGGTTGGCCGCGCGGCGCAATAGATGCACGCGATGATCGTCGGTGCGAAGCTGCAAATCGTTGACACCTTCATTGAGCACTTCGCCTTCCAGCGACAATCCGCCGGCGAGCGTTACTTTTCTCCGAACCACGGGACGATCGGCGCGTTGAATGGTGCGCAGAAAACGCACCAGCGCCGGCATGTCGGCCTCGGCAATGGGCACCGGCGGCATGCCGCGCTCAGGGAGTCCTGCGCGGATTAGCACGGCGAGTTCCGAGTCGTTGCGCGCCGGCAGGCGATAGAGAATCGCGGGACCCATTTCGCCGCCGTTGCCGTCGCCGCCGTGACACTTGCCGCAGCTTTTTTCGAATGTGACGCGGCCCGCGTTGATTGAAGAGTCGGGTGTTTGCCCGACGGCCGCTACCGCGAGGAAGAGAATGGTGAATCGCACGCGCTTGCTAGGGTATCAGTTGATAGCTGACGAAGGCGATCCGTTTTCCATCGGGCGACCACGACGGTACGTTGATAGTTCCTTGTCCGCCGAACAAGCGCGTGAGTACGGTGATTTTCTTGTCGTTCACGTTCATCAGCCGCAGCAGCACATCTTTGTTCTCCGGATGCCCGGTGACTTCCGGCTCGTAGCTGAGCATCACCAGCGTTTTTCCGTCGGGAGAAAAGTGCGGAAACCAATTGTTGTATTCGTCGTTGGTGACTTGCTCCTGCTCGCTGCCGTCGGGTTTCATCCGCCAGATTTGCATGTGACCGGTGCGCTCGGAGTTGAAGTAAATGTATTTGCCGTCGGGCGTGAATTCGGGACCGTCGTCGGTGCCGGGCGTGGACGTGAGCCGTTTTTCTTCGCCGCCATCGGCAGAGATGGAGAAAACGTCGAAATCGTTGTTGCGCACCGCCGCATAGACCAGCGTTTTTCCGTCCGGCGACCATCCGTGCCAATACGACGGCGATTCTTTGGTGATGCGCTTCGGCGTGCCGCCCGATAACGGCATCGTGTACACGAGAGAATGCTTGTCCTCTTGCGAATTGTCGCTGAAGGCCAGCATGGCGCCGTCGGGCGAGAGCCCATGATCGTTGTTCAAGCGATTCGCGAATCCGGTGTCGACCATTTCCGGCTTCGCGCCCGCCGCAGGATCGGGGGAAATCTTCTGCAAGCGGCCGTTGCCATTGAAGAGCAGCCATTTTCCGTCGTGCGTCCAGTTCGGCGCTTCGATACGGCTGTCAACCACGTAGACCACTTGGCGATCGCCACCGGGCACCGACATTGTCTCCAGCGTGCTGTACAGTTTGGGAGTGCGCACACTCAACTCCATGTTGCGGAACGTGGCCGTTTCACTGGCGTCTTTGTTGTGCGCGCAGACGCCAATGCCCACGTAGAAGGGCTCTTGTAGCACCAGCCGAAAAGCCCCGCCCGCGGGACGCAGTTCTTCCGCGCTGTTGGAAAGCATCAGCACGAAGTACGATCCGATTTTGCGGATGCTCAGGCGCTTCGCGCCGGTGGAAGTTTCTTCTATTTGATGCGTCACCGCGCCCTTGGCGTCGCGCATTTGCAGCGACACCAGACCATTGCCGTGCAGCACGGCGTCGACGTACGCGGAGTCGGGGTCGAGCGATTGCCGGATCATCAGCATGGCTTTCTTGTGATGCTCGCCGCCCGAGTTGGCGAAGGCGATTTCCGCCGACATGGTCACGTCCCCGCCCGCCACGCGGCGCCACGCGAACTGCATGGCGTCCGAAGTGGCCCAGACATTCTCGCCGCTGCCGGTGAGCGTGTACTTGTTCACCGCCGCGTCGTATTCCGACGATCCTTTATGCAGCACGGCGCCGATGTCGCCGTGATCTTCGAAGAGTCCGATACGATTGGCGTTGTTGGGAGGCTGCGCGAAGGCGACCGCCGTGCAAGCGGCGCAGAGCAACAGGAGAGATCTGGTTTTCATGGCAGTGGTTGGCGCAACGGGAGGGAAAAGAACGCCGCGACTCCGCCTGATGCAAGGAACAACTCGCCTCAAGCGGAGACGCGGAGCGGAGAATCAGGACTACTTCTTCTTTTTCTTCTTGGCCGGTTTCTTGGCAGCCTTCTTGGCTTTCTTGGCCGGCTTCTTCGCGGCCTTCTTCGCCTTGGGCTTGGCCTTGGCTTTGGGTTTGGCCTTTGGCTTTGCCTTGGCCTTGGGCTTGGCTTTCGGTTTGGGGGCTGCTGGAGCGGGCACGTCGACCGGAGCAGACTCCACTGGGGCGCTTACTTCGCCCATGGTTCCTTCCATTTCGTCCATCTCTTCCTCCTCGGCTTCGTATTCGGATCCCGCTTCCAGTTCCTCCAACTCTTCCTCTTCGCGTTCGTATTCAAAAGGCATAGTTCGGGACTCCAAATGGATCGAGTTGGAAATTAACGCAGTGCGACGTGCGCTGTCAAGAAAAAGCCGACTGAGAACGATACTTTTTGAGGAAAAAGTTTAGTGATCCGCAAGAGCCGCGCTCGACCGGGGCGCCGATCCTTTGGCGACCAGTTTGGGCGAGGATTTTGCAGGCAGGTGCGCAGCGGCTTTCACGGTGGTGTGGTGGTGAGTGGCCGTGCCGTGATGCGCGGTAGCCACGAGCGAATGGCTGGACTTCTTGTGCGACGCCGAAACCGAAGGCGCCGGACCGCTCTGGACCGCCCGGATCGTCAGCACTCTACCTGGCGATAACGTGCTTGTTTTCAATCCGTTCCACTTCAGCACATCGTCTTTCTCCACGCCAAAGCGATCGGCTACAACGGCGATGGTGTCGCCTTTGCGAACCTTGTAGTGCAGGCTTACCGAGCGCGTCTTCGAGCCTTCCATGGCGGCGGCCAACAACGAGGAATTCTTTGGAGTGATCGGAATTACCAGGCGGCTTCCGGGAGCCAAGTCCGCGGTCTTGGCATCCTGAATGTTGTTTACTTCCGCGATGGCCGTGCTGGTGGTCTTGTACTGCTTGGCGATCTGCGCCAGCGACTCTCCGTCGGCCACGCGATGCCAGCGCCACCAAACGCGCTTGTCCTCGGGGATCGCCGCGATCTGCTCCAGGAAGCGGTCGCGCGAACCGGCGGGTAGGCGCAAGTCGAATTCGTCCTGCTTCGGCGTTACCCAGCGCAAGAGGCTGGGGTTCAAATCCTGCAATTGCTCGACCGTGCAGTCGATGGTTTCGGCTATCAAGCGCAGATCGGTGGGCGTCGTCAGCTTCACCGTTTCAGTGGGCACCGCCGGATCCGGCTCAACTTCGGTTAGTCCATACGCCGCCGGATTCTTGGCCATGATCGTCACCGCCAAGATGATCGGCACGTAGTTCTTGGTTTCCCGCGGCAATTGGTTGCGACGATACAGCTCCCAGAAGTCGGCGTATCCGGTGCGTTCGATGGCCCGCGAGACGTTTTGGGGTCCCGAATTGTAGGCCGCCATCGCCAGATACCAGTCGCCGAACTGGCGATAAAGGTCGTGCAAGTGATGCGCGGCGGCTCGCGTGGCGGCTTCGGGGTCCTGGCGCGGATCGACCCACCAGTCGGCTTTCAAGCCATAGACCTTACCCGTGTAAGCCATGAACTGCCACATCCCGCGTGCTCCTGCCCGCGATAGCGCGGTGGGGTGAAAGGCCGATTCCGCCTGCGCCAAATAGATCAGGTCCTGAGGAACGCCTTCTTCCCGCAGAACGCGCGAGATCATCTCGCGATAGCGCCCGGCGCGCCGCCATCCAGCCTGGATGCCGCCGCGTCCGCGCCCGGAGAAGAAGTTGATGTAGCGGAGGACCTCGTCGTTGATCATCAACGGCAGGTCCGACCGCGTGTCGCGCAGGCCTTTTTCCACCAAGTCGCGGATGCGGGCGTCGACCTGCTGCATGTCTACCTTGGGAAGGTCGATGTCGGCCACTTCGTCGATGGCGGCGGTGACCGGCTTGCGCTCGGTAAAGCCGTCGCCTTCGGTCAGCGCGGAAACTTCGAAGCCGTTGACATGATCCACCAGTGATTCGTACTCGCGCTCCAGGTCCGGGTTCGCCCGCAGGTGCATTCCAGAGGTCAGCATGATCTCGACGGCATGGTCGAACTCGATGCGTGCCTTGCCGAGGTGCCCGCTTTGGTACGCCTCGACGCCGGCGGCGTATGAGGTCCGCACCTTACTAAGGAGTTCCTTAACGGGATCGACGGGGGGAAGAACGGCGGGCAGCGGGAACGAAGACCAAGGACCGGCGGGGAGCTTGTCCTGAACGGCGACGAACTGCGGCGGCGGAACCGGCGCGGCTTCTTGGGCCTTTTTCTTCTTCTGTTTCTGGGCGATCGCGGGAACCGACAGGGTCGCGCACACCACGAGAGCGAGCGTTACATGCTTGAGGCGACGAACTGGGTTCCGGTGGCGCGGCATTAGAAATTACAAAACGAACCTAAGACCTCAATACCCGGAAAGCAACTCAGGGGCCATGCTAACACAAGATTCACAAAGTCAATGCCTAGTTTCATCTTTAGGACGCCGGGACCTTGGTACTGGTTAGGGGCGGATTACTCTGCATGCCAAACCGGCGCTTGCATGATGTCGAAGTGGTGATCGTATGTCCAAATCTCGACTCCTAAGCGGTTGCCCATCGCGGCCACTGTTGCGTCGAATAACGAGATCGCTTGATCCGGGAACGATGAGAGCGCCTTGATCGCGGCATGGTAATCCTCGGGCGTTGGATTGAGGACGGCGGTGCCGGTCACCACGTCGTTCAGCCACTGCGTAGCGGTCTGTTTTCCGAGCCGCCTAAGCACCAGAGTGTAGGCCTCGGCCAGCGTTGGATAGGCAACGAACACTTCGCGTTTATCCCGTGCCAGCCGCTTCAGCTCGCGTTGAGCACGATGATGGTGTGCGTCGTCAGGATCAGCGGCAGCATACAAAGGGCCGGCGTCAGCGAGTACGGCGCGCCTCATTTGCCGGCGAGGTAGCGATCATGCGCTTCGCTTACGTCCCGTCGGCCACTTCCGCGCGTCGCCGGAGTAATTCGGAGGGGCACGCGTGACCGCAAGTAGCCGCGCTCGGCCAGGAAATGCCGCAATGCCGTTTGGACGACCGCCGTGAAGGCGGGAGGCGTCTCCTGGGCCTGAACATAACCGTCAACGGCCGCCGCCAAATCCTTGGGAACCGTGATCGTGGCGCGTTTCATGCGTCTATCCTAGCACCAATTGGTGAAAGTGGTGCAGGCACCTCCGGACCGTGCGTATTCAACGCTGAACGAACTTCTGCGGGAGGATCATTAAGCGCGGGTACGTGGCATTAAGCGCGGCGTTATCCTTAGTGAATTTCACTTCCACCACGTACTGGGCGCGTTGCTATTCCTCTTCCGGCTCGACCTGACCGGCCTTGGCGGCCTTCGCAGCGGCGATCACCTTATCCGCGATCGGGCCGGGGACCGTGTCGTAATGGTCGAATTCCATGTGATAACTGGCGCGGCCCTGCGTCTTTGACGTCAGATCGGTGGCGTAGGTGAGCATTTCCGCCATTGGGACCTGCGCGCGGATCACCGTCATCGATCCTTTGTTGTCCATGCCCTGGATTCGCCCGCGGCGCGAGTTCAGATCGCCCATCAGATCGCCGGAGTACGTGTCGGGCGCGTATACTTCAACGTTCATCACCGGCTCGAGCAACACCGGTTTCGCGACTGCCATTGCCGCCTTGAATGCCAGCGATCCGGCGATCTTGAACGCCATTTCCGAGCTGTCGACGTCGTGATACTTTCCGTCATAGACCGTGGCCCTGAAATCGACCACCGGGAATCCCGCGAGATAGCCGCGCGCCGCCGATTCCACGATGCCTTTTTCCACCGCCGGAATGAAGTTCCTGGGGATCGAGCCGCCGAAAATGTCGTTGACGAATTCGAACCCACCGCCGCGCACCAACGGCTCCATCTTCACGTTGCAAACGCCGAATTGTCCGTGACCGCCCGATTGCTTCTTGTGCTTCCCTTCCACGTCGGCCTTGCCGCGGATGGTCTCGCGATACGGCACGCGCGGCGCTTTCAGCGTCACTTCGACGTGATAGCGCTTCTTCAACTTGGAAACGATCACTTCAATATGCTGCTGGCCCGATCCGCCGAGCAAAAAGTCCTTGGTTTGCGGATCGCGCTCGAAGCGCAGCGACCGGTCTTCCTCAAGAATCTTGTGCAGCGCCACGCCCATGCGATCTTCATCCGCACGCGACTTGGCTTCGATCGCGAACTTGATCAGCGGCTCGGGCAGCGACACCGGCGGATAGAAAATCGGCGTGGACTTCACCGCGCCCAGGGTGTCGCCGGTCACGGTGTCCTTCAATTTCGCGACCACGCCCAAATCGCCGGCGCGCAATTCCTGCACCGGTACTTGCTCTTTTCCCAGAAGCACACCGATATGCGCCATGCGTTCTTCCGAACTGCGCACGAAATTGGTCAGCGTGGCGTCGGATTTCAGCACGCCCGATTGAACTTTGAAGTACGTCAGGCGTCCAGCGAAGGGATCGGCGACGGTTTTGTAAACGTAGACGGAAAGCGCCTCGTCGTTGGTGATCTTGCGCGTCACGTCGAGCTCTCCACCCGGCTTGGCCGCGCCTTTCACCGTGCCGCGATCGGCGGCCGACGGCATGAAGTTCGTGAGGAAACTCAGGATGTGATCGCTGCCCAAATTCTTCCCGCCGCACGCGCACAGGATGGGGAACAAACGTCCCGCGGCGATCGCTTTCTTCAAACCGTCGACAATATGCTCGACGGGCAATGTTCCTTTGTCGAAAAACTCCTCGAGCAGCGCGTCGTCGCCTTCGGCCGCTGCTTCCACCAGCTTTTCGTGTGCGGCTTGCGCGGCGTCGGCCAGATTCGCGGGTATCGCTTCTTCCTTACCCTTGCCGTTTCCGCCGGAATCGTAGGTGTACGCCTTCATACCGATCAAGTCCACGATGCCGCGCGCATTTTTCTCCTCGCCCAGCGGCATCTGGATCGCCACGGCGCCGCGTCCGAAGGCGTTTTGGATCGATTCCACTGCGCGATCGAATCCAGCGCGCTCGCGATCCAGGCGATTCACCACCAGCGCGCGCGCCTGGCCGAACTCTTCGGCGAACGACCACACTTTTTCCGTTTGCACTTCCACGCCGGCCACCGCGTCGACCACCACCAGCACGGAATCGGCGGCCACGATGCTGGCGCGCGTTTCACCGATAAAGATGTTGTAGCCGGGTGTGTCGAGCAGGTTGATTTTCACCTTGCCGCCGCCGGCCGCCCATTCGGCGTACGCGACGCCCGTGGAGATCGATACTTTGCGGGCAATCTCTTCTTCGTCGTAATCGGTGACGGTCGTGCCGTCGTCGACGCGGCCCAGCCGGTCGACTGAACCGGCGGTATAAAGAAGTGCGGAGACCAAAGAGGTTTTGCCGGAGCCGCCGTGCCCAGCGACTCCGACGTTGCGAATGTCTTTTCCGTCGTACAGTTTCAGTGCCAAGTGTCCACTCCCAAGTTTTGATTGCGCGCCGCCGAGCGGCGCAACGCGCTACGCTTTTGCCGCAAGCGCGGAAAAATAACAGCAGCTTAACACAAGCCGCTGTTCGCAAGATTCAATATGAAGAGATATCACATTTGGACTGCGACGGCTTGTCAGCCGCGCCTCGAAACGGTTGTTCACCGGCTTTCGCGGCTTCGTGCTAATCGCATGACCGCCGGAAGTCCCGGCATCGCGGGAATCGCGCCCCGGCGCAACGTGACGAGCGCACCACACGCTGCGGCGATGCGGATTGTCTCCGCGATGGGCTTTTCGCGCAGCAAGCCATAGAGCAGCCCCGCCGTGAAGGCATCGCCCGCGCCGGTGGAGTCGATCGATTTTACGCGGAACGCCGGAAAATCGGAAACACGCTTGCCGTCTTGGAAGACCGTGCCGCCCTGGGGTCCTCGCGTAACTACAACCAGCTTTGCGTGGGGCATCTTCCCGAGAAAATCCACTTCCTCTTCGCTGATCTTCACCACGTCGGCGTGACGCAATGCCAAACGCATTCCCGCGCGAGCCGCCGAGGGGGACGGCCACAGAGCCAAGCGCAAATTCGGATCGCAACTCACCAACAATCCGCGCTTTCTCGCGCGCGCGATGGCGGCAAGTGTCGCCGCGCGGCTTGGTTCCGCGATCAAGCTGATGCTGCCGTAGTGGAAGACGCGCGCGCCACGCCAGGGACGCTCGCGCAAATCGCCAGGCGCGAGTAGCGCGTCCGGTGACGGATCGCCGTGAAACTCGAACGAACGTTCGTTGGAAGAATCGAGCGACACAAACGCCAGCGCCGTTTGCGCGCGCTTGGCGCTGACCAATCCTGATGTATCGATGCCTTCGTCTTCGATGGTTTTCCGCAGGAATCGGCCAAATTCATCCGCGCCCACCTTGGCGATCAACGCGGTTTCGACGCCGAGACGCGCCAAGCCAACGGCCACGTTCGCCGGCGCGCCGCCCGCCGCGCGGCGAAACTCCACCGCATCGGCCAAGCGAACGCCCGAAGTAAGCGCAACGAAATCGACGAGCAACTCGCCGAGGCAAAGGGCTTCCGCCATCCGCTGTTAACCTTACTTGTCTTCGATCGGTTGCTTCGCGGTCTCGGTGCCTTTCACGTATTTGTCGTACCACGCCAGATACCGCTGGTAGCGATCCTTCACGTAGCTTGGGCGCGAAATGCCGTGCGTCTCGTTCGGATAAATCACCAGGCGCGTGTCGATGCCCAAGCTGCGCAGGGCTTGATACATCTGCTGACCGCCTTGCACCGGCACGTTGAAGTCGCGCTCGCCGCCGAAGAAAATCGTCGGCGTCTTGATGCGATCCGCGTGGAGGAACGGATAGGAAATTTTCTGATACGTTTTCCACGCTTCTTCCTGCCACGGTGGTCCGATCTCGTAGTCGTATTGCAAAATGTACTGATCCGTTCCGTAGAACGCCACGGTGAAGGCGGTGCCCGCGCCCGAGGTCGCGCCTTTGAAGCGCGTGTCGCTGGCGATCATGTAGTCGGTGAGAATGCCGCCATAGCTCCATCCGCCGACGCCCAACTTGTTGGGATCGGCCACGCCCATCTCGATCACGTGATTGACGCCCGCGATCAAATCCTCTACCTCCAGATGTCCCCAGTCGGCGGCGATGGCGCGCGAGAATTTCTGGCCGCGTCCCGCGCTGCCGCGATAGTTGACCGCCAGCACCGCGTAGCCGTTAGCCGCGAAAAACTGATGCTCGGTGGAGAAACGATACGCTTCCTGCGAATTCGGTCCGCCGTGAATGCGCAGCAGAAGCGGAACCTTTTGTCCGGCTTTATAACCTACCGGCATGGTCAGCAAGCCGTGAACTTCGGTGCCGTCCTTGCTCTTGAAACTGACTTTTTCCACTTGGCCGAGATCGAGCGTGTCGAACAGCGCGTCGTTCTGATGCGTCAATTGCCGCAGTTTGCTGTTTTCAAACGCGTAAATCTCTTGGTGCTTCTGCGTGCCTCCGGCCATCACGATGGAACACGCTCCCGCCGTGTTCGGCGCGGAAACCACTACCGGTTCGGGCAGCAGCTTCTCCACATCGCTGCGGCCCAGCCGCATGCGCGCGGGATATTCCGACATATCGTCCGTCACCAGGAACGTGATCGAGTCCGCTGTGAATTTCGGCGACGACACGCTGCGGTCGAGCGCGTCTGAAATCGCTTGGCGGATCGGCGCGGAGTTGCCGTCGGTGGCTACCAAATTCAAATGTTCCTGGCCGTACGCGGCAAACTTCTTATCCGCTTCGCCCTCAAGATACGCGATCCACTTGGCGTCCAGCGACCACTCGGGGCGTCCGCGACCGCCGCGGGACGTCGCCGGCGTGATCGCTTTCTCTATCGAGCCCGGCTTTGATTCCGCGATAAAGATTTGCGTGGACGGTTCACGGTCGGCATCGGGATTGCGATTGCTCGTGAACGCGATCTTCGATCCGTCCGGCGACCACGCGGGCGATGCTTCATCGAATTTCGATTTCGTTAGGCGCTCCGTTTTCTTCGTTGCGATGTCGAAGAGATAAACGTAGCTGTGACGGCCGGAAAGCAAATATCCCTGGCCGTCTTGCTTGAACTTGTAGCGATCGATGACGATCGGCTTCGGCGCGGCGCCGCCACGTCCCGCTCCGCCACGACCTCCCGCGGCCGGTGCGCCTCCGCCACCGCCTTCGGGACCATCCGGCGCATCCGGATCGGGATCGCCGACGACAAGCGCGAGGCGCTTGGAATCCGGCGACCACTCGTAGCCTTGCAAGCGTCCCTTGACGTCAGTAAGCTGAAACGCTTCGCCGCCGTTGCGATCGAGCAGCCACACTTGATTCCCGCGCGCCGGTCCCGTGCGCGACGACGTGAACGACAGATACTTCCCGTCAGGACTGAAGCGCGGCCCGCTCTCGCTATCGGTGCTCGAGGTCATTTGGCGATCGTTCGAGCCGTCGTAGCCGATCATCCAGATGTGCGAATTGCTGCGATCTTCCTTCACGTCGATTTGCGAGACGACGTAGGCCACTTGCTTGCCATCGGGCGAGCATTGGGCGTCGCGCACTTCGCGGAATTTCTGGATGTCTTCGATGGTCATGGGATGCTTCTGGGCCACCAGTTTGGGCGAAAAGCCCGGCAGCGCGCAGGCGGCCACGGCGGCGAAAGCAAGGATAGAGCGGGTGTGGGTGCTGAACATGCGAAATAGTGTATACCTTTCAAATGCCCAACGCGCTGCCTTATGTGGTCCTGGCCTCAGCGTCACCGCGACGCCGCGAGTTGCTGTCGCTTGTGGGCGTGCAGTTTGAAGTACGCGCCAGTAGAGTTGAGGAAAAGCAAATCGCCGGGGAAACCGGCGAGCAATATGTCGCGCGATTGGCGCGGGAAAAAGCGCAAGATGTCGCGCGCGCGGCGGGCACGCGGCCGGGGGCCGTGGTGTTGGGCGCGGACACCGAAGTAATCCTCGATCACCGCGCGCTCGGCAAGCCGCAATCGGACGCGCACGCCGCGGAAATGTTGCGATCGCTCGCCGGTCGCGCGCACGACGTGCTCACGGCCATTTGCGTTGTTCCCCTCGATGGAGGCGCGGGAGGCGCGCGTCGTGAGGAAGTAGCGTCCACGCGCGTGTACTTTGGGCCGATGAGCGATGAGGAAATCGCTGCCTATGTCGCGACGGGTGAACCGCGCGACAAAGCGGGCGCCTACGGAATCCAAGGCGGCGCGGCCAAGTTTATCGAGCGAATCGAAGGCTGCTACTACAACGTGATGGGCTTGCCCGTGGCCGCGCTCTATCGTTTGTTGACGACCTAATGTCCAGCCGTCGCCAGTGCCTTCACGCGATCGATCACCGCGGCGCGCTGCACCACCGTCATGCGCCGGCAGTAGCGGACCATCTGGCGTAAGAACGCCTCGTTCTCGTTCATCACCGCGTGACCGTTTCCAGACGCCGTGTCGTAAACGGCGGGATCGGGAACGAAGGCGTGGCCGTTTCCATTCGGATGAAGGGCGTTGCCGTTTGGACCGTGTCCGTTGCACCCGCGTCGATCGAGCAGCGCCGCGAGTCCTACGTGCAACGCGCCCGCGACCCGCTCGAGCGTGGAGAGTCCGGGCAGAATGCGGCCGTTCTCGATGCGCGAGATGTAGGTGCGCGGCAGATGCGCGGCGAAGGCGAGTTGCTTCTGCGTGAGGCCGCGCTGCTGTCGCCAGGCGCGCACGCCGGCGGCGATGTCGGGATGGGCTTCGGCTTCCACCACCGGTTCCGGCGGCGGAGGCGCGGCCACCACGAACGGCATCATGCAGCGGCGGCAACGATTGTGGGAGGCCCGAAACTGAACCAGCCGGCAGCGGTCGCACCGCACGACAGGACGAGCATCGGGTGATGAGGTGTCTTTGTCCTGAACAGGGATGGGAGCGGCAATGTGGCTCGCGGAAATCTCCGCGCCGTTCATCGGCGGGAGCTTCCCGGCGGGCGTGCTGGTAACAGGGATGGTTTCAACGCGTACGGAAGTGGCCATACGTAGCGCGTCGAGGTGAATCGCCGAGAGCTATCCTCGCACAACACGGAACATTTTGAAAGTGAATTGTTTGACCATCGGCGGCCCGCCGTGCCTGCTATGGTACATTTTTACGCATGGAAAGCCTACCGAAGGAATTGGACCGCGCTACATCGCTGGCCTTGCTGCACGAATACACCAAAAATGAAAGTTTGATCAAGCACGCCCTGGCCGTGGAGGCGTGCATGCGCGCCTACGCCAAGAAACTCGATCCCGCCAACGAAGAAGCCTGGGGACTCGTCGGGCTGCTGCACGATTTCGACTACGATCAATTCCCCACGCCGCAGGAACACCCCTTTGTCGGCGAGAAAATCCTGGAAGACCGCGGCTATCCGCCGTTTTTCCGGCGCGCGATCTTGTCGCACGCCGAGTACAGCGGCGTGTCGCGCGAGACGCCGCTCGAAAAAGCGCTCTTCGCCTGCGACGAACTGGCGGGATTCCTGACGGCGTGCGCCCTTGTGAAGCCCAACAAGAGCATCTTCGAAGTGGAAGCGCCCTCGGTGATCAAGAAGATGAAGGACAAAGCGTTCGCGCGCTCCGTGAATCGCGACGACATCCGCAACGGCGCGGCGGCGATGGGCGTGGAACTCGCCGATCACGTACAGTTTTGCATCCAGGCGCTTCAGGGCGCGGCGGACGAATTGGGTCTGCGCGGTACGGCCGCGTAACTTTTCCTGGAACCTTGCGGTTGCGTAAGGCGTCTCACGCCTCAAGAGTTGCATACAGGCCATGCAACGGGTGGGGGCAACATGACTTCTAGCCAGAGTCGCACATCTTTGTGTTTCCGTACGGCCGCCACGCTGGCGGCCTTTCTGCTTTTTGGAGCAAGTTCGTTGTGGCCGCAGGACTTGCCGGTCAAGCGAGTGGTTTTGTACAAAAACGGCCTCGGATACTTCGAGCACGACGGCCGTGTCACGGGCAATCAAAACGTCGAGATTCTGCTGCCGAGCCGCCAGCTCGACGACGTGCTGAAATCGCTCACCGTGATCGATCGCGGGCGCGGACAAATCGGCGCGATCACCTACGATTCGGCGGAATCCGTCGCGCGGCGGCTGAGCGATCTTCCTGTGAAGGTCGATCCGGCGCAAGGGTTGATCGATTTCCTCAATCGCATTCCCGGCGCGGAGGTAGAAGTTGCGGTGCCTCCGGCTACCGGTGGCGCGCCGGCCGCGCCGGTCGTCGGAAGATTGATGGGCGCCGAAATTCGCCAGAAAAAATCGGGTGAATACATCATTGGACAAACGATGCAGTTGAATCTCCTCACGCAGCACGGCGAAGTTCGCACCATCGAACTGCCGTCGACGGCGGGTGTGAGACTCGTGAAGCCGGAACTCGCCGCGGAACTGCGCGACTATCTCACCGTGCTCGACTCCGCGCATCAACGCGACTCGCGTCGCCTGCGCATCGCCACGACAGGCGCCGGCGATCGCGGATTGCTGGTCAGCTACACGTCGGAGTCGCCGATTTGGAAGACGACGTATCGCTTGGTGCTCGACGCGCAACGCAAGCCGTTTCTGCAAGGCTGGGCGATTGTCGACAACACCACGGCGAACGATTGGGAGAACGTAGACCTCTCACTCGTCGCCGGGCAGCCAGTGAGTTTCATCCAGAATTTGTCGCAGCCGATTTACGGGCGGCGTCCCGTGATCCCGATGGCGCAAGGATTTGAAGTGTCGCCGCAAACGCACGAAGCGACGCTAGAGCTTCCAGCGGGCGCGTCGGGGATTTCAGGAACGGTGACTGACGCCACCGGCGCGGTGATCCCCGGTGCGACGGTATCTATCGACGGCCAGGGACACATGCGGCAAGTCTTCACGGATAGCAACGGGAGATTCGAAGCCACACTCGATCCCGGGAAGTACGCCGTGAAAGTCGCGATGCGCGGTTTTAAAGACATGGCAGTCTCCAATGTCAATGTCACGGCGGGACGCGCGACGTCTTTGAATCCAGCGCTGAGCGTGGGATCAACAGCGGAGACGGTCACGGTGACAGCTCAAAGCCTACAGTCACTGGAAACGTCGAACGCGACGGTCTCGTCGTCGCGGAACACGCGCTGGCTCAAGGAGGACGTCGTTTACGCCCCGAAGCCAGGCTTAACGCTGAGCAACATGATTCGCGAAAGCGACACCGAAGTCGCCGACGCGCAACCCGTTGGCGATCAGTTCGAATACAAGATCCGCCAGCCCGTGACGATTCACCGCAATCAATCGGCGCTTCTGCCGATCGTCAACTCAGAAATCGACGGTGAAAAAGTGGTGGTCTACAACGAGGCGGGCCGCGACCGTCGTCCGCGCCTGGCGGTGTGGCTGAAAAACTCGAGCCCACTCACACTCGACTCCGGATCGTTCAACGTGATCGACTCGAACGCCTTCGCCGGCGAAGGCTTGACCGACGCGATCCATCCCGGCGAGCGCCGCCTGCTGAGTTACGCGCTCGATTCGGGGCTCGCGATCACCTCCGCGCTCGATAGCGAGAAGGAGCGGCTGGCGAAAACCACGATCATTCACGGCGTGATGACGCAAACACGCCAGGCGCGCGAGAAAAAAACGTACGTGATCCGCAATAACGATGACAAACCGCGCGTGGTTGTGGTGGAACACACGCTGCGGCCCGGCTGGAAGCTCGTCGATACGCCCGATCCCGCGGAAACGACCGCGGGATTCTACCGTTTCCGCGTGGAGGTAAAGCCGAAAACCACCACGCAGCTTGTGGTGCAGGAATCGAACCCCGTCGAAACCACTTACAAAATCTCCGACATCGACGAAGACGACATTTCCACATGGTTCACCGAAAAGTCGCTTGACCCTGCGACGGAAAAGGCGATTCGGGAAGTGATCCGCCGGCAGTCGGCGATTGCCGAGCAGAACAACAAGCTTCAAGCGCTCGCGAACGAAAAAAGCGGGATCGAGAAGGATCAAAGCCGGTTGCGCGACAACTTGTCGAGACTAAATCCCGACCACAAAGACGAAACGACGCTGCGCCAGCGCTACATCCGGCAAATGGAAGAGCAAGAGGATCGCTTGGCGCAGATCAAATCGGAAACGCAAAAGTTGCAGGACGCGGTCGACAAAGCGCAGCAGTCGCTCGAAGAATACATTCAGGCGATCGCGATTGGAAGCTAGTTCGACGGCTTTTCGGCGTGATCGATCACGATCACGTCGACGGCCCCCGTCCCTCTCGACAGTTTCAATCCGAGCTGGTCTTTGAACGCGCTGTAAGGCGAAGGCAGCGCGGTAGCGTTGCTCGATTCGTCATCGGGATTGACGGTCAGGCGCGGATCGAACTGTACGTTGAAGTCGTACTTCTCAGTGAGGTTGGTGCGATTGATCACCGGTTGGTGCAAAATGTTCGACGCCATCCACCAAGTGAAGTACGGAATGTCGCAGGCTTCGGCGCTGAACTTGCCGAACGTCGTCATGCGAATCGGCAAGCGGTCGAAGTCCGACAAATTCGCCGTGTTCACCTTGAGTTTGCCGGGCTTCGCCACGGTCAACACGAGCGCCGGCAATTTGCGCGACTCGATGTGGAACTTCAGTTGAAAGCGGTTGGCCAGTAATGTCTCGAACATCTCGGCGAGTTGATCGCGCGAAGACGGACGCGCCGCTTTCCCGATGATGTTCCAACGTTCCTTATCGATCCAATCCGGTCCGCCCGCCACCTGGCTCGGCGTCACCCGGTACACTACCCAGATCATCACTTTCAAAGTAGTGCCGAACACTTCGTTTTGGACGGGCGATCGCGGCAGCATGTATTGTCCGCGTTCTTTCGGATCGGTGGGATGAATCGAGGCTGCTTCGAATTCGAGAGGCGCGCGTTTTTGCGTTTTGGCCGCCGCGATGAAATCGCGCACGCCCATTTGTTGCGCACAGGCGGGATGCGCCGCAGCCATCACCGCGAGAATCCAAAGCCATCGTTTCATTATTACGCCTCGCGTAATATCGTGGCACGTAATAACCGCCGGATCAAGGTTTTCTTTGTGTCCTTTGTGTCTTTCTGGTTGAAAAGTCTTACGCCTGCTGCGAGAACTCCGCCAGCATCGTGAGCTTCCGCTGCGCCGCGCCCGAATCGATTGACGCGGCGGCCATCGCGACGCCTTCCAGCCAGTCGCGCGCGCGGCCCGCGGCCACCAGCGCCGCCGACGCGTTCACCAGCACGATGTCGCGGCGCGGGCCCGGCTTGCCCGACAGCACGTCGAGCACCAGCACCGCGTTTTCCTGCGCGTTGTCGCTGCCCGCAAGGTCAGCGATGGTCGCGCGCGGCACGCCGAAATCTTCCGGCGCGATGAAGCTGAAGCGCACGCCGTCGATGCCCACTTCCGCCACGTACGTTCCCGTGGTCGTGGTGATTTCGTCGAGGCCGTCGAGGCCGTGCACCACGAACGCGCGCTGCACGCCGAGTTCGCGCAACGCCACTGCGAGCTTTTCCGCCGACTTCTTCTCGTACACGCCGACCACTTGCGCCGACGCGCCCGCGGGATTGGTGAGCGGTCCCAGCAAATTGAAGGCGGTTCGCAGCGGGCGCAGCGCGCGACGCGCGGGCGCCGCGTACTTCATGGCCGAATGCATCGCCTGCGCGAACAAAAACACAATCCCCACTTGATCGAGCGCCTCATGCAGCCGTGCCGCCGGCATATCGAGGCGCACGCCAAGCGCTTCCATCACGTCGGCGCTGCCGCACTTGCTCGTGGCCGAGCGATTCCCGTGTTTGGCGACCCTTACGCCCGCCCCGGCGACAACAAATGACACAGCCGTAGAAATGTTGAATGTCCCCGACACGTCGCCACCTGTGCCGCAGGTGTCGACGAGCGCCTCGCGTTCGGTGCCGCTCAAATCCTCGCCGACTCGAATCCCGAGATCGACGGCGCGCGCGCGAATCGCCTGCGCGAAGCCCACCAATTCTTCCACCGCTTCGCCTTTTACGGCCAGCGCGGCGAGAAACGCGGCGATCAGCGGATCCCCTTCGCGTCCCGAAAGGATTTCCTCCATCACGGCGCGCGATTCCTCGCGCGTCAGGTCGGCGTGGTGGTGAACGAGTTTGTGTAAGGCCTCGTGGAGCATAAAAAACCAAATTAGGCACCGAGACATCGAGATCACGGAGAAAACAAAACCGCGAGAGATGTCGGTGTTTTTCCTCGGTGTTCTCCGTGTCTCGGTGGCTAATACCCGTGTTAAACTAGAGCATTCTAGCACCTTGCGATAGGCTCTCTTTCAAGCATCCATGAAAATTCACGAATACCAAGCCAAGGAAACCCTGAAGAAGTTCGGTGTGCCCGTTCCTCGCGGCGACGTCGCCGACACGCCGGAAGAAGCCGCCGACATCGCCGGACGTCTGGGTGGACGCGTCGTGGTGAAGGCGCAAATTCACGCCGGCGGACGCGGTAAGGGTGGCGGCGTGAAGTTGGCCAATGGTCCCGACGACGCCGCGCGCATCGCCGGACAAATTCTCGGCATGACGCTGGTCACGCATCAAACCGGTCCCGAAGGACGCAAGGTACATCGCGTGCTCGTCGAGGAAACGCTGCCGATCAAAAAGGAATTGTACGCGGGATTGGTGATCGATCGCGGCTACGGATGCCCCGTGTTCATGGCGAGTTCGGCCGGCGGCATGGAGATTGAAGAAGTCGCCGCGAAAACTCCGGAATTGATTTTGAAAGAGCCGGTGCGCCCGGGCCTGGGATTGCAAGGCTATCAAGCGCGCCGCCTGGCCTTCGGTTTGGGATTGCCGAATGAAGCGATCAAGGCGGGTTCGGCGACGTTGACGGCGCTGGCGAAAGCGTTTGAAGCAACCGACGCGTCGCTGGCGGAAATCAATCCGTTGATTCTCACCGAAGACAATCGCGTGATCGCGCTCGACGCCAAGTTCAGTTTCGACGACAACGCCATGTCGCGCCATCCCGAATTCGCGGGACTTCGCGACTTGAACGAAGAAGAGCCGCTCGAAATCGAAGCGGCCAAGTACAGCTTGAACTACATCAAGCTCGACGGAAGCGTCGGCTGCATGGTGAACGGCGCGGGCTTGGCGATGGCCACCATGGACATCATCAAGTACGCCGGCGGCAGTCCCGCAAATTTCCTCGACGTGGGCGGCGGCGCGAACGCCGAGCAAGTGAAAAACGCCTTCCGCATTTTGATGAGCGATCCCAACGTGAGGGCCGTGTTGATCAACGTATTCGGCGGCATCTTGCGCTGCGATCGCCTGGCCAACGGCGTGGTGGACGCCGTGAAAGCGCTGGGGATGACGTTGCCCGTTGTCGTGCGCATGGAAGGAACGAACGTGAAAGAAGGTCGCGAGATTCTCGAGAAATCCGGATTGGCATTCACGGTGGCGAAAGACATGAAGGACGCCGCGGAAAAAGTCGTGGCGGCGGCTGCTGGAAATCAAGCGGGAGGTGCGCGATGAGCATTCTGGTCAACGAAAACACGCGCCTCCTGGTGCAAGGATTCACGGGCAAGGAAGGAACGTTCCATGCGCAGCAAGCGATCGCGTACGGAACCAAAGTGGTCGGCGGCGTGACGCCCGGGAAAGGCGGCACGAAACACGAAGGCTTGCCGGTGTTCAACACCGTCGCCGACGCGGTGCGTGAAGTGCAGCCGAATGCGTCCGTGGTTTTCGTTCCGCCGATGTTCGCCGCGGAAGCGATCATGGAAGCGGCCGATGCCGGAATCCCCCTGATCGTCTGCATCACGGAAGGCATTCCCACGATGGACATGGTTCGCGCGCACGCCGTGTTGAAGCAAACGTCGTCGCGGCTCATTGGACCGAATTGTCCGGGCATTATCTCGCCGGGCAAATGCAAAATTGGAATCATGCCGGGGCACATTCACTTGCCTGGACGCGTCGGCGTCGTGTCGCGCAGCGGGACGCTCACGTACGAAGCCGTGGGTCAACTGACCGCGCTGGGCATCGGACAATCGACGTGCATCGGCATTGGCGGCGATCCGATCATCGGCACCACGCACATTGACGCGATGCGCTTGTTCAACGAGGATCCCGAGACCGACGCCGTGATCATGATCGGCGAAATCGGCGGAAACGGCGAGGAGCAGGCCGCCGAGTACGTCGGGAAGCACATGAAGAAGCCGGTGGTGGGATTTGTCGCCGGACAAACCGCGCCGCCGGGACGACGGATGGGGCACGCGGGTGCGATCATTTCGGGCGGCAAGGGCACGGCGGAAGACAAGATGAAAGCGATGACGGCGGCGGGGATTACCGTGGTGAAGTCGCCGGCGGAAATGGGCGAGGCGCTCGCCAAACGAATCGGGAAAAAATAACTCAAATATGGAACGCACATTCTCAATCATCAAGCCAGACGCGGTGGCGAACGGACTCACTGGAAAAATCGTGGCGCGTTTGCAGGAAGAAGGATTTCGCATCGTTGCGCTGAAGATGGTGCATTTGACGCTGGCCGAAGCCGAAGGATTTTACGCGGTGCATCGCGAGCGCCCGTTTTTCGCGAGCTTGACGAAGTTCATGACCGAAGGTCCCATCGTGCCGATGATTTTGGAACGCGAAGACGCGATTTCCCGTTTGCGCGACGTGATGGGCGCGACGAATCCGGCGAATGCGACGGTGGGAACGATCCGCAAGATGTACGCGGAGTCGATTGAACGCAACGTGATCCACGGGTCCGATGCGCCGGAGACGGCGAAGTTCGAGATGTCGTACTTCTTCAACGCATTTGAAGTGATGTAATTCTTGGAGTGCGGCGGCTTGACGCCGCTTTCGACGCGCGAGGCTTGACCGCGCGCCTGCTTTGAACTGCTTGCACCCCGGCCCGCGTCAAGCCGCGGGCATCCAAAGCGGCGACAAGTCGCCGCACTCCAAATTGCGCTCCATCTACACCGTCGCCGACCTCACGCAAGCGATCAAAGACGCGCTGGAGGGCGAGTTCGCCGACGTTTGGGTGGAAGGCGAAATCTCGGGACTCAAGTCCGCCGCGTCCGGACACTGTTACTTCACATTGAAGGATCACACGGCGCAGCTTCGCGCCGTCATGTTCCGCAGTTCCCTGCGACTCTCGCGGCTGAAGCCGGCCGACGGCCTGCGCGTCACCGCGCGCGGACGCCTCACGGTCTACGAGCAGCGCGGCGAATACCAAATCATTGTCGAACATATGGAGCCCGCCGGATTCGGCGCGCTGCAATTGGCGTTCGAGCAACTCAAGCAACGTCTCGCCAAAGAAGGACTGTTTGAACAATCGCGCAAGCGGCCGATTCCCGCGCTGCCGCAACGCATCGGACTCATCACCTCACCCTCGGGCGCGGCGATCGCCGACATGATCACGATTCTCCAGCGGCGATTCGAGAATCTGCACTTGCTCCTTTATCCGGTGCGCGTGCAGGGCGAAGGCGCGGTGGAGCAAATCGTCCAAGCGTTGAAATACTTTAGTTTGCCGGGAGACCGGCAGCTTCGCGGCGAGGTCGACGTGATTATTCTGGCGCGCGGCGGCGGATCTCTCGAAGATCTCTGGACATTTAACGAAGAAGCGATCGCGCGCGCCATCGTGGCGTCGCGCATCCCGGTGATTTCCGCCATCGGCCACGAGACCGATTTCACCATCGCCGATTTTGTCTCGGACTTCCGCGCGCCGACGCCCTCGGCCGCCGCGGAACTCGTGATCGCAAGCAAAGTGGATCTGCATCGCCGCATCGACTCGCTGCGTCTCGCGCTGGAAAAAGCGGCCGCGTATCGCGTGCAAAGGTTCTGGCGCGCGGTGGACGAACTGGACCGCCGCCTGATGCGCCAAGATGTCCGCCAAAGACTGCATGCTGGAAGTGTGCGTGCCGCCGATCTCGCTACGCGATTGCGCCACGCTGTGCATCTGCGTTTGGAGCGTGAACGCTCGCGCCTCACCCTATCCGCCGCCGCGTTGCAGCAGCTTGGACCGCAAGCCGTACTCGATCGCGGATATGCGCTCGTGGCCGGCGCCGACGGCAGCTTGGTGCGCGATCCCTCGCAGGTTCAGCCGGGCGATCGCCTCGATGTGCATGTCAGCAAAGGCCGTTTCAAGGTTGATGTGGCCACGGAACTTTAACCGTCGCGCCTCCGTAACAGACATCGGTAACTGAAACCGGGCGGTATATACTGCCCTTGGAGGCCGTCATGTCCATCAAGGATTTCCTCAAGAAACAATTCATCGACATTCTTCAGTGGACCGAAGCGACCGAGGGCGTGCTTGCCTGGCGCTTCCCTGTGGAGGATATGGAAATCCAGAACGGCGGCATGCTGATCGTGCGCGAGTCGGAAGTGGCGGCGCTGGTGAACGAAGGCCGCATGGCCGATGTGTACGGGCCGGGAACATACAAACTCACCACGCAAAACATGCCCATCCTCACCGACTTGATGAATTGGGACAAGATGTTCAAGTCGCCGTTCAAGACGGACGTGTACTTCTTCTCCACGCGCTTGCAAACGAATCAGCACTGGGGCACGCAGCAGCCCATCACCATCCGCGACAAGGATTTTGGCGCGGTGCGCGTGCGCGCTTTCGGCATTTACTCCTACAAAATCGCCGACGCGCGGACGTTTCATACCAAAGTCAGCGGCACACGCGACACCTACAGCGTGGCCGATCTGGAAGGTCAGCTTCGCAACACGATCGTCGCCAAGATGACCGACGCGTTCGGCGGATCCAATGTGCCGTTCCTCGACATGGCCGCGAATCAAGGACTGGTGGCCCAGAAAATCGCCGAGCAACTGAAGCCGTGGATGCAGGAAATGGGTTTGGCGCTCGACACGTTTGTCGTGGAGAATCTTTCACTGCCGGAAGAGTTGCAGAAGCGCCTCGACGAAGGCATCGGCATGCGCATGGTCGGCGACATGGGCAAGTACACGCAATTTCAAGTGGCGCAATCGATGCCGATCGCCGCGGCGAACGAAGGCGGAGGCGCGGCGGGCATCGGCGCGGGATTGGGCGCGGGACTCGCGATGGCGCAAACGATGATGCAAGCGATTCATCCGCCGGATGGCGGAGGAAGCGCACCCACGGCGCCCGCGGGAGCGGCACCGCCGGTCGCGCCAAGCGGTGGCGGCTCGGCGGCGAGTGCGGAAACGAAATTCTGCATGGAGTGCGGCAAGCCGATTCCACGCAAGTCGAAATTCTGTCCGGAGTGCGGGGCAGCTCAGGGTTAGGTTAAAGCAGGCTAAAATCAAGGCGCGATGAGCGGATGCGAATGGATCATTGAAGCGTACGGCTGCGATCCTGCGGCGTTGTGCGATCTCGCGCGCATGCAAGCGCTCTTTCGCCGCATCGTGGAAGAAATGTCGCTGCATCCCATTGAAGACGCCACGTGGCATCGCTTCGCGGGACCCGGCGGCATCACCGGACTGTGGCTGCTCGCGGAATCGCATCTCGCGTGCCACACGTTTCCCGAGTACGGCACACTGTGCCTGAATCTTTTTTGCTGCAAGCCGCGGCCGGAAGGCGATTTTACCGCGGCCTTGCGCGACGCCGTGGCCGCCGCCGATGTGCGCGTGCGCCACGTCGATCGTCCGTACGAACCGTAACACGTATGCCCGCGAAAACGGCCAATTGCCCGAACTGCGGCGCGCCGGTGGAATTCCTTTGGTCGGCGGCGGTGCAGACCACTTGCCCTTACTGCAAATCGATCATCGTGCGTCGCGATGTGAATTGGCAAAAGGTCGGCGAAATCGCCGATCTTCCCCTCGACGCGTCGCCGATCCAGATCGGCGCCGAGGGAGTCTACCGGCAAAAAGCATTCGTGGTCGTCGGCCGAATTATTTATGAATACGAGCGCGGCGGATGGAATGAGTGGCATCTCGCGTTCAACGACGGGACGTCTGGTTGGCTTTCGGATGCGCAACTCGACTTCGCGATTTCCTTTCAGCACGCGCCGCCGAGTCCGCTGCCGCCCGCCGGCAATCTCCAGCCGATGCAAACGTTCGCTTGGTTCAATCAACAATACTCGGTGACGACAATCACGGTGGCGAACTACGCCGGAGTGCAAGGTGAATTGCCGTTCGAATACTGGGACAAATCGAAAGTGACGTTTGCGGATTTGAAGTCGCCCGACGCGCATTTCGCCACCATCGACTACAGCGAATCGACACCGCTGCTCTTCGTCGGCGAATCGATCGAGTACGATGCGTTGCAGTTGAAGAACGTTCGGTTGTTCGAAAAATGGTGACGAACTGATGCCAACGGGCGAATCAAAAGCCGACGTGCGGCTGGATGGGCCCGGCGGACCATCCGGAGCTGTGGCACTCACGCGCGCGCTGAATTGCCCGAACTGCGGCGCGTCGCTCACGATGCGCGCCGCCGGACACAGCTTGTCCATCGTCTGCGACAGTTGCCATTCCGTCCTCGACGCGAAGGACGAAAACTACCAAGTCCTCTCGCAATTCGAAAGCAAGATGCGCTTTCAGCCGCTCGTACCGCTCGGCAGCCGCGGGCGAATGGCCGGGCAAATTTGGGAAGTGATCGGCGCGCAAGTGCGCACCATCGAAGTGGACGGCGTGGCGTACTCCTGGAGCGAGCATCTGCTGTTCAATCCGTATCAGGGATTCCGCTACCTGACGCACTATCAAGGTCACTGGAATTTCGTGCGCACGGTGCAGGCGCTTCCCCTGGGATCGAGTCACATGGGCAAGCCCGCGGTGATCCTGCAAGGCGAAACCTACACGCATTTCCAAACGGCGCAAGCACAGACCACCTTCGTGGTCGGCGAATTTCCGTGGGAAGTGCACTCCGGCGACGTCGCCGAGGTTCGCGATTACATCGCGCCGCCGCACATGTTGTCCTCGGAAGCCACCACCGCCGAAGCAGGCGCGGAGGAAATCACGTGGTCGCTGAGCACGTACATGGCCGCCTCGGAGATCGAACAAGCGTTCAAGATTCCGCGATTGCCGCCGCCCGCCGGTATCTTCGCGGATCAACCGAATCCCTACGCGGCGCGCGCCAAAGGAATTTGGGGAAGTTTCGGATTGCTGCTGTTGGCACTGCTCGTGGCGGCTATCGGCTCCATTGCGCTTTCGTCGAACAAGGAAATTTTCTCGCACGACTACTCGTTCCGCCGCGGCGCGGGCGAGCCCTCGTTCGTCACCGAACCATTTGAACTGACCGGACGCACGTCGAACGTGGAGTTGAACCTCGACACCGACATCTACAACAACTGGGCATACTTCAATTTCGCGCTGATCGATCAGGACAACAACAAGGCGTACGACTTCGGACGCGAGGTCAGCTACTACACCGATTCCGACGGTTCGGAGGGAAGCAAGAGCGACACCGCCACGATTCCCTCGGTGCCGCCGGGCCGCTACTACTTGCGCGTGGAGCCGGAAACGCCCGACGCCGCCTACGATTTGCACTATCATCTGCGCTTGCGCCGCGACGTGCCCAATCTCACGTTTTTCCTTCTCGCTTTCTTCGCACTGCTGATTCCGCCTATCATTGTGCAATGGCGCTCGGCGGCGTTCGAAGGACATCGCTGGATGGAGAGCGATTACTCGGGCCGCGGCGCAGCCAGCGTGTTTTCTTCTTCAGGAGATGACGACTGATGCGACATCCTTTGTATCTCGCGTACGGACTGCTGACGCTCTTGCTCGCGGGCACGGCGCAATATCGCGGCTGGAGCCTGAACAAGGTGAACGAGCTGAAAGACGTGCCGAACACGGTGCGCGATAATCCCGGCGCGTATCGCTCGCACTTCGCCAGTTACTTTCGTTACATCGGAGGGAAATAGACTATGCCGAATCCCAATTCCATGGCCGGCAATCTGCTGAACGCGGCGATCTACTCGTTCCTAGGCATCGCGATTTTCTTCGCGGCGTTCGTGATCATCGACAAGATCACGCCGTATCATCTCTGGAAGGAGATTGTGGTGGAGAAGAACCTGGCGCTGGCGATTCTGCTCGGCGCGATGTCGCTGGGAATGTGCATCATCATCGCCGCGTCGGTACACTAAAACAAGAAAAGCAACCGCAGATGAACGCAGATGGACGCCGATAAGACCAAACCTTGCATCTCCATCTGCGTTTATCTGCGTTCATCTGCGGTTGCTTTTTCCGGTCCTCATGCCTATCGTTCTCTTCGTATCGGTTTTTCTGATCGCTGCGTGCGGCTTGGTCTATGAGCTGATCGCCGGCACGTTGGCGAGCTATCTCCTCGGCGACAGCATCTTCCAATTTTCCACCGTCATCGGCTGCTACCTGTTCGCGATGGGTATCGGCAGCGGCATGTCGCGCTTCATCGCGCGCGGATTAGTCGCACGATTCATCGCCGTCGAGCTGATGGTGGGATTGCTCGGCGGATTTTCGTCGTCGATCATGTTTCTGGCGTTCGCGTATACGCAGGCGTTTCGCCTGGCGCTGTACGCGCTGGTGATCGGCATCGGCGCTTTGGTGGGATTGGAAATCCCGCTGCTGATGCGCATTCTTCGCGATCGATTCAACTTCAAGGACGTGGTCGCGCACGTGTTGACGTTCGACTATCTCGGCGCGCTCGGCGCGTCGCTGTTGTTTCCCGTGTGGCTCGTGCCGAAAATGGGCTTGGTGCGCGCGGCGCTGGCGTTCGGGATCGTCAACGCGGCCGTCGCGTTGTGGTCGACGTTTATCTTTAAAGACCAGATTGGTCACACCGGCGGCCTACGTGCGTCATGCGCGGTGGTCTTGGCGATGCTCGGCGCCGGTACGGTGTTCGCCGACCGCATTTCGTCGGCGGCTGACAATTCGCTCTACTCCGATGAAGTGATTTTCTCTCGCGCCACGCCGTATCAGCGCATTGTCCTAACGCGATGGAAAGACGACGTGCGCCTTTTCCTCAGCGGCCATCTGCAATTCAGCTCACGCGATGAGTATCGCTATCACGAAGCGTTGGTGCATCCGGGACTCTCCGCCGTCCCCGGTGCGCGCCGCGTGCTGGTGCTCGGCGGCGGCGACGGCTTGGCGGTCCGCGAGCTGCTGCGCTATCCGAATCTTGAGAGCATCACGCTGGTGGATCTCGATCCCGAGATGACGCACCTGTTTTCCACGCATCCGTATTTGAAGCAGTTGAATGGCGGCTCGCTGCTCTCGCCGAAAGTTCACGTGATCAACGCTGATGCCTTTGTGTGGCTCGGAGATCACAGCGATTACTACGATTTCATCGTGGTGGATTTTCCCGATCCCACGAATTACTCGTTGGGGAAGTTGTACACCACGGCGTTTTATCGTTTGATGGGCCGTCATCTCACACACAACGGCTTGGCGGTGATCCAAAGCACGTCGCCGCTTTTCGCGCGGCAATCGTATTGGTGCATCGCGGAGACCTTGAAACAAGCGGGCCTGCGCGCGTATCCGTATCACGTGTACGTGCCGTCGTTCGGCGAATGGGGTTACATGATCGCGAGCGCAGAGGAGCGCGGTGTCTACGCGCCGCCTGAGTCCTTGCCGCCGGGCCTGCGATTTCTAACGGTCGCGGGTTTGCGCGAGCTTTTCGATTTTCCGACGGACATGCGCCCGGTGCAAGCGGAAGCGAATCGCCTGAACGATCAAGTGCTGGTGCGATATTACGATCGCGATTGGGCGGACATCGCGCGCTAAATGACGAAAACTTCCGCGTTCGGCATCGACTTCGGCACCACCAATAGCTCCGTCGCGTGCGTCGACTCGAATGGCCGCGTCCAAATGGCCGAGTTCCCGTCGTTCGGCGGCGTCACGGACGCGTATCGATCGCTTCTTTATCTCGAGAAAATCAAAGAACACGGCGCGAATAGCGTGAAGTCGTGGAGCGGCCCCGAGGGCATCGAGCAATATCTGGCGGCCGACACGAAGGGCCGCTTGATTCAATCGCTGAAGTCGTTCTTAAGCAGTCGCACCCTCACGACCACCGACGTTTTTGGACGCCGCCGCAAACTCGAAGAACTGATCGCGCGCATTCTGCGTGAATTACGCCAAAAATCGGAAGTGCAATTCGGCGAGGCAATCCGCGCGGCAGTCGTGGGCCGTCCGGTGCAATTCGTGGGCGCGGAAAACGCGGACGACAACGCCTACGCCGAAGCGCGCTTGCGCGAATCGTTCCGTCAAGCCGGCTTCGAGTCGGTGGATTTTGAAATGGAGCCGGTGGCGGCCGCACATTTCTACGAGTCCACGCTCGATCACGATGAGTTGATCCTGATCGGCGATTTCGGCGGCGGCACGAGCGATTTTTCGCTGATCCACGTAGGACCCACCATCCGCAAACGCGGCCGCTCCGCTGCGGATTTGCTGGGCAACGCGGGCGTCGGCGTGGCCGGCGATGCCTTCGACGCGAAGTTGGTGCGTCACCTTGTGTCGCCGGCGCTAGGCGCGGGATCCGAATATCGTTCGCTCGAAAAAATGATGCCGGTGCCGACGTGGATTTACTCGCGACTGGAGCGCTGGCATCATCTCTCGCTGCTGAAGGGCCGCGAGGTAATGAACATGCTCGACGAGTTGCATCGTTACGCCGTGGAACCGCGGAAGATCGCCGCGTTGAGGTATCTGATCCGCAACGACCTGGGATATCACCTGCATCGCGCGGTGCAGAAAGTGAAGTGCGATTTGTCGAGTGGTCCGGCGGCGGTTTTCCAGTTTGCCGATGGTCCCATCGAGATTGAAGCGAACGTGAAGCGCTCGTCGTTTGAGAGTTGGATCGCCGAGGAATTGCACTTGGTGGAAAGTTGTGTCGACGCCCTCCTGAAGTCGGCGCGCGTGAACGCGAAGGACGTGAACATGGTGTTCCTGACCGGCGGCTCGTCGTTTGTGCCCGCGGTGCGGCGGATTTTCGAGTCGCGCTTCGGCGTCGCGCGATTGCGCTCGGGCAACGAGTTCACGTCGGTAGCTCGCGGATTGGCGTTACAAGCGTTGGAGCGTTCGAAACAAGCTTGACAAGAAAACGCCGCGGCGTTACCGTGAATCTAGCTGGACCGAGACGCGCTCGAAACGGTTTACGAATCGCGCTGCACCGATGGGCATCACAAGTCATTGCGACTGACGCCCGATTCACCTGCGGCCGGACCAAACCAATAGCGTGGAGCGGTCGCGGCTTAGACTGAACAAGATCGGGAAAATGACCAAGGCCTCCGTCCTCATCGGCGAAGGCCTTCGGTTTTTGATGTATACTGTTTTAATCGGTCCGATACTCCTCAGTAGCTCAATGGTAGAGCATTCGGCTGTTAACCGAAGGGTTGTAGGTTCGAATCCTACCTGAGGAGCCATTCTTAGCATTGTCCGACCCGTGGCTCTTGGCCCATCCTCATCGTGGATAAAACTTCTATTGCTCCTTGTCGGTCCACGCCTGGAGTTGTCAGAAGACATACTGGCTATCTGGCCGTGCGGTCGGGAATCTTCAAGCGTTCCATCAGCGCCTGGAACCTGGGCTCGGCACGCAGACCGTCGAAGAGTGGATCGAACTTGATGAAGATCACAAGATTGCGCTGGTCAAACTCCCTTTCCAAGTAATTCAGGGCCCGCCCATTGTCGCCGATTGCGGCGTAGGCCAGAGGCAGTGCATAGGAATCTCCTCCTCCGGTCTTTTCAGCTTCCGCAATCAACCTGCGAGCTTCTTCACGGCGCCCTGTTCGGCCGAAGACACGCGCCAGAACCAGGGAGTTCTTTCTTCCCCTGCGGCTAGCGGCTTCTTTAAGCATCGCTTCAGCTTCGGAAAAACGACCGAGCACTTCATATACATCACCAAGACGGCTGTAAGCTCCGTAGTTCGACTCGTCCAGTTCGATCGCACGCTTCAGGTGGGCGATCGCGTCGTCGTACTTACGAGCGCGAAAACAGATGCGTCCGAAGCTGCTCTCTACCGTCGAAGAGAGCGGATCGAGAGCCAGTGCCTGACCCACCGCGGCAATGGCCTCCGGAAAGCGGCCCAGAGTCATCAGCAAGGTGGCATAGCCTGAGAGCGCTTCTAGCTCCGCGGGGTCCAATGCGAGCGCTTTGCGATACTCACTTTCCGAGGTCGTCCAGTCCCAGTCGTAAATCTCTTTCAAGGCTGCCTGTTGCGCATGAGCGTCGGCCAGAGTATCGTCGAGTTCAAGTGCCTTCAGCGCGGCCGCCCGGCTCGGTTGCTCAACCTCGCGAAAAGACTTGGCTCCCCAGATGCCTCGCTCTCGCCACGCCGCGGAAAGACCGGCGTAAGCGGCCGCATAGTTCGGATCCGCCTGGATGGCGCGTTCATAGTATGCGATCGCCTGCTTGAGATTGTTCTCGTCCAGTTTCCAGCGATGATAGCGGCCCTGAAGATATGCTTCGTAAGCTGCCGGCACTACCCGGCGAGATTGATTGAGGCGCCTGGATTCTTCCGCCGTCACTTGGATGCGGATTTCTCCGGCGACGGCTCTCGCGACTTCGTCCTGCAAATCCAAGACGTCGGTCAAGTCCCGCTCGTAGTCTTTGGCCCAAAGATGGGAGTCGGTGGCCGCGTGAATCAACTGCGCGGTAATCTTGACCCTTTGGCCGACGCGTTGAACCGAACCCTCCAACACGGCGTCGACGCCTAACTCGTGCGCGATTTGCGGCAGAGACTTCGGCGATCCCTTGTAGCGCATTACGGAAGTGCGCGAGATCACTTTGAGCGCGCGAACCTGAGCCAGGCTAGAGATCAGGGACTCCGTCATTCCGTCCGCAAAAAACTGCTGGTCGGGATCGCGGGAGAGATTCTGGAGCGGCAGGACGGCCAGGGACGCGATACGGGGAGGCCCTTGGATTGAAGGTGCCGGCATCCTGATTCTCCAAACCAGCGCCAGCGCAATCATTAGGAGCAGACCTGCTCCTACGGCCATCTCACTCCAACGTAACCGTCGCGGCTGAACGGCCGGCGGTTCTCCACGGACAATTCCCGACGAGGGGACGATCTGGAGCGCAGCCTCGACTTCAACTGCCGAGCCGTAGCGCTGCCTTGGCTCCTTTGCTAAGCATTTCTCGACGACAAGGCGTAGGCCCGCCGGTGTCTCCGAAGGCAACGCCGCCGGTGAGTCCCGCAGAATCGCGGAGCAAAGCTCCATGCCGCTATTCCCTTTAAAAGGCCGCCGGCCGGAAGCCATTTCAAAGAAGGTCACACCCAAGGCCCAGAGATCGCTTTTCACCGAAGGCGGCTCTCCCTTCAGGACCTCGGGAGCTAGATAGGGAAGCGTGCCAGCCCACTGCTTCTGTTGATCGAGGCCCGCGTTCGATTGTGTGACTCCCTCCAAGCTGGTCTCAAAACGGCTTGCTAAACCGAAGTCGAGAACCTTAAGGCGCCCATCCGGCAGCACCATCACGTTGGCGGGTTTGAGGTCGCGATGCAAAATGCCGCGGGCATGCGCATGACCGGCTGCGGCGGTGAGTTGCACGGCATAACCTAACAGAGTCACGGGGGCGAGGCCATCTGGCGGGATGGCATGGTTGAGCGATTGCCCCTCCACCAGTTCCATAGCGATGAAGAGTTGGCCGGCTGCTTCGCCGACTTCGAAAATCGTGCAGATGTTGGGATGATTGAGAGAGGAGGCGGTCTTGGCCTCGCGGAGGAAGCGCTGACGGCTTTCCGAGTCCTCGCGCGCCTGTGGCGGCAGGACTTTCAGCGCGACCTCGCGATCCAGTCTTTGGTCCTTGGCGCGGTAGACCTCACCCATTCCGCCCGCGCCTAAAGGCGCCAGTATTTCAAAGGGTCCCAGCTTGGTGCCTTTGGTGAAAGGCATGATCCATGATGCTACCCTGTAACCGAACGGAGGTCCAGTTGACTGACCGCCGGGTAGTGGTCAATTATGCCCTCCGAATTCCCGGCTTCAGAGGCGAATGTTCTTCCTAGCTTTGGAACGGATGGTGTGTTCGGAGATCCTGGCGCACATACCAGGCTGAGTTTTTACTGGAAAGTACTGAAAGTTCAGGGTTTCGCCATCGTCTCTGGCCGTCGAGGTTCCGGAATTTCGTTAACGTAGCGGGTGGCGAGCCAATTTCCTCCTGTTAAGTCAAGAAGGCCGAACGCTATCTTCCAGAACGGCTGTCGTCGCCCATCGGAAACGTCGAGTGCGTTCTATAGCAGTCCAGTGATTCGCACAATATCGGCGTCGGTCTCGGCTACCGCGGCATAAATGAACCGGCCATCCGGCGACCATGCGAAGCGGCGAACGATCAGAACCGGACGCTCCCCGAAGTCGGTCAAGCGCTTCATTGGCCCACCTTCCACCGGAAGCGCATGGATGTTGCGCGGGAGAACCGCCAGCTTCGAATCCATAAATCGCCGCAATTCCGGGATGATTCAGCGACGCGAGGACCTGCGCCTCGCGCTGGAATCGCGCCAGACGAGCGGGATCAGCAGCGAAGGCCGCCGGCATGATCTTGATGGCGACCTCGCGATTCAGTTTGGCATCACGCGCGCGGTAGACCTCTCCCATTCCGCCCGCGCCGAGTGGGGCAAGCACCTCATAGACGCCGAGACGCGACCCAGATGCTAAAAGCATTCCGTCATTCTACACGCTTCGACGCGCTTCGGCCTCGTCCGCTCCCTGCGGTTTCGGATGACGCCAACCGCGGCAACCGGCATCGCCAGAGTCTCCAAGAGTGTCCCGGGACCTCCGGCGGGCGAGGCGCGAGACCGCTTCATCTCCCTAGGGTCTTGAGAACATACTGCATGTCGAAGAAGGTGGCCGGTTCCAGTCCGTCCGCTGGAGAATAAAGGGCGCGCGCAGTAGATGACGCCTGCGTGGCCACGCCAAACGTGAGTTGCGATTGGATGTTGTTGGCAACTCCGTTGCGAGTTACCAAGCCGTCCTTTGAGAACGAGGGACGGGAATGTTCCAGACTCTTTACATAAATGTAGCGGTCCCTCACGATTCCGGCCGGCAGGCGAGCGGCAATATCGGCGGCGCTGTGCGTGGCGATGAAGCGGTTCGCTTTCACGATCACGTTGACGACGCTCTGGACAAGTTGAGGGCGCGTCGCAATCAAATCGGGGCGGGTCAGCAATCCGGTGAATTGGTACTCACCGGTGAAGATTCGCTGGGTCTCTTCAAACGTGACCATGTCCAGCAGCAGGGATGCATCGCCACTCATCAGCAGCTCGGTAGTGGTTGGATCGGTCGCCATAGCGGCGTCCACTTGGCCGCTCTTCAAAGCCTGGATCAGGCGCGGACCGGAACCGACCGCTACGACTTGAACGTCGGCAAGGGAACAGCCGGCTTTTTTGAGGATGGAGGCCGCCAGAACGTGAGTGCCCGCGCCGATCGCGGTCACGCCCAGTCGCCGCCCTTTGAGATCCTGAATGGTTCGGATCTGCGGCTTCAGATCGCGGCGGATGACTAGGGTCACCGTCGGCAACGTCGTGAAGGATACGATCATCTTCAGATCCTTGCCCGCGGACCGTAGTTTGATGGCGTGATCGATCGAGTTGCCGGAGAAATCGGCGTGACCCGCGGCCAGGGATAGGGCCGCGTCGGTTCCACCGTCGAAGTTGGTGAACTCCACTTCCAGGCCTTCGTCGGCGAAGTAGTTCACGGCGCGAGCCAGATCCAGCGGCAGATAAACCAAGTTGCCGGGCTTCGATCCCACGGCGATCCGCACATGTTGCTTGGGCGCGGCAGCGCCCGCTGCGGAAGTTCCCGCCAACAAAAGACCGAGCGACACCGCCACTCGCAACAGCATTGACCGCATTCTACCGGAGAACGTTCCACCAGCGCCTTGCAATCGTGTGACGCGCGGAATACTCTGGTGCCATGTTTCGTTCCGTACGCGCACGCTTGACGTTGTGGCATGTCGGCGTGCTGGCCCTGCTGCTGGTCGGCTTCAGTTTCGGGCTGTACGTGCTGTTGCGCGACAATTTTTATGAGCGCGCGGACGGTATTCTGAAATCCGTTTGCAGCGCCACCGTTTCCATTTTGACCAAGGAATTGAGCGAGAGCGGATTGGATGAACTGGCCGCCCGCGACGCCGTTAAAACACTGAACCTTCCCGATCATACGCTAGCGATTCTCGACGCTCAAGGCGGCCTGTTAGCGGAAAAGCCTGTTGGGATCAGCGAGCGCATCCGCTTTCCGGCCGGCGAATTGGAGGACGGCGCCATCCATTTGGCCACCGTGCAGGCGGCGGGCGGAGACTGGCGCGTCGCCGCGGTGCGCGTCACGCTCGATCCGGTGGGCCGCACTTACACGATCGTCACCAGCCGCTCGTTGACGCCGCTGCTCGGCGAGCTCGCTGCCGACCGTTTGATCCTGGCGATCGCCGTGCCGTTCGGTTTGCTGCTGGCCGCAACGGGTGGCTGGTTCCTGGCGCGCAAGAGCCTGGAACCGGTGATGGTGATGTCGGAGCAAGCGCTGCGCATCGGCGCCGAGAATCTGGATCAGCGTTTGTCCATTGCCAATCCCGCCGACGAGTTGGGCAAACTGGCCAGTGCCTTCAACGATCTGTTGTCGCGCCTGAACGCGGCCTTCGCTGTGCAACGCCAGTTTATGGCCGACGCTTCGCACGAGCTGCGCACGCCGGTTTCGGTGCTGCGCACCACGGCTTCGGTGACGCTTGGAAAATCGCGCCGCGACGAAGACGACTACCGCAGCGCGCTGACCATCGTGGACGAACAGAGCCGCCGCCTCACGCATATCGTCGAGGATATGTTTCGGCTGGCGCGCGCCGACTCCGGCCAACTGAAATTGCAAAAGCATTTCTTTCACCTGGACGAGTTGATCCTGGAAGTCACGCGCGCCACGCGCGTGCTGGGAGCATCGAAGGACGTTGCGGTGCAGTCGCCGCCTTTGCCCGAATCGCCCTGCGAGGCGGATGAAGATATGCTGCGCCAACTCGTTTCGAACCTGCTGGACAACGCCGTGAAGTACACGCCCGCCGGAGGAAAAGTCACCGTGGATTTGCATGGCGAGAACGGCGCCTACGTTGTCTCCGTCAGCGACACCGGACCGGGCATTCCTCCGGAATCGCAAGCGCGCGTCTTCGAGCGTTTCTTTCGCGTGGACAAACCACGCTCGCGCCCAAGCGATCCCAGCATCGGAGGCGGCGCGGGCTTGGGGTTGGCGATCGCGCAGTCGATCGCCCAGGCGCATGGCGGAAGTTTGTCGCTGGAACGTTCCGATTCAACGGGCAGCGTTTTCGTCGCGGTGTTACCGATTCTACCGAACGGCAACACCTAATTGACGCAGTTGCGCGGCGATCACCTCCTGCGTTAGCGGCAGGTACGTTGCCTCGCGAGCTACGTCTTGCTGTCCTTCGGCGCTGAGGATGTAACTGAGAAAATCACCGACCTTCGAATCGAGCGGCTGCTTGGGATCGCGATTCAGGTAAATGTAGACCGCGCGCGTCAGCGGGTAGGCGCGAGAACGCACCGTCTCGACGCTGGCGGTTACGCCATCAAGCGCCAGCGCTTTCACATCGCGATTGGCGTAGTGCGGATTGGAAACGGCCAGCCCCAACGGATCGCGCGCCAGCGCGTCGAGAATCAACTGTCCTGAGTCGATGGTTTCGCCGCGCGCGTTGGTCTGATTGGCGAATTCCTTCGTCGCGCTGTCCCAACGGTAGCCATCCTGAAGCACGCGACGGCGAAAGAACAGCGCTTTGTCGTTGTCGTAGTCGAAATTGTACAGATGGATCGCCTTGCCGGCCCACTCTCCGCCGATTCCGAGATCGCCCCATGTGCGCGCTTTCGATCCGAAGGCCGCCGCCACCTGATCCAGGGTCAGTTTCGTTAGCGGATTCGATTTGTGGACGTAAATCACCAGCGCATATGTTGACTTCGGAATGTCGTAACTTCCCGTGGCTACCTCGATCTCCACCGGCTTCCAGGGAAATACCGTTTGGAACGCCAACGTTTCCGCCGGCCAAATCTCGCGGCCCATCAGCGCGAGGTCCGCGACGCCGGTGTACAATCCTGCGATGCCCGAGGCGGTTCCGTGGAGTTCGTCGTGAAAGTCGATTTCGGGATGATGCTTCTGAAAGCCTTGCTCCCACAGGCGCATCACACCACTCATCTGCGGGCTGCCCCAAACGCGGATGGTGGCTTGGCCGTGGCAGGCAATGGCGGCGAGCATGGACAACAAGACGGATAAGCGGCGCACCAGAGTAGTGTACAGCGGGATGGCATGGCTCCCTGTTCATGCTGCATTAAGCTGGACCGAGATAGACTGCGCAGCGTTAAAGGGGATCTCGCTATGCGAAAAACGCTTTTGGCCTCATTCGCCTTGCTGGCGGCGGCCGGTTTGTACGGGCAATCGATGGTGCAATGGGTCACGCCGGCGCTGCCCACCAACAAGCCGCAAACCGACGCCGAAGCCGCCGCGGGCCGCGCCAACGGCCGCAAGCTGCCTGTGCCGGAAATCCTGCAGCCAACGCTGGACGCCGCGCTGCAGGCGTATGAGCCGCACGCCGATCGCAAACTCACCGCGAAGTTCAAGGCGGCGTCATCGGACGTGTTGCCGGGACTCGCCGCGAAGTGGATCGAGGCGTTTCGCAAGTATTATCCCGGCGTCGAGATTGATGTGGCGCCGCCCTACGCGGGCAGTTTGGGCGCACAGGAATTGGTGAAGGGTAACCTCGATCTGGTCTTCGTGTCGCGCGAACTGCGTCCCGACGACATCACCGGTTTCCGCGCCGCGTTCCACTACGATCCATTGAGTGTGCCGATCTGCGGCGGAACGTATCGCCATTTCGGATTCCTCGACGCCATTGGTTTTTTCGTCCACAAAGATAATCCCATCGAAAAGCTGACCTTCGCGCAGCTCGACGGCATGCTTTCCTCCACGCGACATCGCGGCAGTGCGGCGATCACCAAGTGGGGCGATCTTGGATTGACGGGCGAATGGGCCGACAAGCCGATTCACGCATACGGCGTGCAGCCGTGGAACGGCTTTGAAGAATTTGTGCGCCAGCGCGTGTTAAGCGTGCCGGGAAAACGCGGCGAATGGCGCGACGGCATCTCGTTCGACAAAGTGGTTTTCCCGCTGGCCGGCCGCGTGGCCGCTGACCGCTACGGCATCGGCTATGCCGGACTGGCGTATGTCGATGCGCCGGTAAAACTGTTGGCCTTGGCGCCAGAGGGCCGCGAGGCTTACGCGCCGACCTATGAAAACGTGGCCGCGGCCGCGTATCCGCTGTCGCGCCTGGTTTTCCTGAATTTCAATCGCGATCCGGCGAAACCGGTGAATCCCGCGCTGAAGGAATTCTTGCGTTTCGTGCTCAGCCGTGAAGGACAGAGGATCGTGCTCGATCAGGCAATCTATCTTCCGCTGCGCGAATCGCAAGCCGCGCGCAGCCGGGCGCTATTGGATTAAGCCATGACTACATTTCTCGTGGCTCTGTTGTTTTTGGCGCAAGATGCCGCCGCACCAATGCCGGAATATAAGCCGGAGCGGCCGGTGGAGGGCGTGATCCGCACGCTCGGTAACTATCACATGGAGACGATTCTGAAATTCTGGGAAGAGGGCTTTCGCCGCTATCATCCCGGTGTGCGATTCGAAGACAAGATGCTTGGCACGGCCAACGCCATCGCCGGATTGTATCTGGAAACTGCCGACATCGCGCTGATGGGCCGCGAGATTATCCCCATGGAGTCGATCGCCTTTCGCCGCGTCTTCCGATACGACGCCACGGAGCTGTCCGTTGCGACGGCGAGTTTCAACGTACCGCTCGAAACCTTCGCCTTTGCGATCTTCGTACACAAGGACAATCCCATCTCGCGCCTGACGCTGCCGCAAGTGGCGCGCGCCTTCGGCTGCGGCGCTCGCGCGCCTTCCGGATGCGTCGCACCGACGTGGGGCGATCTCGGAGCCACGGGCGAATGGGCCAAACGTCCGATTCATCCGTACGGATACGAGACCAACACGGGTCTCGGCTATTTCTTCGAACAAAAAGTGCTCGGCGGGAAGCACCTGTGGAATTGCAATCTGCACGAATACGCCAACGTCAACACGCCCGACGGAAAAGTATCGGCCAACGCCGGCGACCTGATGGTTCGAGACTTGGCCGCCGATCCGGAAGGCATCGCATTCTGCGGCTTCGGCCACAAGACCGCGCAAGTGAAGGCGCTGGCGTTGGCGGCGGACGAGCGCGGTACTTATGTGGAATTGACCAAGGCGAACGTGACCAATCGCACGTATCCGTTGACGCGCACGGTCTACTTCTACGTGAATCGCGCGCCCGGCAAACCGGCGAGTCCGTTGGTGCGGGAATTCATGCGCTACATTTTGAGCCGTGAAGGACAGGCCGAAGTGTCGCGACAGCAGATTTACCTACCGCTGACTTCGGCGATGGTTTGGAAGGAACGCGCCAAGTTGGACTGAGTTCTCAGATGAAACCGAAAGGACAGTTTTGCGGTTGACTTGCCCGTCTGTCGATCGCGTAAACGAGCGCGGTTTTGTATCAAGGCACGGCTTTAGCCGTGCCGCATGCTCGCGGAAGAGGAATCGGCTTTAGCCGCTGCGCACGCCAGACACAGGGGCTAAAGCCCAGTAGCAATGAAACGAGGTCGGCACGGCTGAAGCCGTGCCCTGATACAAGGCGCATGTCCCCGCGCGCAATCCAATGCCCTATCGACTACTCGCAGACAGCCCACTAGCCGAGCAAACGCCTACTCGATCTTCTTCAACTCCTCTTTCACAAACTCGAGCGGCAACGGCAAGAAAACGCCTTCCTGTTCCACCACCGCCTGACCTTCCTTACTGAGGACGTACTTCAGAAACTCCTTGATCTTCGGATCGAGCGGTTTCCCGGGCGCGCGATTCACGTAGATGTAGATCACGCGGCTCAACGGATACTTCTGTGCCGCCACTTCTTCGAACGTTCCTTTGTAGAACGGACCGTTGTCACCGATCGATAACGCCACCGCCTTGATTTCCGGCGTCACATTGCTGAAGCCGGAATATCCAATAGCATACGGATCGCCCGCGACACCTTGCGCGATTGCGTCCAGCGCCGGCAGGTTGCCGACGGTGGTGCGCTCGGTGATCGGACTCTTGTATTCGCCCAAGTCGTCCGGTTTGATGCTGAGCACGCGCTCTTGCACGAAATTGGCGATGCCGTTGGGACGAATCAGTCCCCACAGGTGGATCGGCTTGTCGGCGAACTCGCCCTTCACGCCAACCTCGCCCCACGTCTTGATATCGGCGTGGCCGCGCTTGCGCGTCGAGGAGAACATCGCGTCCAGTTGTGCGTAGGTCAGCTTCTCGACCGGGTTCTTGGCGTTCACCAAGAACGTGATCGCATGCGTCTTCCCGGGCGTCCGGTACGATCCGCCGGCCACGCGCACGGCGAAGGGTTTGTAGCCGTACTTCTTGACGAACGGTTCAACCTCGTTCGGTAACATCTCGCGCGCAACCGGTCCCATATCGGCGGTTCCGTCCACCAACGCCGGTCCCGCCGTGCCGCTGGCTTTCGCTTCCATGGTGAATTTCACGTCGGGATAGAGCTTGTTGAAGCCTTCCAGCCAGTTCTTGGTGATCTGCTCCATCGTGTCGGCGCCCACGCTGCGAAGCTGGCCGGACAAGCCCTTCACGGGCTTGTAGGCGGCGAGGCCTGCCGGGGCCTTCGCGTGATTCGTTTCGTGAAACGCCGGATGCTTGGAATCCTGCGCGAAAAGGGACAGCGTGGCAAACGCCAACAGCACAGTTAGTTTTTTCATGGTCTCCCCTATTTGACAGGTGCAAACAGCTTGGCTTTGGTAGGCGCTTGTTTCTCGATCTCCGCAAGGATCGCTTCGGCTTTCTGATGCAGTTTCTCTTTGTCGTCGCCGTCTTTGTAGGCGAACACCGCGGCCAGCGCGCCGATCGTCTTGCCGGCCGAGTCTTTTTCGGCCATTTCCACTTCGAAGTGATCGCCGTAGGTATTCACTTCCAGGTTGGGCTTGCCGGTATTGATCACGCGCAGATCGTCTTCGTCGCCGACTTTGCCAATGCGACCGATGTTGGAGGCGATGATCACGTTGGTGGTTTTTCCGGGAGGCGTGACGTGAAAGACGAAGATCAACAAGTCGGGATGTTTTTCGAGAGCATCTTCCACCAGCTTTTGGGCGTAGATCTTGCCCGCCGGCTTCCATGTGGCGGCTGCGGCTTTCGGCGCGGATTTGGTCTCCGGCGCCTTGGTTTGTCCCGCGAGAGCGGCGGCCAAAAGCCCGGTCAGCAACGACGAAACAACGGTTTTCATAGGGTGACGGTTCTCCGGACGCCCAAGGTAACAGGGAGGACATGAACCCAATATGAACTTCCGGCCGGCTTCGATTCATCTTGCGTTCAGCTTGGCTCACTTACAATCAGGCCCGATCAACGATGCTTGGGGGTTCAAGATATGTTGCGATTCACTTTGCCATTGGCCTTGCTTTTAGTCGCGTCCGCGGCGGCGGCGCAACTTTCGGGAGGTTCGTTGTCGGGAACCGTCACCGATCCCACAGGTGCGGCGGTGGCAGGAGCGGCCATCACCATTGAGAAGATGGACACCCATGAAGTTCGCCACGTGGAGTCCAGTTCGTCAGGTTTGTACAGCGCGCCCAATCTGACGCCCGGCACCTACCGCCTGACCGTGCAGATGCACGGCTTCTCGACCACGGAGCATCCCGGAATCTTGATCGAAGTAGGAGCTTCGGTGGTGATCGATGTCCAACTCAGCCTCGGTGCAACCGAGCAGAAAGTAGAGGTGCGGGGGGACGCCCCCGTTGTAGAGACGGCGTCGTCCGACATCGGCGCGGTCAACAATGGCCAAACGGTTCGCGAACTTCCTTTGAATGGCCGCGACTGGACCAGCCTTGCGGCATTGCAACCCGGAGTCGCGATTATTCGCACCGAGGCCGCTGTCGGCGCGGGACTCGCCAACACGCGCGGCAATCGTGGCTTGGGACAGATGATGTCGATCGGCGGAAACCGGCCGGAGCAGAACAACTATCGTCTCGATGGCGTCAGCCTTAACGACTATGCCGGCAGTGGACCGGCCAGCGTCCTGGGCGTGAGCTTGGGTGTGGATGCGATCCAGGAATTTTCGGTGGTCACCAGCAACGCGCCAGCCGATTATGGCAAAACGTCGGGCGGCGTCATCAACGCGGTCACCCGATCGGGTACCGACCAGTTTCATGGATCGGGCTACGAGTTTTTCCGCAACAGCGCGCTGGATGCGCGCAATTTTTTCGATCCCGCGGTCATTCCGCCCTTCAAGCGGAATCAGTTCGGAGGATCGGTCGGTGGTCCGATCCACAGCGATCGCACGTTCTTCTTCTTGGACTATGAAGGAGTGCAACAAGGTTTGGGTGTCAGCACGGTTGATACGGTGCCTTCCGCCAACGCGCACAATGGAATCCTGGTGGCCGGAACGGTGAAGGTGGATCCGAAGGTGGCGCCTTATCTGGCTCTCTTTCCGCTGCCCAACTCCGGAACGAAAGGTGATGCGGGCACTTTTGCCTTCAGCGCGGAGAACATCACCCACGAGAATTTCTTCACTACTCGATTGGATCACCGTTTTTCCGACAAGGACTTGGTGCACGGAACCTACTTGATCGACCGGGGCGACACAAACGGGCCGGACGCCTACGACTTCGTGCTCGATGGCACGTTGTCGCGCCGCCAAACCGCCAATATCGAAGAGAGCCACATCTTCTCGCCGACTGTGATCAACTTCGCGCGGATTGGCGTGAACCGCGTGGTCGCCGAGCAGGTGGCGTCCATCGCCGCGATCAACCCAGCGGCGTCCGATCCCTCGCTGGGATTCGTGCCCGGCCGCAACTTGGGGCAAATCAACATCGGCGGGTACACGCTCTTCCTCGGCGGCGTGGGAGCGATCGGCGATTATCACTTCAACTACACCTCCTACCAAGCCTACGACGATCTTTCCATGACCCGCGGCAGCCACTCGCTGAAGATGGGCGCGGGTTTTGAGCGTCTCTATTCCAACGCCCAAGGCGCGGGCGCTTCCAACGGTACGGCGACCTTTGGTTCCATCGCGGGGTTCTTGCAAAATCAGCCCACCGGTTTTTCGGCCAACGTCCCCGGCACCGGCACTCCACTGGGACAACGGCAGTCCATCTTCGGCGCTTACCTGCAAGACGACTGGCGCGTACGCCACAACTTGACGCTGAATCTTGGAATCCGTTACGAGATGGCCAGCGTGCCCACCGAAGAGCACAACCGGCTGGCGACGCTGACCACGCTCAGTTCGCCGGTGATTCACATTGGATCGCCGTATTTCAACAATCCGACGAAGCTCGATTTCTCGCCGCGCGTCGGCTTTGCGTGGACGCCGTTCAGCAGCGGCAAAACGGTTTTCCGGGGCGGTTTTGGAATCTACGATTCCCTGCCGTTGACCTACGAAATGTCGCTGCTGTCCTCGCTTTCGGCTCCCTATCTGGAACAAGGATCGAGCACTACGCTGGGAACGGGATCGTTTCCCAACAATCTCTATGCCTCGGTGGCCGCGGGCGCGTTGCGCACGGCTTTCATCGAGCAGAATCCCAAACTGAATTACGTGCAGCAGTGGAACTTCAATATTCAACACGCCCTGAAGCAGGACTTGATCGTGGAAGTGGCTTATGCCGGTTCGCACGGCGTCCACTCGCCGTTCATTTCGAGCGACATTAACGACGTCCAGCCGACGCTCACGCCGGCGGGCTACGTCTGGCCGCTGCCGCAAGGCAGCGGGACCAAGCCGCTGCCGACTGTCGGCAACGTCACGGCGCTGTTCTGGCAAGTATCGTCCACCTACGATGCGTTGCGAATGCGCGTGCAGAAGCGCCTGGCGCACGGCTGGCAGGTGCAGGGCGCCTACACGTGGTCGAAGAGTCTGGATACGTCTTCGGCGTCGATCCAAACCGCGTACACCAACAGCGTCTCGAGCTTGCCGATTTTCGATTCGCACCTACGCAAGGCGCCCTCCGATTTCAATGACGGCCGAATCGCCACCATCAACGGCATTTGGGAAGTTCCCGAATGGAAGACGACGGTGAAGCCGCTCAACTGGCTGGAGCGCGGTTGGCAATTCAGCACGATCCTGCAAGTATCGGACGGCTTGCCGTTCACCGCGGCCATCTCCGGCGACGCCCTGGGATTGAACAGCAGCGTGCCGTACGACTTCCCCGACCGTCTGAACTCACCGGGTTGCGGGAATCCGGTGAATCCCGGCAACCCCACGAGCTACATCAAACTCCAGTGCTTCGCCGCGCCCACGCCGATCACCCGCTTGGGCGATGGCGGACGCAATGAAATTGTCGGGCCGGGACTGATGAATCTGGATTGGTCGATGGTGAAGAACATTGCGGTGCCGAAGGTTTCCGAGCAGTTCCGCATCCAGTTCCGCGCCGAGATGTTCAACATTGTGAATCACACCAACTTCAGCCCGCCCACCGCGGCCAGCGCGCAGTTGTTCGGCTTGTCTGGAAAAGGCGCGACGGCGGTGCTGAACCCGATCGCGTCAGCGGGATTCCTGAACTCAACGTCCACCACTTCCCGGCAGATCCAGTTTGCCTTGAAAATCTTTTTCTAGAGGATTAGCTCATGATTCGTTTTCGACAATTGATTCTGTTGGTGATCCTGGCCGCAGTTGCTTACGCGGCAGAGACCGGCCTGAAACTGAGCAAGAAGTTTCCGGTTCCCGGTGAAGGCACTTGGGACTACATCACCTACGACGCGACGGGTGGGCGGCTGTTCGTCGCTCATCAAACCACGGTCAATGTGTTGGACGCCTCGTCGGGAAAAATCGTCGGTGAAATTCCCAAGACGCCCGGAGTGCATGGCATCGCGCTGGTTCCGGAAGCGGGCAAGGGCTACATTTCCGCCGACGGAATCAACTCGGCCATCGAGTTCGATCTGAAGACGCTAAAGGTCGTCGGCCATGTCCCGACCGGCACCAAGCCAGATGCGATTGTCTACGACGAAGGATCGCGCCGCGTGCTGGTGTCGAATGGCGACAGCAACGACATGACCGTGATCGATCCATTCGCGAATCCCAACAACGCCCGCTCCGTGGGTCCGATCGCGCTGGGCGGCGCGCCGGAATATATCGCCGGCGACGGCAAAGGGACGGTGTGGGTCAATCTCGAGGACAAGAACGAAACGCTGATGGTGGATCCCAAAGCGATGGCCGTGAAAAAGCGCTTCAAGCTGGCGGGATGCGACGAGCCGTCGAGTATGGCCATGGATCGCGAGACGCGTCGCCTCTTTATCGGATGCGGGAACAAGAAGCTGCTGGTATTGAACGCTGATTCCGGCGCGGTAGTCACTACGTTCCCCATCGGCGAGCACGTCGACGCGACCAGTTTCGATCCGGCCAAGAAACTCGCTTACACTTCCACGGGCGACGGCAAGCTCTTTGTGGTCCATGAAGATTCCGCCGACAAGTTCACGCTAGTGGACACGATCGCCACGCAACGCGGCGCCAAAACCCATGCATTGGACGCCGCGGGCGGACGCATCTTCCTGCCGACCGCGGAAGGCGTGCCTTCCACGGCGACAGGACCGCCCAGCGCGAAGCGCGGTATGTACAAGCCTGGGCCGTTCGTCGTGTTGGTGGTGGGAAAATAAGTTGAAAGAGTAAAGCGAGGAAATTGTGACGTCAGAAGCACGCAGAAACAAAATCAAAAACGTCATCCGGGTTGCCTCCGGCAATTTTCTGGAGATGTACGACTTCATGGTCTTCGGCTACTATGCCGCGGCCATCGGACGCACTTTTTTTCCCAAGGGCAGCGAATTCGCTTCGCTGATGCTGGCGCTGATGACCTTTGGTGCGGGCTTCCTGATGCGCCCGCTCGGCGCGTTGATTCTGGGCGCGTACATCGACAAACGCGGCCGCCGCGCCGGATTGATTCTGACGTTGGGGCTGATGTCGATCGGCACCATCTCCATTGCCTGCGTACCTGGTTATGCCGCCATCGGCATCGCCGCGCCGGTCTTGGTGTTGGCCGGGCGTTTGGTACAAGGATTTTCCGCAGGCGTGGAGTTGGGTGGAGTCTCGGTTTACCTTTCGGAGATCGCGACTCCCGGTCACAAGGGATTCTACGTGGCCTGGCAATCGGCCAGCCAGCAGTTGGCGGTGGTTTTTGCGGCCTTGCTGGGAGTGCTCCTAAACTCCCAATTGAACAAGGGCCAAATGGACGACTTCGGTTGGCGGATCCCTTTGCTGGTGGGTTGCCTGATCATTCCGTTTCTCTTCCTGATTCGCCGGTCACTCGCGGAAACCGATGAATTTCAGTCGCGCAAGCGTCATCCCGGGACCTCGGAGATTTTCCGCTCTGTCGCGGCCAACTGGAGACTGGTGCTGATGGGAACGATGCTGGTTACTATGACTACCGTGTCGTTCTACTTCATCACCGCCTACACACCCACGTTTGGAAAGACCGCGTTGCACTTGGCCGATAAGGATAATTTGATCGTGACGCTCTGCGTGGGCATCTCAAACTTCATCTGGTTGCCGTTGATGGGCGCGCTCTCTGACAAAGTGGGCCGTCGTCCGTTATTGATCGCCTTTACGGTGCTGGCGCTGTTGACTGCGTATCCGGCGCTGCTGTGGTTGGTGGCCAGCGCGTCTTTCTCGCGTTTGCTGATGGTAGAGTTGTGGCTCTCCTTCATCTACGGCAGTTACAACGGCGCGATGGTCGTCTACCTGACCGAGATCATGCCGCCGGACGTGCGCGCCTCCGGATTTTCGCTGGCCTATAGCCTCGCGACGGCCCTGTTCGGCGGATTCACGCCGGCCATCGCCACTTATTTGATTGAAGCGACGCACAACAAAGCGATGCCCGGCGTGTGGCTGTCGTGCGCCGCGGCCGTTGGGCTGATCGCCACATTGTGGTCGTCGAACGGTTCATCGCGTGAAGCAGCGCCTTCGGCCGTCGCGGAACCGGCGTGACGGGTTCTTCACATCGACCGACAGGATGTACAGGATGGGACGCGGTGTTCATTTCCTCCTGTGCATCCGGTGTATCGATGTTAAAAAGCGCGAGGTAAACACTCATGCAATCCCCTCCGCAACCTGCTACAATGCCCCGCAAGGAAGGCGCCTTGCGAATTCTGCTTGCGGAAGATGAGTTGGCAGCAGCCCGAATGTTGTCCCAAGGGCTGCGCGAACAGAGCTATGCCGTGGACGTCGCCGGCGACGGCGAAGAGGCCGAGTTCAAGGCCGCCGTCACTCCCTACGACTTGATCATCCTTGACCTGATGCTTCCGCGGAAAAGCGGCATCAAAGTTTGCCAGGAAATTCGCGCCGCCGGATCGAACACTCCTGTGCTGATGTTGACGGCCCGCGACGGCGTGGATGATCGCATCACCGGATTGGACGCCGGCGCCGACGACTACCTGATCAAACCCTTCGAGTATCGCGAATTGCTGGCTCGCGTGCGCGCGCTGCTGCGCCGTGGACCTACGCCGCACGTGGAGACAATCGAAGTGGGAGATCTGCGCATCGAAGTGCGGGCCCGCAAAGTAAGTCGCGCGGGAAAGCGGATCAATTTGACCGCAAAAGAATACGCGTTGTTGGAATACCTGGCGCGGCGCGCCGGCGAGTTGGTAAATCGCGAGGAGATTTCCGAACACGTTTGGGACGAAGCCTACGATCCTTGTTCCAATTTGATCGAGGTCTACATCCGCCGTCTGCGCCGCAAGGTGGACACCGGCTTCGATCCACCATTGCTGCGCACGCGTCGTGGCGAAGGATACATGCTTTGCGCCGATGGCGTGGCCGAGGACTAACCTACTTCGCAAATAAGGCGGCGAGAGTCGGCGTCTGCTTGCGAATTTCGTCGCGGATGGCCAGGCCTTTCTTTTCCAGCGCCTTCTTGTCGTCGCCCACCTTGTAGGGAAACACGATTCCCACCGCGCCCACGATCTTGCCCGCGCCGTCGAGCATGGCGGCTTCCACCTCGAAGCGATCGCCGGTCTTATTCACTTCCAGATTGGCCTTGCCCGTCTTGACCACGCGCATGTCATCTTCGTCGGCCACTTTACCTATGCGCTGGATTTCGGTTTTGCCGGGCGCGGTGGTGAAGCGCGACGCCACGATCACGTTCTCCTTGCCGCCGGGCGGCGTGACGTGCATGGCGATGACCAGCACCTCAGGATGGTCCTTCACCACTTTGTCGGCGATGGCTTGTGCGGGAGCATATTTCGGATTCGGCGCGTCTTCCGCCATGAGGTTCAGCGCCAACAGGGTCAAGCTGAGGATCGCAATAGTTCCAAGGAGTTTTCTCATGGGCACCGTTTATATCCTGCTCAAGATAAACCCACGATGAAACGCTAATGACGAATCGCACGGTATACGGACGCTTCCAGTTCCTTGCGCACGGCCGTCTTGTCGTCGCTGAAGGCTTTCCACACGGGGTCGCCGGCCGCAAGCTCCGCGCGCACCTTGTTCTTCACAACCTCGCGACGGCCCAACGCCTGACTGTCGGCGTATTCCAGCACCATGAACGCGGACCACGGACCGCCGGGGTTTTGCGGCACATAGATCCAATATCCGGTGAGCGCGCCTTCGCGCAGCCATCCTTTGAACTGTGGCGCAACATAGCCGTCCACGTACTTGAGATATCGCCCCGCATCCACCAGCACTTCGTAGCGCAGCAGCATGTAGACAGCTTTGGACGTGTCGCGCTTTCCGTCCGCGTGCGCCACCAAATCGGCGAGCGTGGAGCTTTGCGGCGCGGCCATGGCTAGCGCTTCCGGAGAGAGCCCGCCGGGCCAGTGTTTCTCGATTTCCTGCCAGCGTTCGGTATCGGAATAATGGTCGAAGTTCAGGATCACCGCCAGGTCCCAGGCGCTTCCCGCGGCGTAGGCGCTGTAGAGGATTTGGTAGTCGCGATAGACCGCGGCCTGCTTCCATTTTTCAAACTGAGCAACGCCCGACGTTTCCATGTATTCCAGGAATTTCGCGCGCAACTCCGGTTTGGCGCGATAGGAGATCACCAGACTCGTCGGCCCGTTCGGTTGCTCCTGAGACCCGTTCAGTTGCGCCTGGAAAAAGAGTAGCGCGGGAAAGGCCAGTGCGAAGTAGAGCGATCTCACACGTTCACCTCGGCGGGACGGACGACACGGGCTTCCACCGGTTGCGTGGCGCGCTTGCGCCACCACATCCAGAATCCGCTGATGGTTTGAATCAGCACAGCCAAACTGGTGAGAAACGCGAGCAGACGCGACGGCCATCCGTACAGCCCGCCGACGTGAATCGCCCGATTGACAATGGGAATCCGGCTGCCCAGCGGCGCCGTCCGGGAGTCGAGCGTCGCCAGCGGTTGCCCGCTGTATTGATCCACCACTACCCAGCTTCGTCCTGGTGCGGTGGAATCGCCGGGAAACTTCATCGTCACCACCCACGAACCGTCCTTGCCTTTCGGCGGCGCGATGCGGCCGATCGCCGCGCCCGGAAGCTGCGACTTGGCCGACGCCACGGCGTCATCCACGGTGATTCGGGAAACGGTCGTGCCGGCCGGCCGCTTCGAGGAGAGTGCGCGCGTCATGGCCGGAGAGTTTGTGACGCGATCGAAGAAGGGCTGCAATTGGTCGCCGTAGGCCTTGATGAGACCGGTCACCGCAATGACGCAAACCAGCGCGCTGGAAAAAAATCCCACCGCGTGATGAAGGTCGAAATTGACTCTGGTCCATGACGCGTCCCACTTCACTCCCACGCGTTTAAGGGGCCACCACAAGTACAACCCGGACAGGCTTTGGAGGACCAACAGAGCCGAGGCGATGTTGACGATGAAGGCTCCCGCTTTGCCGCCTATCAATTCGCGGTGAACGTGTCGCACCCAGAATGACAGCGGCTCTCCCGTCCGTGTTCCCAATATTTTGCCAGACCCATCTACGAACACGCGTAGGCCGCCGCTCGTCCGGACCATGGTGGACTCACCCGGGGCGCCCGGGTTGATCTCCGTAATCTTCTGGCCGGGAAATTTGCCTTCAACCGAAGCCAGAACCTGAGCGATGGGAATCGGCGGGGCCTGCGACGCGGCATAGGAAACGTCGGGATCCAGCCAGCGATCCATACGGAGCTCAAAAACCAACAAACATCCGGTCGTTCCAACGACCAGCAGGATCAGACTGACGCCCAACGCTACGTAGCGGTGAATTTTCAGAAGAGTATCGCGCAAGGAGCTCCCTTCACGTGGTCCACGTCCAGATTCTAAGGGTTGCTAACTAAACCAGAGATGAACAGAGCAGAACGTTCAGACTCCTGCGCCGACGGGGGCACGAGGCGCGAGAGCCAATTTCCTGCGGTTCCCGCACCTCAGATGGCTGTTGAAAATGTTTGGCGAGCCCTTACACATGTAACAAAGGCCGAGCCTAACTGCATTCCCCAAAAAGCCAGGGGGACGGACTGGCCTTGATCGACGCCGCAGGATCACCTTCTCCGCGTCCCGCGCAACGCTGATGCGGAAATTCACAAGTTGCGTTCACGCTCGTAAAGTTCGAGAGGCTTCACGCGGCCCGCCGCAACATCAGCGAGACCACGGTCCAGTGCCGCCAGTGTTTCGGCATCGAGCGGAGGCCCATCCTCGTCCGAAGCGTCGCAGAGGTCTTCGAGCCACGTGCGAGCGAGTTCCGCTTGCGCGTCGGGAAGCTGTTCGATGAGTTCGTGGAGCGCTTCGCGCGTCGTCATACCAGGGACCTCCATCTACTCGGTCATAATGCTCTCGGGGCCGCCAATTTCGACAAAACTTGGTGTATTGCCGGCCATCCGAGTCCGTCCGCCACATTCCGTGGACTTCATTTCTTCGATCGTTCAGCCGGCGCAAACGCGCAGGCCTGCGCGACGAGCTTTGTCGGCGCGATGGTCAGCCCTGGCAGGTTGGACTTGGTCAAAAGCCCGTTAAACGCCGCCAGATCGCCCGACTGCATTTTGCTCCATGCGGCGACGGTTTCGTTGAAGTTCTTGCAGCCGCTTTCCCATGTGTCGATTTGCGCGGGCGTCGGCGCCATGTCCAGGCCGACTTGCATGAGGCTGACGAGCGAACTGAAGGTGCCGTTGAGCGACGTGAATGATGTGACGGCGCCCGGCGTTGCCTGCGCTCCACCGCGTCCGCCGAATCCACCGCCACCGCCGCCGAACCCGCCGCGACCTCCGCGCTCGCTCGCGCCGCCGAAGGGCGCCAGCTTGGCGTCGAGCGCGCTCGCTTCTTTTGCGACATCGGCCGGCGCCTTCCCGCCTGTCAGCGCGGCGATCTGTTTGCGGATCGCAGCCACTTCGTCGTTGCCGGCGTACGTGTCTTTCATCGCCTGATATGCGAGTTGCGTCAGCTTGTTCTGCGCGCGTAGTGCGGCCATCATCCCCGCGCTCTCGCCCGAGCGTGGATCGTTCCGCACCAGCAGCGTTTGCGTGTAGGTTTGACCGTCGACGTTCAACTTCAGTGTGTACGTGCCGGGCAAAGCCTGCGGACCGTGCGGGCCGGGCGTCACAAGGCCTGCGATCGCGTTCATCTGGTTCTGAAGGTCGTGGTTGAACGCCGGTGGATCGTCGTATCGCAGATCCCAGTTGATACGGTGCATTCCCGGATTCGTGGCCAACGACCGGCTCTCCGGGGACGCGACCCAGGAGTCGACGTACAGCGCGCCTTGGATCGGCGGCGGCAGCGTGCTCGAGATCGTGCGAACCAGCTTGCCGGCGGCATCAAACACCTGCAGCGTCATCTCTCCCGAAGGTGGACGGCTCAAGTGGTAATAGATGATCGCACCGTACGGGGCGTTCGGTGCGTTCGGTTCTTCACGGTTGATCGGTTGATCCCAATTTACGTCGATCCGCGCGCGAATTGCGTCGCCGGGCTTGAATAGATACGCCGGCGCCGACGCGATTGCTTGCGCCTTCGTCATCTCTCGCAACGGGCTCATGTCGTCGAGCACCCAGAAGCCGCGGCCATAGGTGGCAACCACGAGATCGTTCATGTGATCGTCGTTGTGAGCCACCAAGTCCCGGATCGACGTGCTCGGCATGTTCTGCCGCAGCGATTGCCAGTGATCGCCATCGTCGAACGAGACGTAGACAGTGGTTTCCGTTCCGGCGAAAAGCAATCCTTTCTGCTGCGCGTCCTCGCGGACGACGTTCACCCAACTGCCGTTGCGTTCATCGCTCGGAAGACCGCTCACGATCTTCGTCCATGTCTTGCCGCCGTCATGCGTACGCCAGATCAGTGGCGCATTTAGCGTGCTCGGCGCGCCGCCACCGCCACCCCCGGCGCGCGCGGCTGCAAGGTACGCGGTACCGGCATCGTTGTGTCCGGCTTCAATGGTGTTGAATGCTGCGTTGGCCGGGAGATCGGTGACGTTGGACACGTTCGTCCAATGCTTGCCCGCGTCCATCGTGTTGTAGATTTGTCCATTGCTGCTGACGGTCCAGACCACACCCTTCTTGGCGGTCGAGAGTGAAAAATCGACGATCGCGGGGCTAGGTCCCGGGGGACGTACACCGGCCGGGGGTGGGGTCTCCGGCGTCGCGGCTGGGGCGGGCGGCGTTGGCACGGGCGTGCCGCACGCGACCGTTGGCTGATCCTTCGCCGTCGTGAGGTCGGGGCTGAACGCGCTCCACGTCATGGCGCCGTCGCGGGTCACGAGCAGGCACTGATAGCCGACGTACATCGCGCTGGGCTCGAACGCCGTGTCGAAACGCTTCCAGAAATCGCGGACCTGGCGATACTTCGTCGAGTCCACGCCGAAATTCGGCGCCACGTTCCCAAACTGCCCGGTCGTCATATTGATTTTGATGAGGCCGCTGCCGCCTTGTCCTGCACCGTATCCGACGCCGTAGATGATCTCGGCGTGGAGCGGATCGGCGGTGATTGTGCCGAACTCCGACGATGGAAGCAAGGATGCGTCGAACACGTTGATCTGTCCGAAGTCGCCGCGGCTGCGCGTCATCACCGCGCCGGTATCCTGCTCCGCGCCCATCACCCAGTACGGATAGTGGGTGTCGGTCGATACGTGATAGATCTGCCCGATCGGCTGGTTGAACCACGTGCTCCACGTCTTTCCGCCATCGAGCGTTACGGTCGCGCCCTGGTCGACGCCGAGTAGCATGCGCTGCCCGTTGGTCGGATCGATCCACACGTAGTGATAGTCCTCGCCGCCGGGGGAGCCTTTGAAGATTTTGAAAGTGTTGCCGCCGTCCGTCGATCGGTAGAGCGGAACGCTGACGACGTACACGATGTCCGGATTTTGCGTATCGACCCAAATGCCGGAGCTGTAATTCCCTTGCCCGTTACCGATGCGCGTCTCGCCGTTGCCCATGTGCTTCCACGTCACGCCCCCATCGTCGGACCGATACACGCCGGAGCCGTTCTCGATCGGGTTGCCGACCACGAAAATGCGCTGACCTTTGGTGTGCATGGCGATCGCCACGCTGATGCGGCCCGGGTACGACGGCAGAGTCGTGATCTGCGTCCACGTTTTCCCTTCGTCGGTCGACTTGTACAATTTCGCGGGCTCGGTAGCGCCGCCGCGCCCTCCACCCGTGCCGAATCCGCGGCCGCCTGTGCCCTGCGTCGCGGCGAAGATCACATTCGGCATGTCGAAGGCGTATTCCAAGTCACGCGTGCCGTTCACGCCCTGGGGTTTCAGCACGTTCTCCCAAGTTTTACCGCCGTCGCTCGATCGATACACGCCGCCCGCGCCCGAGTCTGCGGTTGTGGACGCGAGAACGAGGTTGGGGTCCCGTGGGTCGATCACCAGCTTGTTGATTTTTGTCGTATCTCCTAGGCCGATGTTCTTCCATGTCTTACCGGCATCGGTCGACTTGTACATGCCTGTGCCGTCGGAACCACGAATGGAATCGCCGGTGCCGACATAAATAGTGTTCGGGTCGGACGGCGCGACCTGGATCGCACCGATGCTGTCGGCCTCGGTCACCTGATCGAAGATCGGATACCAGGTGGCCCCCGCGCTCGTCGTCTTCCAGACGCCGCCCTGCGGCGCGCCCACATAGAACGTGCCGGCTTCGCCGATCACGCCCGTCACCGCCGAGATGCGGCCTCCGTGGAAGGGTCCGATGTTGCGCCAACGCAAGCCCTCGTACAGATTGGGGCTGACCGGAGCAGGTGGCGCCTGCGCTGCTGCATACATGACAAGTGCGGTAAGGAACAAAGCCGTACGACCAAGGAATCGATTTAACAAGGATCACCTCACGGAATCGGGCACCGCCCGAGAGCTATTCCACCAATTCGTTCCTGCAGAGCGGAAAGCGTATCACGGAATTGCATGATTGGAATGCTCGGTACCGCCCAGTAGTGTCCCACCGAGTGCTTTGCTCTATTGGATGGAAACTTGCCCCCGAAGCAGTCTGGGTGACAACTCAGCGCCGAGCCTGCGACAGCAGGCGCCAGCGTGTAGCCCAGCGGCGCAGACCGCGCGCTTTTTCGCGGGCCAGCCCTGGGTCGCGGATTACAAGAATTGAAAGCCCACAAAGTGGGCGGCAGGCTCAGCGCCAAGTCCTGTCGCCCACGTCGTGGGCTTTCCTTTCCTCCGACGCAGACCCAGAGCTTTGCCGAAGCCAAAAGCGCTTCGGCACGCGCTCTGGGCTACACGCTGCCGCCTGCTGTCGCAGGCTCGGCGCTGAGTCGTCACACAGAGTCCTTCGGGGCCGTCCGCCGTTCTCTTTCAATCGGACCTTACTAATTCCAGCCTCCGCCCAGCGCCTTGTACAACTGGACAACGCTCAGCAATTCGTTCAGGCGAATCTCCGCGAGACTCAATTGCGCCTGGAACAAATCGCGGTCGGCGTCGAGGGCGTTGAGTTGCGTATCGACGCCGCCTTGATAACGCACATACGCCAGCCGCTTCCGATCCTGCAACGCGGCGACCAGCGCCTCCTGTTTCTCGCGGCTCTCGCGGACGCGTTGGTGCGCGATCAGCGCGTTCGAAACGTCTGTGAACGCCGTTTGAATCGTTTTCTCATACTGGATGAGCGCAGCTTCGCGCTGCGCTTGCGCGAGTTTTACGCCCGACTTCAACGCTCCCGCGGCGAAGATCGGCTGTGAGACCTGCGGCACAAAACTCCACGCGCTGTGCGGACCGCTGAACAAGCTCGAGAGTTGCGTACTTTGTCCACCCAGAAATCCACTCAGGCTGATTCGTGGAAAATACGACGCCTTCGCGACACCGATGTTGGCGTTCGCCGCCACCAGATTCTGCTCCGCCGCCAAAATATCCGGCCGGCGTTCGAGCAACGTGGATGGCAATCCCGCGGGCACTTCCGGCGGCAGTTCTTGTTTCATGAAATCCTGGCCGCGGATAATTCCAGAGGGATTCTGTCCCAGCAGCAGCGTGATTTGGTTTTCGGTTTGCTCGATCTGCTGTTGCAACTGCGGAATGGTCTGCTCCGCGGTATCGACCAATTGCTCGGCTTCGCGCAGATCGAGCAGCGTGGCGACGCCACCGTTTTGGCGATCGGTGGTGAGTTTGAGCGAATCCCGCCGCGTGGCCAGTGTGGCTTGGGAAATCTCCAGTTCGTAGTCGAGTTCGCGCAAATGGAGATAATCGGTGGCGACGTCGCTGACCAGGGTGACCACCACGGCCTTGCGATTCTCCTCCGCGCTCAGCAGATTCGCGCGAGCCGCTTCGGTGGCGCGCCGCAACCGTCCCCACATGTCGACTTCGAAGGAAAGCAGGTTCAGTGTCGATTGACCGAACGTGCGGTTCTGCGACTGTAGGACCGTCGCCGGCAGCGGGGTCTGGCCGTTGCGCGACAGCCGATTGAATTCGATGCTGCCGCCGGCGCCGAGTTGTGGGAACTGGTCGGCGCGCGTGATACCCAGGTTGGCACGGGCCGCATCGACGCGAACCACCGCGTCGCGCAGATCGTAATTCGCGGCGAGCGCGGTGCGAATCAGGTCCTGAAGTTTCTCGTCTTTGAAAACTTCGAACCACTTGAGATCCGCGAGCGACGTCGCTTGCGGCGCGGGAAGAGGATCCGGCGCGCGGAAATTTTGTGGCGTTGCCACCACCGGGCGGCGGTAATTCGGTCCCAGCGTGCAACCTGCCATCACTATCGCCGCTACCAGGATTGCAAAGAGTGCGAGGAATCGGTTTTTCATTTTCAGTCTCCTGTTACCGTCGCCGGGGTTTGCGGCGCGATCGCGGGCACATGCGCCCGCGTGGCGCCGGAAATTCTCTCGACAAGACAAAAGATGGCCGGAACCAGAAGGATGTCGACGCTGCTCGCCGCCAGCATGCCGCCGATCACGGTGGTGCCCATGATCTGGCGCGCCACCGATCCCGCGCCGGTCGCCGTCCACAGCGGAACGCAACCCAGAAGAAACGCGAGCGAGGTCATCACCACGGGACGCAAGCGAAGTCTCGCGGCTTCGAGCGCCGCTTCCACTAACGGCTGCCCGTTTTCAAAACGCTCCTTGGCGAATTCAACAATCAGGATCGCGTTCTTCGCCGCGAGACCGATCAACATCACCAGGCCTATTTGCGAGTAAACGTCGTTCTCGATTTGCACCATGTACGCGGGATAGATGGCGTTGAGCACCGCGCGGCGCAACCACAAAACCGAGAGCGCGCCGAAGACCGCGCCCGACGTTCCCAGCAGAACGCTGAACGGCAACGACCATTTTTCGTAGAGCGCCGCGAGAACCAGGAACACGAAAAGCAGCGAGAACCCGAAGATGACCGATGGCGAAAGTCCCTGGCGCGCTTTCTGCTCTTGATAGGACATTCCCATGTAGTCGAAGCCCATTTCGGCGGGCATCGTTTCGTGGAAAACCTGTTCCAGCGCCGCGGTGGCTTGATCGGAACTGTAGCCGGGCGCCGCGGCGCCGTTGAGTTGCGCCGAGCGATACTCGTTGTAACGCATGGTGAACTCGGGTCCATTGCGCGACTCGAATTTCGTCAGCGCGGAGAGCGGCGCCATCTGGCCGCTGCTGTTGCGGACATAAAACTGTCCGACGTTCTCGAGATTCGACCGATACGGCGCTTCCGCCTCGATGTACACCTGCCAGGTGCGGCCGAAATCGTTGAAGTAGTTGATGAACAATCCGCCCATGAAAGCTTGAATCGTTCGATAAACATCGTTGACCGCAATGCCTTGCTTCAGAACTTTCTCGCGGTCGACATTCACGAACTTCTGCGGAACGCTCGGCAGAAACGTGGTGCTGATCCCGCCGATTTCGGGACGCTTGCGCGCGGCCGCAATGAATTTGTCCAGATTGTTCGCCAGGAACTGAACGTCGCGTCCGGCGCGGTCTTCCAGGACGAACGTAAATCCTCCCGAGGTGCCAACGCCCGGAATCGCCGGCGGCGAGAAATTGAAGGCTGTTCCTTGCGGCAAACTCGCGAGTTGCCCGTTCAGACGCGCCTTGATTTCCTGATACTGTTCCGCTCTAGTTTTGCGATCGCTCCACGGCTTCAACGTGACGAAGTAGAAGGCGTTGTAAGACGTGCGCACGAAGCTCAGCAAACTGAAACCGTTCACCGACGTTGTGTACTGCACGCCGGGCGTATTGGCCAGGATCTCCTCCACTTGTTTCGATGCGGCTTGCGTCCGTTCGATGGAAGCCGCATAGGGAAGCTGCATGTTGATGTACAGGTAGCCCTGATCTTCATCGGGCAGGAAGCTCGATGGCAGATGGCGGTCAAAGAAAAATGCGCCCAACGCGAAGCCCGCGATTACCACGAAAGCCAGCGCGCCCTTCCGAATGAAACTGCCGCACAAGCGGACGTAGAGCTCGGTGCCGCGGCCGAAAACTCCGTTGAACCAGTTGAAGAATCTCTGCAGCAAACCGCCGCTCTCTTTCCTCGGGCGCAGCAGCAACGCGGCCAGCGCGGGACTGAGCGTCAGCGCATTGAACGCCGACAGCACCACCGAGATCGCGATGGTTACGGCGAATTGCTGGTAGAGTCTGCCGGTGATGCCGGGAATGAACGCCGTGGGCACGAAGACCGACGAGAGGACCAACGCAATTCCGATCACGGGACTCGCCAGCTCTTCCATCGCTTTTCTCGCCGCGTCTTTGGGCGACAAACCCTCTTCGATGTGACGTTGTACGCCTTCCACCACGACGATGGCGTCATCGACTACGAGACCGATCGCCAGCACCAACCCGAACATCGAGAGCGTGTTGATGGAGAATCCGAACAGCGGGAAAAAGATGAACGTGCCCACGAGCGACACAGGCACGGCCAGCAGAGGGATGAGCGTAGCGCGCCAGTCTTGCAAGAAGATGTAGATGACCGCGATCACCAGCGCAATCGCGATCAGCAACGTCTCGATGATTTCCCGCATTCCCTCCGTGACGGCCTGGGTTTGGTCGAGCGATATGGCGTATTCCATATCGTCGGGGAAACTTTGCTTCATCTGCGTCATCAATTTCCGTACGCCGGCGGCCGCTTGCACAGCATTCGATCCCGGCAACTGATAGATCGCCAGGATCGCGGCGTTCTTGCCATTCAGGCGACTGACAATGCTGTAGTCCTGACCGCCGAGTTCGATGCGCGCGACATCCTTCACGCGCACCGTTCCGCCATTGGGATTCTCGCGGACGATCACTTCGCCGAATTCTTCCGGTGAAGTCAGGCGGCCTTGCGCGAGCACCGAATAAGTGAATTGCTGATTGCTCGGCGCGGGGGCCCCGCCGACTTGTCCCGCGGGATTCACCGTGTTCTGCGCCTGCACCGCGTTGACGATGTCGGTGACCGTGATGCCGAGCTTGGCCAACTGGTCGGGCTTCACCCACAGTCGCATGGCATACTCGCCCGCGCCGAAAACGGTGGTCTGCCCGATGCCGTAGGAGCGCGCGATGGGATCGTTGAGGTTGATGAACGCGTAGTTGGACATGAATTGCGCGTCGCGAGTGCCGTGCGGCGAGAAGAGCGATACCAACATCAGCGGAGCCGTCACCGACTTCTTGATGGTGACGCCGTAACTGTTCACGTCGGGCGGAAGTTGGCCCGCCGCCAGATTCTCGCGCGACTGCGTCAGAATCAAATCCGTGTTCGGATCGGTCTTGATGTCGAAGTCCACGACGATGGTCGTCGACGAACTACCCGTGGCGTTCAACGAGTACATGTAGTTCATGTTGTCCACGCCATTGATTTGCTGTTCGATGGGCGTGGCAACCGCCTGCTCCAGCGTTTTGGCGTCCGCGCCGACGTAATTCGCTTGAAGCTGAATCTCCGGCGGAACGATGGCGGGAAACTGTGAGATTGGCAGGTTCGAAATCGCCACGCCTCCCACAATCAACGTGATGATGGCGATGACCATCGCGACAATGGGACGATTGATGAAGAACTTAGACATGTTAGTTGCCCTCCACAAAAGGCTTCGGGCTGACTTTCATGCCGGGACGCACCTTTTGCGCGCCCTCGGCCACTACGCGCTCGCCTGCCTGGAGTCCTTCGGTTACGATCCACATGGTTCCGATTTGTCCGCCGACTTTCACCTTGCGAACGTCCACGGTGTCGGTGTTGTTCACAACGACCACTTGATAGCTGCCTTGTAGTTCCGACACGGCGCGCTGCGGAATCAGCAACGCACCTGCTGTTGTGCCCGTGGCAGCGCGTACCCTGCCGTATTGTCCCGGCCGCAATCGATTCCCGGGATTCGGAAAGAGTCCCGTCAACTGAATCGCGCCGGTGTTTTGGTCCACTTGCCGATCGGCAAACGAGAACGTGCCCTTCGTTGGGTAGACGCTTCCGTCGGCGAGAACCAGTTCGAGTCGCATTTTTGCGAGATTGCCCGCGCCGCGCGTCAAGCTCAGATACTCCTGCTCGCCGACCGTGAAATTCGCTTTGATCGGATCGACGGTCGACACCGTGGTGATCGTTCCGGTCGTTGGGCCAACGAGATTGCCCACCTGCACGAGGGCCTGTCCGGCGATTCCGTCAATCGGCGAAATCAAGTGCGTGAAGCCGATGTTCACTTTTGCCGCGTCCACGGCGGCGGTAGCCGCTTGGATTTGCGCGCGCGCCGTCTCGACATCCGCTTTCGAGGCTTCGATCTGCGCTTGGGCGGCGATGTTGTTCTGTACGGCGTTGTCGAGGTCTTGTTGCGTGATGGCTTGCTGTTTCGCCAGGGGCGTGTAACGGTCCACGTCGAGCTGCGTTCGTCCCTGATTCGCCACCGACTGCGCGAGCTTGGCTTGTGCCTGCGTCACCTGCGCCTTGGCCTGTGCGAGTTGTCCTTGCGCCTGATCGAGCGCCGCTTGAAACGGCCGCGGATCGATTTCAAAGAGTAATTGCCCTTTTCTGACGAAGGAACCTTCGGTGTAATTCTGTAACATCAGATAGCCGCTCACTTCCGCCTTGATGGCGGCGTTGACTTTTCCGTCGAGCGTGCCGATCCATTCGCGATCGATCGGAACGTCGCGTTGCTCGACCGTCGCGACCTGCACCACTGTCGGCGGCTGGCCCGCATTGGCGGACGCGTTCCTCGAACACCCCGCTAAAGTGAGCATTGACGCGAGGATTCCCGCCGCGAGTGCCGCTGCGGCCAGCTTTTGTTTGAACGATACATTCATGACAACTTCCTCCTTGCCGTTCCCAGTCGATAGGGCACCGCGAATGCCAAAGGCGGGATCGCGCCATAAACCATTGACTCAATGGAAAAAGAACGGCAATGTCGGCGCGCGACGGCAGCGAAGTGTCGAGGCGTCCGACACAAACTCCGACACATTGTCGGAAAATGTGCGACTCTGAAGTTAGGTGCGACATCCAATCTGAAGAGAGGTGCAAAGGATGAGCTCTGCGCCTGTGCTGGACTACTCGTCGGATGGAGTGCTGGAACTCCAACGCGAGCGCGACCGGCTGAGATTCCTGCTGGACATCACCAACGCCACGGTCTCGAACCTTGACCCGCGCGAAGTTCTGCGCGCGATCTCCGCGAGCATTCGTCAACTCATGCATTGCGAAGGCGCCAGTGTGTGGCTGCCATGTGGGGACCTGCAGCAAATACGCCGGTGCGGCATGGACTTTCCGGACCGACAGACCGACCCTCCTTTGTCGTTTTCCATTGAGGACTCGATTATCGGCACGGTCTTCAAGTCCAGTCAGCCCTTTATCGCGCGGCTGAACGACGAAATGCTGAATGATGTAGAAAAGGACTTCATTCGCGCTGAAAATATCGTGTCGAGTTGCATCCTGCCCTTGATCAGCCGGAACCGGACGCTCGGCGTTCTGGCCCTCGGCAGCAGACTCGAGAACTCGTTCGCCCCGGACGATGTCGATTTTCTGCTGCAAGCCGCGGGACAAGTTGCGATTGCCGTCGAAAATGCGCTGGCGTACAAGCAGATCGCCGAGCTGAAAGACAAGCTTGCGCAGGAAAAACTGTATTTGGAAGAGGAAATTCGCACCACGGCCGACTTTGAAGGAATCGTGGAAGGGGTCGTGGGCCAAAGTCCGGCGCTTCGCCAGGTCTTGCAACTGATCGACACGGTTGCGCCGACCGATTCGACGGTGCTCCTGCTGGGAGAAACCGGCACCGGCAAGGAACTGATGGCCCGCGGCATTCACGATCGCAGCCGCCGCAAAGAGCGGACATTCGTGAAGATGAACTGTGCCGCGATTCCAACCGGCCTTCTCGAGAGTGAACTCTTTGGTCACGAACGCGGCGCGTTCACCGGCGCGGTCACGCAGAAGACGGGTCGCCTGGAACTTGCCGACGGCGGCACTTTGTTTTTGGACGAAGTGGGAGACATCCCGTTGGAGCTTCAACCGAAGCTGCTGCGAGTTTTGCAAGACGGCGAATTCGAACGCCTGGGAAGCACGCGGACGAAGAAAGTCGACGTCCGGTTGGTCGCGGCAACGAATCGCAACTTAGATCAGATGATCGAAGAGAAGCAATTTCGCAGCGATCTGTTCTACCGGCTGAATGTTTTTCCGATTGCCATTCCTCCGCTGCGCGCACGGCAGGACGACATTCCCTTGCTCGTAAAATACTTCAGCCAGAAATACGCGCGGCAGATGGGCAAGCGAATCGAAAACATTCCGGCCGCCGCGATGCGCAAGCTGACGCAATGGCACTGGCCGGGCAACATTCGCGAACTTCAGAATCTTGTGGAACGCGCGGTGATCCTGACGCGCAGCAGCACGTTGGCGATCGCGGTGCCGGAATTGGCCAACGGCGCCGCGCCACCGGCGACGGCAAGATCGGAAAACGCCGGCGAGCAGGAAAACATTCTGCGCGTTCTGAAAGAAGTCAAGGGACGCGTCGGCGGTCCCAACGGTGCAGCCGCGCGTTTGGGCTTGAAGCGCACGACGCTGATCACGCGAATGAAAAAAATGGGCATCGATCCTCGAACCGTGTCGTAGATTTGCTGGAGCTGGTCCTTTCTTCCCGCCTTAGCGACGTGCCTTGCGGATATTTCGCGTATACTGTGACTCGGAGGTCGAATTGAAAGCAAGACTTCACGCCCCGCGCCGGCCGAATCGTACGAAGTCTTTTCCCGTCAACCTCAAGACGGAAAGCAAGACCGTCCAAGAACTTGCTCGTGCGCGCGGCGCAAAGCCATTCGATCCCCAGGCCTTCGCGGGAATCGTCCCACCTGGCGAGGACATCGGTGCCTTCGTCAAGGAGATCTATCGCGCGCGGAGCTAAGAGTTTTTGATGAGCGATCTCCTGGACATCGTGCTGCTCGACACAGATGTCTTCTCCTATCTGATGGAACCAGGCGACCCGCGTGGCCGGCCCTATCTCCGCCACGTGGAACGGACCACGACGGCTCTTTCATTTATCACAGTGGGCGAGTTGCTATTCGGGGCCTTCTGGCGAGATTGGGGTGAACGGAGAACTGCCGATCTTCAGCGTCGCCTCGACGCAGCTTTCATACTACCGCTCGACCACGAAACGTCGGTTGCGTACGCTCGCTTGAAGACACGGCTGCGCAAAGAAGGGCAGGCTTTGGCAGACAACGATCTATGGATCGCGGCGTTGGCCATACGCCATGCCGTGCCGCTGGTCTCCAACAACCGGACGCATTTTGCGCGCATACCCGGTCTTGCTCTGATATCAGAAGCTCCAAAGTAGGCGAAGCCGGTATCAATCTCACGCGGCAGCGGCGCTCCTCGCCCCGCTGTGTTCCCTCAAGAAATCCCAGTACTCGTAATGATTGTGTTCCCGGATCTGACCGTTCTCATCGATGCGGAAGAACAAGACCGTCTGTTCACGATAGCTTCGGCCGGTCGGCTGACGCGTCTGTCCCCGCCAGGCCAACGGCCGCATGAAAGTGCCGGTCCAAATCACTCTGACGGCAACCGTATCGCCCGACACCACCATGTTCGCCGTCGTCCACCTGCTATCGGGAAATGCGAACGCGGCGCATGTCAACTTGTCCCGGTAGCTAGCTTTCTGAATGGGGTCCCAATTCGTGCTCGCCCCAACGGTCACGAAATCGTCGGCGAGCAAAGCCATCGCACCGTCGAAATCTTTGGCGTTGTAGGCATCGAGAAATGCATAGACTACTTCTTCCGGACTCATTTCTGACGTCGTCATTTTCTTTTCCCTCTCAAGCGATCAAGGACATGTTGGACGTACACATCGCCGGCCACACATTGCGCGCCTTGGTTTGCCAATTGCCGCAATAATCGTTCACCGCTGCTGTCGATGAATGTTACGTCGTCAAGGTTCACCACTCGCCGCCGCCCCTCGGCCGTGTCGTGCTGCTGCCAGCACGCCTTCAACTGCGCAACGCCCGGCTCGACGAGGCGGCCCTGCAAGGTCCATAACTCTTCCTTCGCCGTATTGCTAATCGTGATCCTTAACATCGCGTGCTTCTCGTTTCACCTCTTCCATATTGCAAGTGCAAGGCCAAACAAACCCTAGGCCCGCCAAGGAGCTAGCAGGCATCAAGATGTCGTAGATGCCCGACACGTGTCGAGAGAACTGTCGGAAGCGCCGACACTCACCGAGGGAAAGTGCCGTTCGTGAGTGAATTGCCACGATGCGTCCGTGGCACGACAGTTGCATTTAGAAAAATGCGATTTGAGGAGGCACCCGATGCAAGGCCTGTGGATCCAAATCAACGATTTGTGGTGCAGCGTGGTCCATGATCAGCCGATGTGGCCGATTCATGGGCAATATCGCTGCCGCGTTTGTGACCGCGTACACCCGATCCATTGGGGAAAACGCTCTGAAAGCCGAGCCATTTTGCCGGCGTAAAGGAGACTGTCATGATTATCTTCGGAACATTCGCTGCGCTGGTGTTGGGCGGCGCGATCCTGGCGGCGCTCAAGAATCTCCGTAAATCCGATTCGCACGATCCGCTTCATCTTCGCTGACACGTGGAAATCTCTTGGCATCCCCTCGGGGCCCTCTCCGAGCCGTCAACTATTGCGACCCTTATGAGTGTTGTACATGGTGCGACGTACTCCAGCAATTTCATGCACAACTACTCACTGGTTTACGGCTGCGTTCGTGCGTTTTGTCGCGTGGATCGGCGTGGGCGAGGTTGTGACGAGGACTCGGATCCAGGTGGTTCAAGAAATGGTTCCACAGGAATGCGCTGGTAACACACTTCCAGTACGTCCAGATATTCTGTACCGCCGGGCGCTTGCAGTACAACGCTGTCGCCCGCTGCTGACTTCAGCAATGCGCGCCCTAGAGGCGACTCCCAACTGATGTAGTTGCGGTCGAGATCGATTTCGTCGGTGCCCACAATGCTGACCACTCGCTCCACCCCTGCCGCATTGGCATAGCGCACCGTTGCGCCGAAGAATGCTCTGGTGGGCGCTTGCCCCGATCTCCGAGCTTCCGGGTCCACCACTTCCGCAGCTTTGATTCGCTTCGTGAGAAAACGAATCCGCCCATCGATCTGGCGCAGCCGCCGCTTGCCGTACTGATAGTCGGCGTTTTCACTGCGGTCGCCGTTACTGGCTGCCCACGCCACTACCTCCGTTACGGCTGGGCGTTCCCTGCTGAGCAGAAACTTGTGCTCATCCAGGAGGCGCTTCAGCCCGCTCGGCGTTATGTAGTTCTTGCCTTGCGTCGAGGGCTCGTCCGCCTTCGGTTTTCTCGTAAACCCTTTTCGCATCTCGGAGTCCTTCCAACGCAAATCCGGTGGGTGTCTCCACGCTCCCACACGAGAAGAGCTTGATCCCGGTGTCCCTAGCGCCGGTGGAGCATCCAGTTTGAGTGTATGCGAATTTACTCTCCAAGCGGTCGCTTAGGGTTTCAATAGCGGCCTTGTTTGGCTTTGTTTTCGCGCCTCCCTATGAAGCTGCGCGTTGCGAAGGCCACTGTGGGAGAATCGTGAATCATGCCTTTGACGTCCGGCGAGAGATGGACAAGAAGACGCCTGCTCACAACCGCCGCGGGTCTAACCGTGTCGGCCGTTCTGCCGGCGACATCCAGGCGAAGTCCGCCTCTCGACTCATCGGCGACATCCAGGCGAAGTCCGCCTCTCGACTCATCGGCGACATCAAAACGAAGTCCACCTCCCGATTCGCCGGGACAGGTGGCATCTTCGAATAATCCCTGGTACCGGCGCGTGGCGCGTTGGGGACAAACCAATATCACCGAGAAGGACCCGCTACAATACGACATCGCATGGTGGCGCGAGTACTGGAAGCGAACAGTGGTGGAGGGCGTGATCATCAACGCCGGCGGGATCGTGGCGTATTACCCGAGCAAGTTTCCGCTGCACCACAGAGCCGAGTTCCTCAATGGCCGCGATCTGTACGGCGAATTGGCCGACGCCGCCCACAAAGATGGACTCGTCGTGGTGGCGCGCATGGACTCCAACCGCACGGCTGAGGATTTTTACCAAGCCCATCCCGATTGGTTCTCGCGCGACGCGGCGGGCGCGGTGATCCGCGCCGAAGACAAATACGTCACTTGCATCAATAGTCCGTATTACGACGAGTATCTGCCCGGCGTGTTGACCGAAATTATCGAGCGGTCGCATCCCGAAGGCTTCTCCGACAACAGTTGGTCCGGGCTGTCGCGCAACACGATTTGTTATTGCGAGAATTGCGCGCGACGATTCAAGAACAACACCGGCCAGGCGCTGCCAAAGACAAAAAACTGGAACGACCAGGCGTATCGCCAGTGGATCGAGTGGGGCTATGCGCGCCGCCTCGAAATATGGGACCTGAACAATCGCGTCACGCGGGCGGCGGGCGGGCCTCACTGCATCTGGTCCGGAATGAACAGCGGCTCGATTACCAGCCAGAGCAATTCGTTCCGCGATATGAAGCGCATTTGCGAGCGCGCCGACATGATTTTTCTCGATCACCAGTCGCGCTCCGATTCCACCGGCTTCCAGCAGAACGGCGACACCGGCAAACTCGTCCACGGACTCCTCGGCTGGGACAGAATGGCGCCCGAGAGCATGGCGATGTACGGCAACAGCCGCCTGACTTCGTTTCGAGCGGCGAGCAAACCCGCGGCGGAAGCGCGCCAGTGGATGATTGAGGGAATAGCCGGGGGCATTCAGCCGTGGTGGCATCACGTGGGCGCTTATGGCGAAGACCGGCGAATGTATAAAACCGCGGAGCCCGTCATGCAGTGGTTCAAGTCCAACCAGCGCTTTCTTTTAAACCGCAAGCCGGTGGCGGCGGTAGGCGTGGTGTGGACGCAGCAGAACACCGACTATTTCGGTCGCGACCATGCCGCCGAGCTTGTCGATGCTCCCTACCAAGGCTTCGTGCAGGCCATGATCCGCGCCCGCATTCCGTACCTGCCAGTCCACGCCGACCACATCGATCGCGACGGGCCCGGCTTTTCGGTGCTGGCGCTACCGGGAGTGGGCGCGCTTTCCGGCGCGCATTGCGCGGCCATCCTACGTTTTGTGGAACGCGGCGGCAGCCTCATCGCCACCGGCCCCACGAGCATGTACAACGAGTGGGGCGACCTGCGTGCGGACTTCGGCCTAGCCGGTATTTTCGGCGCGCACTCCACCGGCCAGGACATCGGCCGCACGAACGCACTCGTTTCCCGCCACACTTATTTGCGGCTTACGCCCGAACTCCGCGCTAAGGTTTGGGGACCAAAGACGGGCGACGAACCCGCACCCGTAGGCGGGCGTCATCCGGTGCTGGCCGGATTTGAGGAGACAGACATTCTTCCATTCGGAGGCATGCTGGAACCGTTGCGCACCGATCCTGACGCGATCGTTCCGCTGACATTCATCCCGGCTTTCCCGACCTATCCTCCGGAGACGGCTTGGATGCGAACAACCAAGACCGACATCCCCGGCCTCATACTTCGCACTAGAGGGACGTCGCGCATTGCCTACTTGTCGGCCGACATCGACCGCCGTTACGCGCGGGAGAACTTGCCCGATCACGCCAACCTCCTGGCCAATATCGTACGCTGGGCGGCGGATGGGCGCATCCCGCTCGAGGTGCGCGGAGCGGGACTGGTGGATTGTCATCTTTACCGGCAGGAGGATCACTTGATCCTGCATCTAGTCAATCTGATCAGCGCGGGCACATGGCGCGGACCCATTGACGAGTACATTCCCATCGGGCCGCTTGAAGTGCGGATCAAATTGCCGGCCGGTGTGGCGGGAAGATCCGCGCAATTGCTGGTGGCGGGAGGCAAAGCGGCCGTCGGCACGAAGCAAGGCTGGGCCACGGTCGAAGTCAAGCGAGTGCTGGACCACGAAGTGCTGGTGATTGCGTAGAGCCGCGAATGATCGCAGTCGGCCGAACCAAGGTGACCGGTGGGTCGACAGTTCGCAACACCGAAATCGCACCCGCGCAAGCCGTGCTACGATGAGCCGTCTCACATCGTTCCCACATGGAGGATCCATGATCACCAAGCGACTTCTCCCTTTCTTGGCTCTGTGCGCCACGCTCGCCGCCGCGCAAACCTCTCCCGCCATCGCCATTCGCGCCGGACTCTTGATCGATCCGGAGACGGGAACCGCCACGCCGAATCAAACGATCGTGGTGCAAGCCGGAAAAGTCGTCGCGATCGGTGCGAATCCCACCGTGCCGGCGGGCGCGGAGATGATCGATCTCTCCAAGCAGTCCGTGCTGCCGGGACTCGTCGACGCGCACAACCATCTCGCGCTCACTTACAAGAAAGATCCTGAGAACAATGTCTACTACTTGACCTACGTGATGGACTCCACGGCGATTCGCGCCGTGCAAGCCGTTTCGAACGGCATCACGATGCTGAATTCCGGATTCACCATGGTGCGCGACCTCGGAAACAACGGCAATTACGCCGATACCGCGTTGCGCCAAGCCATTGACCAAGGTTGGATTCCCGGCCCCACCGTGATCAACTCCGGACTCATCATCGGTGGATTCGGCGGACAGTTTTTTCCCACTCCCGAGCACGCCAATCTCGTGTATCCCGAATATCTCGACGCCGACACGCCCGACGAAATCGTAAAAGCCGTGCGCAAGAATGTTTTGTTCGGCGCGAAAGTCATCAAGATCATGGTGGACGCCAAGCCCTACGGCTACACCGTCGACGAAATGAAATTGTTCATCTCCGAAGCGGCCAAGAGCGGCATGAAGGTCGCGGGCCACGTGCAAACGCCCGCCGGCGCGAGCCGCGCGGTGGAAGCCGGCCTGTGGTCCATCGAGCACTCGACCGCGCTCGACGATGAAGTTCACAAGGCGATGGCCGCGAAAGGCATTTGGCGCGTCGGCACCGAGACTCCTTACACCGGATATAACGCGCAGACCGAAGCCGGATTCGCGCGCGTGGTGGCGGGATTGAAGAACGCCTACGCCAATCACGTGAAAATGGCTTTCTCCACCGACGCCGACTACTTCATCCCGGGGATGACACGCGGGGAAGTGGTGATCGATTTTCTGAAATCATGGAAAGCTGCGGGCATTCCGGCACCGGCGATCCTGAAGATCATGACCGTGAACGGCTACGAAGTCTGCGATTTGAAAGACAAGCGCGGCCCTTTGAAAGTGGGTCTCCCGGCGGACATCATCGCCGTGAACGGAAATCCGCTGGAGAACATCGACGCTTTGCGCAACGTGCCATTCGTAATGAAGGACGGCATCGTCTTCAAGCGCGACGGCGTGATGACGCCGGCGAAATTTTTCAACAGTGGTCCAGTGAACGGTTGGCGGATCCGTTAGATGGGGGCTATCGGCTGGAATCGGGATCAAACTGGCTGACCCGCACTTCGCCTTCGGGGAAGCGCGCAACGATCTGGAGTTCGCCACCCATTGCCTTCACAAAGCCACGCAGCGTGCTGATGTACATATCGGCTCGGCGTTCCAACTTGGATACCGAAGCCTGCTTGATCCGAAGCAGTTTGGCCAAGTGTTCCTGCGTGAGCTGCCGCGCCGCGCGGATATCGTTCAGCGGCATCTCGGCCATCAGTTTTCTTGCCTTCCGGTCAGACCGCGCGCGCGATGCGGCGGACATTTTTCGCTCTAGACTTCGAAACGGTTTAGCCATCGATCCAACCCTCTTTCTTCAGTGCATCCAAGTACTCGTCGTACAACCGGTCGGCAGCCGGAACGTGGATTTCGTACCAACGACGTTCATCCGTCTTCCGGCCTCCGATCAATAGGATCGCCGAGCGCCTCGGGTCAAACGCATACAGCACGCGATACGGTTTTCCACGGTGCTGAATGCGCAACTCCCGCATGTGCGAATGTCGCGACGTCGTGATGCCCGAACTGTGTGGATAACGAAGCGCGGGGCCGAAGGTCCTCAGAAGAACGACGACAGCGCGAACGTCTTCTTGTTGGGCCGCGGAGAGCGTGTTCCACCAATCCTCGAACTCATCGGTGACTTCGATCTCCCATTCCACATGATGAATATAGCACAGCGGCTATATTTCGAGAGGTCTTTCGATGAACCGTCCATGTGGACAAGGCCACGCTATCGAAATGGGAGAACGATGAAGATCCGGTAGGCGTCCAGAGCGACCTCTTGATTCGCTTCCTGGCGTTAGCCTTGGGCGATGGTTTGCAAGATAAGACCAGCGCTGCCGTCGCCGGATTCCAGAACATCAGCCTTCGGCGGAAGCCGGTAAGAATCGAACTGGCGGCGCGAACCCTCGACTATCGGTACGCGTGAGTTGCTGTAGCGCGGGAAACACGCAGATCAGCCGTAACGCCGGAACCCTAAGGACTCACCGACATCGTCACGCCCGTCCGGCTGGCACTCGACGAGCCCACCGCGATCGCAATAGGTTGGCTGCCCGACAGCCCTGCCGGGACGATGGCGTTGATTTGATATAACCCCACGAATCCCGCGGCGAGGCCGCTGTGCAAAACCGTTGCGGCGCTGCCGCCAATCGTCGCGGTCACGACGTTCACTGTTGTGTTGGCGCCCGCGGCCGCGCTGCCTGTTGCCACCAGCGGATTCGTTGCGCCCAGCCCGGTGCAGAAAATCAAAACCTGTTCGCCGGACTTGGCCGGTTTCGCAGGAGTCACCGCCGAGTAATCCGCGTGCAAGATCACTCCGTCGCCGGCGCCCGTCGAGCTTTGCGTGAAGATTCCGGGAGATGCCGGTGCGAGATTGAACGTTTGACCCGCACTCGTCTGCCCGCCCGCCGTGACCGTCATCGCAACGGATCCTGTCGCTGGACATTCGAAAGGCAATTGCGCATTGATTTGGCCGGGAAACGCGCTGAACAGCGGAATGTTGCTTCCGCAAGCGTTCACCGAAATGTTATTCGAACCAAGTTGCACCGGCAGCGGGATGGCGGACGCGTTGGCCTGCCCCGAAGCCATGAAGTTGCCGCCAAAGATCGAAACGATTTGACCGGCGGCGACCTGATTGTTCGGCGCCGGCAGGAAACTCGCGGCGTTCACTACGCCGCCGGTGTTCAACGTCGGCGGACCCAGAGTCACCGGGCTGAGCACCACTTGAAACGCATCGACCCAAATGCCCACTCCGCCGGAACTCGGGTTGCTGTTTCCCGTCGCTTCGATGGTGACGGTGTGCGGTATCGCGGGCAGCCCGCTGGCGCTCCAAGCGGGAAACTCGGCTTGGGCCGACAACTGGTAGAGGTCCACGGTGGTTTGCAGCACCCCATCGAGATAGACGTTGGCGATTCCCGACCATTGGTCGCGGTACGCGAGCCAAATGACGCTCGTGCCGTTGAAGGTGAACGTGGCGCGCGACCCCGCTTGATCGCTAATCAGCGCGGACCCGCCGCTGAATACGGCGCTGGACTTCGATGTCCAAGTGCCAGTGGTCACGATCGCTGGATTGTTCTCCTCCACGCGTCCGGCGGAGGCGCTGGTTCCGTTCAACACCGCCGAGCCATTGGAGATGTCGAACGCGTTGACCCAAACCCACGAACCTTGCGTGTAAGCGTCGCGAATGTGCGGCACTTCAATCGCGATGGTGTGTTGGCCGGGCGCCAGATTCTGATTCGAAAACAGAGGCTGCTGATACAACGTAGACGCGTTGTAGGAATCAACCGTGGAGACCGTTCCGTCCAGATAAACCCACGCGATTCCGGAGTAAGGGTCCTTCACTCCGATCCAGGTGATGCCTGTGCCTGTGAACGTCAGCGCGGTCATTGATCCTTTGGCGTTGGTCAGCGCGACGAGGCTGTCGATGTTGGAGGAACTGTTGTTCGTGTACCACGTACCGTCATACGTGACACTAGGATCGGTTTGGATTACGCGCGTGACCGTGGACTGCGCCAGACATACTGTCGCGAGCAGCGTGAAAACCGCCGCCAGAATCGAGCACGACAGTGCGTTTGATCCAGGCGCCAGAATCGAGCACGACAGTGCGTTTGATCCAGGCGCCAGAATCGAGCACGACAGTGCGTTTGATCCAGGCGCCAGAATGGTCCGCGTGGGGACTCGGCTAAACATGCCTCGACTAAACATGGAACTCTCCCTTGCTGGCAGATTACCAAGCGGAAGTTGCCCGTGTCTGTTCCGTGGAGAGCCCGCGTCTGTGCGCTAATGCACAAGCGGTTGCTTTGCATCCCGGTGGAAATGAAGGCCGACGACGTGAACATCCACGTGTTTTGGGAAAAGTCGTTTTGCTTCGATTGGTTGCGGATGCTTCGATTGCATGGGCCTCATAACTTTTCAGCGCTATTTTGAGGGTGGTTCGTTGGCTTTGCGCTCCGCTTCATCTTCGCGCTCTGCTTCCTCTATGAACCGATCCAGTTCGGCGCGCTGCTTCCGATACTTTGGAAGGTAGTACATTAGACCGACATAGAGAAAGAACAACCCTCCGGCAAACACCACGGCACGTCTCCAGAGGCTCACCTCATGGCCGTGGGGGTCCCGTCCTATTAGTGCAAGGGATAGGAAAGCTATTCCGACGCAGCCCCAAAAGATCCGCAGCAATGTGTCGCGGACTTGAAGCAGCTTCTCTTCACGTCTCAATCCCGCTCCTATCAAGCTGGTTGCTTGGCTCGCTGCTTGACTTCCAGCAAGGCTACCATATCGGACACTTCCCACAGCCGATCCGAGACGCCAGCGGCTATAGCCGGAGTCATGCCGCGGCGCTTCGCCCGGCGTTGAAAAAAGGATTTCGGTCTCCACTTGCGTCATAGTAGGCAAGCAGACAGGAGATACAACGATGCAACCCCACCCGCCGGAACCACAGGGCGGCGACGACGCCATCTGTTTCACAGCCGGACCCGCCGGCGCGGTTTTCGGCGCCGGGACGATTCATGCGTATCTCGCCGCGGAGCGCAAGCCACCCGCCATTGTCGCCGGTATTTCGATGGGTGCCGTCAGTGCGGTCGCCATGCAGACGGCGTATCGCGAAGCGGCCAAAGGCGCGGGCTTGCCGGCGCCTGCCGAAGAGGCCGCGCGCTGGCAATGGTTTCGGAAATACCTCCAGGAATTCACCGACAATTCCTGGGCGGTGCTCTGGGAGGCTTTGCCCGATCAATCCGATTTCTTCGCCGACATGATTCCCATTCGCGACTCGGCCGCACCCGACTATCTCAAGCCGGTGGAACGCGACGCGCGCCGGCGGCGATACTTGTTGGTTCGCTTAGGTCGATGGCTGGCTCGCTTGCCGTTGCGCGTCGGCCGCGTGGCCCAACTCATCGTGAGTTGGGTACGCGTTCAAGAAAAGTTCCCGGCCTTTCAAAGATTCAAGAGCGCTTTGAGTGTGCTCTGGTCCGCACTCGTGTTGGTCACGCAGTTGGTGATTTACGCGATGCTCTCTCCGGAGATGTTTCCGGATTACCAGTTCGATGCCCCTGCCGCGGAACGCGGAGCTTCGCCGCCATTTGGTTGGCGAATCCTCGGCGCGTTCAACCTGGTGAGCCTCATTTTCGGCTTGATCATCATTGCCCTGGTGGGGATTGGAGGATTCGCCGGAAGTTTTCCCGACGCGGTGTCTCGCAAGGTGGGTGAATGGTTCCCGAGGATCTGGTTTAGCGTTGGCGCGGTCGTGGTGTTGTTATGGGGCATCAGCTTCACCGCTCGCCTCCGGCGCTGGATCATCAGCCGGCCGTTTGTTCGACGTTTCGTCAGTCCCGTGATTCGCGCCTTCATCTATGGCGGTTCCATTTTCAACTTCGTGACCCTCCTGGCGCTTGGGGGAGCAATAATCTGGGCCATCGTCGGGCACTCCGACGCCGCGGGAATTGCAATTGTTATCGGGTTCTTCTGGTTGCTGGTCAGCTTTATCGTCTCGGTACCGCTCGCCGCGGTTCCGGAACTTCGTCATTGGATGGTGCGTCGAGGATTGTTGCCCAAGCTTCGTTTGAGAATCCAACGGCCGCTATTTGGTTGGCCAATCTTTTCGTTTCTCACAGTTCACGCGATCAGCCTGATTTGCTACACCGAGACCTGCATTATTCTGCTCATCTATCACGGATATCACGCGCTGCACCCTGAGCGAGGAGACGAAGCGAACGCGCGACTGGAAATCGTGAAGCGCCTGTTGCCGGCGATCTGCGCATGTGTTGCCCCGTTTGCGAGTGCCTTGATCCTGGCGATCGGCGCCTGGTTTCTGCGCCGGTGCGTCATGCGGAGCGATTGGCTCAAGCGACGCGCGACTGCCTACCCGTTGGTGTGGCGCGGCGCGGTCGCTGTCCTGATGGCAGTCGCTTGGTGGGTTGCGTGGAAGCTTCTGACGTTGATTGGGGCGTTCTTTCCGTCCGACACGCCGGACCTGCTCATTTATTATCTTTCCGGCGCGGTCTTGAACCTGACCTGGGTGCGAATCTTTACGGTAGCCTCGATCCCGGAAGTGGGGCGGCCTGTGATCTCGGACATCCTGAAGCAGGTGGGTTTGCTCAAAGGCATCGTGCCGCATTATCACCTTAGTTACCGCTTGGCCAAGCTCTTCGATCCGGCTTGGAGTGTGTCGCACGATTCCACCACGCATGTTGGGGCCGTGTTGAGCGAAGATCCCATGCCGGTGTTGATCGTGGCTGCGCCCCTTCAAACCCTCACACTGAACGACAAGCCCAAGGACGCGATGCAACTGTGGGCCCGCACCGGCACGCCATTGGTCGATGCGTTGCGCACGGCGCTGGCGCTGCCGCCGTTGTTCGAGCCTACGCTTCTGCGAACACCCGAGGAACGGGAGTGTTGGTTGAGCGCGGATCTGGAACAAGAGTGGAAGGCCAAGAACAAAAAGGAGCCGTTGGCGCTGGTGGACGGCAGCGTGGTTCGGCAGAATCCGATTCCTGCTCTGTTCACCTACCTGCGGCGGAATCCCACCTCGCCGGTGGTCGCAACCTTGACGGCGGGGCAGCGGCGGAACAGGCGGCCCGCGATCCATGTGGTTTACTCGGTTCCCATTCGCCCGCGTTCGGGCGCGGAGATTCCGACCTCCGACACACCTCCCGACATCATCGACGTTGGCATTCGCAGCATGACTCTCTCGAAGCGCCGCGACACCCAGCTCGAAGTCATCAATACGAATTTCCTAAGCGCGCTTGAACGAATGATTCCGGAAGGAGTTCCAGGTCCCGAAGGAACCCGCGCGCCGGAGACGGTGTTCGCCGACGAGATCGCACCGGATCAAGAACTGGAATTCAAACGACCGCTCGATCCATCGCGCGACGACGTTTTGGCGGTGGTCGCGGCCGGCTGCCGAGCCTCGCTGGAGCGTTTATATCGCGACGATCTCAGGGCGATACCCGGCGAGGGCCACGTTCCCTGCCGCGAGTTGCTCGTGCGCATCACCGATCGCCGCGCCGGATTCCTAGGCGAGACGCCGGGCTTGCCTGAAGTTTGCCGCCGCTGCACGCAACAATTGCGGAAACCAAAACCTCACGACACCGTTTCTCCCCTGGTATCGCTGGTGGCTTCGATCGGTGAGCGCACCCAGTTGTTGAAAACATTCCCGAATCTCTCCGGCGCCGAGCCGCGAATCGTTTTTCTAGCCAATGGCGGAGTTTTCCGCGGCGCATTCCACATCGGAATGGTGGCGGCGCTGGGCGACTGCAATATTCAGCCGGATCTGATCGTGGGCGCGTCGGTCGGCACGTTGATGGGCGGTGCGCTCGGCGCCATGTTCGCGTTCCAAAGAGATACTCTCGATCGGTTGGTCAAAACATTTCTGCACGTCGACGACAAAGTCGCGCTGACCAAAACGGTGAAGGCGGCGGCCCGCGAACTAGGATTACGCGGGCGTGCCGTGCATCTCTCGCCGCGGGATATCCATCGCATGGTTCACCGGGGAAGCCGCTCCGACGCCGGTTTTGCCGTTTCCGGCGCGCCGGCGGCGTTGATCGACGCCATTTCCGACTTGTTCATGGTCCCGCACCGTCAAACTTCCCGGATCGCCGCGGCGTTTGTCGCCGGTCACGTGGCCGAAGCTGTCCAATTGTTTGGAACCCAACTCAAGCGAGAGACATTGAGCCGCATGGGAATTGAGACGTCCGTGATCGGCACGTCATTGTTGGAGATTGCGGCACGCGATCTACTCGGCGAACAAATCGCGCCAGCCGGCGCTCGCCAGCCCTTCGCCGGCTTCTCGCAATCGCGGCCGATTGCGTACTTCGGTGACACCACCGACTTGGGCACGCAGTCGTCCGTCTTGCTCGGCGGTTGGGGACTCTACCCCGGCGCGCCCTACGACTATGTGGAGGCGGCGCTATCCTCCAGCGCATTTCCAGCCGTCTTTGCGCCGCGCCGCCAGAGCTCGGTGTTCCCGGGCGCCGGCCTTCCGAACGTTTTCTATTCCGATGGCGGCTTGTTCGACAACCTGCCGTTTTTGCCGGCGGTCCAGATCCTTTCCCAAGCGCAGCTTGCTCACCTCGAAGCGCATCCCAAGGAACGCGTCATGGATTGTCTTCAGGCGCGCCACGATCGCCCGGATCTGATTCTGGCCGGAGCATTGGACGTGTTGCCGTCCCGAGCCGAGGACAGGGACGGACCTTACGACTCGATTCTCGCCACCAAGCAGCGCGCCGATTCGCTGCAGGACAACGTCAAACTCGTGTCCATGCAAATGACGGCCGAAAGCGTCCATCGCCAAGTGGGCCGGCTGCTCACTTCCGGGGCCACGCCGGCCAGCCAGCGCGAGCTGGACTTTCTGAAAGGCGTGGTGGTTTGCAAAGTGATGTCGATTTATCCCCGCTCCAAGGATCACCTAAACGGTACGTTTGCATTCTGCAAGTCCATGGGCATGGATCAGAAGCGGATTCAGCGATCGATCGCCAACGGGTGTTACGAAACCCTCGCGGGATTTGCGAAAATGCAGGCCCCCGCGGATCCCAATGATGAGAGCACCCAGACCGGAACAAAATGTATGGATGCCCTGGTCCAGCTCGGACGCATTCCGATGATCCGGCGGCGCGAGGATCGCCGAACCGCAATGGATGAATGTCCCCATTTCATGAGAGGCACGCCGAATCCAGCGGCGTTCACGTGTCCGTTTGCGAAAGCCTCGATGTCGGATGAATCGCACGAGGTCCATTGGGCGTGCGTCCGCGATGGCACCGCGCCGCAAAGGTAATCCGCTACCAGGCTGGCCATTAGTCCCTGGTCTAGTCCCCTTGGTCCCTCGACCAATCAGGGTTCTCCCTGTTTCGGCGCCGCGGACATGGAACGTCGCTCGGACCACCTGTCGTAAACGAATAGGCCGACAGCCGCCGCGATCACTAGGAGCAACCTCGTGCCGTTCATCGGTTCACATGGATTGCTGCCAGGACCGAGCGTACATGTGAACTCCAACGCACCATAGGCCAGCGCCATGAAACCGATGGAACGCCAGTTGGCGAGCGCAATAGCCGTGGCGCCAAGGATCGCCCAAACCAGCAACATCAGGAGGCCGCCAACCCACATGTAGCCCCGCTCCACAAATATCCAGAGGAACGCCACTCCCATCGCGATCCGCCAAAACACTTTCACGAGGCGATCATCGGCTGAAGGTGCGGATGGGAGACCGGCCTTCTGCGGTGTGCGAACCGCGCGGTTCTCGAAATCGTATCCGCAATCGCAGACGCTCGATGACGGTGGATTGACCCGTCGGCAGTTCGGACACTCCATAGGGTTTCCTTCTCGGTGGACGTGATGATACCGCGGTCAGGGAGACGGTGTCATCCTGCGTTGACGAATTGTTCTTTCGGGACATGATTCTTATACGAGCCTGCGGTTTTTGAGAAGAAACTCGTCAAGTCCAGCTTGTCCCCGTATTCCCCCCAAGAATCTCGTTGTGGCGGTGAACTATCTTCATTCGCGCGGCTGGCATAATTTGCGTTCCCGCGACATTACTCCCACCGGAATCGTTACGGCGCCCAACGTGAGTACGGTCTACCTTTATGAGTCGAGCGGAATCTTCAAGCAGGATCAACTGGTCACGAACCTGACGGCGCGAATCAACGCGAAGATCTCGTTCAACGGCTCCTACGCATTCGGCAAGGCCTCGAGCGACACCGACTCCGCCTCAACGTTTCCCGCCGATTCCTCCAACCTTCATCCCGAGTATGGACGCGCCGGATTCGATATTCGCCACCGCGTCCAATTTAGCGGTTCGTTTCTTTTCCGCTGGGGTTTGCGATTGAGTCCGATGCTCGTGGCAACGTCGACGCGTCCTTTCAACATCACGATCGGCCGCGACCTGAACGGCGACACCATTTTCACGGATCGCCCCGCCTTCGCGACCGATCTCAGCCGCTCCTCCGTAGTGCAAACGGCGTTCGGCGCCTTCGATCTTGCGCCGATGCCGGGGCAAACGATCATTCCTCGGAATTACGGAGTCGGCCCGGGCTTGGTATCACTGAACCTGCGGCTCGCGAAGACCTTCAAGTTAGGGCAAGAAGTGAAAGGCAAGCGCGATCCCATGGAGCTAACTTTTACCGCATTGTCCCGGAATCTGTTGAACCATCCCAACGTTGCACTGCCGGACGGAAACTTGAGCTCGCCCTATTTCGGCCAATCGACGGCCCTTGTCACTGGTGGCGGCGGCAATCGCCAGCGGCAATCGGCGAATCGAGTTTCAGTGTCGGCTGGCATTTTGAAACGTAGCGACCGAGCTTGGTGAGAGCCGTCGTTGGTAGAGGCGTTTTTTCCCGAACGAGATGTTGGTGTTTTAAACAAGCTAAGCGATAATGACATTCATGAAGAAAGAAGTCCTTAAGAGAGCACGAGGCCGTCGCCGAACCGCGAAGCAACGCGCGCTCTTGACCTTTCTCGACGAATTGGGCCGGGCTAGTTCACGCGGCGATCAGGGCCTTTGGACGGACTTCGACCGGGATCTGAAATCGGCCCGGCTGACGTTCCGGGGCTACAGACAATGGCTGACGACGGTCTCGCCTATGTCCTAGCACGGCGATTGAGAGCATGCGGCGTCTGTCGATATTCCGCCGGGCGTCGAAGGCATGATTCACGATTTCCCACAGTGAATGCGCACCGTAGCGCCGAAAGGCAGATCACTTGGACGTGCATTCGGCGGCAAACGACGAGAATCAACTCTCGCTATTCTGATGTTCGCCGGAGACTCGTGAAGAACAGGTTTATGCGGATCAGGCGGTCCGCGCATTTCACAGGTCAGATTCTGTTATGCTTGCACTGAAATCCGATAGTAGTAGACAACGATCCGATGGTCACGAACCTCTTCCTGAAAACTAAGCGCAAAGGGCATCTCACCGAAGCTAGCCAACTACGTGTAGCACGACGCGGAATTGAAGGTAACGTGGCCGTGTCGCCAATCAGGCAGGTCCTAATAGTACCCTTTAGCACACTATTGCAGTTTCAACTGCGGCCAGGCGATCTACGAGAGAACATCGTGATTGACGATTCGCTGACTGGCAACTTGCACGAGCATCCTTCCGGGACGGTCCTTGAAATCGGGTGTGTGCTCATCCGGCTGACGGTTCATTGTGAGCCCTGCTACAGGATCAAGGACGTCGTCAACCTCAAGGCCATTGAGCACAAGCGTGGCTATTTCGGAGCGGTGCTGAAAGGTGGCACGATCGAAATCGGCGACAAGATCCGATGCCTACAGCAGAAGAATGAAGCGATTCCATACGATATCAAAGAGCGATTGCGCTGGTACCTCGCGCGCCTCACTGCGCCGGTTCAAGTAACTAGGCTCGTGCATGAAATCGGTGTTCCACAATCCTATTGCAGGGTAATACCCAATCTTCTTAGGGACCAACCAGAGTTTAGGGGCATGGTTCTATTTCGAGGGCGCCGCAATTGAGGAATACGCAGACGCCACCTCGCGCTATCGCGGCACGTCTGTGAGCCATCTTTTTGCGTCGGGAAATACACGAACGCTGTCGATTCGCAGGGGGAGTTGAGAAGCCAGCGTCCAATTACCCGTCTTTTTCCAGAGTGACGGTCTTCGCAGGACAAAGGTTTGCTGCTGCCTCGGGCGACACAGAGAACGTAACGCGCGCCCGTGCTGCTGATGTCATTTGCGGTTCAACATGATTGGCCCGGGTCGCTTTGGTTTGTTCCCAAATTCTGTCGTGAACCAACTGGGGATGGAACGTTGAGTCTAGATCTGCGAGATGAACCTGCACACGGCCATCTTCACGGTGCGCCGGCGTCCGTTTCTCTTCCTTGACCCGAAGGAACAGGGCTGTGAACGGACTGCGACGCGTCAACGGCATTGTAGCGAGTGAAGCGAACCCGAGCACGTAGTTAACACTAGTTCCACCTTTCAATATCCACCGCAGCCCAATCAAGCGAAGCGCACCCGACTCATCCGGGTCGATGCCATCGTCGGTTCGATACCAGCGGCCGGACGGGTCACTGCAAAGGGCATTTACGAGAGCCACAATGTCTTGCGGCGTAACCACGTCAGGGAAGATGATCGCGACAGCCTCGTGGCTGTCGCTGGCGTCGTCTAAGTGAGAATTCAGTTGACCGCCGAGTTGGTTCCCTTCTGATAAAGCGCGGAGTTGCACGATTGGCAGCCATCGGTTCTCTCGCGGTCTTTTCGCGAGTTTAACGGCAAACAGACAACCCAATTGCCCGGTGGTGACCCACTGAAAGAAAACTTCAGCGATAAGGTGGCCATAGTTCTCAACAAGATCAGCTTGGTCTCGTACGATTCCCTGCGAGATGTAATGTTCTAAGTAATCGTTAAGGGCCGGGTATTGGCGTTCCGCCCCGTCGTTGAGCGTGCAGACTATTGATTTGTTGAGAGTGGGCAGATGCGGGCCAGGCTCAGGATCGGGCCGTACGTAGCCCTCGGGCACTGGCACGCCGGGCATACGCGCTACTTCGGCTCACTCGAACTAGATTCGAGAGCAGATCGGAGGATCTCGTCTAGAGGATCTGGGTCAGGATCAGGTAGGTAACGGTTTCCGTTTAAGCCAACCACTGCACGAACCGAACCGTCTGTTCCGACAACAGCCGTCTGGATCCCTTGGTCAGCATTCCGAAGAACCTGAGCGCCATTCTCGCGGACTTCCTGTTCTGTTGCTCGCGTCAGGTGGTGGTGGGTTTCTACTTTGTAGCCGATGTTCAATCGTTGCCTCTGTTGCGCCATTTCTGCCTCACCGGGGGGAGGTTCGCTCGCAACACCCTACATACAGTATGACGCACGAACGAGGGAATCAAGAAAAAATGATGGTGATTGTGCACTTGACCCAGAAAACGACATGTTTAGACATGTAAAGGACGTATACAACTAGGGACTTGACAAGAGCAGAAGGAGAGAGGTCGGGAGGGCCTGATCTGCTTCGCTGTTTTCTTTTGGATGCACTACGCAGCTTAAGCTGGCCGCGCATTTGCCCCGCATCCTCCGCATCCAAGCGGAGGAAAAAACAGTCAAGCCCAGGCCGACGCCTTTCCCCCCAAGCAAACCGTACGAGGCTTCGCGCGCCTTTCTACTAGCGGCCTTTCTTGCTTTTGAAGCGGAGCACGCCGTCCAGTTCCGGCAGGAGTTCATCCTCTTCACTTAGTCGGGGCGGTGCCCATGATGGCGGTGGAATTTCTTCGTCTTCGAACGACAGCAGAGTTAACGTTTGGTCCCACTCACTGTGATAGCGGGCCTCTTCCATCAGCGTTCCACCGCGATCCCAATCGTTAAACCAGTCCTCCGCATCGATCGCCTCGGCGACCAGATTCTTCTCGCCAGCCCTAAGGCGTCCCGAGACGCTGCCTGCAGGAATATCTCGCCGCGGCGGGATCCATGCACTGGCTTCTCTCAAGGAAGTGGATCGCGCAGCGTATCGGACCTTTCCTTGCTCAGACAGGACAAAGGCGCACGGAGCCTTAATGACGGTTGCGAACCGAGAACCCGTTGCGGTTCGTGAAGCCATAAACCGCGCGGCGAGTTCGTCGATCGAGGTGAAGCTGATTGCCATTCCTTCTGCTAACGGTTGGAAGAGGCGGAACGGAAGAAGCAATTCCGCGGCAAAGACGTCACAGAGGATTTCGGTTTTCGGCCGTTTCATGTAACTCCACCAAGGGCTTGCCTTGTGTTCGGACGGTAATTGAAGGACTATGTGCGCCAACTCATGGCAAATGGTGAATCGCTGCCGTTCTTCGCGGTCGTTGCCGTTAACCCCAATGTACCACTTGCCATTACTTTGGAATGAAAAGCCTGCTTCATCTTCTTCGAGATCATCCTCAACACGCAGAGTCGCGCCGACGTGATTCAGATACGCCTCGATGGGTACGGGAATCTCAGTCGGCTTCACTTCAGCAACCAGCCCCCGGGCCCTGATTACCACCGTAGTCTCATCCATCATTCTGCTCTTCCTCCAGAATCCTTCGCACAAGGGCGATCCTCTTCGAATAATCCGGACGTCCGGTACCCCGAAACACCATGCTGGCAGTAGAGGTGAAGATCTCATAGGTCACGGTTGGGTCATTCATGACGTGTGAAACCAGCGCAGCGTCCGTATCGGGATGTTCTGCCAAGTAGCGCAGCATATTAGCCTCGCGCTTTCCCGCTTTCAGTGCCCGTATGAACTTCGTCACTACTTCCTCGGACGGCGACTCTTTATCGCCGGCCTCCAAACGGTAAACATAGGCGTGATCCACGTCCGCCAACTGCGCAAACTCACGAAGTGAAAGACCTCTCTGATCTCGCAAATAACGAAGTAAAAACCCGAAGGACGGCTGATCCACTAGCTCTCCTTGACACAAAGATGCGTGCGTGATACTGTTGTCTGTATGGACAACGATTTGAGGCGATCCTCAATGGAACACCGCGCCATGTCGAGTAAATGGCGCGGAGGAACCGTTGTCCGTCAAGACAGTACTATGACACTTCGGCACTTCCGATGCAAGCCCCTATGACGGGGGGAAAGGTGATTTATGCACAACGATGAACTGGAATTGTTCGTTCATGGGCAGGCGGCGAAACCGAAGGTCGTTGTCGCCGCGCCCGGCGAGATCCTCCGAGATGTGTTGATCCGGACGGGATTTTTCAAGGAAGGCGAGGACACCCTCGTCTTTGTTGGAGAATGCGAAGATGCGTTGCATGAACCCAAGGAAATCGAAGATGGCTCGGACCAGCACGAGCCGATCGACATCACGTTGACCATTGAGACCCTCAAAATCAAGCATCACCATCACATTCACTGCCATCGTTGCCGCCGCGTGGCTGTTGCGGTAAATTTTGGCCACGACACGAAGCACCGGAGGTTTTCCCCCGCAGCTACGGTCGGGGTTGTGGCTCATTGGGCGCGCCGGAAGTTTCCCATCGATCCCAAGATCGCGAGCGAATACGTTCTCCAACTCTGCAAAAGCGCGGAGCGCCCGCGCTCCGACTTCCATCTCGGCGAACTCGTGAGTGCGCCGCACTGTTCGCTGTGTTTCGATCTTGTCAAAGAGATTACGCCACAGGGCTAGTGCATATGGATAAACCTGATCAGCGTTTGTTCGGTGAGGATTTACTGTCGGCCGAATTCAAAGCCGGTGCCGCGAAGGGGTTCTGGGGCATTCCCGACCAGGACCTCGTTCCGGAGCCGCCCGAGTGGCCGAACAGGGTCTTGTGGATCGCCGCGGCGGAGAGGCCTAACGCTCCGCAGCGTTATTTCGTTCTGCTTGATCTCAGCGGATATCGGTCCGTTCCACCGACCGGCACATTCTGGGACGTGTCGACCAAGGCTGCGCTCGAAATCGAGAAGCGTCCGAAAGGCGCTCCCAACAGCCGATTTGCGAAGGTTTTCCGTACTGACTGGAAGAACCACGCCTTCTACCACCCATATGACCGGATTGCCGCTCAAGAGCACGCCGACTGGCCGACAACTCAACCGCACCTCATATGGACGGGCAACCACACTATCGTGGATTATTTGCAGGAAATCCATTCGCTTCTGAATTCCGGAGATTACCTTGGCAACTAACCCTTTGACCATTCCAATTCGCCTTCCCGTGGTCCTCTGGCGAGAGGTCATTCTACGGTTGCGAAAAAAATGCGCGGGGCGTCGAGAGAGCGGTGCGTTTCTGCTCGGGATTCCGCACAAAAACGGCGCGAAGGTCAGCCGGTATATTTGCTATGACGAACTCGACCCCGACGCCTATCAGCACGGAGCTATCGCCTTCCATGCTGCCGGACACGCAGCCCTCTGGCAATACTGCCGCGAAAACAAGCTGCGGGTGCTGGCCGACGTGCATACACATCCCCGCGGCGTTCTACAGAGCCCAACCGATCAGCAGAATCCCATGGTGCCGATCGTAGGCCATACGGCCTTGATCATTCCGAGTTTTGCCCGCACTCCGTGGTGGTCGCTTAGTGCGATTGGCATCTACGAGTATCTTGGCGACTGCAAATGGCGCACGCACCGCGCCGCCGCGAAAAATGCACGCATCGCGTTAACACTTTGGTGAGAGTAATGAATAACCAAGCAGTGGATTTGTCTCGCATTTCAAAACTGTTGGTGGATCGTGACCAGACCGGCGTGGCCGAAGTCATTGACCGCCGTCGGCAGTTCGCCGTCAATCTGCTCGGCGGCCGAGACCTCCGGCATTCTTACACGCTCCAACTCGCCCTGCTCACCGCCGCCAACATCGCCCATCGCTGCTTTCCCGGGGCCGTAACCGTCGCCCTTGAGCCCGATGTCGCCGACACGCCCCTATTGATCTGGCCATCTCGCAAGCAAAATCTTGGGTCCGCAGTGCGCACTATCCTCAGCACAGACGCACTCACGACAGTCGACAAGATGGCATCCGGGCACGCCGTTGTTTTTGGCAACGCTCTCGCTCCCCACGACGCGTTGCGTGCCACGTTCGACGGATGGATCGCGAAAGTGGGATCAGCTCACGTCGTCGAGCCGTTGCCCCAACGTGAGTATTGTTCACTCGCAGGAGTTCTGGCCGGCTCGCTTGCGATCGCCGAGCTGTTTTCCGCGTTTGCCGACATCAGCATCACCGCGACTCGCCGGACGGTAGCGTTATCGCTCTGGCGGCCGGACGCAGATGTGAGCGCCCCTGAGGCGCTTGGGGTTCCGGTTGAGTTTCTTCCCCGCGAACTCTGGGTCCTCGGCTTGGGACATCTCGGGAATGCTTATCTCTGGTCGCTCGCGACAATGCCATATTCAAATCCCGGCGAAGTAAAAATCTACCTCAATGACTTCGACAAGGTCGAGGGACCAAACTTGGAGACCGGCCTTCTGTTCAGGAATGAAGACCAGGGCCGGTACAAGACGAGAATATGTTGTACTTGGCTTGAGGAGCGCGGTTTTCAGACGCGGCTGATCGAGCGCCCCTTCGATGAGCACTTCCGATGCCGCACCAAAGAACCGAAGCTCGCGTTCTGCGGCTTCGACTCCAATCCGCCGCGCCGCGATCTTGGCACTGCGGAGTTTGCTCGCGTTATTGAGAGCGGTTTAGGCGGCACGGCGAGCAACTTCGACACAATTGCCCTGCACACGCTTCCCAATGCGCGTCTGCCTAACGATCTGTGGCCTGACATCAGCGCGGACGAAGAAGAAAAAATGGCTGCCGAAAAGCAACGCATGGCGGACGAAAATCCCGCTTACCAAGCCCTGACCGACGATGAGTGCGGCCGATACCAGTTGGCCGGGAAAGCCGTTGCCGTTCCTTTTGTCGGTGCGACCGCTGCCAGCCTTGTCGTGGCGGAGGCGCTCCGGATTTTTCATGAAGGGGCAGCCTATTCCGATCTCAAGCTGTCGCTGTCCACTATGGATAGGCGGCTTCTTCAGCCGACCGCCAACTACAATAGTCACGACCTCGTGGGGCTATGCTCCTGCGACGCCAATCGCTTGCAGCCACCCATGACCGCCGGCGGCTGAGCTCGATGGTTCTTGCTAGTTACAGGGAAGAGGCGGGATAGCCTGATCTGCAGCGCGCGGGACATCCATGATAAGTAAAGTCAAGAGGGCAGACGGAGTTGCCCTGTCGACGTGCTCGAAGAGCCGCCTGGGGACGATGGAGCACGGAGCGACGATCACGCGTGGGCCTCTCGGCGGCGATTCCCGCGG